>LAHS01000725.1_pt1 | contig 94193 bp, 93 predicted proteins | sample 329651 | NCBI WGS metagenome assembly LAHS01 (sample SAMN03275699, study PRJNA271635) | activated sludge metagenome | isolation source: sample C-1 Sludge from hydrolytic chamber (first chamber) of Anaerobic...
AAATTATTAATTTTAGATGAACCAACAAGTGGACTAGATCCTATTATACGCGATGAAATTCTCGACTTATTTTTAACGTTTATGCAGGATGAAACTCATAGCATATTATTTTCATCACATATAACAAGTGATTTAGAAAAGATAGCTGACTACATTACATTTATTCATAACGGCGAAATATTATTTAGTGAAAGCAAGGATGTCTTACTGTATGACTACGGTATTTTTAAAGGGACGAATGAGGAAGTAAGCGAACTACCTGAGCAAGCAATTATTCAAAAACGCGAAGGTACTTTCGGGCTTGAAGTACTTGTGTTAAAAAATGAAATAAGCGAAGCATTTACCGTTGAAAGACCGACTATTGAGGATATCATGCTATTTTTCGTGAAAGGTAGTGTTCAGTCATGACTGCTCTTCTAGTAAAAGATTTAATGACGATACAGCGTCAGCTAAAGACCCAAGCTTTTATACTTATCCCCATGCTACTTTTTTCCATAATGATGGGGCAAGGATCTATTATTTTTTCCTTTATATTATTTATCCTTGTTATTCAAGCCATTACTGCCCTTACCTACGATGAACTTTGTAGTTGGGATAAATATGTCAATACTTTACCCATTAGCAAGAGCGAAATTGTCCTTAGTAAATACATGCTTAGCCTTGTATTAATGTTAATTGGTCTGATTATTGCATTACCTGTAGTTTTTATCATAAGTCATTTCACAAACGATTGGGAAACTGCTAATTTTTTCCTTACATTTAATCTGCTAATTGCTGCGGCATTTTGTTTGCTTGCTTTAATCTTACCGATTTATATTAAATACGGCTCTATTAAAGGTCGAATCGTTCTAATTGTTTTATGCTTTATTCCTGGATTACTAATTGGGCTGTTAGAGGAGTATTTTGCGGATGTTTTGATCACGATTTCCAAGCTACAACAGTTCAGCTATTTAGCACCATTTATTGGACTATTAATTTTATGGTTATCTTCTCTTATTGCAACAGCAATCTATAAACGCAAGGATTTTTAGAGGGGGATGCACAATGAAAGCTTTCTTGTGGCATAGATTGTCCATGCAAAAAGGGCATATTTTTATAGTTATTATTAGCTTAATTATAACTTTAACCAACTTACGTTATTTTAGTAACGCTTCTATCGCCATGAAGAGGAAACTAAACGGACCCGTTCCTTTAGAATGTTCATTTATATAGTAGGTATTTTTTCATTAATTTTCCAATTCATTATTACTTAGCAATGGTGGCCGCCCATTTGTCCGTCATACTAATACCAACAGTAATTAGTGCCATAATTAGTGTTGTCGTTTTTGGAAAATGCCATGCGTTTTATAGAGCAAAAGAGATTTGTTAATCATACCGGCAATAAGCAAAGCCCCATCCGAAGTATCGTGATGGGGCTTTGCTCATTAGTTCAATTGAGGGTCAATTTGCATTCCATCGTTTCCTGAAAGAAAGGCATCCAATGTTTGAATCGATGGATGCCTCGCACTAAAAGATGAAATTTTATGATCGTTATCCGCTTTATGTTAAGCTTCAGGTCCGATGATGGAAATCGCTGGCTCAGCTTTTAATATTTTCGCAATAAGGCGATCCACTGACTCCATCGTTACCGCATCAATGGACGCAAGTACTTCATCTACTGACCGGTGTCTTCGGTGTACTAATTCACTGGTACCATTTCGGTTCATGCGTGCCCCTGTTCCTTCAAGGCCAAGCACAAAGCTTCCTTTTAACTGTTCCTTGGCATTATCTAACTCTTCCTCCGTCACGCCCCCCGCTACGATATCAAGCAATGTGGCATCAATGGTATGTTGCAATTGTGATAGCTGTTGACGGCTTGCACTACCGTAAATTGTAAATGCCCCAACATCTGCGTAGCAAGATTGATAAGAGAAAATTGTATATGCTAAGCCACGCTCTTCCCGTACTTCTTGAAATAGTCGGGAACTCATATTGCCACCAATAATATTATTTAAGGCAATAAAGCTATACATATCCGGATCTTTGACGCCAATTGCTGGGTAAGAAAGAGCTAAATGTACCTGCTCCGTATCTCGTGTTTTCGTTATTTCTCCAGGATGGAACTGGGGATTTGTTAGAACAGGCACAACAGCAAGAGGTGATGCCTCATAATGTCCGAATAAATCTTCAATCGTTGTTAATAGTGTTGGAGAAATATTGCCTGCCACAGAAATAACAATGGATGCTGGTCCATAATGTTTCGCCATATAATGGCGAATCATATCTGCTGTAAATGTTTTTAACGTAGCGGCGGTCCCTAAAATCGGGCGACCAAGGGCATCATTTGGATACATGACTTCCCAAAGCTTTTCATGCACATCATCATCTGGAGCATCTTCACTCATTAATATTTCCTCTAATACGACTTGACGTTCCTTTTCTAATTCCTCTTCTGCAAATGTCGAATGAAAGAACATATCTGCTAGGATGGTAATAGCCAGCTCTGCATGATGGTCTAAAACTTTCGCATAATAGCAAGTATTTTCTTTTGAAGTAAAGGCATTTAGTTCGCCACCAATACGGTCAAACTCTTCAGCGATTTGGCGGGCACTTCGCGTTGTTGTACCTTTAAAAAGCATATGTTCGATAAAGTGCGTAATCCCATTTTCCTCTGGTAATTCAAAGCGTGAACCAGCATTGACAAATATGCCAAGAGCAACAGATCTAACATGATCAATTTGCTCTGACACAATACGCACTCCGTTTTGACATGTATGTACTTGTACCAAATAGTTTCCTCCTCTTATACATCCGTTTTATTTAAAAAAGGCTGCGCATCATACGCAGCCTTTTTTTATCAAATTATTTACCTTGTTCTGCGCGTTCTTTTTCTTCTTGAATAACCACTTTACGAGATAAATTCACACGACCTTGTTTGTCGATTTCAATTACTTTTACAAGTAATTGATCGCCTAGTTTTAACACATCTTCCACTTGCTTTGTACGTTCTTCTTGAATTTCAGAGATGTGTAATAAGCCATCTTTACCTGGGAAGATTTCACAGAATGCACCGAATTTTTCGATACGTTTTACAGTGGATAAGTAGTATTCGCCCACTTTTGCTTCACGTACGATGTCTTCGATAATTTGTTTTGCACGAGCGTTCATTTCTTCGTCTGCTGAAGAGATGTAAATTGTACCATCTTGTTCTGTATCAATTTTTACGCCAGTTTCTTCAATAATTTTATTGATTTGCTTACCGCCTGGTCCAATAACATCGCGGATTTTATCTGGATTGATACGTACAATCACGATTTTTGGTGCATAAGCAGATAATTTTTCACGTGGTTGAGCCAATGTTGCAAGCATTGATTCTAAAATATGCATACGACCAATTTTAGCTTGAGTCAATGCTTCTTCTAAAATATTACGTGATAGACCGTCAATTTTAATATCCATTTGAAGTGCTGTTACACCTTTAGCAGTACCTGCTACTTTAAAGTCCATATCGCCTAAATGGTCTTCCATACCTTGGATATCTGTTAAAATGGAATAATGCTCGCCTTTTTTAATCAGCCCCATCGCGATACCTGCAACAGGTGCTTTTAACGGAACACCAGCATCCATCATAGCTAATGTAGATGCACAAATTGAAGCTTGTGATGTTGAACCATTCGATTCAAGTACTTCTGATACACAACGGATTGTGTATGGGAATACTGATTCATCAGGAATGACCGCTTCTAGTGCACGCTCACCTAGAGCACCGTGACCGATTTCACGACGACCTGGTCCACGAATTGGGCCAGTTTCCCCGACAGAGAATTGTGGGAAATTGTAGTGATGCATAAAGCGTTTCGATTCCTCAACACCTAAGCCGTCAATAATTTGAACATCACCAAGTGCACCTAATGTACAAATTGATAAGGCTTGAGTTTGTCCACGTGTAAATAATGCTGAACCGTGCGTACGTTGTAATAGCCCTGTTTCAGAAGAAAGTGGACGAATTTCATCCAACTTACGACCATCTGGACGGATTTTATCTTCTGTAATTTGACGACGTACTTCGTCTTTTACCATTTTATCTAAAATAGTATGAACTTGTTTCATTGTTGTTTCATCGGCTTCTTGCTCTTCATAAGAAGCAATAATACGATCTTTTACCGCAGTGATTGCTTCATCACGGGCATGCTTTTCAGCTGTTTGAATAGCGTCATGCATGTCAGTTTCACAAGCTGCTTTAATATCTGCTTGAATTGCTTCATCAATTTCAAATAATGTGACAGGTAATTTTTCTTTCCCTACTTCAGCAACAATTTGTTCTTGGAAAGCAATTATTTTTTTAATTTCTTCATGACCGAACATAATTGCTTCTAACATTACTTCTTCAGGCACTTCTAAAGCGCCTGCTTCAACCATGTTAATAGCATCCTTGTTACCCGCTACAGATAAATGGATTGTTGACATGTTCGCTTGCTCGACAGTTGGATTCACGATGAATTCACCGTCAATATAACCAACTTGTACACCGGCAATTGGTCCATCGAAAGGAATATCAGAAATTGCTAATGCTAATGATGAACCTACCATTGCGGCCATTTCAGATGTGCAATCAGGGTCATTAGACATAACCATTGAAATAACTTGTACTTCATTACGGAAACCGTCTGGGAACATAGGACGAATTGGACGGTCAATTAAACGGCTTGCTAGAATTGCTTTTTCAGATGGGCGTCCTTCACGTTTAATAAAGCCGCCAGGAATTTTACCTGCTGCATATAAACGTTCTTCGTAGTTTACTGTTAATGGGAAGAAATCAAGTGGTTTTGGTGATTTTGACATTGTTGCTGTTGCAAGTACAGAAGTATCACCGTAGCGTACTAATGCTGCTCCATTTGCTTGTTTTGCTAACTGTCCTACTTCAATTACTAGTGGACGGCCAGCCCATTCGTAGGAATAGACTTTCTTTTCGTTCATTCAATGAACCCCTCTCTATTATAAAAACACTTACTCGTCTGTATGTACTAATAGTAAGTGTACCAAAAATGCTTGTTCTATGCTAAATATTTCATGAAATAATCATACATTTAAATTCAGTTATTGCCAATTTATTTAGGATTTATTGCTTTATTTGGTTTTAATGGCGTTTTTGCTTGTTTTCTTCTTATATTTTTACTTATCTTGTTGCGATTCGTCGTTAGCTAGAAAGTTTATAAACATAAAGAAAAAGCGGGAATAATCCCGCTTTTCGATTGTCAATTAGCGACGTAAGCCTAAACGATTGATTAGTTCACGGTAACGTTGAACGTCAGTTTCACGAAGATATTTAAGTAAGTGACGACGACGACCTACCATTTTAAGAAGACCACGCTCAGAGTGGAAATCTTTTTTGTGTGTACGTAAGTGAGTGTTTAAAGCGTTGATTTCAGCTGTTAAAACTGCAACTTGTACTTCTGGAGAACCAGTGTCACTTTCGTGAGTACGGTACTCAGCGATAATTTCGTTTTTACGTTCTTTTGTAATAGCCATTTGTATTGACCTCCTAAATAATTGTTAAATCCCCATTAGCACAGTAAACGTTGGAGTCATCGGTATACCGAGCTAAGGTTAAGCACTTTATGCACTTATGAATGTTACCATAAAACAATGGGGCAAGCAAGTAATAACATAGCTCATACCATGTGGTGCTGCGGACAGCGCTATTTCATAACATGAAAAAATTGTATAGCCTCTTGCTTATCTTTCTCTATTTGCATTTTTAGTGCTTCAATTCCGTCAAACTTCCGCTCGCTTCGAATACGTTTATACCAAGCAACATGTACTTCTTCCCCATAGATGTTTTTCTCGAAGTTTAAAATATGTACTTCGATAGATAATTGCTTGTCGTTTGGATCTTTAAATGTTGGTTTATAACCTACATTGCATACTCCATCATACCAATTATTTTGTACAAGCAGTCGTACTGCATACACACCACTTGCTGGAATGTAAGTACCCTCTAGTGCTTGTACATTTGCAGTAGGAAAGCCGATTGTACGTCCACGTTTATCGCCATGCACCACAATACCCTTTATTTCAAATGGACGGCCTAGAAGCATACGAGCAGCCTCCATATCGCCCTCTTGTAATAATTTACGAATGCGTGTTGAGCTGATTTTCTCAAGCGAGTCAGCTTTCTTATCGACCACCGTTACACCATATTCGTCATTGCTCAAAACACGCATATCTTCCATCGTGCCTTTACCAAATGCACCAAATGAAAAATCAAATCCTGCTGTAACATGTTGAATATTTAACCCTCGAATAAAGGTATCAATAAAAGCAGCCGGTGGCAGCTTCGCAAAGTCTGATGTGAAGTGTACAACAAATACCTTATCCACACCTAGTTCTTTAAACAGCTGCAATTTTTGCTGTAGTAATGTAATATAAAATACTTTTTCATTGCGTCCGCCTAGTACTAATGATGGATGCGGATCAAATGTCATAACGGCAGTCGGGATTTGTCGCTTGTCCCCCTCTTGCTTGGCCGCTTCAATAACCGCCTGATGTCCAATATGTACACCATCAAAAAAGCCAATTGCCAATGAGTACGGCTGGATACTTTCTCGCTGTTGTAATTGGTGTGGGTATTTTAAATGAATGACCTCCATACAAAAAATCCTCCTACTCTATCGTTGGGAACATTTTATGTGGCTTCATCAACCCTTCTTTTGTCGGATGGGCTTGATAAACCGCAAATGCTTTCCCTTTGATTCCAAACACAATTTTATCATGCACCTTTAATAATGCATCTGCTGGAAGCACTTGTCCATTGAAAATTTCTTTTTCAATCGATGATGTTATTTCAATATATGGATAGTCTGATAAGGCATATTCTACTGGAAGAATGCATGTATGAATTTGTTCATTTTCCATTAATTCGGCAACTTGTGCTAGTGTAAAACAATTGTCTTGTGTAAATGTGCCCGATGCAGTTCGCACAAGCTCTTGCATATGTGCAGGATAGCCAAGCGCTTCCCCAATTTGTACAGCTAATGTACGAATATATGTGCCTTTGCTACATGAGATCCTTACAGGAAATGTAATTTCATGCCCTTCGTAAATTTCCTTATCATCAAGTAACTCTAAAGCATAAATTGTCACCTGTCTTGTCGGTCTTTCCACCGTTTCGCCTTTACGTGCATATTCATATAACCGTTTCCCATTGACTTTAACAGCTGAAAACATCGGTGGTGTCTGATTAATAACACCCGTTAAGGAAGCTAAGACATCCAGCAACTTCGCACGCGTAAACGCCTTATTTGTAGTATCTTCCGCAACCGTTTCCCCTTCTGCATCTTCAGTCGTCGTTGTGCGCCCAATGGAAATGACTGCCTCATAAGTCTTCCCTGCATCCGTTAAATATTCGGCAATACGTGTTGCCTGTCCGATACAGATGGGCAGAACCCCTTCCACTCCTGGATCTAAAGTGCCCGTATGGCCAACTTTTTTTGTTCGCAATATTTTTCGTAATTTAAAGACGCAATCATGACTCGTCATGCCACGTTCTTTCCAAAGCGGTAAAATACCGTTCATCTAAATCCCCCTTTTGCACCATCACATGAAAAAAGCCTGCCTGCATGAAGATGCATGTGGCAGACTTTTACTGTTGTTATTCTTTGTGTAAACCACGTAGTAATGAATCAATGCGATTACCATACTCAATCGATGAGTCAAATTCAAAGATTAATTCCGGTGTTCGACGTAAACGAATACGAGAACCGATTTCAGAACGGATAAAACCAGCAGCTTTTACTAAAGCTTTTAGCGTTTCCTCACGTTCACGTTCATTGCCTAATGATGTAATATAAATTGTCGCTTGTTGTAAATCACCTGTTACATCTACACCAGTAACAGTAACGAAGCCAACACGCGGATCCTTAATTTTACGGCCAATAATATCACCAAGCTCTTTTTTCATTTGCTCAGCAACACGGTTTGAGCGTAGAGACATAATTAGTCACCTCTATTTCGATGTTCAGCTATTTGCGTTAAGGGAATGACTGTGTCAATAAATGGTTTTAAACAAGCCTTTTATTGACAATAACCATCCAATCTCTCAAATAACCTTTGCTGCTTATAAATAATCTCGCCACACATTAAGTTGTTCCCAAGACGGATTTGACTGCAAATAATGAAGGGCGTGATTGATTTCACGCTCTGCTGCGTCCTTCGAAGAAGAAACAGCAACAAGCGCTAATTTCGTACGTTGCCATACATTTTGATGGTCAATTTCGGCAATGGATACATTAAACTTCTGTTTTGTGCGCGTAATCATACGCTGTAAGACAGCGCGTTTTTCCTTTAACGAATGGGCAGTTTGGATAATAAATTCTACCTCAACGTATACAATCATTATGCACGTTTAACTTCTTCCATAATGTAGGCTTCAATGATGTCGCCTTCTTTAATGTCATTGAAGTTTGTAATCGTAATACCACATTCGTATCCTCTTGCCACTTCTTTTACTTCATCTTTGAAACGTTTTAATGTATCTAATTCGCCTTCGAAGATTACCACGTTGTCACGGATAACACGGACACCTGAATCACGTGTTACTTTACCTTCTGTCACGTAAGAACCTGCAATTGTACCAACTTTAGATACTTTAATTGTTTGACGAACTTCTGCTTGACCGATGATTTTTTCTTCAAATTCTGGGTCTAGCATACCTTTCATCGCTTGTTCGATTTCTTCAATTACTTTATAAATAACACGGTGTAGACGAATATCTACGCCTTCTTCCTCTGCTGCACGTTTTGCATTTGTATCTGGTCGTACGTTGAAACCAATTACAATTGCATTCGATGCTGCGGCAAGAGAAATATCTGATTCTGTAATTGCGCCAGCGCCAGTATGAATAATTTTCACATTTACGCCTTCTACATCAATTTTCATTAATGAAGCAGCCATTGCTTCTACAGTACCTTGAACGTCAGCTTTAACGATTAAGTTTAACTCTTTCATTTCGCCTTGACTCATTTGTTCAAATAAGTTGTCAAGCGTGACACGTTGTTTTTCAGAACGTTGTGCTTGAATAGCTGTCATTGCACGAGTTTCCCCAACTTGACGAGCTGTTTTTTCGTCTTCGAAGACAACGAAGCGGTCCCCAGCTTGCGGTACATCGTTTAAACCTGTAATTTCTACTGGTGTTGATGGGCCAGCTTCTTTTACACGACGCCCTTTATCGTTAACCATCGCACGAACACGGCCATAAGCGTGACCAACTACGATTGGATCACCGACTTTTAATGTACCGTCTTGTACTAATAGTGTTGCAACAGAACCACGGCCTTTATCAAGCTGTGCTTCAATTACAGTACCAAGTGCTAAACGATCTGGATTTGCTTTTAGCTCTCCCACTTCGGCAACAAGTAATACCATTTCTAGCAATGTATCAATACCTTCACCTTTTAATGCTGAAATTGGCACGAAAATCGTATCGCCACCCCAAGCTTCAGGTACTAAACCATGCTCGGTTAATTCTTGCATTACACGATCAGGGTTTGCTGAAGGTTTATCCATTTTGTTGACAGCAACAATAATTGGTACTTCTGCAGCTTTGGCATGGTTAATGGCTTCAACTGTTTGAGGCATCACACCGTCGTCAGCTGCCACTACTAGAATTGTTAAGTCCGTTACTTTTGCACCGCGCGCACGCATTGTTGTAAATGCAGCGTGCCCTGGTGTATCAAGGAACGTAATCTTTTTGTCGCCTTCTGTTACTTGGTAAGCACCGATATGCTGTGTAATACCACCAGCTTCTCCAGCTGTCACTTTTGTATGACGGATGGAGTCAAGTAAAGTCGTTTTACCATGGTCAACGTGACCCATAATTGTTACTACAGGTGGACGTTCTGATAATTCAGCTTCATTGACTTCTTCTGTTTGCTCGAAGTGAGTTTCTAAATCCGTAATATCTACACGAATTTCTTCTTCAACTTCTACACCGTAGTCTGCGCAAATTAACTCAATTGCATCCTTATCTAATTCTTGGTTAATTGTCGCCATTACGCCAAGCATAAATAATTTTTTAATGATTTCAGATGGTTCACGGTATAATTTTTTTGCTAATTCAGCTACTGAAAGCGATTCAACAAAAGTAATTTTTTCTGGTAATTCTTTTTGTTTGATTGGTAATGTTGGTTGATGCGTTTTTGGATGACGGCGTTTACCACCGTGGATTCCTGGTTTTGGACGTTGGTTGTATCCGCCGCCTCTGCGATTATTATTATTATTGTTATTATTATTATTTTGTGTCATATTTCTATTTTGATTACCTTTAGTATTCTTAGATTTTTCGTTAGACGAATTTGAGTTTTGTTGCGTATTATAATGATTTGCTTTCGGCGTCGATGTAGCAGATTGCTGCTTTTGTCCATCTTGCTTTTTCACCGATTGCTGTGGTTTTTGTTGGCCATTCGCTTGTGAACGTTGTGTTACATTTTGAGTAGCTTGCTTTGCCTCTCTTTTCTCTGTCGGTGCTTTAAATGATTGATTTAACTTTGCCACAGTATCTTTTTCCAACATAGACATATGGTTCGTTACACTCACATTTAATTTACTTAGCGCTTCAATAACCTCTTTACTCGATTTATTCACTTGTTTGGCATATTCATGAACTCTGATTTTGGTCATCTGCTCACCCCCGATTATTTTTCGTTGAGTAGACTAGACAATTTACTTGCAAAACCTTTATCGGTAATAGCTAAAGCCACTCGGGCCTCCTTACCTGTAGCATGTCCTAGATCATAACGATCGCCAATTACATGATACTCAACGTTGTAATAAGTGCATTTATCTTGAATTTTTTTACTAGAGTTTTTAGAAGCGTCGTTTGCAAGCAGTACAAGCTTAGCATTACCATTGCGGACTTCCTTTACTACTAACTCTTCTCCTGAAATAACTTTACGAGCTCTTGCAGCTATACCAAGCAAATTAAACACTGCTTGATTGGTCATAAAATAGCCTCCCTACGAATGAGCAATAGTAGCTCTTCGTATATCTCTTCAGGAATTTTTGCATCAAGTTGGTGCCCTAAAACATTTTTCTTACGCGCGATGTCAACCGCCTGTTCAGACTTTGAAACATAAGCGCCTCGTCCAGGCTTTTTCCCTGAAACATCTACGCTAACCTCGCCCTCTTTCGAGCGAACAACACGAATCATTGCTTTTTTCGGTAGCATTTCTCCAGTAGCTACGCATTTTCGAAGTGGTACTTTTTTATTTACCGCCATAAGAATCACCTTTCCTCTCTGAAGCTTCGTAAGAGGTGGACCAGCCATAACCAAAACGCAAAGGTAGAATTTTGTGATTTGAACATTGCGGAGTACAATCTCGTCTCTCAACACTCAAGACCTTCGCCACAGTTCCTGGCTTTATTCAGTCGGCCCAGGACGCCCACTGAATAAAGCCAGGTGACCAGTCACACGGGCTTTCTTACTTATTCTTCGTCGTCTTGATATAAGTCAACTGTAGCTTCTTCGTAGTCACTATCATCAGCAGGTACGAAAGTGCTTGTTGCAGATGGATAAATCCCTAACTCACGTGCATCTGTCTCACTTTTAATATCGATTTTCCAACCAGTCAATTTTGCAGCTAGACGAGCATTTTGACCACGTTTACCAATTGCAAGAGATAATTGGTAATCCGGTACTACAACAGTTGTTGATTTTTCTTCTTCATTTACTTGCACATCTAAAACTTTTGAAGGGCTTAATGCATTTGCTACAAATACAACAGGGTCTTCTGACCATTCAACGATATCAATTTTTTCACCATTTAATTCATTGACGATTGTTTGAACACGTGCACCTTTCGCACCTACACATGAGCCTACAGGATCAACTTCTTCGTTATGTGCATGTACCGAAATTTTAGAACGGTCTCCCGCTTCACGAGCAATTGACTTGATTTCTACAATGCCTTCATAAATTTCAGGTACTTCCATCTCAAATAATCGACGTAATAAGCCTGGATGTGTTCGTGAAACGATTACTTGTGGACCACGTGTCGTACGTTCAACCTTTGTAATATATACTTTAATACGGTCATGTGGATGATACGTTTCACCTTGGATTTGTTCATTTTGTGGTAATGCAGCTTCTACTTTACCAAGACCAACGTAAATATTACGTGCATCTAAACGCTCGACTACACCCGTTACAATGTCATCTTCACGATCTACGTATTGCTCATAAATTAAGCCACGTTCTGCTTCACGTACACGTTGTGTAACGACTTGCTTCGCTGTTTGTGCAGCGATACGCCCAAAATTACGCGGCGTTACTTCCTGTTCAACAATATCTTCTAATTGGTAAGCAGGGTTGATAGCCTTCGCATCTTCTAAAGCAATTTGTAAACGGTCATCTTCTACTTCTTCAACAACATCTTTACGTGAAAATACACGAATTGAGCCTTTGTCTAAGTTTAAGTCTACACGAACATTTTGAGCTTGGTTAAAGTTGCGCTTGTAAGCTGTAACTAATGCCGCCTCTATCGCTTCAATTAACACATCTCTTGAAATTCCTTTTTGTTCTTCCAGCGCCGTTAGCGCATCTAACAAATCACTACTCATTTTATTTTCACTCCTAAATATGCATTATGCTGAAAAATCGATGGCAAGTCGTGCCAAAGCGATTTTTTCCTGTTCAATTGTTACTGTAATTTTGCGTGTTTTAATAGGTACTTCCATCACTAATGTATGTTCATCGTATGACGTTAAGTAGCCTTGGAATTCCTTCATGTCCTTAATGGGCTCATAGGTTTTCACATAAATAAATTTGCCAACGGCTTTTTTAAAATCAGTATCTTTTTTTAATGGACGTTCTGCACCTGGTGAAGATACCTCTAAATAATAATTTTGTGTAATAGGATCTTTTTCATCCAACAGTAAACAAAGTCGTTCACTAACTTGAGCACATTGGCCAATGTCAATTCCACCCTCAGGTGTATCTACATAAACACGTAAAAACCAGTTACGTCCTTCTTTCACAAACTCAACATTCACCAATTCAAGATTTAACTCTTCGACAATCGGTGTAGCAAGTTCTTCAATTAAAGATGGTACTTTGCTCATTGTTTCCTCCTGCATTTTCAATTTCAGGCGTAATAAAACAGAAATTCCACCAGTAATGTTGGTGAAATTTGACGGTCTTACCTGCTGTTAGTCTAAAAAATTTGTTTTGCTTCGGTATAACAACAGAAAAGAGCGGGAATGCCCCACTCTTTTGCTGGAAAACTATCAACAAATTATTACCATAAGGATAGCACAATTTACGTCACAATGCAAACTTCCTTATTTTAGACATTAGAAGAGCGATAACTGGTTTGCATCAGGCATACCTTCTAAACAACCTAATTGATCCATATACTCAATTAATGTTTTCGATACACGTCCACGTTGCTGTAAATCTTCTTTCGATAAGAACTCGCCATTTTCACGTGCAGCTACAATGGTTTTGGCAACGTTTGTGCCAAGCCCAGGAATCGCATCGAATGGTGGTATTAAAGAATTGCCATCAATAATAAACTCACTAGCCTGTGAACGATATAAGTCCACCTTTTGGAAGCTCATGCCACGCTCGCACATCTCCAGTGCAAGTTCCATTACTGTCAGTAAGTTTTTTTCTTTCGTTGACGCATCTAAGCCCTTCATGTTAATTTCATCGATTCTTGCACGAATCATTTGGGAACCTTGCGTCATCGCGATTAAATCAAAATCATCTGCCCTTACGGTAAAGTAGGCAGCATAATACAAGATTGGGAAATGCACTTTAAACCAAGCAATACGTACTGCCATTAAAACGTAGGCAGCGGCATGGGCTTTAGGGAACATATATTTAATCTTTTTACATGATTCGATATACCAACCAGGCACCTTATTTGCTAACATCTCTGCTTCAAATTCCTCTGATAAGCCTTTCCCTTTACGCACTGACTCCATAATTTTGAAGGCTAAAGATGGTTCAAGTCCTTGGTAGATTAAATACACCATAATGTCATCGCGACAGCCGATTACTTCTTTTAACACACATGTACCATTTTGTATCAGCTCCTGTGCATTACCAAGCCATACGTCTGTTCCGTGTGATAGACCAGAAATTTGCACCAGCTCCGAAAATGTTGATGGTTTCGTATCTTCTAGCATTTGGCGAACAAATCGTGTACCAAATTCCGGAATGCCTAGTGTTCCTGTCTTACACCCAATTTGCTTTTCTGTCACACCTAGCGATTCAGGTGAACTAAAAATTTTCATAACAACCGGATCATCGGTTGGAATTGTTTTCGGATCAATGCCAGATAAATCTTGTAACATACGAATAACAGTCGGATCATCGTGTCCAAGAATATCGAGTTTTAAAATATTGTCATGAATGGAGTGGAAATCAAAGTGTGTTGTTCGCCACTCCGAATCTTGTGCATCCGCTGGGAACTGCACTGGTGAAAAATCATAAATATCCATATAATCTGGTACAACGATAATCCCACCTGGATGTTGACCTGTTGTTCGTTTAACACCTGTACAACCCTGTACTAAACGGTCTACTTCAGCACCTCGGAAATGAAGATTATTGTCGCTCGCATAGCCTTTAACGTAACCATATGCTGTTTTCTCTGCAACAGTACCAATTGTTCCAGCACGGAACACATAATCTTCACCAAACAGTACTTTTGTATAGTTGTGGGCTTGTGGTTGGTATTCACCCGAGAAATTCAAATCGATATCAGGTACTTTATCTCCTTTAAAACCAAGGAAAGTTTCGAACGGAATATCTTGTCCGTCTTTTTTATAAGGTGTGCCACATTCCGTACACTCTTTGTTCGGTAGGTCATAGCCTGAGCTAACAGAACCGTCATTAAAAAACTCGGAGTGCTTACAATTTGGACAAATATAATGCGGTGGTAATGGGTTTACCTCCGTAATTTCCATAAAGGTTGCCACTAATGAAGACCCAACCGAACCACGAGAACCTACTAAATAGCCATCAGCAAGTGACTTTTTCACAAGCTTTGCAGAAATTAAGTAAATTACACCGAATCCATGCCCTAAAATCGACTTTAGCTCTTTCTCGATACGAGCTTTAACGATTTCCGGTAACTCTTCACCATAGATACGATGGGCCATCTCATACGTTAAATTGGTTACTTCATCATCAGAACCTTCAATTTTAGGTGTATATAAATCATCCTTAATCGGCTTTACATCGTCAATCATAGCCGCAATTTTTTGCGTGTTGGTAACGACGATTTCTTTTGCAAGATCAGGACCTAAAAAATCAAACTCTTGCAACATCTCGTCCGTAGTTCGAAAATGAACCGCTGGCAGCTTAGATCTATTTAAAATATTGGCGCCACCTTGAGAACCAATCAGTATTTGTCTAAACATAGCATCGTTCGGATCTAGATAATGAACATTTCCTGTAGCGACTACAGGCTTATCCACCTTCTTGCCAAGTTTCACTAGCTTGCGAATAATATCCTCAATGGTCCATTCATCGCGCACGACATTACGTTCAATTAACGGTGCATATACAGCCTTCGGTTGCACTTCAATATAATCGTAAAACCTTGCGATTTGTTCGGCTTCCTCGGGTGATTTATTCATCATCGTCTCAAACAATTCACCATTACTACAGCCTGAACCCACTAACAGTCCTTGTCGGTATTGTTCCAACGTCGCACGTGTTACACGCGGGACACGATAGAAAGTCTTTGTATGCGAATGAGACACAAGCTTAAATAGATTTTTTAAACCGTCATTATTGACTGCTAAAATCGTACAATGCATCGGACGCGCTTTTTTATAGGCATCGCCACCGCCGATATGCTTATTAAAATCATCATGATATTTAATGCCGAGTTCATCCGCTTCTTTTAACAGATGCAATAATAAATAACCTGTTGCTTCCGTATCATAAATGGCGCGGTGATGTTGCGTTAATTCAATGCCGAATTTTTTACATAATGTATTTAAACGATGATTTTTCATCGTAGGATGGAGCAAACGGGCAAGTTCTAATGTATCAATAACTGGGTGAATGGTATTTTCCAAACCGTATTTTTTATAACCAGTATAGAGGAAGCCCATATCAAAAGAGGCATTGTGTGCCACTACGATTGCGTCTTCTATAAAGGCATGGAACTCATGAATCACTTGCTCCACTTCTGGCGCATTGCGAACCATCTCATCTGTGATGCCGGTCAATTCGATTGTTGTTGCAGACAATGCATGATGTGGATTTGCAAAACTTTCGTATTTGTCAATCACATGTCCGCCTTTAATTTTTACTGCTGCAAGCTCTATGATTGTATCGTAAGCAGTAGAAAGCCCTGTCGTTTCGACGTCAAACACCACATAGGTCGCATCGTCTAATGCACGATGCTCAGAAGCATACGCAATCGGTACACCGTCATCGACTAAATTAGCTTCTAAACCGTAAATTATTTTTATGCCATGTTTTTTGCCCGCACTATAAGCCTCTGGGAACGACTGCACGACCGCATGATCGGTTATCGCAATCGCTGGATGACCCCATTTCGCCGCTTGAGCCACTAACCTATCTACTGGTGTAACTGCATCCATTTGACTCATCGGTGTGTGCAAATGGAGCTCTACTCGTTTTTCACCTTCTGGTGCCTTGTCTTGTCGTGTTTCTTTTTTAATTTCATTAATATCATTTGCCATCACAATTAAATCACGAATAAAAGTATCGGTTTGAACCGAGCCACGTACTTTCACCCACATACCCTTTTTCAAATGCTGCATCAATTCTGCATCGTCGTTATCCCGTGAGAACATTTTTACAACAATTGAATCTGTATAGTCGGTAATTTTAATTTGTAGAAGTGAGCGGCCACTTTTTAATTCTTTAATTTCGGTATCGAACACAAATCCTTCAATAATGACGCGGCGTTCTTCTTCGACTATGCGCTTAATTTCCATAATTTCATCGTCTTTAATTTGCATACCAAGCTGAAATGGACGATCGCCAAGGGCCGCCAATGCTGGATTATCCTTTTTGTCCTGCTCACGTTTTTGGAAGTCTTGCATTGCTTGTTGAGCCATCGCTGCTTCTTCTAAACGTTTTTGCTCGATGAATGCTTCTTGGGCTTCACGCATTTCTTCTGTTTCCTCTTGCAGCATAAAATCAAAGGCGATATGTGGAAATCCAAATTGACTGTAGCTAAGAGCTAGCTTTTCCGCATATTTCGTTTTCAGCATCATCAGTTCCATTTCTTGCACGCAGGATAACGTGATTTTTTGCCCATTCCACATCGGTATTTGCGATACAAGGCAATTTTTTAAGGTTGGTGCCATATCGTCGATTTGCTCAACAATGGTTAACCAATACGCTTGAATCAGCTCTTCCGTAACATTTTTTTCAATTGTTTCAAAAGTTGTTTCGATTTGAGCTATAGCAGCGAATTTTTCAGCTAGATGTGTACGAAATAGTTGATATAACGGAAATGGAAGTATGCCACGTAATTTAATATTAAAATGCCAGAGTCTATTTTTTTTATGCACAGTAAGACGGGCTAATTCGCCTTCTTCAAAAAAGGACATATAAACATCTTCTGTTAACTCTAGTTGTTGCAAGAGCATTTGAAATCTTTGTCTTGCTTCTTGTTGCTGTTCCAATCAATGACACCTACTTTCACTTTAATGGCAAGAGGCAATCTAATCACCTCTTGCTCATTGTTATCTAGCAAATACGTTTTCAACTATGATGCAAAAAAATTCGCTCCCTTTCCACGAGCTATTCCAGCAAGCCTCACTTTGCTTTTATAGCAGTGAGATTTGCTTGGTTTCCCGTAGGCGTGTCGCGAATTCGTTTGCTTGTCCTCATTCATCTTCCAAAAGATGTTACTAGTAAGAACATCTATATCTTTTGGCTATTATGTTACCAAAGGATATTAATTTTTGCGGAAAAATTCATTTAAACGATCAATGACTTCTTCTTTTTTCCATTCAAATGTTTCGCCTGTTTGACGGAATTTCACTTCGACAACACCTTCTGTTGCCTTTTTACCGACTGTTACACGAACTGGTAAACCTATTAAATCTGCATCTGCAAACTTCACACCTGCACGTTCAGCACGATCATCTAATAGTACATCATAGCGATATGATTTTAATAAGCCATATAACTCATTTGCTAATGAAACTTGTGTTTCATCTTTCGTATTAACAGGGACAACATGAATGTCATACGGAGCGAGTTGTATTGGCCAAGTAAAACCATTTTCATCTTGGAAATGTTCAGCTACGGCAGCTAAAATACGTGACACTCCAATACCATAGCAACCCATAATAAACGGCTGAGCCTTTCCTTGCTCATCTAAAAATGTTCCATTCATTTTTTCAGAATAGGTAGTACCTAATTTGAAAATATGACCAACCTCGATACCTTCTGCAAATTTAATGATGCCTTGTCCATCAGGAGATGGGTCTCCTTCTTGAATAAAGCGAATATCTAAGTATTCATTGACAGCAAAATCTCGCTCTGGGTTAACATTTACTAAGTGGAAGCCGTCGTCATTGGCACCCGCTACCCCGTTACGAATTGATTTAATTGCATGATCTGCGACAACTTTGACCTCTACAGGTAATTTCACAGGGCCGATTGAACCTACGCCACAGCCTAGCAATTGACGAATAGCTGCTTCGTCAGCAAGTTCTACAGAACCAGCATCTAGCGCATTTTTTAGTTTAATATCGTTAATTTCGTGATCGCCACGAGCAAGCACTACCACTAATTCACCATCAACATTAAATACTAATGATTTAATAACATTTGAAGGTGCTACTTGTAAAAATACAGATACTTCTTCAATTGTTTTTTGATCTGGTGTTGCTACTTTCTCAAGATCTTTTAACGCTTCATTGGCTGGTTGATATTCTACAGTGACCTCTGCCATCTCAATGTTTGCCGCATAGTCCGATGTATCAGAGTAAGCAATTGTATCTTCCCCAATTTCAGAAAGCACCATAAATTCATGTGTACCTTTACCACCAATTGAACCAGCATCGGCAATAACTGCACGATAGTTTAAACCAAGACGCGAGAAAATATTAGAATAAGCACGGTACATATCCTCATATGTTTCATCTAAGCTTTCCCGTGAAGCATGGAAAGAATAAGCATCTTTCATAATAAACTCTCTTCCTCGTAATAAGCCAAAACGAGGGCGTTTTTCATCGCGGAATTTTGTTTGAATTTGATAGAGTGTTAATGGTAGTTTTTTATATGATTTAATTTCATCACGAACTAAAGTCGTAATGACCTCTTCATGTGTTGGTCCTAAGGCAAAGTCACGATCATGGCGATCTTTTAATCGCATTAGTTCTGGACCGTATTTTTCCCAACGGCCGGATTCTTGCCATAGTTCAGCAGATTGCAATGCAGGCATTAATAATTCGATAGAATTGATGGCTTCCATCTCTTCGCGAATAATATTTTCGATTTTTGTTAACACACGTTTTGCAAGCGGTAAATACGAATATACCCCACTTGTATTTTGACGAATAAACCCTGCACGTAATAATTGCTTATGTGATTTTACATCTGCATCAGCAGGTACTTCACGTAACGTTGGGATAAATGTTTTACTTTGCTTCATTCAGTGTTCCACCTTTTTAATAAATAAATTTATACTCTAATTAGCATAAACAAATTTAGCTTTGAACGCAATGTTTCAAAATAATTGCGCTCAAAGCTATTTTCCATTTTATTTTTACTTTAGCATAACCATATTTAAATTTTACGTTCTAATAGTTACGCATTATCTAAATATTGGAAACGTAAAAGTCGATTGTCATTACGTACTTGCTAGAAGAAGAAACGTTGGATATCGTTCCACGTCACCACTACCATTAATATCATCAGCAAGACGATACCTACAAAGTGCACCATACCTTCTTTTTGACGATCAATTGGTTTGCCTCTTAAAGCCTCAAAGCCAAAGAATAATAATCGGCCTCCATCTAATGCTGGAAGAGGTAATAAGTTCATAATACCAAGGTTGATACTTAGCATGGCAGCAAAATTGATTAAGGCAAAAATACCAAATGTCGCAACTTCTTCCGTTGTTTTATAAATCCCTACAGGTCCTGATAATGCATCAATAGTAAATTGTCCTGTAATAAGCATACCTAGTAATTCAAAGATTTTAACCGTCATATTATACGTTTCTTGAGCTCCGTATACTACTGCTTTTAATGGGTTATAAACACGCGGACTTTCATACTTTACACCAATTTGTCCAAGCTTTTCGCCGTTCTGCTCCACTGCTTTCACTGTCATATTGAGGTTTTCGATTTGTCCACCACGCTCAACCGTTACATTAATCTCTTGGTTAGGGCGCTTCTGTACAATGGCAGCTAAATCTTGCCACTTTTCAACTGCTTGTCCATCAATCGAAGTCACCTTATCCCCTGCAAGCATTCCAGCTTGTGCTGCTGGATCATTTGCTACTACTTCTGTAATAATCGGCTCATATGTCGGTACACCGTTTAGTAAACCAATAAGCATATAGATGAAAAAGGCTAATATAAAGTTAAATAATGGTCCAGCAAAAATGGTCATCGCACGTTGCCCAACTGTTTTTGCGTTAAATTGACGATCATATGGCGCGATCACTGTTTCTCTGCCATTTTCTACAACAACACAATCTCTTGCAACACTGTAACGGACTAAATTTTCTTCCTCATCATAGCCTTCAATAAATAATTCTCGTTCTAAATCAGCACGTTCCACCTCTAAAAATAATAAATCTGGTAATTGTCTATTATTTTGATTGAAGATAATTTTTTTAGCGATATTATCTTCATCGACAATAAGTCCTACACGGTAGCCAGGCTGTAATTCAATACCATCCATATCTTCGCCTGCCATGCGGACATATCCACCGATTGGCAATAAACGGACTGTATAAATTGTTTCCCCATGCGTCTTGCCATAAATTTTCGGACCCATACCGATTGCAAATTCACGCACCATAATTCCTGCACGCTTTGCAAATAGGAAGTGACCAAGTTCATGGAAGAACACGAGCAAGCCAAATATTAAAATAAATGCAATGGCTGTTTGCATAATACCCCACCTTTAAAAGCGAATAGTTAACGAAAGCTTCCTGTCGTTATTTTACCATGTCTAACACTATTTTTCTTGTTTCTCTGTCCACATGTAAAATTGTTTGCAAATCTGGCACGAATACATTTTTGTGTGCCTGCATGACACGTTCAATTGTTTCATCAATTTCAAGGAACGTTATTTTCCCTTGTAAAAATGCTGCTACTGCCGCTTCATTCGCAGCATTCATTGCCGTTAAAATGGTTCCTCCTGTACGCCCTGCTTCAAATGCTAATCGCAACGCTGGGTACCGTTCAAAATCCATTTCTTTAAAATGCAGTTGACCAATTTGCGCTAAATTAAGGCGTTGACCATTTTGGAGCGGCATACGGTCTGGATAGCTTAAAGCATACTGAATTGGTACACGCATGTCCGGCGTACCAAGCTGAGCAATTACGCTAGTATCATGATACTCAACTAGAGAGTGAATAATACTTTCTCTGTGTAAAAGTACATCAATTTTATCATAAGGCATATCAAATAAAACATGTGCTTCGATTACTTCAAGCCCTTTATTCATCATAGTAGCTGAATCTATCGTAATTTTTGCACCCATTGACCAGTTCGGATGATTTAGTGCATCTGCAACCGTGACATGTTTTAACTCCTCACGTGTTTTGTCGCGGAAACTTCCTCCAGAAGCAGTAATGATTAAACGCTCAATATTTTTCGGATTTTCGCCATTCATCGATTGGAAAATAGCCGAATGCTCACTATCCACTGGTAAAATTGTAGCATTGTATTTCTTTGCCTCTGCCATAACTAAATGACCTGCTGTGACAAGCGTTTCTTTATTGGCAATCGCAATCGTTTTGCCCATGCGAATAGCAGCTAGTGTCGATTCAAGTCCAACGCTACCAAGCACTGCATTCACGAGCACCGTCGAATCAGGATGTGTAGCAACCTCTACAAGCCCTTTTTCACCAAATGTAAAGTGTACTTGCGGGTAGTCTTTTGCGAGAATAAGTGCATCTTCCTCAAGCTGAACCGATACCAGTTCAGGCTTTAAAGTCTCTATCATTTCACGTGTTTTTTCTATGTTTTTTCCTGAAGAAAACGCTACAAGATGAAATGCATCACGTTGTTCTTTTAAAATATCATAGGTTTGCCAACCGATAGAACCAGTTGCACCCAATAAACTAATTTTTTTCACGACAAAACGTCCCCTTTTTCTATCTAAGCGATCAATTTCATAATTCGCATTTTCATCCATCATTCATCATTGCGTCCAGATTTTATTTCGAGCTTGCTCGACAAGCAACTGGCTGACGTCTTTTGTATTAAGTCGAGCTAATTACGGCTCGCTTTCCAAAGTGAAATCGTCCGCCTTGCGCCCATTAAAATATCTTTTCTTAAAACTATTGGCAACCGGCGCTTACTAACAAGGCCTTGCTATACTTAGCTACCAAATAAATGTAAAAAATGCAATAGTGGCACGACAAATAATAAACTATCAAAGCGGTCTAGAATCCCGCCATGTCCTGGTAAAATATTGCCTGAATCTTTTACGTCAAAATGGCGCTTGATAGCTGATTCCACTAAATCGCCCATCTGACCAATTATCGAAGCAAAAATCGTGATAACAATAAGTGAAACATAACCGTTAGCAAATGGATAAATCGCTTGCATAGCTATAGCAAAAATAACCGCTATAACAATCCCACCAACAAAGCCTTCAATCGTTTTTTTCGGCGATATTTCAGGCCAAAGCTTATTTTTACCTAGTTTTCTACCTACAAAATAGGCTCCTGAATCTGTTGTCCAAACAACAAGTAAACAATACACAACAAACTCAAGACCATAGTTTCGCGTTTCGATTAAATAATGGAAACCTAATCCTACATAAAACGCCCCAAGCAAAATAAAGCCAACTTCATCAAATGTAATTTTATTTTTTACTAGGACTACATAGATAAGTAACAGCATGACCAGTCCGTAAATAACCATTAGAACCGAAGAATAGCCTATTGCATGTACTACCTCATTTGCCCAATCTTTTGGTATGACAAGCATAATAAGCGTTAGCAAACCGATAATACCAGGTACTGAAAAAATCGAAATACCTTTCATCTTCAGTATTTCATAAAAGCCTGCAACAGCCATTGCTAGTACAAGTAGTGTAAAGGGCACTTTTCCATAAATAACAAATGGAATAAACAGTGCCGCGGCAATGATTGCTGTGATGATTCGTTGTTTCAAGATGTTTCTTCTCCCTTCAACCCACCGTAACGGCGATTACGTTTTTGATAGTTTTCCACCGCTTCCAGAAAGTTTTCCTCGCTAAAATCTGGCCACAATGTATCTGTAAACCAAAATTCTGTATAGGCGAGCTGCCATAACATAAAGTTACTTAATCGCACTTCACCACTTGTACGAATGAGTAAGTCTGGCTCTGGTAGATGAGCTGTCATTAAATGAGCTGTCATACATTCCTCATTTATGTCTTGTATAGTTAATTGACCGTCCTGTACTTTTTGAAGCATCGTTTTCATGGCACTTACCATTTCTGAACGACTACCGTAATTTAAAGCAAAGTTTAAAATTAACCCTGTATTATGCTTCGTCTCTTCCATCGCCTCATACAATGCTTTTTGTGTATGTGCTGGCAAGAGTGTCGGATCTCCAATCATTTCAACTCGCACATTACGCTCCATCATTTCCGGTAAAAAAGATCCTAAAAATTCTACAGGTAGACGCATCAGAAAATCGACTTCAGGCTTTGGCCGTTTCCAATTTTCTGTAGAGAACGCATACACTGTTAATACTTTTATGCCAAGATCAGATGCAAATCTAGTTACCTTCCGTACCGTCTTCATACCTTCATGGTGCCCAGCAACACGTGGCATGGCACGTTTTTTAGCCCAACGTCCATTTCCGTCCATAATAATCGCTACATGGGCAGGAATCGGCTCGCTTTTCGCAAGGGCAACACGTTCCTCCAATGATAGTGTATCCATATTTACTTGTTTACCTAATAGCTTCTTAAACATGCTAACTCCCCCACTACAACTAATCGGACGTATACTAACCTATCATAACAAACAAAAGTGCCTTTTGTCTTTTTTTTCCCTCTAATTGACTATGTATGAACTAGCTTATTTTAGAACAACACACATCTCAAAGAAAAATCTTGTCTTGCTACATTCCGCAACTGCTAGTAAGCCAGAACAATGTAAATCATATACTACGTGTAAACGAGTTAACCATTACGGCTGTAAATAGCAGGTGAAAATTGTAACACCGATAAGAAATGAATACTTTTACAATAAAAGAGAAAAGACGTCCTGTTATGTATAGGACGCCTTCATCTCATCAAAAAGTTCCATCATAGAAATGCAAAGCGCCTGCTTACACTTCTAGAATTTCTTTTTCTTTTTCTTTCGCTACTTGGTCTACTTTCACGATGAACTCATCTGTTAATTTTTGAATATCGTCACCGTATCCACGTAAATCGTCTTCTGTGATTTCGCCTGCTTTTTCAAGTTTTTTAAGATCATCATTAGCATCACGACGAACATTACGTACTGCGATTTTTGCATCTTCAGCTTCTTTTTTCACTTGTTTTACAAGGTCTTTACGACGTTCTTCTGTTAACGCTGGAATCATTAAACGAATAACAGAACCATCATTTGTCGGTGTAATACCGATATCTGACTTCATAATCGCTTTTTCAATTTCACCTAAAATGGATTTATCATAAGGTGTAATCACGAGTAAACGAGCTTCTGGTACTGCAACACCTGCAAGTTGATTGATTGGGGTTGGCGCACCATAGTACTCTACAGAAATACGGTCTAGTAGAGATGCGTTTGCACGGCCTGCTCGGATTGATGCTAATTCACGTGAAAAAGCAGCAATTGATTTGTTCATTTTTTCTTTCGCTTGGTCTAATACTTGTTTAGTCATTGTGCATTCCTCCTAACAACAGTTCCAATTTTCTCGCCCAGTACGGCACGTTTAATATTACCTTGCTCCGTAATTGAGAAGACAATTAACGGAATATCGTTATCCATACATAAAGTTGAAGCAGTTGAATCCATTACTTGTAACCCTTGCTGAATAACGTCTAAGTATGTGAGTGTATCATATTTGATAGCAGTAGTATCGACCTTTGGATCTGCAGAATAGACACCATCTACATTATTTTTCGCCATTAAAATCGCATCGGCGTCAATTTCCGCTGCACGTAATGCAGCTGTTGTATCTGTAGAGAAGAACGGGTTACCTGTACCTGCAGCAAAAATAACTACACGTTTTTTCTCTAAATGACGAACTGCTTTACGACGAATATATGGCTCTGCTACTTGTGTCATCACAATAGAAGATTGCACGCGTGTTTCGATACCTAATTTTTCAAGAGCATCTTGTAATGCTAATGAATTCATAACCGTTGCTAGCATACCCATATAGTCAGCGGCTGCACGATCCATACCCATTTCACTACCGATTTTCCCACGCCATATATTACCGCCACCTACAACTACAGCAACTTCTACATCAAGATCTACTACTTCTTTCACTTCTTCAGCAACAGACTTGATAATTTTTGGTGATAAACCGAAGCCAGCCTCTCCTGCTAACGCTTCACCACTTAGTTTAATAACTACTCGTTTATATTGTGGCACACTCATTGTAAACCTCCGTCAGACATTTATTTAAAACTTTTCTTTTCCTTTACCATTATAGTATATCTAACAATAATTGCTAGTTGTGAATAATGGTAATAGAAAATTCTATCCTTTTTTAGCTCATCTCGGAAAAATAGGGAACACGTTATGTTGTGTTCCCCATTTTTGTCTAGAAAATCTAGTTATTATTTGATTAGGATCAAATGCAAGCCAATCCATCAACTGAACTAGTCTACAAATTAGTTACCTTTAACTTGGTTCATTACTTCTTCAGCAAAGTTATCTTCGCGTTTTTCAATACCTTCACCAACAGCGTAGCGTACAAAACCAGTTACATTACCGCCAGTTGAAGCAACGAAGTCGCGAACTTTTTGATCTGAATTTTTAACGAATGATTGGTCAAGTAAGCAAACGTCTTCGAAGTATTTACCAAGACGACCTTCAACCATTTTTGCAACGATGTTTTCTGGTTTACCTTCGTTAAGTGCTTGTTCAGTTAACACTTTACGCTCACGATCAACTTCTTCAGCAGAAACTTCTTCACGAGAAACGTAAGTTGGGTTAATCGCTGCGATATGCATAGCGATATCTTTAGCAGCAGAAGCATCTGTAGAACCTTCTAAAGATACTAATACACCAATACGGCCACCCATGTGTAGGTAAGAACCGAAAGCATCTGCATCCGTTTTTGTTTTCACTTCAAAACGACGAAGTGTAATTTTTTCACCGATAGTTGCTACAGCTGTTGAAATTTGGTCAGCGATTTTTACGCCTTCTGCATTTTCAAGCTCTACTGCAGCTTCTACTGATGCTGGTTTAGCAGCAAGTAATTGCTCAGCTAAAGAAGAAACTAATACTTGGAATTTATCGTTTTTCGCAACGAAGTCAGTTTCAGCGTTTACTTCAAGAATAATTGCTTCGTTACCTTTTTCTAAAATATAAGTTGTACCTTCTGCAGCGATACGGTCAGCTTTTTTAGCAGCTGAAGAAAGACCTTTTTCACGTAGGAAATCGATTGCAGCTTCTAAATCACCATCAGTTTGTACTAACGCTTTTTTACAATCCATCATACCAGCGCCAGTTTTTTCACGTAATTCTTTTACTAATTGTGCAGTAATGTTTGCCATTTAGTGTTGCCTCCTCAAATTGGTTAAACTATTTATAGTGGTAGGTTCTAAAAAAGGTGATAAGGGTTCTGAGCCACTTATCACCTTTTTGTAAACGTGAATTACTCAGCAGCAGCTTCAGTAGCTGGAGCTTCTTCTTCACCTTGTTTTGACTCGATTAAAGCGTCAGCCATTTTAGCAGTTAAAAGTTTAACAGCGCGAATAGCATCGTCATTAGCAGGGATAACATAGTCGATTTCATCTGGATCACAGTTAGTATCAACAATACCTACTAGAGGGATGTTTAATTTACGAGCTTCAGCAACAGCGATACGTTCTTTGCGTGGGTCAACCACGAACATAACGTCTGGAAGATCGTGCATATCACGGATACCGCCTAAGAATTTAACTAGACGTTCGTGTTCTTTTTTAAGTTGGATTACTTCTTTTTTAGGTAGAACTTCGAAAGTTCCTTCTTCTTCCATTTTTTCGATAGCTTTCATACGTGCAACACGTTTTTGGATTGTACCGAAGTTAGTAAGAGTACCACCTAACCAACGTTGGTTGATATAGTAGTTGCCTGAACGTTCAGCTTCGTCTTTGATCGCTTCTTGTGCTTGTTTTTTCGTACCAACGAAAAGAACTTTACCACCGTCTTGACCAACTTGACGCATGAAGTCATAAGCTTCCTCTAATTTTTTAACAGTTTTTTGTAAGTCGATGATGTAGATCCCGTTACGCTCAACGAAGATAAATTTCTTCATTTTTGGGTTCCAACGACGAGTTTGGTGACCGAAATGTACACCAGCTTCAAGTAATTGTTTCATAGAAATTACTGACATGTGAATTTCCTCCTAGAATGTTTGGTTTTTTTCCTCCGCATTTATCGCCTGCAACAAGCTACCCTAATCTTAGAGCACCACTTACTGCATCAAAATGCGTGTGTAGTAATAACACCATTTGCTACTATATCACAGCTTTATGGCATTCGCAACTGTTTTAGCTATGAAACTTCAATAAAAGCTCGATTTCTGTCTTTCCTTTTTGCAGCTTTTTCGCAATTTCTTCAGCCGTTTTTCCCTGCTCAGCCATTTGAACAATTTGTTGTTCCATCGTTAACGGCTTTGATTCTTCTTTTTGTAGACTATCAACCTTTGGCGCAGCCGTTTGCACAGCCGTCGTTCCTCCCTGTTGTTGACGAGAATAGGCATTCGCTACGATATTTTTCGGCATTAAAATACGTGGCTCACTATTAACTGTCACTGCCTTCTTCTCACTATCGGTTTGTGACAAAGGCTGTCCTTGACTTTTAGGCACAGCTATTGGTTGTGCCTGTTGCCCAGTATCAGCTGTCATAGTAGATTTTGGTACCACTTGCAAAGCTTGAATTAGACGATTATTTTCATCCTTCATTTCAGTTAAATAGAGGCTAATCGTATCATCCATTTCTCGCATTAAGCGTTCCTGTTTTACTTCTAAATCTTTGAATTTTGCTAATTTCGTATTTAATATAATAATGAAATAAAATGATAGTAGCTGCAAAACAAAGAGAACAGCAATTAATATGGTTGTCATAGTAAACTCCTATCCACTAAAATCCACGAAATTACCTTTGAACGGATGCTGCGCCTGTTTTTCTGGTTTTTCGTTATGGTTCTTTTTCTTTTTACGCGTTCCTTTTATATACTCGCCACCCGCTTCTTCCTCTTCGCTAATCTCCGTCATACCTTCTGAAGTATTTACAGCTTTTTGCTTGCGCTCTAATTCCTTTTTTAACGCTTCATTTGCATGTACTTGTTGAGCTAAAGTTTGTTGTTGTGCCTGATCTGCCATTTTACCCGCTTCAAACGTTTTTGGAATAGCTATTTGTAATTCGACACCTTTTAAACTCATTAAAATTCCTCCCTCAACAACCTAGACATTAATCATTTCATTCGACAATAGCTTTCGCAACTTAAATAATGCTTTTGAGTGAATTTGAGAAATACGTGATGTTGATAATTCGAGCATTTCACCTATTTCAGTTAGTGTCAACTCTTCTGTATAAAATAAACTCAGTACGAGCTGCTCTTTATCATTAAGCTTTTGTATATTTACCGCTAAATCATCGAGTAACTCCGATTTTATTACGACTTGCTCCGGAGTCTTTGTCGTATCATCTCGGATTACAAATGACTTCCCTTCTGCTTCTTCCTGATCTTGTTGCTCATTGATGGAGAGTACATTTGAGAAGAAATGCTCTTGCACCGTTTGGTAAACCTCTTCCACAGGTAACTCCATATGCTGTGCAAGCTCCTCAGGCGTCGCATGGCGCATTAACTGTTGTTCTAATTGTTCAATTTTTGCGTCCATCTTTTTGGCCTTTTCTCGTGCAGAACGAGGTAGCCAATCCTCTTTACGTAAGCCATCAATTATAGCGCCTCTCACCCTAAAAGAAGCATATGTATCAAACTTTAAGTCTCGATTTATATCAAATTTATTTAAAGCATCAAATAGACCTAGCATGCCTAAGCTTGTTAAATCGTCACGCGATACACTCTTAGGTAAACCTGCACCAATTCGCTGCACATGGTACGTCACAAGAGAAGTATATTTTTTTATTAATAAATCACCCGCATCAGGATCACGTTCATTCACCCATCGATTCCACAGCTTTTGTTCATCGTTTAGAATTGGTTGTGTCATAAAATCCACCTCTCTACTTTGCGCCTGTTTGCACGGACTTTTTGCGCTTTCCTCTCAAATGCTCAAGGAAAAGTTCTGTCGCTTTGTTAACGCTGTACGCTTGAAAAACTAAAAACATACACATGTCTATCAAAAAAAAGACTCACTTATCAAATTTTGAGTATTGTGCTTACAATGACTGACAGATTTAGATACAAACCTATGCCATTCTTTCCTTTTATTATAACAACATTCGACTATAATTTCATATGATTCTCTAACACTATTCTATTATTAATAGCTGTTCTATTTTAGGCAGAAGAAAACTGCCTCAAATAATTAGTCGACAGCTAACATTAGAGGCAGTTTAAAGTGTTCTGGCTTATGCATTTACTTGTTGTTCATCTTCACGATGCATCATCGTTCGAACGGCTTGTGCAATATCTTCTGTGCTTTCATCTTGAAACTCAACCGTTGAATTAGTTGTAGCAGTTTCTTTCCCCTTCTCATCGATGACAGAAGTACTATTTTCTTCAAGTCCACTGTCATCTTCAGACGGGTCGGCAGTTGGTGTAAATAACACATACGCAATTAAAAACCTTACGATATACATAACAAAAAATACGATAATTGCTGCTACAAATGAACCGATGATAATACGTAATGGTGTATAGGGCTGTTGCAGTGTCATAAAGAAATAAAGGGAAAAGGCAATCAATGCCCCCCATAGGTTATAAAAAATAGAACCAAACATTATATTTCACTCACTCCTTGGTTAACCGTTCGAATATGTAACATCGACGTAGCGGGGTTAAATTCAATTGTTCGACCGCTATTACCGCCCGTATTTTCGGCTACTAAAGGAATTCCATGACGTTTTAATTCAAACTTTACAGCCTCCACATTACGAGGGCCGATGCGCATGGAATCTTTGTCTGACGTAAATTGAAACATTTGCGCACCCCCCGCAATTTTTGCCTTCAGTTTAAATTTTTGAACACCCTCTAGCTTTAATAAATCAATCATAGCTGAAATGCCCGTATCTGCAAATTTCGCTACATTTATTGACTCTGCTCTACCTAAACTTGAATCTGGTAGCATGACATGTATTAAACCAGCTATTTTCTTTGACTCATCGTATAAAATAACACCTACACAAGAACCAAGTCCTGAAGTTCTAATCGTATTCGGAAATTTCGCTACATCCATTTGAGCAATTCCAACTTTTATAACTTGTCCATTATTATTGTTGTTAAGCATAGGCTATGAAACTCCCAATGCTTTAAAAATAGCATCAAAAGAATCTGGATCAGGCAGTAAGAAGAAATGTCCCCTCACTGTTTCATGATCCTCCACACCGTCTTCAAAAATGGATGTATTAATTACGATGACATTATCACTCACGTGCGATAATTCAATTAAGCCAATACTAATAATAGCACCAAACATATCTACACTTAGACCAGGCACAGTTGGATAAATTTTTAAATTTGTAAAATCTGATAACGCGGATAAATATGAACCAGATAAAATATTCCCCATTTCCTGCATGGCGGATAAACCTAACTCCGAAACAGGTGGGTTTTTAAAGTCGAATGATTCATCCTGTATTAGACGACGGATAAAGCGATTTGCTTGTTCAATCGGAAGTATGAAAAACATGCTTCCTTCAGCATCTCCCTCGATGCGTAAAAAAATCCCAACTACAACGTTTTCAGAGCCACCAGCAAGCTCCATCATGTCATTAAACGACACCATTTCAACCTTTGGGACACGCATATCGATTTTTTTACCAAGTAAATTGGAAAGAGCTGTTGCAGCATGAGCAGCTCCAATATTCCCAATTTCCTTTAATACGTCTAAATGTAGTGATGTAATCTTTTGATTAAGTGTCATAATCGAATCCCTACTTTAGTGGATTTAATACTTTCTCTAAATGTAATAATATTAATAATCGTTTACCTATTTTGGCTACGCCAGAAATAAACTCTTCTTCAAGAGATCCTACTACCTCTGGTTGAGGTTCGATTGAGCTTGCTGGAATATCCAACACATCGTTCGCTGAATCTACAACAAAGCCTACTTCCATGTCTTCTAAAGAGATAATGATAATACGAGTCGTTTCTTCGTGCTCAGAGATTGGTAATTCAAAACGTTCGCGTAAATCAATAATTGGTGTTACGACACCTCGTAAGTTGATGACACCTTTTACATATTTCTCCGTTTTAGGTACACGTGTAATATGCATAAGTTTCTCGATACCTTGGACGTGTGATACTGGAATCGCATATTCCTTATCTGCTAATTGGAAGACAATTACTTTAATATTTTCTTGTTCAACTGCATTTGTCATAGTAAACACCTCTCTTATTCATTGACCTTATTTTATAAGTGCATTGCAATCCACAATTAGGGCTACTTTACCATTACCTAAAATTGTTGCACCGGAAATTGCAAAGATATTCGTTAAGTAGTTTCCTAATGATTTCAGTACAATTTCTTGTTGGCCAATGAATGAATCTACAACTAAACCAGCAAGTTTCTCGCCTTTACGAACAATTACTACTGAATGGAATTCATCATCTTGTAGCTCTTTACGAGGTACTTCGAAGATTTCTTCTAAGAATACAAGTGGAACCACTTTACCACGGAAGTCAATCACCTTTTGGTTATGCGCATTCATAATATCTGATGAACGGATAATCGAAGTTTCAATAATTGATGATAGTGGTATCGCATAAATTTCTTTTTCTATTTCTACAAGCATTACCGAAATAATAGATAGTGTTAACGGCAATTGAATGGAGAAAATAGAGCCTACATCTTGTGTAGATTCAATCGAAATGTTACCACCTAACGATTCAATCGTTGTTTTGACAACGTCTAGCCCTACACCACGACCTGATACATCTGAAATAACATCTGCCGTTGAGAAACCAGAAGCTAAAATAAGCTCATTAATTTGATTGTCTGACATGGCAAGAGATTGTTCACGCGTAACAACTCCTTTTGAAATCGCTTTTGCCAACACTTTTTCGCGATTAATGCCTGCTCCGTCATCTTCAATTTCGATAAAGACATAGTTACCACTGTGATAAGCACGTAACACCACTGTGCCTTCTTCTGGCTTTCCTTTTGCACGGCGTGTAGTAGGGTTTTCAATACCGTGATCGACAGAGTTACGGATTAAGTGAACGAGTGGATCGCCAATTTCGTCGATGACTGTTCGATCTAGCTCTGTTTCTGCGCCAATAATCTCAAGGTTTATTTTCTTATTAAGGTCACGAGATAACTGACGAATCATTTTAGGGAAGCGGTTGAATACTGTTTCCACAGGAACCATACGCATTGTTAAAATAATTGTTTGTAGGTCACCCATAACACGGCTCATTCGTTCAACAGTTTCGTTTAACTCCCCGTGATTCACTTCAGTTGCAATGGATTGTAAACGTCCACGATCAATAACAAGCTCCTCAAAGAGATTCATTAAAATATCGAGACGTTCAATATTTACTCGAATCGTTTTGTTTCCTACAGGTGCATGACTTTTATCTGCTTTGGCAGGTGTTGATTTTGCTGGTGTAGGCTTAGCTGAAGCTTCAACTGGTGTATCTACTACCTCTACCGGTGTTGCTGTAGCCGTTGCAGTAGCGGCTACTTCTTTATTTGCTTCATATTGTTTTTCACTGAATTGCTCTTGATTAATCTTTGCAACACTTACTTCATCAACTTCGGAAACCTTCATTAACTTCTTCTGCATATCTTCGGCAGATTCTTTCGTTACGAACGCTACATAAAATAGTTGATCGAATTGCTCATCTTCAAGCTTCTCAACAGATGGCGTTGATTTAATAACATCCCCATCTTTTTCAAGAATCTCGAATACCATAAATACGCGAGCTGCTTTTAATAGACAATCTTCACGCAGTCTGACTGAAATTTCAAAAGCATTAAATCCTTGTTCAGCCGATTGCGTTATAACTGTTTGCTCGAAGCTGTCATATTCTAATACACTTGGTACTTCTGGTGTAGCTGCAGTTGCTACTACTTCCGGAAGTGCTTCCTCACCAGATTCAATGCGCTTCAACTGTGCGACAGTGGAAGAAACATCTCTTTTACCGTCTCCACCATTAGCAATATCCATGACCATTTCTTCTAAATGATCCACAGATTCAAATACAATATCTAAAATTTCTGGTGACACATGAATTTTTTCATTTCGAATTGCATCAAGGACATTTTCCATTTTATGCGTTAAATCTGCTAAGTCTTCGAAGCCCATAGTCGCTGACATACCTTTTAATGTATGAGCCGAACGGAAAATTTCTCCAACGATAGCCAAATCATCTGGGTTTTTTTCTAGTTCTAATAAATGCTCACTACAAGCTTGTAAATGCTCTTTACTTTCTTCGATAAACATCTCTAAATATTGATTGACTTCCATTAAGAGGACACCCCTTTTAAGGCAAATATTTCATAATTGTTTGTGCAATATCATCTACATCAGCGACTTCATCGACAAGCTGCGTTTCCACCGCAGCTTTCGGCATACCATACACTATGCAAGTTTCAGCTGACTCTGCAATAGCAACCACATTTCCGGTATTTTTTAATGCTTTCAGTCCCTTCGAACCATCATAGCCCATACCTGTCATAATGACTGCTACCTTATCAAAATCTTTAAATTGACTTACATCTTCAAACATCACATCTACAGATGGGCGATGGCCAGAACGTGGTGGTTCGTGATTATCTAGCACGATGCCAAATGAGGTACCAACTTTTCTTAACCTTAAATGGTATCCTCCTGGGGCGATATAGGCCACGCCATTTTGTAAAATATCGCCTTGCTCTGCTTCTTTTACCGTAATCTCGCTCAATTGGTCTAAGCGGGAAGCCAGCGATTTTGTAAAGCCCGCTGGCATATGTTGAACAATAAGAATTGGCGCTTGAATTGTTTTCGGAATTTTAGTAATTACTTCTTGTAGTGCACGCGGTCCACCAGTAGATGTCCCAATCAACACAATTTTTTTACTAACTTTACTCCATTCAATATGTCCCTTAGTGACATTCGTACCTGTTGCGTTCACATTGACTGGAGGGGTAACTTTACGTTCCTTCGACAATTCTTTTCTTATTGAAGTAGGCGATACAATTGGTTCTTGTTGTCTTTTGCTAATTGATGGTTTTTTCAATTTAGAAATAGGTACCAACGAAGCTTGTTCAACTTTATGGACAAGTTCAGATTGGATTTTATGTAAATCAAGAGAAATTGTTCCGCTAGGTTTCGCAACAAAATCAACCGCTCCATACTCGATCGCAGTTAGTGCATTTTCAGCCCCTCGCTGGGTTGTACTCGAAAGCATGACGACAGGCACTGGACAAATTGTCATAATTTCATTTAATGCATCGAGTCCATTCATTTCAGGCATTTCAATATCCATTGTCACGACTGTTGGTTTTAATGTTTGGATTTTCTTAATCGCATCTTTTCCATTTCGTGCTGTTCCAACTACTTCAACCCTCGAGTTTCCAACAAAAAAGTCACTAATTAGCTTTCTCATAAAAGCAGAATCATCAACGACTAAAAGCTTGCTTTTATGTACAAAGTCCAATTAATCACGCCCTTTCGAAAAAATACTTCTAAGTTTAGATAAGAATTTACTTCCTGACTGTTCATGTGCATGCACTTCCTCCATACGTTGTTCCATAAACCGAGCCACTATCAGTTGAAGTGTTTTAGAAATAAGTGCTTCTGGATATGCGATTGAAAATGGTACTTGTTCGCGCACAGCATTACGCACAACAGGGTCCTCAGGTAAGGAACCCAATACTATAACCTCTTTGTCTAGAAAACGTTTCATTGTAAGCTTTAAACGTTCAATCGTTTCAATACCTTCTTCTTTAGAAAAAGCACGATTACAAAGTAAATAAAATTGCTTATCCATATCACGAACATGAATATATTTCATCATCGAATAGGCATCTGTAATAGAGGTTGGTTCAGCTGTTGTAATAACTATAATTTCATCAATAGATGTTAATAACTCTAATGACCATTTTGTCGCGCCTGCTCCCATATCAAATAGGATATAGTCGAAGTTTTTTTGGAGTTGTTCAAAAGCATGAATCAGTCTCTCAAACATGACCTCCGACCATTCCAGCACACTCGACATACCAGAGCCACCAGCAATACATTGTAAACCATGTGGCCCTTCAAATATTACCTCATCTAGTGATTTATTTCCTTCTAAGTAATCTTTTAAACTATAAGAAACATTTTTTCCAATTAATATATTGATATTCCCCATCCCAATATCCATATCTACAATTGCTACTTTTTTGTCCTTACTCGCTAAATTAATTGCAAAGTTCATTGAAAAGTTACTTTTACCAACTCCACCCTTACCGCTAACAACGGCAATTGTTTTACCTAATTCACCTTGCCGTTTCAGCATTTTCAAGCGTAATGTTTCTGCTTGATCTCTCATTTTTCTTCACCTTGGAAAAACATATTAAGCACTGCTTCTAAATCAGCTTCTTCAATATCTTCTGGTACTTCTTGACCATTGGTATAGTAAGCAAGTCCTTTATTATATTTAATCATTAAATTAATCATTGTGCCAATAGAATTTGTTTCATCAATCTTCGTAAAAATAAATTTTTCAATTGGAACACTTTTAAATTGCTCAATAATATTGGTCATATCCGTTTCTTTTGCTGTCATAGCAAGTACTAGAAAGGATTCAGCTTGATCATCAAACTTAATAAGGCGCTGTAAATCGTCTACATATTTTGCTTCCTTATAATTGCGGCCCGCAGTATCAATAAAGACTAAATCTAAATGGGACAATCGTTGCACAGCTTGTTCGTAATCTGTCGAATTATAAGCAATTTCAACAGGCGCTTGTAATAGGCCCGCATACGTTTTTAACTGCTCAATGGCAGCAATTCGGTATGTATCTGTAGTAATAAAGCCTATTTTTTTCTTTTTCTCTAAAACTGCTCGAGCTGCCATTTTAGCAATTGTCGTTGTCTTGCCGACGCCCGTTGGTCCTAGCACATTAATATATTTCCGTTCATAGGATAGGCCTGCAATCGGCAACCCTTCTAGTTTTTTACGCAACAAGTTTTTGGCAATTAGCTTGCATTGTGAAAAATTGATTTCTGAAGCTTCTTTGAAATGCGCAAAAAGCTCATCACCAATCGTTGTGATGAGCTCCTCATTTAGCTCTTGCTGTCTTAAGTATTCAATGAAGGATAAGAGTTCATCGGGATATTGAGCTTGGGTAGCCTTCTTGTGCATTGATTGCATTAATGATTTTAAATCTGCAATTTCCTTCCTCAGTTCTTCAGACATACCTGACTCATCTTGCAAAGTTATTTCTTGCTTAGGCTGAGCATGTTGAATAGCTTGCACAGCATTCGTAATCTCTAGTAAACTAGCATTTTCTTTTTTAGCAGGAATCATAGGCATACTTGCAGGTGCTGTTGGAGCCGTATTGCTTGGCTCCATCGTGTCAATCCCTGCAACAACTTCAAAACTTTTCTTTTTAACAAGCCCAAAAAGTTTCTTTGTTACGACTACTTTTGAATTCAAAATGACAGCATCGTCGCCTAAATCAGCACGCACAAGCTTCATTGCTTCTGGTATGGAAGATGCATAATATTTTTTCATTTTCACTCAACATTCACCACCCCAACACTTTGAATTTCAATAGAAGCATCAAGTTCATTATAAGATAATACCGGAATCTGCGGGAAATAGCGTTCTGTCAGCTGACGTAAATACATACGAACAGCTGGTGAGCACAATATAATAGCAGATTGTTCCATAAAGGACACACGCTCAACCTCTGATGCAATGGTCTCTAGTACCGTTTGAGAATCTTGAGGATCCATCGCTAAATAATTGCCGTGATCCGTTTGCTGAATGCTATCTGCAATCATTTTCTCTACTTTACCCGATACAGTAATGACTTTCAATGATGAGCTGTCTCCTACATATTGAGAGGTAATTTGACGAGCTAATGACTGACGAACATACTCTGTTAATATATCGGTATCACTTGTTAGTTTTGCATAGTCTGCTAATGTTTCGAAAATAATTGGCAAGTTACGTACAGAAACATTTTCTCGAAGAAGCTTGCCCAGTACTTTTTGGATTTCTCCTGTAGATAATGGTGCAGGTGTTAATTCTTCAACTAAAATTGGATGTGTTTCACGTAAATGGTCAATTAATTGTTTCGTTTCCTGACGTCCTAATAATTCATGCGCATTTGCTCGAATCATTTCTGTTAGGTGTGTTGACACAACACTCGGTGGATCAACAACTGTATAACCAGACATCTCGGCATCCTCTTTCACTTGCTCTGTAATCCATTTTGCAGGAAGACCAAATGACGGTTCAACAGTATCAATACCCTCGATTGAATCATCATCTCCAGGGCTCATCGCTAAATAATGATCGAGTAGGAGCTCCCCACGAGCCATTTCATTACCTTTAATTTTTATGCGGTATTCATTTGGCTGAAGTTGAATATTATCACGAATACGAACAACTGGAATGACAATCCCTAGTTCCAATGCTAGTTGGCGTCGAATCATGATGACGCGATCCAATAAGTCCCCACCTTGGGCTGCATCTACTAGTGGAATTAAGCCATAGCCAAATTCAAATTCAATTGGGTCCACATTTAATAAATTCACAACATTTTCAGGGCTCTTCATGCCGTCTGTTGCCACTTCTTCCTCAATTTCAAGTAATTCTTCCTCATCCTCTGGTTTCTTACGTTCCATCATGTAAGCACCTGCAATAAGTGAAATACCAATTGGTAACGTTACCCAGTTAGGAATTGGTGTGAATAAACCAAGTAAAACAATAGTACCCCCAGCAACATAAAGAAGCTTTGCTTGAGCGAATAGTTGTCCTGTAATATCTTCTCCTAGACTTCCTTTAGAGGATGCGCGTGTTACTACAATCCCTGTTGCTGTTGAAATAAGAAGTGCAGGGATTTGTGATACAATACCATCACCAACCGTTAGCTTTGAGAAATGGGTTGCTGCTTCCGCAAATGGTAAGCCCATTTGTACAACACCGATAATAATACCAAATAATAAGTTGATAATTACCATCACCATGGAGGCGATTGCATCCCCTTTTACGAATTTCGTAGCACCATCCATCGCTCCGTAGAAATCCGCTTCTCCCGCAACTTTGTCACGTCGTTCACGTGCTTCTCGCTCAGATATTACACCTGCGTTTAAATCCGCATCAATACTCATTTGTTTACCAGGCATCGCATCGAGTGTGAAACGAGCAGCTACTTCTGCAACACGTTCCGCCCCTTTTGTAATAACGATAAACTGAATCAATACAAGAATTAAAAACACTACTAAACCTACGAGAACATTCCCGCCAACTACGAAATCCCCGAAGGTTTCAACAACTGATCCAGCATCTCCATTTGCTAAAATTGCACGCGTTGTGGAAACACTTAAGCCAAGTCGAAACAGGGTTAACAGAAGTATAACGGAAGGGAAAATAGAGAAATCTAATGCTTCCTTCATACTCATTGCTGTTAAAAGTACTATTAATCCTAACGTAATATTAATGACGATTAAGAAACTTAGCATCCACGGAGGAAGAGGGATGATGAGCATCGCAACGATTAAAATAACCGCACCTAAAACCCCTATATCGCGAACCTTCATTTGTGTCCCTCCTACATAAAAGCTTTAAATTTTCCGCTTAATACGATAAACATAAGCGAGTACTTCAGCTATTGCTTTGAAAAATTGTTCTGGTACCTGATCGCCTATTTCTACCTGATCATACATGGCTCTGGCTAATGGTCTGTTTTCTACCATTACGACATCATGTTCTTTCGCAATCAGTTTAATTTTTTGAGCAACAAAGTCTGTCCCCTTCGCCACTACACGAGGGGCATCCATACTGTCCTCATCATACTTTAGAGCGATCGCATAGTGAGTTGGGTTAGTGATTACGACATCAGCATTTGGCACTTCTGACATCATTCGACGCATTGCCATTTCGCGCTGACGTTGCTTGATTTTTGATTTAATCAGCGGGTCACCCTCACTATTTTTATATTCATCTTTAATATCTTGTTTAGACATTTTCAGATTTTTTTCATACTCATGTTTTTGATACATCCAGTCCAATAAGGATACACACAGTAACACAAGAGAAGCCGCAATTCCCATAATGCCAACAAGTTTACCAACTGTAACAAGGGTCACCCACGGACTTTTAAATGATAGTGCTAAAACTTCATGTAAATTTGACCATATGATAATTGTTGTAACTCCACCAATAAAGGAAATCTTCAAGATTGACTTTATAAGTTCAACAATGGCTTTTACAGAAAAGATTTTTTTTAAGCCTTTAATTGGATCCATCTTTTTTAAATCAAATTTCATCGGCTCTAATGTGAATAAGAAACCAAATTGTAGAAAATTACCTGCCAAGGCTCCTACAAACGCAATTGCCATTATCGGAACAATGACATAAGCCATTTCTACTAATGTTTCGGTAAATAAATGCATTACACTGTCAATCGTAAGTGTTTCTACACGTACGTTATGGATAAATGTTTGCCGAAAAAAAGCTAACAGATCGTCTCGCAATGATCCTGCAAAGAATAATAGAAAGATAAACACCATGAGCATTACAATCGCACTGGATATGTCCTGACTCTTTACGACCTGCCCTTTTTTTCTAGCATCTTGTCGTTTTTTAGGTGTCGCCTTTTCTGTTTTTTCACCTGCAAAAAACTGTAAGTCTAAGTCCAGTAGTAGCAACATCTTATCCACCACCTAATATCGCCATTAAATCGCGCATTCCGTAAATCATAATCGTAATCAACTTTTGAATGACTTGTATCATAACCGCCATCATTGTGAAGAGCACTAAAAAACTGACACCAATTTTAATTGGAAAACCAACCACAAAGATATTTAATTGTGGCACCGTTTTTGCCGTTATACCAAGTGCTAAATCCACTAAAAACAACGTTGCTACAACAGGTGCTGCCATTTGAAACGCAATGGCAAAGACGGCAGTAAATGTTGTCATGACAAACTGGATATAATCATCTTGTGCGAAATTAGGAAATCCCTGATCTATAGGTAAAAACTGATAACTATAGAAAATTCCATCTAAAATCATATGATGACCATCAATCGCCAATAAGAACAGCAACGCCAATGTATTGAAAAATTGACCGATTAATGGACTTTGCGCCCCTGTTTGTGGGTCTATAATATTGGCAATGGCAAATCCCATTTGGAAATCGATAAAGCTTCCGGCAATTTGAATTGCCGACATGATGATATAGCCTATTAGACCTAATAACAATCCAATAACAGCTTCTTTCATCACTAAAAGTATGTAATCACCATTAAAAAGAAATGGCTCTACGTCTATTGTATAATACATCATCCAAGCTAAAACGAATGCGAGGGAAATTCGTACTTTCTGCGGAATCGTCCTATATGAAAAGAAAGGTACCGTAACAAAAAAAGCTGTTACGCGCACTAGTACTAATAAGAATACCGTTATTTGAGGGACTAGTTCATTCATGTACTCACCCTATATAACGCGTTAAATTCTCAAAAATGTCTCTCGCATAGCTCGTAACTTGTGATAACATCCACGGACCAAAGAAAACGATGGCCACTAATACTGCGACGATTTTTGGAACGAATGCTAATGTTTGCTCTTGAATCGAAGTGGTTGCTTGAAATATACTTACCGCTAAACCAGAGATTAAAGCAACTAATAATAGCGGTCCGCTTGTTAGAAGGATAATCATAATGGCACGCTCTGCTATTGAAATAACCATTTCACCTGTCATACTGTATCATCCCCTAAAAACTTTGTAGTAATGATTTCATTACAAGGTACCAGCCATCGACGAGTACAAATAATAAAATCTTAAACGGCAATGAAATCATAACCGGTGGTAACATCATCATCCCCATCGACATTAACGTACTTGCAACAATCATATCGATTACAAGGAATGGAATAAATATCATAAAACCAATTTGGAAAGCGGTTTTAATTTCGCTAAGTGCGAAAGCAGGTACTAGCATAGTAAGTGGAATTTCCTCTACAGATGCTGGCTTTTCTGCCTTATTATATTGTAAAAACAAATCTAAATCTTTTTGCCTTGTGTGCTTACTCATAAACTCTTTAAACGGCACACTTGCCTTCTCATATGCTTCTTCTAGGCCAATTTCTTCAGCAAATAGTGGCTGTAATGCCTCTTTATTGACCTCTTGAAATGTAGGAGCCATGATAAAGAAGGTTAAAAATAAGGCAAGTCCAACAATAACCTGATTAGGAGGCATTTGTTGTGTCGCCAACGCTGTACGCACAAATGAGAGCACAATGACAATCCGCGCAAATGATGTCATTAAAATTAAAATGCTCGGGGCAAGTGACAATACAGTTAATAATAAAAGGAGCTTAATAGAAGTTGAGACATTGGTTGGGTCGCTGTTGGAAAAATAATTGACTATATCATTCATTTATCATCATTCTCCTTTTGCTTCCATCTCTCTAATTCTTCACTACGCTCCTGTTTAATTTCAGAGATTTTTTTTCCAAAAAGTTCACCAAACGAATCTTGTTGTGTATTTGTTGATGAATTTTGTTTATTTTTTCTCTTAAACTTAGAAATTACTTCTGCTATATAAGGTGATGTTGCCGCAAATTCCTGTTTTTCGTTATAGAGCGCTAACAACTCTTCAACTTCCTGCGGATCGGTAATTTCACGTATCAGTTGGACATCTTCACCGACACCTACTAAATAAATCGTTTTACCTATTTGCAACAGTTGAACAGACTTTTGCGCACCTAACGATAAACCGCCTAAATTTTGTACCATTTGATTTCGTTGAAAAGTTAAATTTCTTTTATTTAAAAACTTCATCAACCCATAAAATAAAGCTACAACAAAAATAAGCGCCAAAACCATTTTTATGTATTCCCATGCAGAAACATCTCCAGCTGCTGAAACAACTGTATCTTCTTTCGCAGCTGGGTCTGAATTATCCTTACATTCCTCTGGTTTTTTCATACAATACTCAATGCTATTTGTATCGGTATCTGCATGAACAGAAACTGTTGGTGGGTACACAAATAGGAAGGTTACAAGAAATGCGAAAATCATCGTGACACGAAATGATTTTAACATTTGCATGAAATCATCCTAGTGCTTTTTGAATCGCTTCAATTACACGATCAGCTTGGAAAGGCTTAACAATAAAGTCTTTCGCGCCAGCTTGAATTGCATCGATTACCATCGCTTGTTGTCCCATTGCTGAACACATGATTACTGTTGCGCTTGGATCAGTACCTTTAATCGCTTTAAGAGCCGCAATACCATCCATTTCAGGCATTGTAATATCCATTGTTACTAAATCTGGCTTTAATTCGTTGTATTTTTCAACAGCCTGTAGACCATCGGCAGCTTCCCCTACAACTTCAAATCCGTTTTTGGATAAAATATCCTTGATCATCATGCGCATAAATGCAGCATCGTCTACAATCAAAATTCTTTTAGACATGGTTAACTCCTCCAATTGAAACTATCTTAAATTATTTAAACGCTCTGCTTGACTTAAAACATCTGTAATGCGGACACCGAAGTTTTCATCAATAACAACAACTTCGCCTTTGGCAATTAGACGACTATTTACTAGAATATCAACTGGTTCCCCTGCTAATTTATCTAATTCTATAATCGATCCACTAGCTAGTTCTAAAATCTCTTTAACAGAACGTTTCGTACGTCCTAACTCTACAGTAACTTGCAATGGAATATCAAGTAGCATATTTAAATTTCTAGCCTCAGATTGAGAGATTACATTTGGATCAAAGCTAGCAAACTGTGCTTGCTGAACATTTACAGGTTGAACTGGTCTTTGTTGCGTATGAATTTGTTGTTGTTCTTGATACATTGGTGGTTGCTCTTGATACATCGGCTGTTGCACTGGTGCAGCGGGTTGTTGATATGCCGGTTGCTGTGCTGGTGGCGGTGTATGTTGAACTGGTGGTGGCGCAATTGGCGCTTCCGGTGCAATTGTAGCTGCAACTGGCTCTGCAATCGCCTCTGTTTCACCTAATAATGATTTGACAATATTTTGACTAAACTTAAGTGGTAATAATTGCATTAAGTTCGAATCAATTAAATTACCAATACGAAGTCGGAATGAAACTTTTACTAGTAAATCGTCCTCTGGAATATTGTCTCGACCTTCATTTTTAGAAATATTCATTAGATCGATTGTCGGTGGCGAAATATCCACCTTTTTGTTGAATACTGTCGACATGGATGTTGCCGCAGAACCCATCATTTGATTCATCGCTTCTTGTACTGCACTTAGTTGAATCTCACCTAGGTCAGGCTTAGGGTTTAAACCGTCCCCACCTAACATTAAATCAGCTATAATAGCAGCATCTGATTGTTTAATAACAAGTAAGTTCATACCTGTTAAACCAATCGTATATTCTACCTGTACTGCTACATACGGATGAGGAAATTCCTCTTCTAACTTATTGCGGTTAATCATTGAAATACTAGGGGTAGTAATGTCTACTTTTTGTCCTAATAACGCAGAAAGAGCAGTAGCTGAACTACCAAAAGATATATTGCCAACTTCACCGAGTGCATCTTGAGCAAACGAATCAAGGTAATCCTCTACTCTTACCTCATTTTGTTCTTCTTTTGTAGAAGCTTCGCTGTCGTTCATTCTATCGTCCAACGTTTCGCCCCTTAATAACGCTTCAATTTCTTCTTGGGAGAGCATTTCATCACTCATCTTCGTCTCCTCCTTTCAAAGGGTCGATAATCTGGATTGCTAATTTTTTACCCTGTTTTCCGGGTTGTACTGTGAATTTAGGCAATGTACCTACTTTCAGCAGCAGTGGATCATCAATTTTTTGTTCTAATTGAATGACATCACCGACTTGCATCATTAAGAAGTCTTCAATGGTGATGTCGCTAATGCCTAGCTCAACAGAAAGAGGCAATTTAGCTTGTTTAACACGTGTTTCAAGCATTTTTGTTTGCTCTGGTGACATCTCTTTTGTATTAGTTTGCATCCAATAGCGAACAGATAGATTTGGTACAATTGGCTCTAAAACAACATGCGGAATACAAATATTAATCATACCGCTTGTCTCACCAATAATCGTATTTAACGAAATTACGACTACCGTTTCATTTGGTGAAATCATTTGTAAAAACTGAGGATTTACCTCAAGCTCTACTAAAATCGGGTCGATTTCAGCAACATTTTCCCATGCTTCGCGTAAATTGTCGAATGAGCGTTCAAAGAGATTTGTCATAATTTTTGTTTCAATTTCTGTTAAGTTATCAACATTACTATGACTTGCTCCACTACCACCCATTAAACGATCTAACATCGAATAAGCAATGTTCGGGTTTATTTCCATCAATATATTACCATCAAGTGGTGGCACTTCAAACACATTAATGAGCGTCATATTCGGAATTGAACGAACAAACTCTTCAAAGGGTATTTGGTCTACTGATGCTACTGTAATTTGTACATAGCTTCTTAACTGTGCAGAAAAGAAGGTAGTCAGTAGTCGTGCAAAATTCTCATGTATTCGGGTCAAACTTCGGATTTGATCTTTTGAGAAGCGCAACGCTCGCTTAAAGTCATAAACTTTAACCTTTCGTCCCTCGTCCTCTTTTTTAATGTCATCCGCTGACATTTCTCCGGTCGAGATTGCGGATAGTAGCGCATCTATCTCAGATTGGGATAACACATCTCCTGCCATTTGCCCACCTCCATTTCAAGCAGTTTCTAATTTTTATTGAAAGATGTAGGAGGTAATATATACTTGTTGAATTTCTCCCTCTTGCATCAATTCATTTAACTGTGTTTTTATTGCCTTTTCAAACATTATTTTACCTTGCTTGCCATCTAAATCTTTTTGCTCCATTTCTGAAAGCTCTTGAATAATTAAATTATTCGTTTGGAAATCACGCTTCTTTAACTCTTCTGCAGCGTCCTTGCTAGAAGTTTGGATTTTTAGCGTCATGCGCACAACCCTTTTATCAGCAAGATTGGTCATAATTTCAGGAACATCAACAGAGGCTTCTACAATATCGTCTATTGATGGTTCAAGTGATGCTGCCGGCTTATTGAATTGAGTAAATAATACAAACGCAATAACGCCAATAAGTATAATTGCCACTAGTACGATGATAATCATCGTTAACACTTTATTATTCTTCATCTTCTTCACCTCGTAGATGCGGGTTTGATAGTACTTGTATATTGTTATAAAAAGCTGCTGCCTTTTGTCGCACCTCATCTTCACTCTGTAACACAATAATTTTTGTTCCTGTTGTTAAAGTAATAGTCGTATCTGGGAAAGATTCGACTGTTTCTATGTATAAAGCATTCAGTGTAAATGCTTTGCCATTTAGTCGTGTTAGTTCAATCATTGAAATAGGGCCGGTCTAGCGCAAGAGCCGGCCCGACCCTCCCTCATATTGAAAATTATGTTTTATAGCTCGAACGCAATCTACGCATAGCCTCTTGTTCCATCATCCAAAGGTCTGCTAAATTACTAGCATCTATTTGGCTATTGCATACTTGAAGGCTTAAAAACTATGAGATAGCAGCTTTCGAAACTAGAAGTAACTAATTTCTAAACTATCGTTTTAAGTTAACTAATTCTTGAAGAACCTCATCCGATGTAGTAATAATACGCGTATTCGCTTGGAAGCCACGTTGCGCTACAATCATTTCAGTAAATTCTTCAGATAAGTCTACGTTGGACATTTCAAGTGCCCCTGCCGTAATTGACCCCATCCCTGCTACTGTAGCAATTTGTCCATAAGGTGCTCCAGAGTTAGCAGTTGTTTGGAAGTAGTTACTACCTACTTTTTCAAGACCACCTGCATTAGGGAATTTAACCATAACAATTTGACCTGCATATTGTCTATATCCGTTGGCATCCACATATTCAACCGTTCCATCTTGACCAATACTTATAGATTTAGCAGTTGTTGGGATTTTAATTGGATTGTTATCATCAAAAGTAAAAGTATCGTTTTCTCCAAGTAAATCCTCCGTTATGCCATTCAGCGGACTTCCATTTTTATCTGCTTCTGCATTACTTTCAGTTGAGTCTGTTTCATACAATGTATCATTGGCATGACCCACTAAATATTTCCCTTCTGCATTCACTAAATAACCTGCATTATCCATGTAGAAGTTACCTGCACGCGTGTAAACAACGTTTGTATAGCCTTCTGCCACACCATCCGTATTTGTTACAGAATCTGCTACCATAAAGAAGCCTTCACCTTGAACAGCAAGGTCCAATGGGCGGTCTGTCGTTTGACGTGAACCAGAACCGTGAACTGTATCAATTGCTGCAAGTGTTGATCCAAGACCTACTTGTAAAGGGTTTGTACCACCACGAGTAGTTGTTGCAGCTGAAGCACCTGCGCTTGTTTGAGATAGGATGTCTTTGAAAATCACGCGACCTTTTTTAAATCCATACGTGTTTACATTGGCAATATTATTGCCAATAACATCTAGCTTTGTTTGGAAGTTTTTAAGACCTGAAATACCTGAATACATAGAACGTAACATAAGTTGTCGTTCTCCCTTCATTTTTTGAATTGTGCGCCTCTGTCAGTCAGCAACACATAGGCTTCCTTACTAAAGAAGGTCCAGCCTTAAAGCACGATTGTGCCATCAATATTAGTAAACAGTTGTTGCTTTGCTTCCGTGCGATCCATTGCTGTAATAACAGTAGCATTTTTAGCACTGACAATTAAAGCTGCTTGATCCATCAAGACTAATGGTTGTTTGACACCTTTGGATTGTGCCTCAAATACCTTGTCAGATACAACCTGCCATTCCTGTTCAGTAATCGCAATATTACGCTCTTTAATGCGTTCATGAGCATGCTTACTGACTTTTAGCTCCTGTTGATTCGTCGCCTCATGTAAATGCGCACTAAACGATTGCTGTGTATTGGTAGGTGTAGGTTGCTTTTGGCGAATAGTTGGATACAATGGGACACGATGAATTGAAAATTTATCCATCTTTCTCCACCACCTTTATTCGCTTATTACTGTAAATTCTTTCCCTGCTAGTTTTTTGCCATTTGCTAATTCGTAATAAATAATGCCATCTTTATTAGATACAGAAGTGATTCTACCTTGTGCATCTTGTTCCCCGTCTTTGTACGTAACATTTTTGCCGATTAGCATACTCGCTTGCACAAGCGGTGATTCAGTTGATGTATTGTTTTCACCTGTGCTCGTTTCTTTATTACCAAGAATAGCAGAGATGTTTCCAGGATAGATTTCCTTACCATCTGCTAATACAAACACGGCTTCCCCATCAACAAATTTTAAAGATTGGATAACGCCAGAACCTTCTTTTACAATCGGCTTTTTATCTTCATCCACTTCTTCTGTGATTTCATGCCATTTTACTTCTTTCCCAACAAATGATGTATAGTTCATAAGCTGTGATTGTTGTTGAGACATCAGTAATGATTCCATCGCCTTTGTCATATTTTGCATTTGCTCTAAAGATGAGAACTGCGCCATTTGAGCAATAAATTCTCGGTCATCCATAGGATTTGTTGGATCTTGATGCTGTAATTGTGTAATTAATAACTTTAAAAATGCATCTTTACCGAGCTCACTACTACCCGTTTGTTTAGTTGGTGCACTATAGTTTGAATAGTAAAGATCATTTGTAATTTTCGTTTCAGCCACTGTTTACACCTCCTCAATTTCTAAATAATCATGGAAGGACATACTCTCTTCGTTATCCTCATTTTGTTGCTCTTGTTCTTCTTGCTGTTGTCGCTTAAAGAAGTTGTTAAAGAAGTGTTGATCTCGCTGTTGTCTATCAGCATCCTGCAACGACTGTGCAATATCGAGTCGCTCCACTTGGATATTTTGCTGAACAAACGCTTGCTTTAACTGATGTGCTTGACTGTCAAGCAGTTCACGCCCGTGCGCAGTAGATGCTAGTAGACGAGCAGTTAAAACACCGTCATTTTGGACAAGCTCGATTCGAATTGTACCAAGATTTTCAGGATATAATTTTAATGTTAAACGTGTAATTCCTTGCGCATTAGAAATTTGAGCTTTATTGATGATTGCCTGCATTTCTTTCAGTAATGCTTCCGATTGAGCTGGCTTAGCTGTTGGCAAAGTTACTTGGAATGTATCTGCTTTTGTTTGTACTGTATTTGCTGTCACCATTTCACTAGCATTTGTATCGCTTTGTTTCGTCACTTGTACTTGCTGAATGACTTGTTGGAAACCTTGCAACGGCAATGTAACGGTTGTTTTTGTGGTAACTTGTTGTGCAGTTTGAATCGTTTCAATTTGCGTTTGCAACGTTGTTAAAAATTGTTGAACGTTTGACAAGCTATTTTCTTGAGACATTGTTAAATCTGTTTTTTGTCCAACCAATTGTGTTAGTTTTAATACTTGAAGTAGGGTTGTAGCCTCTTCGGGCGTTACTTGTCCTTCCCCTTGTAAAGCAGCTACCAACTGTGTCTGTAACACAGGTGCTTGAGATTCTACTAAAGTGAGTAGCTCCCATACATCGCTCGCTTGCTGTTCTTCCCCTAGAAGTTGTTGAACCAATTTCTGAAGTTGCTCTTTATCTACATTCAATGCAGCCATTAAATTGTCTAAATTCAACATCTCATCCATAGCTACTGCTTTGCCATCTTCCCCTATTTGAAGCATTAACAAGCCTTCGTCATGCGGGATTTCTAACAAATCTAACAATTCCTCGATAGATTGAGTATTTAATAATTCCTCTAGTTCAGCTAGCTTATCGTTGTCTTGTGTTTCACTGCTCTGTGATATGTTATTTTGCTGGTTCGTTGAAGCTACTACTTGTCCAAATACAGAACCAAATCTTGATACTTTATCTTGAGCTGTCCCTGCATTTGTTTTTACTTCAGCATTACTAGCTGACACAGCTTTCGGCGAAGCAGTATTTACTTTAGAAGCCGTCATATTCAACATTGCAATATTCATGTTTTTTCACCTCCTTTTCAATTGTTTTTTTATTGTTTAGCCATCAGTTCAGTATATTTCGCAGCATCTTGTGGTTCCATTTTTTCTAGAATAGCTGCTAACTTATCCGGTTTTAAGCTTGATAAAATGCGTAACGCCTGTGCATCGCTCATTTTTATAAGCACCGGTGCTGCTGCTTTAGGTGACATCTTATCAAAAGTAGACAAAATATCATTGAAATCACGTTTCACATCATCTTGTTCTCGATTTAATTTTTCTATTTCAAACTGTAATTTCTCTTGTTCCGTCAACAATTTTTCTTTCTCAGTTGTCGTGTCATCTAATTTTTTTTGCAATTGAGCTATTTCGGCTTCTTTTTCTTGTAATTCTGCCTGTAAACTTACAACTTTGGAATCATCAATTACAACAGCATCTTTCGCTTGCTGTGCCTCTGATTCAACAAAAGGTAAGCTACTTACTGCTTTTTTTCCTAAATCAAAGACGTTCGTATTCATTAACGTTGCTACAACAAGTAACACCGCTACTACGAACATAACAGGTATTAATATCCATATAAAAAACTTTTGGAAACCTCCTGATTTACGTGGTGGCTGTTGTACTTCTAATTCAGTTTTAATACGGTTTTCTTTTTTCGCCATGAAATCACCTGATTTCTTTCTTGAAATACGTAAGTGAAGAAATTTCATCTAAAAATATGCTCTCAATGCGATCTTGTTCTTGTTGAAAAGACTTATAATCTTTTTCACGCATTTTTTCAAATTTACGTACTTCCAAGTTTTTTTCTAATAGTTTTTCTTCGTACCAATTCATTTTAGAACGTGCCTGTACAACTTTTTGTTGCACGTCGGCAATAGTCTTTTCAAGGCTATCAATAAAACGAGCATAGTGATGAATTTCCTCTATTGATGATCCTACAACTAAACGTTCTTGCTGAAATTCTATTAAATTCTCTTTCTTTTTCAGCAAGTCATACAACTTTGTTGCAACCTCTTCAAAAGAACGAACAGATTCTTTATAGGCAATTTCAGTTTCATTTTTTTCTTGTTCTCGAATGGTTAGCACTTTTTCAAAACGATACATATAACTTACCAACCTACTTGCCACCACCGTTCGATAATGTAATCAACTCATTCATACTTTCCTCAAGCGTCACCTTATCTAAATACCCTTGCTTTAAATAAGCCGTAATGAGCGGTTCATAATGAATGGCCTCATCAATCTCTTTGGATGTCCCACGCTTATATGCACCGATATTAATTAAGTCCTCTGATTTGTCATATGTATAATAAAGCTCACGTAAACGCTCGGCCGCTTTTTTATGCGCTGGCTCTGCCACATGATTCATTAAACGACTGACACTTTTCAGCACATTAATAGCAGGATATTGGCCCTTATTAGCGAGGTTTCGGTCAAGTACAATATGTCCGTCTAAAATACCTCGCACAGTATCAGCAATAGGCTCGTTCATATCATCACCGTCAACTAATACTGTGTAAAAGGCAGTAATCGAACCTTTTTCATTTGTCCCAGTGCGCTCTAATAATTTTGGTAAAATCGCAAATACAGATGGCGTATAGCCTTTTTGAGCAGGGGGTTCACCTGTTGCAAGCCCTATTTCCCGCTGTGCCATTGCAACACGCGTCACGGAGTCCATCATCAACATGACATTTAAGCCACGATTTCTAAAGTACTCTGCAATGGCCGTTGCAGTAAATGCTCCTTTAATACGCATTAGCGCAGGTTGATCTGACGTAGCTGCCACAACGATTGAACGGCTTAACCCTTCAGATCCTAAATCTCTTTCAATAAATTCGCGCACCTCACGGCCACGCTCTCCAACTAACGCAATGACATTTAAATCAGCTTGTGTATTGCGCGCAATCATACCTAGTAATGTACTTTTACCTACCCCAGAGCCGGCGAAGATACCTACACGTTGTCCGTTGCCGACAGTTAACATTCCATCAATTGCTTTTACTCCAACCTCAAGTCTTTCGTTAATAGGCGGACGAGTAAGGGGATTGGGTGGGTCTTGTTCTGTCGGTACAGACATTAATCCTTTCGGTAACAAAGTGCCATCAATAGGATTCCCCATTGAATCTAGAACTTTGCCAATTAACTCTGGTCCAACTTTAATTTCAAGCGGTGCCCCTGTTCCTTCTACTAAGCAACCAATCGATATTTCTCGAAGCGAGGTATAAGGCATCAAAACAACAATTTCATCTTTGAAGCCAACAACCTCTGCTAAAATGATTTGATGACCGTTCTTCGACGTTTCAACATGAATTTTACACACATCACCGATGGAACTATCGGGACCTTGCGACTCAATCATTAAGCCGACAACTCTCGTTACTCTACCAAACTTTTTGAAAGTCGGTATATTTGGAATATGTTCGATTAATTGAGCCGTTTTCATGTCGATCATTCCTTACTTTCTAATATTTCAAGTAGCTTGATTCTTAATTCATTTAATTGCTCGTCAATACTGACAACTATCCGACCATGATTTGTTTCGATATAGCAATCTGTTTCGTTTGCAAAATCCTCATTAACAAAGATCATAAATGGTACGTCCGTCGGGAACATTTCTGCCAATTCATCACGATTAGATGTAATTAAGCCATAATATGTAGGAGAAACGTAGATTTTAATTTCTTTCATTTCTCTCGCTTCTTTAAGACCTCTATGAACAATGGATAGATATAGTTCATTGTTTTGCTCTAATGAAGTCCCTATAATACGTTCTGCAGCAGTTAAGCCTAGTTCCAAAATAATTGCTTCTTGATCTTGGATATATTTTTTTGCATTTTCCCCAGCTTGTGCAATGATTTCATTCGCTGTTTGAAGGGATTGCGCCATTGCTTCTGTGGCTCTGTTTGTACCATCCTCATAGCCTTGACCATACCCTTCATCATACGCTTCTTGTACACGATTTGGGCGTTCTTCTTCCCAGCTTTGTTTCATATGCTCAATTTCTTGGAAGTGCATTTGCTTCTCTTGTTCAAAGGCTTGTCGTGCCGCTTGAATTTCAGCTCGAGCCTCTGCAAGTAAGCGATCACGTTCGGCAAATACATCTTCCATTGTCATTTGATGATGAGATGTTTCATCTGTTTCCATTTCGGGTATATCAAACATATCACGAATTTGTATCTTCTTTACATTATCGCCATTGGACTGTGTGTATACAGAACGGATGATTCTAGACAATGACGTCATCTCCTCCACCACGTGCAATAATAATCTCACCAGCATCCTCTAAGCGACGAATAACAGCAACAATTCGCGATTGAGCTTCTTCTACGTCACGCAAACGAACTGGCCCCATAATTTCCATTTCTTCTTTGAAAGTATCTGCCATTCGTTGTGACATATTTCGGAAGATAATATCTTTTACTTCTTCGCTTGACACTTTCATTGAAAGGAGTAAATCTTCGTTTTCACAATCACGGATAACACGCTGAATCGAACGATTGTCAAGCGTAACGATATCTTCGAATACAAACATGCGTTTTTTGATTTCTTCTGCAAGCTCTGGGTCTTGAATTTCGAGTGCATCGAGAATCGTTTTTTCCGTTTGTCGGTCTACACCATTTAATACTTCAACGACTGCATCTATACCACCTGTTTCTGTGTAGTCTTGCGTCACAGTTGAAGATAGTTTACGTTCTAAGACAGACTCGATTTCACTAATTACTTCTGGTGAAGTTGACTCCATCATTGCGATACGCTTAGCTATATCAGCTTGTACTTCTTGTGGTAATGAAGATAAAATAACACCCGCCTGTCCTGCTTCTAAATAAGAAAGAATAAGGGCAATTGTTTGTGGATGTTCATTTTGAATAAAGTTAAAAATTTGTGCAGGATCTGCTCTACGTGCAAAGTCGAATGGGCGCACTTGTAAGGAAGAAGTCAAACGATTAATGATTGTTTGAGCTTGTTCAATACCTAGTGCTTTCTCTAATACCGTCTTCGCGTAGCCAATACCGCCTTGTGTAATATAATCTTGCGCAAGTGCAATATTGTGGAATTCTTCAATAATTTCTTCTTTTACATTTGCTTCTACTTTTTTAACACTTGAAATTTCTAACGTTAAACGTTCAATTTCTTCCTCAGTTAAATGTTTATAGACAGAAGCTGAAACCTCAGGCCCTAGTGAAATTAACAAGAGTGCGGCCTTTTGTTTTCCGGTTAATTCCTTATCTTTCTTGGACACAGCAGAACCTCCTAGTTAGTCTTCCGCAATCCAACTACGCAGTAACTTTGCAAAATCATCAGGCTTTTCTTTCGCCATTTTTTCAAGTTGCTTACGACGCATTGTAGCTTCCGTTTCAATTTCTTCATTAATATCATCAATCATCAATTCTTCTTGTTCTTCTAGGATACTTAACTCTTCTTCTTCCTTCGCACGTTTACGTGAACGGATAATAAAGAATGCAAGTAATAGAATAACAGCTAGTAAAATACCTCCAACTACCCAAACCCACCATGGGATAACAGGTGTTTCATCAGCAGTATCAGCTACCTTACCATTTAACGCTTGGACAGAAACAGCCACTTTTTCATCAATTTGCTCTTGAGTAAGTTCCGCTGCTACATCCTTTGAAATTGTCGTACGAACAATAGTACTTAAAATTTTCTCAATGTCTTGTTGTACACCATCAGGTAGTGATGCTGCGTCTGCAGCTGTTGGTGGCTCCACAATTACTTGGATGCCAATGTCTTGAATTTTATATGGTGCTTCTTGAATATCTTTACGAATACGGTTGACGTCATTATTGATCGTTTCTTCCGTACGTTCGTAATCACCATTTCCTGTTGCACCCTCATTGTATGTTGTGAAATTATCTGTTGTTGTTTCAGCTTCAGGTGTACCCATTGCTGCATTACCAGTACCAGAATATTGCTCTGAAATACGTTGGGCACTAATCGCAATCCCTGCCATATTCTCTTCATCAACTGGTGTTACTAAGTTTTCTTCACGATTTTCCTTTTTAAAGTCAATGTCTGTTGTAACCGAAACAATTACTTTATCTTGTCCCATCAGTGTCCCTAGCATATTTTGCACTTGACGTTGTAAGTCACGTTCAACCAATTTCTTCATTTGTAATTGACCTTCAGCTGTCGTTGTCGATGTACCATCTGTTGTTGCAGCGTTTAAATCAAAGTACTCTGAGAATTGATTCGAGATCACAATGTTATCTGTTTTTAAATTCGGAATACTTTTTGAAACTAAGTTGTACATTGTTGCAATTTGTTGTTCTGTAAACTTATAGCCAGGATCTGTGTTCAATACAATGGATGCAGTTGCATCTTCTTTTACATCCTGTATGAAAACTCCTTCTTCAGGAAGAGTAATCATCACTTTTGCATCTTTTACGCCCTCTAGATTTTTGATTAGCTTAGCGATTTCTGTTTCAGTTGCAGCTTTTTTCAATAAATTGAATTCATTGTCCGTCATACCGAAGCCAGAACTATTAGCAAAAGAGTAATCAATTGTTCCAGTCTGTGGATATCCTTCTGATGCTAGTTGCACCAATAATGAATCTACCTGTTCTTGGGGCACTAATATAGATGTGCCTCCTGGGGCAATTTCATATTTTACACCTTGAGAATCCAAAGCTTCTTTTACTTGCCCGATTTCTCTTGTGGATAAATCTTTATAGAGCGGAACATATGTAGTTTTTGTTGCAAAAAACGTAATGATAGCTGCAAGTGCTATCACACCTACTACAGAACTAAGCATTACTATTTTTTGTGTTTTACTCCGACTTTTCCAAAATTGGCTGGTGTCGGTTTTTATTTTCGTCAATCGTTCATTCATTATGAATCCTCCGGTTATAGTGAATAACCTAGCAATCAATAATTCGCGATAACAGTGGAATCTCATGGAAGTATGAATATAAAATATTTAGTTCCATGAGAAGCCTAATTAATTGGATTGGTGTCTTTTCTTCACCAACGCAATTAAATTAGACACTCATTCGCATTATTTCTTGGTAAGCTTCAATCACCTTATTGCGAACTTCAAGTGTTGCGTTTAATGTAATGCTCGCCTTTTGAGATGCAATCATTACTTCGTGCAACTCCACATCTCCACCAGTTATTAGCTTTTGTGTTAAATTATCAGAAGTGATTTGCTGATCATTCACTTTCGCTATTGCCTCTTTTAACGAATTCGCAAAGCTTTGTTGCGCTTCGTAAGGTGTCGTATTTAGTTTATTTGTTTCATTTACAACCTGAGTAGGTGTCATTAGTGAAACGGACGAAATTGCCATTATGTATCCATCCTTTCTTTATGTTTATTTACCAATCTCCAACGCCTTTGTCAGCATTGACTTATTTGCATTTAAAACCGTAATGTTCGCCTCGTAAGAACGCGTAGCAGACATTAAATCTACCATTTCTTTTAACGGGTCAACATTTGGCATGTTGACATAGCCTTCTGCATTAGCATCTGGATGTGTCGGATCATACACTAATTTGAAAGGTGTTTCTGTATCTTCCTTAATTCGTGATACTTTCACACCATTCCCCACGCCACCTTTAGCATTTTTTCCGATTGCTACATTAAGAAACTTTGAAAATTGCCCTTCTTGCGCGGAAAAAGTGACAGACTTCCGTCGGTAAGGCTCCCATTCCCCATTTACTTGCTTAGCACGGGTAGTATCCATGTTTGCCATATTGGAAGAAATAACATCCATGCGCAACCTTTGTGCTGTTAAAGCAGAGGCAGTGGTATTCATTCCATGAAAAATAGACATTTATTACTTACCTCCTTTAATAACTGTATTGAGTGTATTTAACTTACCATTTACACGGTCGATTAAAGCATTGTAGTAGATTTGATTTTCTGCTAATTTCGTTTGTTCAGCATCCATATCTACAGCATTTCCGTTATTTCGATATCGTAAGCCAGCAATATTATGAACACCTGGTGTCGATTGTTTTATTTCGAAATCATAATGTCTAATATCTGTGCGATATGCCGAAATAGATGTTTGTTTCTCATTCTCCAACATATCCTTAAAACTTACACTTTTCGCCTTATAATTTGGTGTATCGACATTCGCAATGTTATTTGCGATTGTTTTATGATTCAAAGTTGCATAGGAAAGTCCGTTTTCCAGGCTACTAATAGTTCCTCCAAATAAGTTCAAAACCATTCACCTCATTTTAATTCAATCTATGTACTTCTTATTTTATCCAATAATACAATTGTAATTAAGATGATACGTAGTGTCTATTGTCTTTTGTCATTTTTTAATAGTAGATACGCCCTATTTTTTTAGAAGTTTAACCAGGACAAATATGCCCCATCCCTTGGGGCACTAAGCGTCGATGCGTTTCGTCTTATTTCTAGTTATTTTACACTATTTCGACAGTGTTTACTGTATTAGTATCAATTATCTCCCTGTTTATTACTAGATAGGGTTGGATAAAAATTACAAATTGTGATTTTTCGGCAAAAAAAAGTCCCTTTTTACTATATTTAATATGATTATATAAGTAACCTTCTAGAAATGTAATTATGAAATTTTTCACGTATCGACAAAAAAAGGCTACTTAAATGACTATCTTATGTACAGATGTACTTTCATCGAACTGATATCTTTTCAGGCGCTTCTCTGAAAAATTCTCTAAATGTAAAGATTAGATTCCTTCCGAATCAGCACATTATTCTCGGATAAGCATTAATTCTTTGCTTAACGAATTTGAATTGTCCCTTCGTTTTGGTAAAAACAACTCCCCATTTCCACAATAAACAGACCATAGGATGCAGTTACAATACTTACAAAAGATGGATTTTAAATTTCTCTACTAAAAAAGCCCTACCATATTTTTCCCTATTAGAAATACAAGATTGGACCCATTCACAAAAATGACACAAATACCATTTGGTGACATACCACTTGCACGTAAAGAAAAGCTAAGTAAGGCTTAACAAATTAACAATCTATAGTTGAGATAACTAAAACAACACTTAGTTACAGTGAAAAAGCTCCCTCAAATGATTTCGAGGGAGCTTTTTTAATTATTTCATTTTAATTTCAGCTAGCGCATTTAAGAACTTATCGTTTAATACTTTAATGTAAGTTCCCTTCATACCTAGAGAGCGTGATTCAATGACACCCGCAGATTCTAGTTTACGTAATGCATTGACGATTACTGAACGTGTAATACCTACGCGGTCAGCAATTTTTGAAGCAACTAATAAACCTTCGTTACCGTCTAGCTCTTCAAAAATATGTTCAATCGCTTCTAATTCACTATATGAAAGTGAGTTAATCGCCATTTGTACAACAGCTTTGCTACGTGCTTCTTCTTCAATCTCTTCTGATTTCTCACGTAAAATTTCCATACCAACTACTGTTGCACCGTATTCAGCTAAAATTAAATCATCATCTTCAAATTGAGCGGATAAACGCGCTAAAATTAAAGTACCTAAACGTTCACCACCACCAACGATTGGAACGATTGTTGTTAAAGCGCTTTGGAATAAATCTTTATTTTCTACAGGGAACGCAGTATGTTCATTGTTTATATCTAAGTTTGAAGATGTTTCTGAAATTGTAAATAAGCTATGTGTATATTCTTCTGGGAATTGACGCTCTTCGAACATTTTTTTCATACGCTCATTTTCAATTTGTTGGTGAATTGAAATACCTAGAAGCTTCCCTTTACGGCTGACAATATAAACATTGCTGTCAATAATATCACCAAGTGTGTCAGCCATTTCTTTAAAGTTTACTGGCTTACCTGCAGATGCTTGGAGCATCGAGTTAATTTTACGTGTTTTTTCTAATAAGTTCATTATGTGTTCCTCCTATAAATAATCCATACCGTATTTAGTTAATATTCTAAAGTTTTTTACAATTGAATGATACTAACAAGCCTTGCCTACAGTATAAACTGTGACAAATCTTTGTTTTTTACAATACCCGCTAGCTTTTGGTCAACATAAGCAGCAGTTATTTCGATTTGCGCCGGTGCAATTTCAGACGCTTCAAACGATAATTCTTCTAACAAACGTTCTAAAATGGTATGCAAACGACGTGCACCAATATTATCGGTTTCTTGGTTAACCTCTGTAGCAATTTCTGCAATTCGTTCAATTGCATTTTCTGCAAAATCAATTGCTACACCTTCTGTTTCTAACAATGCTTTATATTGCAAAATAAGTGATTGATCTGGTTCCTTTAAAATACGAACAAAATCTTGCTTCGTTAATTTTTCTAATTCAACACGGATAGGGAATCGCCCTTGTAATTCTGGAATTAAATCGGATGGCTTTGACATATGGAAAGCACCTGCTGCAATGAAAAGCATGTAGTCTGTTTTGACCGCCCCATACTTTGTCGTCACAGTAGAACCTTCGACAATCGGCAAAATGTCGCGCTGAACACCCTCGCGTGAAACACTAGCAGAAGAGTTCGTATCTTTGCTTGCGATTTTATCAATTTCATCAATAAATATAATCCCAGATTGTTCTGCTCTAGCAATTGCTTCTTGTGACACTTCATCTGCGTCAATCAGCTTATTTGCTTCCTCTATAGTTAAAATACGACGTGCATCTTTTACTTGCACTCTGCGTTTTTTCTGTTTTTTAGGCATTAAGCTAGACAACATATCTTGCATACCACTATTTGCAGACATATCCATTCCTGTTCCTTGCAATGCATCAAAAATCGACGGACTTTGCTCCGTTACTTCAACTGTAACCCACTCATTTTCTAATTTGCCATTGCGTAAATCAATTGCGATTTGCGCACGTTTTGAACGCACTTCCGTTTCTTCAGAAGATGTATCATCATGCGTTTGTTGTTCTTTGCCACCAAATAACATTTCAAACGGATTTTGCATAGCCTGTTTTTTACGTAAAGAAGGGACAAGTAATTTTACAATGGCTTCATTTGCCAACTCTTCCGCTTGCTCCTTCACAGACTCCATCATTTCTTCTTTCACTAAACGATGAGAAGCCTCTACAACATCGCGTACCATAGACTCCACATCACGTCCAACATAGCCCACTTCGGTAAATTTCGTTGCTTCAACCTTTACGAACGGTGCATTCGTTAGCTTTGCAATTCTTCTTGCAATTTCAGTTTTCCCAACTCCAGTTGGTCCAATCATTAAAATATTTTTTGGAATAACTTCAGCCTTCATATCATCCGCTAGAAGAGAACGACGATAGCGATTTCGTAATGCAATAGCTACCGCTCTTTTCGCCTCATTTTGCCCTACGATAAAACGATCCAAATGCTCAGTAATTTGTCTTGGCGTTAAGTTTTGTGGTGTCATTAGTTAAGTGCCTCCACGATAATATTATGGTTTGTAAATACACAAATTTCAGCGGCAGTTTCTAACGCTGCCTCCGCGATCTCTCGGGCAGTCATTGTTTCACCTGCGTATTTTTTTAGAGCACGACCTGCCGATAATGCATAATTCCCACCAGAACCGATCGCTAAAATACCATCATCCGGTTCGATTACTTCTCCCGTTCCAGATACAAGGAGTAGTGTACTTTTATCCATCACAAGTAACATCGCCTCTAATTGGCGTAGCATTTTATCACCGCGCCATTGTTTTGCTACTTCTACAGCAGCTCGCTGTAAATTCCCATTATATTCGTTTAACTTCGCTTCAAACATTTCAAAAAGTGTAAATGCATCAGCTACCGATCCTGCAAAGCCTGCTAACACCTGACCATTAAACAGACGTCTGACCTTCTTTGCAGTGCCTTTCATGACAACCGCATTGCCAAGTGTCACTTGACCATCGCCAGCCATAGCGCACCCGCCGTTGTGATGTACCGCAAATATCGTAGTCGCATGGATTTGTCCCATTTGCCTTCCTCCTTAGCCTCTATTATGCCCTTGGATGGGCATTCATATATGTTTGACGAAGATGCTCATTTGTTACATGCGTATAAACCTGTGTTGAAGTTAAATGCGCGTGGCCCAGTAACTCCTGCACCGTCCGTAAATCCGCGCCATGATTCAGTAAATGTGTAGCAAAAGTATGGCGAAGCATATGTGGGTATATTTTCGTATGGAGTGAGGTCTTGTCAATCATTTCATTTAAAATATGACGTACCCCTCGTGGTGTAAGTTCCCCACCACGCATGTTGACAAATAATTGCTCATGATTTGTTTGTTTCATCAAACGTGGACGAGCCTGCTCTATGTAGTGCTGTATAGCCACACTCGCAAATTGACCAAATGGTATAATACGTTCTTTTCTTCCTTTACCCATTACCCGAACAATAGAATAACGGAAATCTATATCCCCTACCATAATGGATGTGAGCTCACTCACACGAATGCCCGTTGCATATAATAACTCTAAAATCGCCATATTGCGCAACGATTTCAAATCATCGCCTACATTCGCATCAAAAAGCTGCATTAATTCTTGTTCATAAAAAAAGCTTGGTAAACGTGATTCTTTTTTCGGATGATAGAGCGATCGAAAAGCGCCATCATCCAAGCCGTGCTGTTTATTTAGAAAGCGAAAAAAGGAGCGGATTGATGAAATCTTCCTTGATACAGAAGTTCTTGCTTTCTTTTCATCGTACAACTTCGTTACATATAGACGTGCATGTATATACTCAACACTAGCTAAATCATTAACGCCTTCTGCCTGTAAAAACGCTAAAAAATCTAGTAGGTCTGATTCATATTCTCGCACAGTATGAACAGAGAAGTTTTTTTCTACCTGGATGTAAAGCATAAACTGTTCAAGTGCTTCTTGGGACGAAACTAACATGAAAGATTCACCACCAATGAATTATTCGTAACCTTCTCTCATTACTATTACCAACAAATTCAAATGGTAAAACAATTGCGGCCATCTAAATCAATTTGTTGCTTTAGTAATCTTTAAAAAACATACATATTGACACTATACCTATCTTCGTAATATAGCAAGTGAAAATGGTTATATTTTGAGAAAATCTCTATACAAAATAATAAAATACGTGTAAATAAGCATTTTGTCTACATAAAAGAAAAAGCCTCTAAGAGTATATCAACTTTTAGAGGCTTTTGGCAATTAAATTGTTTGTGAATTCACAAAATTTTGAATTGTGCTCATTGCACGTGCAGCATGCATTTCTGCACGTTCTGGTTTTGAACGACGTCCAGGTGGTAATTCAGGGAATATGCCAAAGTTGACATTCATCGGTTGGAAGTTTTTCGATTGTGCTTCTGTTATATAACGCGCCATACTGCCCAATGCAGTTTCAAATGGGAAAATAATTGGCTCTTGTCCCAATGCTAAACGTGCCGCATTGATACCAGCAATTAAACCGCTTCCTGCTGATTCTACATAACCTTCGACACCCGTCATTTGACCAGCAAAGAAAATATTTTTTTGTTCACGTAACTGATATGTTTTCTCTAAAACTTTCGGAGAATTAATGAAAGTATTTCTGTGCATAACACCATATCGTACGATTTCAACATTTTCTAGTCCAGGAATTAGTTGTAGTACTTCCTTTTGCGGCCCCCATTTTAAGTGGGTTTGGAAACCTACGATATTGTAAAGGGTACCTGCAGCGTCATCTTGGCGCAATTGAACAACCGCATATGGTCGTTTACCTGTTTTTGGATCTTCAAGCCCTACTGGCTTCATCGGTCCAAATAACATTGTTTTTTCACCACGAGCTGCCATTACTTCGATTGGCATACAGCCTTCAAAATAAATTTCTTTTTCAAATTCTTTTAATGGCACAACTTCTGCTTCAATCAATGCTTGGCGGAAACGATCAAATTCTTCTTTTGTCATAGGACAGTTTAAATAAGCCGCTTCCCCTTTGTCATAACGAGATTTTAAATACACTTTATCCATATCGATGCTATCTTTTTCAATAATTGGTGCTGCTGCATCATAGAAATATAAATAGTCGAGACCTGTTAATCCTTGAATTTTTTCAGCTAACGCTTTTGAAGTAAGTGGACCTGTTGCAATAACCGTAATGCCCTCTGGAATTTCTGTAACTTCTTCATGTATTACTTCCACTAGAGGGTGATTTTTTACCGCTTCTGTTACATAGCCTGCAAACTCATGACGGTCAACTGCAAGTGCACCACCTGCTGGTACTGAGCATGCATCGGCTGCTTTTAAAATAACAGAGTCTAATAAACGCATTTCTTCTTTAATAACACCTACTGCATTTGTTAGTGTATTAGCACGTAGTGAGTTTGAACAAACAAGCTCTGCAAATTTATCAGTATGGTGGGCAGGTGTTTGTTTAACAGGACGCATTTCATAAAGTTTAACTTTTACCCCACGTTTAGCAATTTGCCAAGCCGCTTCACTTCCTGCAAGGCCAGCACCTATTACATTTACAACTAGTTCAGTCATGTTCTTACCATCTTCCTATCATTGTGTTGGTGTCTCTTCATAGTCACATTTCGTACACTGAATTTGGACACCTTTTTTTAATTTTTTCTCTACTAATAATGCACTACATTTCGGGCATGGTCTACTAATTGGTTTATCCCATGATACAAATTCGCATTCTGGATATTGATTACATCCATAAAATAAACGCTTTGTTTTACTTTTACGCTCAACAATTTCTCCTGTTTCACAAGAAGGGCATTTCACTCCAATTGGCTTCATAATTGCTTTTGTATTTCGGCAATCGGGGAAGTTCGAGCAAGCCATAAATTTTCCATAGCGACCCAGTTTGAATACCATTGGTGAACCACATTTTTCGCAATCCTCACCAGCTGGTTCATCTTTAATTACTACTTTCTCCATTTCAGCATCCGCATGCTTTACATGAACTTCAAAGTCTTTATAAAAATCATCGATTACTTCAACCCATTTACGACTACCTTCTTCAACATCATCGAGATCTTGTTCCATTTTTGCTGTAAATTCGATATTGATGATATCAGGGAAAAATTCCAGCATTTGTTGGTGGACAATTTCACCTAGCTCTGTCGGCATAAATCTTTTTGCATCAAGCACAACATAGCCGCGGCGTTGAATTGTATCGAGAGTCGGTGCATATGTCGACGGTCGTCCTATTCCTAACTCTTCCATTGTTTTTACAAGACGTGCTTCTGAATAACGAGGTGGAGGCTGCGTAAAGTGTTGCTTCGGTTCGATTTCAAGTGATGTCACCTGATCCCCGATTTCCATTTCCGGTAGAAGTTTCGTCGTTTCTTCAGTTTGATCATCTGTACCTTCAATATAGAGTTTCATAAATCCGGCAAATTTGACCTGTGAACCGTTTGCACGGAATAAAGCATCGTTATTCTGAAGATCTACAGCTACTGTATCTAAAACAGCAGGTGCCATTTGACTCGCAATAAAGCGCTCCCAAATCAAACGGTATAAGCGTAGCTGATCGCGACTAAGCACTGTTTTTAACTCATCTGGTGTTCGCATCGTACTTGTAGGACGAATGGCTTCATGGGCATCTTGCGCATTCGATGCTTTTTTTGCCTGCTTCGTTTCTGTTGAGATATATTCTTTCCCATACTTTGTCTCAATATAAGAAACCGCTTCCGCTTTGGCAGTTTCAGATATACGTGTTGAATCTGTACGCATGTACGTGATTAAACCGACTGTCCCTTCTTTTTTACCAATATCAATACCTTCATACAATTGCTGTGCAAGCATCATCGTTTTCTTCGCACGGAAATTTAACTTTCGCGCTGCTTCTTGTTGTAAAGAAGATGTCGTAAAAGCAGGCGCGGCATTTCGTTTACGTTCTTTTTTCGTCACATTGACAACTTCAAATGCTGTACCTTTGACATTTTTTAAAACCGACTTTACTTGCGCTTCATTCGATAATTTGATTTTATCTTTGCCGTTACCATAATACAGTGCATCGAATGTCTTTTTGCCCTTTTCAAAAGAGCCTTCTATCGTCCAATACTCTTCTGGTTGGAAGTTTTTAATTTCATTTTCACGATCAATGATCATACGAAGTGCAACTGATTGTACGCGACCTGCTGATAAGCCTTTCTTTACCTTTTTCCAAAGAATTGGGCTTATATTATAGCCTACTAGACGATCTAACATCCGACGTGTTTGTTGAGCATCCACTAAGTCCATATTAATGGCACGTGGGTTTTTAAAGGAATCTAAAATCGCATCTTTTGTAATTTCATTAAAAACAACTCGACAGTCTGAATTAATATCAATATTTAATGCAGTCGCAAGGTGCCAAGCAATCGCTTCTCCCTCGCGGTCTGGATCGGCCGCTAGATAGACTTTCTTCACTTTTTTAGCCGCAGACTTCAGTTCCTGCAAAACAGGTCCTTTTCCACGAATCGTAATATATTTAGGTTCGTAATTATTTTCAGTATCTACACCCATTTGACTTCGTGGTAAGTCCCGCACATGCCCAACAGATGCTTTTACTTTATATTTTTTTCCTAAATAACGTTCAATTGTTTTTGCTTTTGCTGGTGATTCTACAATCACTAAATAATCCGCCATCTATGTCTCCCCCTTAGCGAGGTCTATTGCTAATTTTTTAAGTTACCTGTTGCAAAATGTATAACAGATTTTAAGATAATGCAACTTTTTTTCAATTTTTGCTAGAAAAGAGCGAAAGTGTTTCAACGATTTGGTGACCATCGCACACGGGTATGGCTCCTTCTATAAGTAATTTATTTGTTCCTTTTGACTGCTCTTTATTAATCGGTCCTGGAACGACAAATACATCTTTACCTTGCTCTAATGCGCATTCTGTCGTAATTAATGTCCCACTTTTTAGTGCAGCCTCCGTGACAACGATTGCTTGAGTTAGACCACTTATTAACCGGTTACGCATAGGAAATTGCCATTTTGCCGGTCGCATATAAGGTGGATACTCTGTAACAAGTAAATGGTTTTCTGCCATGTGCTGAGCAAGTGCTTGGTTTTCCTTAGGATAGATATAATGGAAACCATGACCTAACACGGCAATTGTTTGTCCACCAAATTTAATCGTCGCTTCATGAGCCATTGTATCAGCACCTCGTGCAAGCCCACTGACAACCGTATATTCGTGCGCAACAAGCGGAGGGACGATTAAGTCCATTGCCGTTCTTGTATAGGCTGTAGCCTTTCGAGAGCCTATTATAGCTATCCGTTTATCTCTTGCTAGCAGAGCAGACTGACCTTTCACATACAATACAGTAGGTGGACTAGGTATTTCAAATAATTGCGCCGGGAAATATGGGTGATTAAATGGTATGGGGAAAATATTTGCTTGTGCGTAAGCCTCTTCAAATGGCAAATTTCGAACACGTTGAAAATTCCGAATTATTAGCAGCGCTTTTTGCCACGTTATTTGCAATGCACCCGCAATCTCTTCAGGGTGCGCTTCTTCAAAATAACTCAATACATCCACCGGGGACAATAATTGTTGAAGTTTTTGGAGTGGTAATGGATATACATAATGCATGGCTAGTAATCTCTGTGTATCTACTGAGAAAATCATTTAAAAACCTCCTTTATAATAGAAGAATAGAAGAAATTAAATGACCGCAATTGTTATTTCAGCACAAAAAAATAGAATATGAGCCGTCCTGTAGCTTCGCCTTGTCAACTTTTGTTGTGTGCGTTTCGCATGTAACTGTCCAAACACCGCCGTTTGTAAAGCTACGAACAGGTTTACCATCTACCGAAACAGAGAAAAAGATGTAGCCACAATGTGCTACATCTTCCATTTTAATGGGTTTTACATTTTTCGTATAGCCCTTTTTCTTTAATTACCTTAATAAGTGTTTCGCCGATAACAGATGGTGTTTCAGCGACTTCAATACCAGCTTCGTTCATTGCTTTAATTTTTTCAGCAGCCGTTCCTTTACCGCCAGAAATAATGGCACCCGCATGTCCCATACGTTTCCCTGGAGGTGCTGTTTGTCCACCAATAAAGCCAACAACCGGTTTTGTCATATTTGCTTTAATCCACTCAGCTGCTTCCTCTTCAGCAGTACCACCAATTTCCCCGATCATGACAACTGCATATGTTTCAGGGTCATTGTTGAATGCTTCAAGGGCATCGATAAAGTTAGTCCCATTTACAGGGTCTCCTCCGATACCTACAGCCGTTGTTTGACCAATACCCGCTTGCGTCAATTGGTGTACCGCTTCATACGTTAATGTGCCAGAACGTGAAACTACACCAACATGCCCTTTTGTATGAATATAACCAGGCATAATACCAATCTTACACTCATCAGCCGTAATAACACCTGGACAGTTCGGACCAACTAGGCGTGTTTTTTTGCCTTCCATAAAGCGTTTAACCTTCACCATGTCAAGGACAGGAATATGTTCTGTAATACAAATTGTTAATTCTAGCTCAGCATCAACAGCTTCTAAAATGGCATCTGCTGCAAAAGGTGCTGGTACATAAATAACCGATGTTGTTGCACCTGTTGCTGCTACAGCCTCAGCTACAGTATTGAACACAGGTACGCCTTCAATTTCAAGACCTCCCTTACCAGGTGTTACGCCTGCTACGATTTTTGTACCATAATCAAGCATTTGCTTCGTATGGAATAGCGCTGTTTCGCCTGTAATCCCTTGTACAATTACCTTTGTATCTTTATTAATAAATACAGCCATTGTTCTCCCTGCCTTCCTTAGCCTACTAGTCCCACAATTTTTTGTGCACCGTCAGCCATTGAGTCTGCTGCCACGATGTTTAAACCTGATGCATTTAAGATTTCTTTACCAAGCTCTACGTTTGTACCTTCTAAACGTACTACTAACGGTACAGATAAACCGATTTCTTTGGCTGCTGTTACTACACCATCAGCGATAATGTTACACTTCATAATGCCGCCGAAAATATTAACGAAAATACCTTTTACATTTGAGTCAGAAAGGATAATTTTGAAAGCTTCTGTTACTTTTTCGGCTGTTGCGCCGCCCCCAACATCAAGGAAGTTAGCGGGACTTCCGCCATAATAACTAATTGTATCCATTGTTGCCATTGCTAGGCCCGCACCATTTACCATACAGCCAATGTTGCCATCTAGTGAAATATAGCTAAGGTCATATTTCGATGCTTCGATTTCTTTTGGATCTTCTTCATCAAAATCGCGTAATTCGACAATATCTTTATGACGATACAACGCATTGGCATCAAAATTAAATTTAGCATCTAGTGCTACAACCTCTCCTTGTCCAGTGACAACAAGTGGATTAATTTCTACTATTGAAGCATCTTTGTCGATAAATGCTTGATATAAACCTAACATTAATTTAACAGCTTTCCCTACTAGGTTTGCTGGAATATTCATATTAAACGCCATACGACGTGCTTGGAAGCTTGTTAGTCCAATTACAGGATCAACAACTTCTTTGAAGATTTTTTCTGGATTTGTTTCAGCTACTTCTTCAATATCCATACCGCCTTCTTCTGAACCCATAAATGTTACACGAGAAGTAGCGCGGTCTAATACTAAACTTAAATAATACTCTTTTTGAATATCAGAGCCCTCTTCAATATACAAGCGTTTTACTTCTTTACCTTCTGGACCTGTTTGATGAGTTACTAAAATTTTACCTAATAACTCTTTTGCGTATGTACGCACCTCATCAAGGTTTTTTGCGATTTTGACACCACCAGCTTTACCGCGTCCACCTGCATGAATTTGCGCCTTGACCACGGTTACATTTGAGCCAAGTTCCTTCGCTACCTTCACTGCCTCATCAGGGGAAAAAGCAACTTTTCCATTGGGTACTGCAACACCATATTTTCTCAGAATCTCTTTCCCTTGATATTCATGGATATTCATAATACATCCTCCCATCAAACATTTGCATAAAATTGTTTTACTAACATAATCTATTCTAACGAAAGATTCTGATAAAGTCTACACTTTGTCTTTTGTTCGAATTTTATCTAAAATTATGACGTTTTCTTCTACTTCGTGTACTAAAACAGAGAATTCTTGAAATCAGAATTCTTTATTTTTTCTATATTTTTGCTATGTTGTTGGTCTAGATGATAAATAAAAGCAAACACTTCAGCCACCGCTTGATATAATTCTTCAGGTATTGACTCATTTAAATCTAATTGTCCAAGTAATTGCACAAGATTCGGATCCTCATATATCGGCACATCATGTTCACTTGCACGTGCCAATATATTTTCAGCCACTTTCCCTTTTCCTTTTGCTACGACAGATGGGCTATCAAATTGTCCTTGTTTATAAGTGAGGGCAATCGCTTCTTTACGCGTCTTTTTTTCTTCACTCATATACGGAAATCCACCCCACTAATTTCCTCCTGCTGTTGTACTACAGGGGTTGTTTTTTCAAGTTGGGCTTTTTCAAATTGTTTAATAAAGACTCCCGATAGCTGATAATTTTTTTTTGCAAGCCCTAATTTCAATGCTGTTTTTAGAGATTCTGCCTGAAAAGAAATATCTGAATTTTCATTAAATACTGTGACAGTGACGACACGATTTTGAACTTGCATATCAATTACGGTTTCTTTCATTGACTCCATTTGTAAATAAAACAATATACGTGCGTAGTTGGCATCAATCTTTCCGTCTTCTTTCATACGCCCATTCCATTGTAACGTGGCATCCATTTTCTTCCCAAAAAATTCAAGGGGTACTTGCATCACGAGCTGGTGTTGATGACCATTTTCTCCTGACACAAGTTGCATCCCATTCATGCGTGTCATTAACAGTTCAGCCGCTTCCCTTAGTTGTGGCGTTATTTGAGCTTCTTGAAGCAATGTATGAAGCTGTGGTTTTAATTGGTGCGCAATTGCTTGTAAATCCGCTGATTTACTACTAAGCGTCGCCTCGTAACTAATGCCTAAACTTTTCAATACCGTTTTAAGAGCATGCTCCATCGCTTTACTATCCATTGAATTTCGTACATGTGCATCAGCTTCTGTAAGCATTTGTTGAATAGTTGGTTGTGGCGCCTCCGTACTTTGTTTTACAAGATTTCGCATCAGCGCTTCATTTTGTACTGGAATTGTCGACTCTTGCTTAAACAGTGATATTAAATGTTCTTTTACAGAAAGCCCATTGCCATCTTGCGTAAATAACCGTTCAGGTGCATTGTGAGCGAACGCTTTGACTAGCTGCTCTTGCATTTGCTTCGCAAAAATCTCCAATGTTTGTTTATTAGTTGGTAATTGATTAAATCGATCAATCATTTGGTTCAACTGTTGCTTTTGCTCATTGGACAATAAATTTTGACTCGCTGTCCAAGATTTTAGCTGTTCAATAAGCTGTTGTTTCTGTTCTGGTTTTGTCGCTAAAATTGTTTGGATTACTTGGCCCGCCTGCTGAAGTTGACCTTGTTGTACAGGTTTTGCTTCATTTAGAGACGACCAATTTTGTAAAGTTGCTTGTTGCGGTAAAATCCCCGCTTCTTTTAATAAAGCTAAAGCTTGTAATCGTTCACTTGCTGATGCTGCGTTATTAGTTAAAAGTTGAATCGATTTTGCGAGCAGTAACGTACCTGTTTCTGCCTCGAAAGGTTTTGCAATGGCTAACACTTGTTGCATCAAATTTTGTTTCACATTAGCTTGTAATGCTGTATCCTTCGCTAATAATTGTGTAAAATTATCCATTATTGCCGACATACCGGATGTTTTTTGCCCACTAACAAGTGCTTGAAACACATCTTGCGTCATTGGCATTTTTAGCTCAACCATTTTTTGAAGCGCTTGTAAGGCATCTATCTTTGTCACACCTTCAGGCAATGCCTTCATCCACATTTCAGCTTGCATAAGTTGCTCTTTAGAAATCGGTATTTGAGCCTTGATAAAGTGCGCTAACACCTGTTGCATTTCTGACGTTTTGGGCAAATTCATCGAATCTAGTAGCTGATTTATTTGTTGGTTTGTAGAAACCTCTTGCCCCATCGGTCCTGTAACAACTTTTAACTCTGTTTGAGGACTTGTCCCTGTTACTTGAAAGAAATGGGCGTCCCCTGCTTTTAGCGGTACTTCCAGTTTAGCAATCAGTTTTTGATTGCCTACTTGGACCTCTGCCGTTTGATCTGGATATAATTGTTTAATCGTGCCATGAAATACTTGTCCTTGTTTTAATGCCAGCGATTGATTTGCTGGAGTTAAAGTAGTTTGTTGCATTTGTATTGGATTAAACGATGTTGCTGTCATCTAATTACTCCTTTCTTACATTGATTTTATAGGTTCAAAAGACTTGCGATGATGTATCGTTGGTCCGAATGTTTCAAGTGCCTCTAAATGTTGTTTTGTACCGTAGCCCGCATGTTGTGCAAAGCCATACATAGGAAATTCTTTGTCCAATTGTTCCATATACTCATCCCTAGCTGTTTTCGCTAAAATAGAAGCTGCTGCAATGGCTAAACTTTTTGCATCGCCTTTAATAATCGAATCCTGTGGCATCGTGATTGGTAGTGTCATAGCATCCACTAGCACATAATCCGGTTTAATGGACAAGGATTCCACACTTGTTTTCATCGATTGCTTTGTCGCTTCATAGATGTTCAATTCATCAATCGTTTGCGCTGATTGGAAATGAATGAAATAGCTAATAGCATGTTCTTTCACCAATGCCGCAAAAACATTGCGTTTTTCCTTTGTTAATTGCTTCGAATCATTTAATCCTACAAGAGCTTCACAGTTTTTTGGCAAAATAACAGCTGCTGTTACAACAGGTCCCGCTAAAGGCCCGCGCCCTGCTTCATCTACACCGGCGATGAAGGCATTTTCACCACCATAGCACTGATCGAAATCTATCTTCGCTTGATGCTCTTCCAATAGCTGTCGTTTCTTTTCTTGGCGTTTATTCCAACTATGCCACGCTTTCTGCACACCTGCACGCTCGTCGGTTGCAATTTCCGCCATCCATTCTTGCCATTCTTCAGCTATTTTTAGTGCTGCTGTAATCTCTTTAATCGTTTTCATCATTTTACTCCCTTTTCTTACTCTATATCATTTATCGGCAATATCTACTGTTCCTAAAAGAAAAAGGCTAGGACAAAAGGAAAAAGTGTTAGATTGACGGCAATCAATCTAACACTTTTTTGCATTGCTGTGAATGTTCGTTACGGTGTTTGCTTTTCACCTGATACCTCTTACACTATATGTACCTCCCAAGGTTCACTAACTAGCGCGCCCTCTGCAAAGGGAAGTTACGAGCAATTTTGTCTCTTTTAAAGGTTTGTCCCTATTACTTTTTCGCACGTTATTGCTGTGTCGCTTCTTTTTCAAGCTGCTCATCCACAAAGTCAAATGTTAGCTTCCCTAATAGTAATCCACGAATATCTCGTACGATTAGTTGCGCTACTTGATCGTAGTCGATTTCTCCACCTGCTCCAAAAACACGACGAAGCTTGCCAATATGGTCAAACGTTTCCACTAGATCGTCATGCATAAACTGAAAACCATAGCGTTCTTCCATACGTGTTGGATAATGTGTCGATAAAAACCGTAACCCATATACCGCCAAATCTTCCATATTAGTAATGGTATCTTTAATAGCACCTGTTAAAGCCAGCTTATAGCCTACTTCTTGGTCTTCAAACTTAGGCCATAAAATTCCTGGTGTATCTAGTAATTCTAGTTCCTTGCCGACTTTTATCCATTGTTGCGCCTTTGTCACACCAGGCATATTGCCTGTTTTCGCAATATTTTTCTTTGCTAAGCGATTAATAAGTGTGGATTTTCCCACGTTTGGAATTCCAACAATCATTGCTCTAATGGCTCTCGGCTTCATCCCTCTTGACTTCATGCGGTCAAATTTTTCTTTTAATATTTCTTGTGCCGCCTTGGTCACAAGTTGTAGTCCTTTTCCTTCAAGCGAATTGATTGCCACTGCTTTATGGCCATGCTGTGCAAAATATTCTACCCATTTGCGTGTTTCGTGCTCATCCGCCATATCTGATTTATTTAAAATAAGTAGACGCGGCTTTTGGTTAATGACCTCATCAATCATCGGATTTCTCGAAGATAATGGTAAGCGTGCATCGATTAATTCAAATATAATATCTACTAGCTTTAATTTTTCTGTTACTTCTCGGCGTGCCTTCGCCATATGCCCTGGAAACCATTGTATAGTCATTTCTATACCTCCTAAATAAGAAAAGCGCATTCGCCCAATTCAGTGCGAATGCCTTCAAATCGAATAAGAAAACGTATGCTCTTAGACGTCAAGAAAGGGAGTATTAGCCCCCTTTCAAACATTACTTCACAATTTTAATATCACTATACGGCCAGAAAATTAGGCTCGTATTACCTATAATTTCTTTTTGATCGACAATACCTATGTGACGGCTATCTTTGCTATATCGACGATTATCGCCCATCACAAACACATAGCCTTCTGGAATTACATCATGCAGTGATGCATCAATGTCATTTAACGTAAAATCTTCCGTTAATGTACCTTCAGTAATTTCAGCTTTGTATGCATCTAAATAAGGCTCATCTATCGGTTCTCCGTTAATGTATAACTGATCGTCTTTATATTCCAATGTTTCACCAGGTAAGCCAATTACACGTTTAATGTAGTTTTTTTGCTCTGGTGCATGGAACACCACGATATCAAAGCGCTTAGGCTCTCCAATTTTATAACCAATTTTGTTGACAATCATTCGGTCGCCATCTTCAAGGGTTGGCATCATGGACTCACCGTCAACTGCAATTGGTGTAAATAAAAAATAACGAATAACTGCTGCAATCGCAAATGCAATTAAAAGAGCCTTTGTCCATTCCCATAATTCATTCTTTTCTTTCACTTGTTTTTCCATTATGAATTGCCCCCTTGTCTATCTTCATTTTAGATGATTATTATTTAAGATGACAAGCAAAAAGAAAAGGAGCTTGCAATACAAGCCCCTCACTTTTAAGTCATAATTATCGAATTTCTTTAATACGAGCAGCTTTACCACGTAGGTTACGTAGGTAGTAAAGTTTAGCACGACGTACTTTACCACGACGTACAACTTCTAAGTTAGCGATTTTTGGTGTGTGTACAGGGAATGTACGTTCAACACCTACACCGTAAGAAATTTTACGAACTGTGAAAGTTTCGCTAATACCGCCACCACGACGTTTGATAACTACACCTTCGTATACTTGGATACGTTCACGAGTACCCTCTACTACTTTCACGTGTACCTTAACAGTATCACCAGGACGGAAAGCTGGTAGATCAGTGCGAAGCTGAGCTTTAGTAATTTCTGTAATAATGTTTGACATTGTTTTCTCTCCTTAGACAGATGCTCTTGCACGCAATCTATGCCACAGCGGAACACCGTAATTCAGCACTTCACATAGAAGCACAGATTAGATGTTATCACATATATGGCATGCAAGCAAGCATCTTTATTGTTGTTTTTTAAGTTTTTCCAAATACAATTTTTGCTTGTCTGTTAATGGATAATGCTCGAGTAAATCAGGTCGACGCTCGAATGTTCTTTTTAACGATTGTTCCTCGCGCCATTGTTCGATTTTCGCATGATTGCCTGATAATAATACTTCGGGTACTTGCATTCCTCGGAATTCAGCAGGACGCGTATAATGCGGATGTTCTAACAGACCCGTTGAAAAAGAATCTTGAATATGGGAATCTGCTTGTCCTAACACGCCCGGTAAAAGGCGTACGACACTATCTATAACCGTCATTGCGCCTAACTCACCACCTGTTAACACAAAATCACCAATCGATATTTCATCGGTAACGAGGTGCTGGCGAATGCGTTCATCATAGCCTTCGTAGTGACCACATAAGAACACTAATTCACTTTCTTGCGCTAGCTCTTCCGCTTTTTTTTGGGTGAAACGTTCACCCTGCGGACACATTAAGATAATACGTGGCTTTTTACCTGCTGTAATGGCCTCTACAGCACTAAACATCGGCTCTGGCTTTAACACCATCCCTGCACCGCCACCATACGGATAATCGTCTACCTGATTATGCTTGTTGCCAGAAAACGCACGAATATCTGATACTTCTAGCTTTACAGCCCCTTTTTCTTGAGCTTTTTTTAGTATCGATGCACCAAATACACCCGAAAACATATCAGGAAATAGGCTTAATACGTGAATATGCATCATAGTAAGCCTTCCATCACATGAATAACAATTTTCTTTTCTTCCACATCAATATTTTTGACGATGTCTTCAATATATGGAATGTAATGCTCTTTTTTAGCACCCTTCACTACCCATACATCATTGGCACCTGTTTGCAAAATATCTTTGACTTCGCCAATTGTTGCACCTTCTTCAGATACAACCGTACAGCCTATAATTTCATGGAAGAAAAATTCATTTTCTTGCAATAAATCATCGGTCATTTGATCTTTCGTGATTTTGAGCATTCCTTCTTTGAACGGCTCGACAAAGTTGATATTATCCATACCTTCAAATGTTAATAAAATAAAGTTTTTATGGCGGCGTACGGATTGAATTGTTACCCACGTTGGCTTTTTATCGTCTTTTTTAAACGCTGCAAGCTTATTCCCGACCGCAAAGCGTTCTTCTTCAAAATCTGTCGTCGATAAGATACGTACTTCACCACGAATTCCGTGCGTGTTTACAATACGACCTACATTAAACCATTCCATTCATTTCACCTCTATACCGTTATATATCCGTACTATATAAAAAAAGGAAGGAACCAGCAAGCTCCCCCCTCTTCTATCCAGATTTTACGCTACACATTTACAGCTCCTTCGAATTCTAGCAACAACATAGTCGTTAAAATTGTTCAGTGCAAAATGGCGACAGGTTGCATAATTGCTACATTGTTACCTTATTGCGCGTAAACGAGCGTGAAAATCTTTTTATCAATCCAATATATCGACGTAAGTCTTTTTTTGATGGTGACTACCTGCCGCTGAATAAACAATTGTACGAATCGCTTTCGCTACTCGCCCTTGTTTGCCTATGACTTTCCCTCGATCCTCTGGATGAACAAAAAGTTTATAAACAATTCGATTTGCATTTTCGTCCGTCTCAATACGGACTTCTTCTGGATAATCGACTAACGGTAAAACGATTGCTTCAATCAGCTGCTTCAAAGACGTCTCCCCCGATTATTTACTGAATTTTTGGTTATGGAATTTTTCCATGATACCTTGTTCTGAGAACAAGTTACGTACTGTATCTGATGGTTTTGCACCGTCAGCTAACCATTTAAGAGCTTTCTCTTCATCAATGTTTACAGTAGCTGGTTGAGTTAGTGGGTTGTAAGTACCAACTGTTTCGATTGAACGACCGTCACGTGGTGAACGAGCGTCTGCAACTACGATACGATAGAAAGGAGATTTTTTAGCTCCCATACGTTTTAAGCGAATTTTAACTGCCATTTTAATAGCACCTCCGAATAAGTTTCACACAAGATAGTATATTATCAATGTTTATGTTGTTTGTAAAGTGTTTTTTCTTAACACCTATAAAATATTATTTAAACAATGAATCAAAGCCTGGTAATTTCATCTTTTTCTTGCCTTTACCTGTTGCCATACCTGTCATTTGCTTCATCATTTTTTTCATTTCATCAAATTGTTTTAACAAACGGTTGACCTCTTGAATAGACGTACCTGAACCTTTGGCAATGCGCTTTTTACGGCTACCATTAATGATTTCGGGATTTGTCTTTTCAGCAGTTGTCATAGAGTAAATAATGGCTTCTACACGGCCCATTTGCTTATCGTCTACTTTGACATTGTCTAAGCCTTTAATTTTGCCTGCACCTGGTAGCATTTTTAATATTTCGTCGAGTGGACCCATTTTTTTCACTTGTTGTAATTGCTCAACAAAATCATCGAGTGTAAAGCTTTGCGTTTTGAACTTTTCTTCCAGTTCTTTCGCTTTTGCTTCATCGACGTTTGCCTGCGCCTTTTCAATTAGGGATAACACGTCACCCATGCCTAAAATACGAGATGCCATACGCTCCGGATGGAACGGTTCAAGCGCATCCATTTTTTCGCCCATACCGACAAATTTAATTGGTTTCTGTGTCACCGAACGAATGGATAATGCTGCACCACCGCGTGTATCGCCATCCAGTTTTGTTAAAACAACCCCTGTAATGCCGACAGCCTCATTAAAACTTTCTGCAACGTTTACAGCATCTTGCCCCGTCATGGCATCTACCACAAGGAAAACTTCATCAGGCTCTTTTAACGCACGGATATCCTTTAATTCTTGCATTAAATCTTCATCAATATGCAAGCGACCTGCTGTATCGATAATGACAACATCATGATGTTCTTCTTTCGCCAGTTCAATTGCCTGTCGAGCGATTTCAACTGGTGATACATCTGTGCCTAAAGCAAAAACAGGCAAAGATAATTGCTTTCCTAATGTTTGTAATTGCTGAACCGCAGCAGGGCGGTAAACGTCCGCAGCCACTAGTAATGGTTTACGATTATATTTTTTACGTAAAACATTTGCTAATTTCCCAGTTGTTGTTGTTTTACCCGCACCTTGCAAACCGACCATCATAATGACAGTTGGTGGCTTTGTATTAAATTTAATCGGGCTTTGTTCGCCGCCCATCAGCTCCGTTAATTCGTCTTGAACGATTTTAATAACTTGTTGACCTGGTGTTAAGCTTTGCATAACATCTACACCAACAGCGCGTTCACTTACTTTTTTAACGAATTCCTTGACTACTTTTAAGTTAACATCCGCCTCGATTAAAGCAAATCGGACTTCACGCATCATTTCTTTAACGTCTTGTTCCGATACTTTACCCTTACCTTTAATCTTTTGGATCGTTCCTTGGAGTCGTTCCGCTAATCCTTCAAAAGCCACTGCTTTCGCCTCCTAATCCCATTCTTTCAACTGTTCAATAAGCGCCAACTGCTCCTCAACCGGCATACTTTTTTCTGTAATTCCAGCTGTAAGGCGCGCAAGCATTTGCGTACGTTGTTGAAATTTTTCCAGTAAACATAGTTTTTCTTCATATTCTTCAAGCATCGCTTCAGTTCGACGAATATTATCATAAACAGCTTGACGTGAAACTCCATATGATTCAGCGATTTCTCCAAGTGAGTGATCATCTAAATAATACAGTTCCATATAACTTCTTTGCTTATCTGTTAGTAATGCTTGATAAAAGTCGAAGAGAAAGTTCATGCGTGTTGTTTTTTCAAGTAGCATCGAGTTTCTCCCCCCGTTGTTAGTCATTTGTATCATAACGAAAATCGCCCGTCTGTGTCAAGGTAATCTCCTTGTCTAAAAGCATTCTATTAGCTGAATAACGCTATTTCACCATTCGCTAGTATTTCTCTTTTAAACAATGTGTTTCACCTTTTAACAGTCGAGCGACCATTCTTTCAACTACAATCTTTTACTCTTCGCTATTTTGCAGTTCTTTATCTAAGCCTTCAGCAAATAAGCCGTATACATAGCGTTCTGCATCAAATGGTTGTAAATCATCCATTTTCTCACCAAGACCTACAAATTTTACAGGAATGTGTAATTTATTTCGAATGGCAAGCACAATACCACCTTTTGCAGTACCATCGAGTTTCGTTAAAACAATACCTGTTACATTTGTTACTTCTTTAAATGTTTGTGCCTGCACAAGTGCATTTTGACCAGTCGTTGCATCTAGTGCTAATAATACCTCATGAGGAGCATTCGGTATTTCCCGTGAAATAACTCGGTGTACTTTTTCAAGCTCATTCATTAAGTTCACTTTGTTTTGTAAACGGCCCGCCGTATCGCAAATTAAGACGTCCGCTCTACGATTTTTCGCCGCACGTATTGCATCATACATAACAGCTGCTGGATCCGAACCTTCTGATTGCTTAATTACTTCACAACCAACACGGTCTCCCCAAACTTGTAATTGGTCAATTGCCCCTGCACGGAACGTATCTCCTGCAGCTAAGACAACTGTTTTTCCTTCTGATTTTAGACGATGTGCTAACTTACCAATTGTTGTTGTTTTCCCAACACCGTTTACACCTACGAATAAAATAACTGTTAACTCACCATTAGGCTGCATATTTAGTTCGATTAAATCTTCTTCCCCTTGCTCGTAAATTTCCACAAGTTTTTCAGAAATAATCGCTTGGATACCATTTGTATCTTTAATATTTTTGCGCTGTACTTCAAAGCGTAATTTATCCATTAACTCCATAACTGTTTCAAAGCCAACGTCTGCTTGTAATAATAGATCTTCTAGTTCTTCAAAGAAGTCTTCGTCTACTTTACGGTAACGTGCTACTAAATCATTCACCTTAGAAGTAAAGGAATTACGGGTTTTTTCAAGACCCGCTTTAAATTTTTGTGTAATAGACCAGGCTGAAGGTTTTTTTTCTTTTACAGGCTCCTCTACAATCGCAATTTCCTGCACTTCTTCCTGTTTTTCTTCTTCCACAACATTCGAAGCTTGTGAAACGATGAAGTCCTCACTTGATGATTCTTCTACTTTTTCTTGCACTTCTTCATGACTTGATTCCTGTTGAACTGGCTCTTCCGTCTCTTCAAGCTTTAATTCGGTAGATGGCTCTTCGACTAAATTTTCTACTTTTTCTTCTGTTGGATTTCCAATTAGCTTATCTTTTAAACGTTTAAAAAAACTCATGCTTGTTCGCTCCTTTGCTCCGCAAGTACGGGTTCATCTTCTAATTTTACTGATACAAGTTTTGATACACCTGATTCCTGCATCGTAATACCATACAGTACGTCAGCTCCCTCCATTGTACCTTTACGGTGTGTAATAACAATGAATTGGGTATTGCGACTAAACTTTTTCAAGTATTCGCTGTATCGAACAACATTTGCCTCATCCAATGCCGCTTCTACTTCGTCGAGTATACAGAACGGCACAGGTCTTATATTTAAAATGGAGAATAGTAAAGCAATCGCAGTAAGTGCACGTTCACCACCAGAAAGTAAACTTAAATTTTGCAACTTTTTCCCTGGTGGTTGTGCAACAATTTCAATGCCTGTATCAAGCATATTGTCTGGATCTAGTAATACTAAATCTGCCTGACCGCCCCCAAACAATTCACGGAATACCCGTTTGAATTGCTCTCGAATGGCAAAAAAGGTTTCACTAAAACGAATTGTCATTTCTTCATCCATTTCTTTAATAGCTTCGTGTAAAGTATCCTGCGCTTCGAGTAAGTCCTCACGCTGCTCTGTTAAAAAAGAATGTCTTTCTTGAACACGCTCGAATTCCTCAATCGCACTTAAGTTTACAGGACCTAATTCTTCAATGGATTTTTTCAATAATTTGACGCGACGTCGCATATGCTCTTCGTCTTCAATGGTTAAAGCGACTTCCAATGCTTCTTCAAACGTTAGTTGATAGTTTTCTTCGAGCTGATTTTTAAAATTACTCATCTCAAATTCTACGCGATTGCGCTTTAATTCATTCGCACGTATTGCTTCAACGAAGCCTTTATGTATACGTTGCAATTCCTTTAGCTGCTCTTCTAACGTTGTTAATTCCTGTTGTTGCGCCGCTTTATCTTCCTTTTTCTGGGTAATCGTAACTTGTAACGTTTCTCTTCTAGCTTTCCAAGTTGCGACTTGCTCCTCTACTTCTTCATCACTCAATAATTTTGTCGATTCATCAGATTGAAGCCAGATTATTTCCTGAGAAATATTGTCGACTTTTTGGCGAGCTTTGTTTAATTGTAGGGCAAGTTGTGCGGTCGCAATTTGTACTTGTGACATTTGCTCCTGCATTACCGCTAACTCTGAACGTTTTTCTGCCGTTTGTTCGCGCAGAACATCTTTTTCTGTTTCACTTTGTAGTTTAACTTTACCTAATTGCTCTACCGTCTCGTTAATCGCTACTAATTCTTCAGCAAGCGCTGCTAAACGTGCAGTAGCTACTGCCTTTTGAGCAAGCAGCGCTTCCTCACGTGTCTTCACATCTTGCGTTTCATTTGAAGCAAAGGACACTCTGGCGGATAGACTTTTTTCTACAACTTCTAATTCTCGAAGGCGACTTGCCTGTTGCATTTCATCTTTACGCAATTGTTCGCCCTCTAGTTTTAATTGTTCTACTTTATCACGTAATGTAGCCAATGTCTCTTTTTCCGTTGCAACAGCCTGCTCTGCACTATAAATCGACGTTTCTAATGCTTCTAGTTTGGCAATAAGACCATCGAGCTCGGCTTTTCTTGTAAATAGGGAAGATTGCTGTTTCGCTGCACCACCCGTTAAAGAACCTCCAGCATTGACAATATCCCCTTCGAGCGTTACGACACGGTAACGGAAACCACATAATCTTGCAATTTGACTTGCCCCTTCTAAATTCGCTGCGACGATGACATTGCCAAGCAAATTTTCAACAATGGAACGATTGTCCTCATCGAACGTGACAAGGGCATCTGCCATTTGTACGAACGCTGGATGCTCCGTAGCAAGCTGAATGGCTGACGGATTGATTTTGCGTGATTTCATAACCGTTTTTGGTAAGAATGTTGCACGCCCTGCTCTTTTTTGCTTTAACCAACGGATAGCTTGTTGGGCGTTCTGTTCGTTCGTCGTCACAATATGTTGGGAGGCGGCACCTAAAGCCGTTTCTATCGCTTGTGAATATTTGCCATTAACCTGAATCAATTCAGCCACTGCGCCTTCAATGCCAACTAATTCACCTTTATCACGTGCCAGCAATACTTCTTTAACACCATGGAAGAAGCCAGAGAAATCAGCTTCTAGCTCTGCTAATGTATCTTTTCTGGCTTTTAATTGTTGCTGGTGCTGATAAGCCTTATACAGCATTTCTTGCTTATCATTAAAAGAAAGATTCACTTTTTTAAACTGCATTTGCAATGCTTCATATTGTTCGAGCTTCTGTTGCAATTCAGTCGTTGTTGCCGTATGTATGCCAACAAGTGTTTCTTTCTCCGCCACAACTTCAATCAACTCTTGACCAATCTCATCCGTTTGGTCAGTCATACGTGCTGCCATTGCTTTTTGTTGTGATAATTGTTGTTCGATATTTTTTAATTCATTTTTGACTGTAGCTTCTTCGTTTAATGAGTCGATATAGAGGTTTTTATGCTCTTCCATTTCCTGTTCAATTTCTGTAACTGAACGATTTAAGGATTGCTCTAATTGCTTAATGATTTGCTTGAGCTTTAAAACTTCTTGTTGTTTTTCTACAAACAATTGTTTTTTCTCAAGTTCTTGTGCAACTAATACCTCTACTTCATTTTGCGCTTCAAGTAATGATGTATTCAACTGCTGTAATTGGTTCGTGGCATTTTGGCGTTTTTCAGCCATTAAGGCTTTACGGCCATCCCAACGTTCCATTTCCATCGTTGCATCTACAAGCTCAGATTGGGCAGCATCCAATAAAACATCCAATTCTTTTAAATGTTTGCGAATACCCGTCGTTTGTGTTTCTAGCGCTTGAATATCCCTAGCTTGTTTTTGCTCTGTTTCAGATAGCTGCGCATACTCTGCTTTCAATGCATGCAAAGATTGTGCACAATTTTTTAAATCGTGCACAAGGATTGCAATATCAAAATCCTTTAGTTCCGTGGACATTTGTACATAGTCTCTTGCGCTAGAAGCTTGTATTTGCAAAGGCTCCAAACGGCTATCCAACTCATGTAAAATATCTAAAACACGGTAAAGGTTTTCATCTGTTTCTACTAGTTTATGCTCTGCTTTTTTCTTTCGTAGCTTGTATTTTAAAACACCAGCCGCCTCTTCAAATATTGAGCGGCGATCGTCCGGGCGGCTATTTAAAATTTCATCGACACGGCCTTGGGAAATAATTGAAAAAGCCTCTTTCCCAAGTCCCGAATCCATAAACAAGTCCGTAATATCCTTCAGGCGACACTGCTGGTTATTTAATAAATATTCACTATCACCTGAACGGTATACGCGTCTTGTTACGCTGACCTCTGTATACGAAAAAGCAAGCTGTTCATCAGTATTATCTAAAATTAATGTTACCTCTGCAAAGTTTAGTGGCTTTCGAGAGTCACTCCCAGCAAAAATAACATCTTCCATCTTTGCCCCACGTAACGACTTTGCCGATTGCTCCCCGAGTACCCAACGAATAGCATCAGTTACATTACTTTTCCCACTGCCATTAGGACCAACAACAGCTGTAACACCTGGTACAAAGTCAATACCAATGCGCTCCGCAAAAGATTTAAAGCCAATCACTTCGAGTCGTTTTAGGAACATCTATTAAGCCTCCTCTTTAGCAGTATGCTCACGCATTGCGCGCATCGCACATTGTGCTGCTTGTTGCTCGGCTTCTTTTTTTGATTTTCCTCGACCAATACCAAGCTCTTGTCCATTTAATAACACGCTTGATACAAAGGTACGGTTATGCGCTGGGCCCTTTTCATCAATAATTTCATAATGAAGTAAACCGTTGTTTGTTTGCTGTACCATTTCTTGTAACTGGCTTTTAAAATCCATCACATGCGAAAAAGCACCGACTTCTACCTTTGGGAACACGATTCGTTCTAAAAATGTCACGACCGTTTGCAAATCCTGATCTAAATAAAGAGCACCTACAAATGATTCAAAAACATCTGCAAGTAGCGCTGGGCGTTCCCGTCCACCTGTTAATTCTTCACCTTTTCCAAGCAATACAAAGCGACCAAATCCTAATTCATTTGCGAAAATAACAAGGGATGGCTCACAAACGATTGATGCTCGTAATTTTGTTAATTCGCCCTCACTCATATGCGGGTATTTCTCAAAAAGGTATTTAGAAACAGACAGTTCAAGTACAGCGTCGCCTAAAAACTCGAGACGCTCATTATCCGTAAACAATTTACGGCGATGCTCATTCACATAAGATGAATGCGTGAATGCTTGATACAATAAATTTTTATTAATAAATGTGATGTTTAATTCATGCTGTAATAGCTCGAATTGATTGCGTACTTTTTCAGGAAGTTCGCCTGATTTCTGCATAGTTCCTTTTCTTCTCATAGCCATTGAACAATCTGCCTTCCTAATAGTTTCTACCGTCTTAGTGTACCTTTTTCAAGGCATTTATGCAAAAGTATTTCGGCATAAATACAATGTTTTGGAAGTTTTTTCGTATTTTTTTAACAAAAATAAAAAAAGGTACGTCCATCGTTCGAAAAACGAACCATTTCGTACCTTTAAAATACATCAAAGCATATAAGCTTTTGCCATTATGCTTTGATGTAAGTCTACAATGGTATCAGATTTTGTATTATCAAAATCTGTGTCATCTACCAGAAAATTAGTTAATTTTACCTTCGATGTATGAAATAGCAGAACCAACTGTTGAAATTTTTTCAGCATCTTCATCAGAAATTTCCATATCGAATTCGTCTTCAAGCTCCATTACAAGCTCAACAACGTCTAATGAGTCTGCACCTAAATCATCACGGAAAGAAGCTTCTAGTGTAACTTCACTTTCCTCAACACCTAAACGGTCTACGATTACTTTTGTTACGCGCTCTAATACTGTAGTCAAAACGTTCACCTCCCCTCAAATGATTATACAAAAAATTTAAAATTATGCTATAGCATATTATTACATCACCATGCCGCCGTCAATATGTAGCGTTTGGCCTGTCATATAGTTTGCATCTTCAGAAGCTAAAAACGCAACTGCTTTCGCAATATCCTCAGGTTGCCCAAGTTTAGCGAGAGGAATTTGTGTCAGCATGCCTTGTTTTAAATCTTCTGGAAGCTGTTCAGTCATTTCAGTTTCAATAAATCCTGGTGCAATGGCATTTACTAAAATATTACGTGACGCAAGTTCTTTTGCCGTCGTTTTTGTTAAGCCAATAACGCCCGCTTTTGCCGCTACATAATTAGCTTGCCCTGCATTACCAGCAACACCAACGATAGAAGATATATTAATGATGCGCCCTGCACGCTGCTTCATCATTTGACGAGTGACTGCTTTTGTACAAAGGAACACACCTTTTAAGTTTGTATCGAGTACATCGTCCCATTCTTCTTCTTTCATGCGCATCAATAAATTATCGCGAGTAATTCCTGCATTATTTACTAAAATATCAAGCGCGCCAAATGTTTTGACTGCCGCATCCATTAATGCAGTAACTTCCTCTGTTTTGGAGACACTTGCTTGAACGGCAATCGCCTCGCCACCATTTGCTTGAATTGTCGCAACGACTTCCTCTGCTTTTGCCTGTGAGCCGCTATAGTTAACAACAACCTTTGCACCTTCATCCGCAAGCTTCAATGCAATCGCACGTCCAATTCCTCGTGAAGCACCTGTTACAACTGCAACTTTACCTTCTAATTTACGCATTGATTGACCACTCCTTCGACGCTTCTAATACTGCTTCTAATGACGCTTCATCATATACACAATACGTTGCCACTGAACGATCTATTTTCTTAACTAAGCCACTTAACACTTTACCAGGGCCACACTCGATAAATACATCCACGCCTTGTGCAATCATTTCGCGCACGGATGCTTCCCATTGTACAGCGCTATACACTTGTTCAACTAACTCTTGTTGAATAGCTGGTACATCTTGTAATTCTTTCGCCTTCACGTTGCTAATTACCGGAATTTGTGGTTCAGATAAAGTAATTTCGGCTAGCGTAGCTTGTAATTGTTCTGAGGATGGTCGCATTAATTCTGAATGGAAAGGTCCACTGACTACTAACGGAATTGCACGTTTTGCACCCGCTTCTTTTGCAGCTACAGAGGCCTTATCAACGCCTTCCTTAGTACCAGAAATGACAATTTGTCCTGGACAGTTGACGTTTGCAACTTGAACTACATCACCTTCAGCTGTAACTTTAGCAGTAACTGCATGTAACGCCTCAAGCTCCATGCCAAGAATAGCTGCCATTGCACCTTGCCCTGCTGGTACAGCTTCGTTCATGTATAAACCACGTTTATGAACAACAGCTACAGCATCCTCAAACGATAGCACACCTGCGATGACTAATGCACCGTATTCTCCAAGAGAGTGACCAGCGGCATAATGTGGCGTAATGCCAGCAGCACGCAATTTTTCAGCAACCATAACACCTGTCGTTAATAATGCTGGTTGCGCATGGTATGTTAGTGTTAACTCTTCAGCAGGTCCCTCTAGCATTAATTTAGATAAGTCAAAACCAAGTGTTTTGTTAGCACTTTCGTAAAAAGCCTTGCTTTCTTGCGAATTGCTTATAAATTCTTGACCCATACCAACCGTCTGTGAGCCTTGGCCTGGAAAAATAAATGCAATTTTCGTCATGTCTTACTAATCCCCTTTGTTAATCAATTTCTAAGTGACGTACTGTATCAGTAATCGTTGATATCACTGTATGCTCAACCATTGTATTGGCTTGACGGATTGCACTAAAGATTGCTTTCGCATTGGATGATCCATGCGCTTTAATTACAGGTGCTTGTAAACCAAACAAACCTGCACCGCCATACTCTGTGTAGTCCATTTTATTTTTTAAGTCACGTAAATTATTTTTCATCAACATTGCTGAAATTTTCGTTTTGGTAGAAGACATAAAGGCCTCTTTTAGCATTGTAAACAACGCACCCGCTGTTCCTTCTATTGACTTCAGTACCATATTGCCTGTAAATCCATCTGTCACAACAACGTCTGCTACCCCATCAAGTAAATCACGCGCCTCAACGTTGCCGATAAAATTCAAGTCTGCTTCTTTTAGTAATGCAAAAGCGGCTTTCGTTAAATCATTGCCTTTTTTATCTTCAGTTCCGATATTTAAAAGACCAATACGTGGCTTTTGTAAACCGCCTACCTTTTTGGCGTATATATCACCCATAATCGCATATTGCAGTAAATGCTCTGGTCGTGCATCTGCATTCGCTCCTAAATCAAGCATTAAAAACCCTTTGCCATCAAGTGTCGGTAATGTCGTAGCTAGTGCAGGTCGTGCAATACCTTCAATACGTCCTACCTTAAACAAACCACCTGCCATTAATGCACCTGTATTTCCAGCCGAAAGACAAGCGTCTGCCTTCCCTTCTTCCACTGCATCCATCATACGTGCCATCGATGAATCTTTTTTACGTCGTACAGCACGTGCAGGGTCATCTGTGCCCTCGACCACTTCTTCACAATGAATAACCGTTAAACGGTCATGCATTTTCAAATAAGGATCAAGCTTTTCTTGCTGTCCATATAATTGAATTTCCAAATTTGGAATTTGTTCTAATGCTAATAATGCACCTTCCACTACTGACTTTGGCGCATTGTCGCCACCCATTCCATCAAGTGCTAATTTCATTCTTGTTCACCTTTACCTTTCGTGCGGTACATATCGAATTCACCAACCAAAACTGTTTCACCATTTACAGTAGATACTATTTCTACTTTTGTACGATGGCGTTCATCATCTCTTCCAACAACGACCGCCTTAGTAATAACACGATTTCCGGCTTTTACAGGTTTCACAAATGTAATATTGGAGTGCACTGTTAATGCAAGTTCATCATCAATAACCGCTACAGCTAATGAGTTTGCTTGTGCAAATAAATGATGTCCACGAGCAATGCCATTGCGTTGAAAAACGTGCTCATCTTTTACGTCAAAAATTGATAATGCACGATTGTCTAATTCTATATCAATAATTTCACCGATTACTTCGTCAATCGGTAACGATTTCACTTCATTTTCATAAGTTTTCGAAGCCACATCTTTAATACGTTCACGCAATTCGGGAATTGCTAATTCCATACGATCCAATCGTATTGTTTGAACACTTACCTGAAACTCCGACGCGAGTTGTTCATCTGTGACGAATGGATTTTCCGCAATCGTTTCAGATAATAATCGCTGTCGCTCTTTTTTCGTTCGTCTCAACGTCATTCGCCACCTTTTGAGTTGTTATTAGCACTTGGTACTAATATCAGTATATAGAGTATAAAAAAAGAATGCAAGACTTGTTTTCAAAAACAAGCCCTCACATTCCTTATTACACAACGCTACATTAATCAAATCGTTCGCCTTGAAGGACGCCAGACTGTTGTAGCATTTCACGCAAATATCGATACGTCTCATCATGCCAAAATGCATCTGTTTCAATCATTGCTGTTGCATCTTTCCGTGCCGTCTCCAGGGTTCTATAATCATGTACTAAATCAGCTACTTTAAAATCAGGCAAGCCGCTTTGCTTACGGCCGAAAAAGTCTCCTGGTCCACGAAGCTCTAAATCTTTTTCAGCTAGACGGAAACCATCATTTGTTTCGGTCATAGACTGCATTCGCTCTTTCCCCTCATCGGATTTTGGATCAGCAATTAATATACAATAGGATTGATGCTCACCACGTCCTACACGACCGCGGAGCTGATGTAGCTGCGCTAAGCCAAAACGTTCCGCATCGTAGACTACCATAAACGTTGCATTGGGCACATTTACGCCGACTTCAACAACAGTCGTAGATACTAAGACGTGAATATCACCCTCGCTAAAGCCTCGCATTATCGCATCTTTTTCATCTGCTGGTAAGCGACCATGCATTAATCCAACTTTAAAGCGTCCAGTAAAATACGATGCGAGTTGCTCATAAATCTCTACGGCATTTTGTACATCCAGTTTATCCGACTCTTCAATCAAAGGACAAATGGCATATGCTTGTCTACCTGCTGTCAGCTCTAACTCTAGTTTAGCTAATACAGAACCGAGTTGTTCTTTTTTCATCCAATGGGTTTCAATTTCTTTACGCCCTGCTGGCATTTCATCAATTAACGAGACGTCCATTTCACCGAATGCTGTAATCGCCAGTGTTCGCGGGATAGGCGTTGCCGTCATAAAGAGCACATCAGGGTTTTCTCCTTTATCACGCAAAATTCTACGTTGCTCCACACCAAAGCGATGCTGTTCATCCGTTATAACAAAGCCAAGTCTCTTGAAGAGAACATCAGGTTGAATAAGAGCGTGGGTGCCTATAACAATATCAATTTCTCCATCAGCAAGTGCAGCTAATAGTAGACGGCGCTCCTTCGTTTTCGTTGAGCCTGATAATAATGCGACACGTACACCAAATGGCTCAAACCAAGCGACTAAGTTTTCAGCATGTTGCTCTGCTAATATTTCCGTCGGTGCCATTAACGCCCCTTGAAATCCAGCTGTCACAGCAGCATATAAACAAATAGCTGCTACGACCGTTTTTCCCGACCCAACATCGCCTTGTAGCAAACGATTCATGCGATGCGGAGCTTTTAAATCCTTACATATTTCATTGACAACACGCTTTTGAGCACCTGTTAACTCGTATGGTAATGAAGCAATAAATGCCCGTAGTTTTTGCAAGTCAAATTGTATAACCGTACCGTGTTCAGTATCCTTAAGTAGTTTACGTAAAGCTTGAATACGAAGCTGAAAGTTTAATAATTCTTCATAAGCAAAGCGCCTTCTTGCTTGTTTCGCGTGTTCAGCATTTTGCGGAAAATGAATACCTTCCAGCCCATCACGTATTGAGACCAACTTATAGGCATCCTGCAAATGCTGTGGAATCGCATCTGGTAGCACTGCACCAAAGTCATCTAATACTTGTCGCATATATTTACGAAACCGTTTTTGTGGAATTAAACCTTTCAAACTATAGACAGGTTCAAAGTCTACTTGGTCGATTTTCGGTCCAAAAGTGACAGTGGTGCCATTAATAACTTGTCTGCCTCTATCCCATTTGCCCGTCACTGTCACAATAGTACCTGGTATAAGCTTTTGCTTTAAATAGTTTTGATTGAAAAATACGACTTTTACTAAATGTCGCCCCGCAAGCACGGTTACTTGCAAGCGAGATTTGTTGCGTCCTAAAAACAACACAGTCGGCTCACGTTCTACTTTACATTCAACGGTAACACGTTCATTATGTGGTGTTTGCGCTAAATCCTTTAAACGGAAATCCTCATGCCGATGTGGAAAGGTCCATAAAATATCGTTTACCGTCTCGATACCCAGTGTTTCTAAGTGTGCTGCGGTTTCTTTCCCGACTCCTTTTAATTCGGAGACAGGACTGGTTAATTCAGTCACCTGTCACAACAGCTCTTGAGATTTATTGTGTCACAAATCACAAGAGCCTACCTCCCTTCTATGTCAATTGTTTTATTGTTATTCGTAGATACATCCGTTCTCTTTTTAACTGTATCATAAAACTTTTCTTTCGTGTCGACACAGCAACTGAATATTAGGGTAGATTGCCATCGAGGGTAAAACGGTCACTATCGCCACGAAACCTTCAGGCCCCCGCTGTAGCGGATTGCAAAGACATAACAAAAAAGCGTTAGATTGATTGCAGTCAATCTAACACTTTTACAATTTACTCTATTGTGATTCTTGCTTTTAGTATGCTTTGTAAATCGCCATTATTAAGAATCGCATTGCTAATTGCTTTGCCTGTCGGCGTCGCTGCAAGTCCACCACGCGCTGTTTCTTTCAAGTTCGGGCTCATTGACTGACCGATGCGATACATCGCTCCAATGACTTCATCACATGGGATACGACTCGTAACACCCGCTAAAGCCATATCTGCTGCTACAAGCGAATTCGCTGCCCCCATTGCATTACGTTTAACACAAGGCACTTCGACTAAGCCCGCTACTGGATCACAAACGAGACCTAGCATATTTTTCAGCGTAATAGCAAATGCTTCTGCACATTGTTGAGGTGTCCCTCCTGCCATTTCCACTATTGCTGCCGCCGCCATGCCGGCTGCCGAACCAACTTCAGCCTGACAGCCACCCGCAGCACCCGAGATAGAAGCATTATTTGCTACCACAAAACCAAAGGCGCCTGAAGTAAATAAATAGCGAATCATTTGCTCACGCGTTGGGTTTAGTTTATTTTTCACTGCAAATAAAGTGCCTGGCACTACTCCCGCAGAGCCTGCTGTAGGTGTTGCACAAATTGTGCCCATGGCAGCATTTACTTCATTCGTAGCAACTGCTTTACTGACCGCATCCAATAATAAATCTCCAGAAAGCGATTTGCCTTGTGCAATATAATTTTGAAGCAGGACAGCGTCACCACCAGTTAAACCTGTAACAGACTTTACTCCTTGTAAGCCTCGTTCAACTGCTTCCTCCATCACTGTTAAGTTTTGATCCATTTGTTGCATAATTTCTTCACGTGTTCGTCCACTTATTAGTATTTCTTGTTCAATCATTAGCTCAGAAATTTGCTTTTCTTCACGCTCCGCTCGTTCTACAAGCTCACGGACATTATGAAATAATACATCCATTTTGCGACACCCCCTTAGTTATTAATTTTCGATACTTTTGTAATATGTGGTATTAATGAAATTTGTTGAAGTACTTTGTCCTCAATATTTTGATCTATCTCAATCACCATTAAAGCCGTTAAGCCACGTTCGATACGTGAAACTTCCATATGGCCAATATTGACATTATGCATTGCTAAGCAATTTGCCACATTGGCAATACAGCCCGCGCGGTCATCATGTACAACAAGAATGGCAGGCATGCCACCCGTTAAGCGAAGCTTGAAGCCATTGACCTCGCTTACTTCAATTTTTCCCCCGCCAATTGAAATACCGACAATTGACATTTCGCCATCATCGTCACCAAATACTAGTCTCGCTGTATTCGGATGCTCTGTATTAGCTGTTTCCGGAATAAATTCATATTGCATTCCAGCTCTTTCTGCATGCTCAAAAGCCGTTTTAATTCGCTCATCAAATGTATCAAAATCTAATAAACCACCAATTATTGCTACATCTGTCCCATGCCCTCTGTATGTTTCTGCAAACGAACCATATAGATGGATTTTCACCCATTTCGGCTGTCTGCCAAATAAATCTCTTGCAACACGGCCAATACGCGCTGCACCTGCTGTATGAGAAGAAGATGGACCAATCATGACAGGTCCAATAATATCAAAAACCGATGTAAACTTCATACAAGCACCCCTCTATTCTATTCATATAATAATTTTACTTTTACTTATATCATGCTTGATAGTTACTATAAAAGTAAAGCACTACTTTATCAACTTTCAGAAAATTAAAACGACTATAATTTCTTAATCATTTATATTATTTCTTTATTGTACTCCCTACAAATACAAGCACTCTAAAGAGCTAATATTCCAGCATTTACAAGTCGACTGTCCTTTGAAGAAATACACAAAACGATCTATTTTGCTTATTTCCTCTTGTTTTCAATGCGGGTATTCCTTTTACCATAAACAAAAGCAGTACACAACTTGTGCACTGCTTCGTCTACTCGTTCACTCTGCTACCTAATATTATTCTACCGAAATAATATATGGATATAATCCTTGTTTACCATTAAATAACTCCACTTCGACATCTGGATAGTTTTCTTCGATAAATTGGATTAATTCAGAGGCTTTTTCTTCAGACGTATCTTCGCCATAAATAATTGTTACGATTTCCGTATTAGCATCTACTAAATCTGTAATAACTTTCTCAGCAGCGTCTTTTAACGCTGGTGTAGAGAGCACAATTTTCCCTTCTGCAAGCGCCATAAAATCGTCTTTATGAATTTCTACGCCATCAATCGACGTATCACGCACTGCATAAGTGACTTGCCCTGTTTTTACATGAGCAAATGCTTCTGTCATCGCTTTTTGGTTTGTTTCCACTGTTGCTTCTGGATTAAATGATAGAATGGCTGCCATCCCTTGAGGAATTGTTTTTGTTGCCACAACTGCAGCTTCAATACCCAATAACTCTACAGCTTGCTCTGCTGCCATTACTATATTCTTGTTGTTTGGTAAAATAAGTACTTTTTCAGCACCAATTTCCTGTACAGCTTTCACAATATCTTCAGTTGAAGGGTTCATCGTTTGTCCGCCCTCAATCACATAAGAAGCACCGATCGAGCGTAGTAATTCAGCCACACCTTCTCCCATTGCAATCGTAACAATTGCATAAGGATGCTTTTCAGCTTTTTTCGCTGGAGCTGGTGCAGATGCTTTGTGATCCTCGCCAACGATAGCGGAATGTTGCTCACGCATATTATCAACTTTGATTTTAATAAGACTACCATATTTTTGCCCCATCGCTAAAACAGTGCCCGGTTGCTCAGAATGAATATGCACTTTCGCAATTTCTTCATCTGAAATAACAAGCAACGAATCACCTAATGGGCTTAATTCATTACGGAATTGTTCCTCACTGAACGGCTCTTTATCATCTTCAAAACGAACCATAATTTCCGTACAATAGCCAAATTCAATATCTGCAGTATTCATAAAGTCTTGGGCTCTATGATGTTCGGCATTAATTAAATCATCTAATGTTGCATCATTTTTCTTTGGTAGTGGCTCGCCTTTTAAAGAGGCTAAAAAACCTTCGTAGACAAATAGTAATCCTTGACCACCACTATCCACGACGCCCACTTCTTTTAACACCGGTAAAAGGTCAGGTGTGCGCTCTAGTGAAGCCTTTGCTTCCGCCGTAAATGCTTCCATAACAGCAATGATATCGTTTTCACTTTCAGCAACTTCTACACCTTTTTTGGCCGCTTCACGTGCAACAGTTAAGATTGTTCCCTCAACTGGTTTCATTACTGCTTTATAAGCTGTATCTACACCTGCTTGGAAAGCACCAGCAAATGCTTTTGCATTAATTGTTCTTTCTTTTTCTACAAATTTACCGAAACCTCGGAATAGTTGCGATAAGATTACACCTGAATTTCCACGTGCACCCATAAGCAACCCTTTTGATAACGCTTGTGCCGTTTTCCCAATATGCTCTGACGCTTGAAGTTCTGTTTCCTTAGCACCAGATGTCATCGATAAGTTCATGTTTGTCCCTGTATCTCCATCTGGTACTGGAAATACATTTAAAGAATCTACATAATTTGCATTTTGGAATAGGTGATGAGCACCCATTTGCACCATTTCAGCAAATTTTAATCCGTCTAAAGACTGCATTCGAATTTGTTCCTCCTCTTACTCATTCGCTACACGAACGCCCTGCACAAAGATATTGACAGATTTAACGCTCATACCTAATGTTTTATCCACTGTATATTTCACTTTCGACTGTACTTGATAAGCAACTTCCGAAATTTTAGTCCCGTAACTAACAATAATATACATATCAATATGTAAATCTTCTTCTTGTTGTCGAATTACAACACCTTTTGCAAAGTTCTCTTTACGTAAAATATCAGTTAGACCATCACGAATTTGATGTTTAGATGCCATGCCAACAATACCGTAGCATTCTATAGCAGCGCCACCAGCAATTTGTGCAAGTACATCTGTTGAAATATCAATTTGGCCGAATTCATTATTTAATTCAATTGACATAGAAATGCCCCCTTGGCTCTTTTTGACTAAATTATATTGTACCACTTCGGGTATACATTAAGCAACCTAAGTTGCCTTGAAAGCGCTTTGTGTCAACGTTTTTAGCGTTCCATTCCTACCCAATTAGCTTGCAGTATTTATGGTAATCTGTTCTGAACGACCTATTAAACAGCATTTCCTTAAATGTCACGGTCAAAACATTTTCATTAAATGTATTGGTAGACAAAAAAGCTGATGTATTTAAACATCAGCTTTTTTGCGGGATTCTGCTAACACCTAAGATGATCTCTTTACTACTGGTGTTCAGTTGTTTCGCGGGTATTTTACTTTGATTCGCGGGTATTCACTTTCTTTTCGCGGGTATTTC
>LAHS01000647.1_pt1 | contig 93475 bp, 87 predicted proteins | sample 329651 | NCBI WGS metagenome assembly LAHS01 (sample SAMN03275699, study PRJNA271635) | activated sludge metagenome | isolation source: sample C-1 Sludge from hydrolytic chamber (first chamber) of Anaerobic...
AAGGCCGTTGAACGATAGCTTTTTGCATACTGGACAACATGAATGGAAGGAAGCCTCTGTAGCACAGCGACTTAAAGAGCACAAACCTGCAATCCCCGCAGCTTAGGTTCTAATCAGGTTCCGGCTTGCGTCAATGCGCAGGAAGATGAAGAGCAGGAACGTGAAACCCCACAACGAAGAGCCTCCGTAACTGAAGAACGGCAGCGGAATACCGATGACCGGCGTGAGTCCAAGTACCATCCCCACGTTGATGAATACATGGAACAGGAAGATGCTAAGCACGCAGTAACCGTACACCCTGCCAAATTTAAAGGGCTGGCGTTCGGCTAATTTGATGAGCCGAAGTATGAGGGCAAGGAACAACAGCAGCACTCCGGCCGAGCCGAGGAAGCCTTCCTCCTCGCCTACTGTGCAGAAGATGAAGTCGGTATCCTGCTCGGGCACGAACTTGAGCTTGGTTTGCGTGCCGTTGAGAAATCCCTTTCCGCGCAGTCCGCCGGAGCCTATGGCAATCTCGCTCTGGTGCACGTTGTAGCCTGCTCCGGCCAAGTCTTCCTCCAACCCCAGCAATACATTGATGCGAACGCGCTGGTGTGGCTCCATGACATCATTGAGTACATAGTCTGCCGAATAGAAAAACACGATGGAACCAACGGCAAACAGTGCAATGTACATGTAATTGGAAAGGCGCGTGCTCAAGCCCTGATAGAGCAGATAGACTATCATCGCGACCGAAAGAAAGAGCTGAACCCACACGATATCGAACGGTATCACGTACTCGGCAAAGAGCAGGAACAGCAGCGTTATGCCCACACAGTAGGCCAGGATGGTCCAGGTTTTCTTCTTGTCCTTACAGTACACGTACACCATTCCGGCCGAGAAAACCTGTACGAGCAGCAAGACAACGAACTTGCCGATGGAGGTGGGCAGGTCCCACAGCATGACATCCTCGAACTTGATGCCCACCACGAAGTAGATGACCATGGCCACCGCCGTAAAGAGAACGCTGCCCGGCATGCCTTCGCGGTAAAACATGAGGAAGAAGGAAAGGTAAACCAGCGCCGAACCTGTTTCCTTCTGGGCCACGATAAACAGCATGGGCAGCAGCACAATGCCGCAGGCAGCGGCAAAATGCTTCCACTTGTGGATGTTGAACCCATAGGTGCTCATGAGCTTGGAGACGGCAAGAGCCGTGGCAAACTTGGCAAATTCGGCCGGCTGAAGCCGCAACGGGCCCAATACAAGCCATGAGCGGGAGCCTTTGATTTCGTGAGGATTGAAGATGGTGGCAAAGAGCAGCAGCAGCAAAGCCGCGTAGATGATGTAGGCAAAGGTGTCGTAGAAGCGGTCGTCGAGCATGAGCAGCACAAATCCAAGCACGATGGAAGTGCCTATCCAGACAATTTGCATGCCCGAACGGGCATCGAGACTGAAGATATCTGTATCTCCATAAGTGTAGCTGGCACCGCATACACTGAACCAACCGAAGATGAGCAAGGCAATGTAAATGCCTATCGTCCACCAGTCGATGGATGCAAGAACACTTGTAGAGCGTTTGTCGTTTGCCATTTCTTGTTGCTTGTTATCTGTTTGCCTTGCCGTACCCGATGCGTCGCTTCTGGAAATCAGTCGCCTTCTTCTCCGATGCTTCGGAGAGTTTTCCTTTGATATACTGCTCCATCATGAGCGACCCGATGGGCACACCGTAATCAGCACCGAAGCCACCGTTCTCCACATACACCGCAATGGCAATCTTGGGATTGTCCATCGGGGCAAAACCCATGAACACGGAGTGGTCCTGTCCGCGGTTCTGCGCTGTGCCTGTCTTGCCGCAAACCAGGTAGTCGGCGCGGTTGGCGGCACGGCACGTGCCCTTGATAACGGACGAGCGCATGCCTGCTACCACGTAGTCGTAAGCCCGGCGGTTAGCTTTGGTGTAGTGGCGGCGGGTGAACAAGGTGTCAATATGCTCGCCCTGAACCTTGCGCACCACATGAGGCACGTAGTAGTAGCCGCGGTTGGCAATGGTGGCACATAGGTTTGCAATCTGCAACGGGGTGAGGTTAACCTCTCCCTGGCCTATGGAGATGCTGATAACGGTGAGCCCGTTCCATCTGCCTCGGTAGGCCTTGTCGTAGAAAGTGGCGTTGGGAATGAGCCCGCGCTTTTCGCCCGGCAGGTCGATACCGAGCTTGTAGCCGAACCCCATGCTAACCATATAGTCGCGCCAAACGTTCATCGCCTCGAATGTACTTTTGTATCTGCTGCGGTTACCCATCATGTAATAGAGCCCCCAGCAGAAGTATGCGTTGCATGAAGTGCTGATGGCCTCGACCAGAGACAGCGGAGAAGAGTGGCCATGACAGCCTACGTGGAGGCCGCGATGATAGAAACCGTGGTGGCAGGCGAACTGGGTCTGGGGCGTAATGATGCCTTCGGTGAGGTAGGTCAGGGCCTGCGAGGTCTTGAAAGTGGAGCCCGGAGGATACTGACCCATAATGGCGCGGTTGAGCAAGGGCTTCCATACGTTGCGTGACAGCCGTGCATGGTTGCGGCCACGCTGGTGACCAATGAGCTGGCGGGGGTCGTAACTGGGCGACGAAACCATGCAGAGCACCTCGCCCGTGGATGGTTCAAGCGCCACGATGGAGCCTATCTTGCCTTCGAGCAGCCGCTCGCCGAGGGCCTGCAGCTTGAGGTCGATGCCGAGAGTGAGGTCGCGTCCGGCCACCGGACGCCTGTCGTATTTGCCTTCCTGGTACCGTCCCTGGATGCGGCCGTGGGCATCACGCAGCAGTATCTGCATGCCTTTGACACCGCGCAGTTGCTTCTCGTACGAGCGTTCCACGCCGGTCTTGCCGATGAAGTCGCCCGCCTGGTAGTAGTCATCGTCCTCTATGTCGCCCTGCGAGACCTCTGCCACGTCGCCTATCACATGCGCGGCGAGCGCCGTCTCGTACTGCCTCACGCTGCGTTTCTGGACGTAGAAGCCCGGAAAACGGAACATCTTCTCGCGGAAAACGGAAAATTCCTTGTCCGAAATCTGGCTCATGAAGAGCTGTTGGGTAAAGCGCGAGTAGCCTGGATTCTTGCTCCTGTCCTTTATATTGTCCATCCTGTGGATGAAATCTTCCTTTGTTATGCCGATTGCCCGGCAGAACTCCAGGGTGTCGAGGCGGCCTTTCTCCTCGTTCATCACCACCATGATGTCGTATGCAGGTTCGTTGTAGACCATCAGCTTGCCGTGACGGTCCTTGATGAGTCCGCGCGAAGGGTATTCTATCTTCTTGAGGAAAGCGTTACTGTCGGCATTCTTCTTGTAGTCATCGCTCATGAGTTGCAGCGTAAAGAGCCTGATGATGTACACCACCACGATAGCTGTGGCGATGCCTCCGATAACCAACCGACGGTTCTCAAGATTAAAATCCTTCATATATCTCTTTCATTCGGCCCGGTGCAGGCATGTATCTGTCAGTTTCTCAGGTTGTCAATCACGAGCACGAGTACCGTTGTGAGCACGGTGCTGGCGCCCACATATTCGAGCCAGAGCAGCCAGTTGAAGAAATTGAATGTCTCTAATGTAAAGAATACAAGGCAGTAGATGAACACGACTATCAGCGTGTAAGAGGCAAACTTGCCCAACCCAAGCGTGCGGATGGAGGGCAGCAGGTCGTCAGGTGTATCGCGGTTGATGAACGGGAGCAGCAGAAAAGGCTGCAGCAAGCCCATGAGCGTCATGGAAGCAGCAGCCACTCCGGGCGTGTTAGAGAATATGTCAACGCCCAAACCCATGACGAAGCACCACACGAGAATGGCCCACCGGGGATAGTTACGCCTAAAGAGAAGCACGATGTAGACGTAGAGCAACGGCGTTGCCACACCGAACAGATGGATGTGGTTGAGCACCAGAGCCTGCACCAGCAGCAGGACAACGAAGAGCAATATTCCTTTCAGAAAGTCTAAATTCATGTACGCACCTTTTTATTTGTCGTCCTTCAGCTTCAGAGAGTCCTGTGCCGCGCGCAGTACATCGAGCCTTTCCTGCATGGGAGCATTGTCTATGACGCACACATCGCGCAGATTTCCGAAGTCGGTAGATAGGATGAGCTGCAGCCGATACGAGAGTCCGTCTTGCGAATTGAACGTACACTTGATTTTGCCCACCATGATACCGGGAGGAAAAACCGAGGAGTAGCCGCTCGTAACCACGGCATCACCGTTCTTGAAGTGAGCATGACGGGGCACATCTTCCACGTATGCGATGTACGGAAGCACGCCGTCCCAGCGCAGATAGCCAAAGTAGCCGCGGTTCTGAACCACGCAGCTGATGCTTGACTGCGAGTTGAGCACAGGCAGCACCACGGCATAATGGGCCGACACCATGTACACAATGCCCACTACACCATTGCCGCCAACTACGCCCATGTCCTTGCGGATGCCGTCGGCCGCGCCCTTGTCTATCGTGATGAAGTTGTCTCTCTTGTCTAAGGAGTTGCCAATCACCTGGGCAGGTATCAGCCTGTAGCCGGCCAGTTTCTGCAATTCTTTGGATTGCAGCAGGCTACTGTCGCGGGTGGTGCGGGTCAGCTGTTCGGATAACTTGCTCACTTGCTGCTCCAGATAGAGGTTGCGGGAGGTAAGTTCCTTATTGACCTGGGTCAGTGAGAAGAAGGTTTCCACCTTCGAACTCCACTCATAGACCTTGCCCGTGACGGCGTTGGCCGACGAAAACCACACGCTGCCCTGATAGCTGTTGTACTGGAACAGCAGGACGAGGCTGAAGACTTCAAGGATGATGAAAACGAACCAGTGGTTGTATCTCGCCAGAAATTCGATTAGATTCCTCATATCTTCCTATTTGCCGGGCAGCAGGAAGCGCCATTGCTTCCCGCACCCGCCGCCGCTGTTTATCTCATCAGGAACGAGAAACGGTCAACGTTCTTCAGCGCGATGCCGGCACCTTTGGCCACACTATGCAGCGGATCTTCGGCTATATGGAACGGTATGCTTATCTTGTCCTGCAGACGTTTGTCGAGTCCTCGCAGCAAGGCACCGCCTCCACTCAGGTAGATGCCGTTCTTCACAATGTCGGCATACAACTCGGGAGGCGTGTTCTCCAGCGCCGAGAGCACGGCGTTCTCTATCTTGGCCACCGTCTTGTCCAGGCAGTGGGCTATCTCCTGATAGCACACGGGCACCTCCATGGGCAGGGCTGTGATGCGGTTCGGACCGTGTACGATATAGTCTTCGGGAGCCTCGTCGCCCAAGTCGGTCAGGGCAGAACCCACATGTATCTTGATACGTTCGGCCATTCGCTCGCTCACCTTCACGTTGTGCTGGCGGCTCATGTACTCCTGTATGTCGGCCGTAAGGTCGTCGCCGGCTATGCGGATGGAGTTGTTACTCACGATACCGCCCAGCGAGATGACGGCAATCTCGGTGCTGCCGCCGCCTATGTCCACTATCATATTGCCCTCGGGGGCCTCAACGTCGATGCCTATACCTATGGCTGCAGCCATCGGTTCGAAGATAAGATACACGTCGCGGCCGTCGGCATGCTCTGCTGAGTCACGCACGGCGCGCAGCTCCACCTCGGTACTACCGGAGGGAACACCAATGACCATGCGCAGCGAAGGTGAGAACAAACGGCTGCCGGTGTGCACCATTTTGATTAGACCACGCATCATCTGCTCGCATGCTGTGAAGTCCGCAATCACACCATCACGCAAAGGACGGATGGTGCGGATGTTGTCGTGCGTCTTCTCGTACATCATCTTGGCCTTCTCGCCCACGGCAATCATCTTGTCCGTGCGGCGGTCCAGGGCCACGACCGAAGGCTCGTCGACCACGATTTTGTCATCACTGATAATAATCGTGTTGGCCGTTCCCAGGTCCATTGCAATTTCCTGAATGAATGAAAAAAATCCCATTTGAAAAACGAATATTTATTTTAAGCTTAAAAAAAATCAGGTGTCAGCTCACGAGGTCAGGCCTTCATCCCCCCATTTCCGTACCCCCTCCCCTCGGGAGGGCCGGGGTAGGCCTCGCCTTCTCTATCTTTTGCCGAACCATTCCCGTATCGCCGTGTCGTACCGACTGCTCACCCCAAAGGCGCGAGCGGCCAGTTCACGGCGCTCTGCCAGCGTGGTGGCGGCGCCGTGACGGTTCAACATGTCGAGCAGCAGAGGGTACTCGGCCTTGCTCGGAACAATGACCACGTCGTTAAAGTTCTTGGCTCCGGCGCGTATGAGCGATATGCCGCCGATGTCAATCTTCTCGATGATGTCGGCTTCCGAGGCTCCGCTGGCCACTGTCTGCTCAAAAGGATAGAGGTCTACGATAACCAGGTCGATGGCCGGAATATCGTACTGCGCCATCTGCTCGCGGTCGCCCGCGTTGTCGCGGCGGGCCAGAATGCCGCCGAAAACCTTGGGATGCAGCGTCTTTACGCGCCCGCCAAGGATGGAAGGATAGGTAGTAAGGTCCTCTACTTTGCAGCATTCGTAGCCCAAGGACTCAATAAAACTCTGTGTACCGCCGGTACTCAGGAACTTTACTCCTTCTGCATTCAACTTGGCAAGGAGCTCTTCGAGGCCGTCCTTGTGGAAGACCGACACGAGTGCAGTCTTGATTTCTTTAGTTACAGGCATATCTTTCGCGTTATGTATTTAGAGGATGCAAAGTTACGAATTTATTGCGAACGAGCCATACTAATAAAGAGAAAAAAACTATTTTTAAACCTATTAGCAGGAAAGGGCGAATGAGCGGCCGCAAAAGGTAAAAAAACATAAAGCCCCGCAAGGCCCGGGGCGGATGCTCGAATGGCTGCACCGGCTGCGTAAATTCGCCCTTATATAATTTGACAAAGCACCGTTCAAAACCGCCGCCCGTTGCTTCCGCCACCACGAAAGGGTCAAAAAAGGGAGAAAAATGGCCTCTCCATAAACTGTTGATAATGAGTAGTTTGCGTTTTTCTTACGTTTTCCGGCTTTCCTGAAGCTATCCTTTAAGCGCCTTAAAGGTATCGTTCAAGGGGCCTGAAGGCATGCTTCAGAGGCGCAGAAACACGCTTCCGGCAATCGATTTTCGGGCAAAAAAGGGGTAAAAAGCAGCGAAACCGACTTCTTTTTCCAAATTTTCAGGCTTCCGAAAGGCCGTTCACGACGAAACCGCCCGGTTCCGGCAGCTAATCCAACTGCCTGAACCGGGCGTATTTTTGATGAAACCTATTGACAAAGCCTGCATCCTCCGTCTCTTCTTGTCAATAAGGAAAGCGGCGGCGCGGCAGTGCATCGCGAACCTACAGGCGGTTCTTTTCGGCGTTTCCGGCTCCCTTTCCCTTGTACTTACTGCCCGAGGCGTTGAAGTTGTAGGTAACGGTCAGGCTGGCGCGGCGCAGGTATCGGCTGCTCTCCTTGCCTACGTTCACCCGCCGGCCGTAGAGTTCAAAGTCCTCTCGGTTGGTGTTCAGCAGGTTGCTGATGCGCAGGTTCACCGTCCACTGCTTGCGGCAGAACTGCTTGATGAGCTGCAACTCCAGGTTGGCAGCGTTCGGCATGTACACAAAACCGTCGTACACGCGCACTGTTTGGTAGTAGTTAAGGCTGGCGGAGAAGTCGTGCGGGAACTCGAAACGGTTCTTTACGGAGAACAGGAAACTGTTTTTGTTGAGGTTGCGGTCGGCGCCGTACTCCTCTGCATCAAAGAACTGGCGGCTCACGTTGGCCTCTAACGTAGGCTGATACCAGCCGAATTTGGGCGATGCCACCACGGAGACGTAGGCCACCTGGCGCCGGTCGAAGTTCATGGGGCGGACGATTCCCGTTTCGCCTTCGTCGTACAGCATGGGCACCTGCTGCAGGTCGTGGCTGTAATAGGTGTAGCCGGCCATGGCGCTTAGCCACGACCAGGTGGCCATGAGGTCGAGACTGTGGATGATGGCAGGGCGCAGATAGGGGTTTCCTCCTTCGTAGAAGTGGCGGTTGTCGTACTGTATCTCGCTCCGAAGGTAGTAGTACGGCGGGCGCGAAGTCTTGGTTGTGTAGGCCAGCTGCAGCCCGAGATTGCCCTTCTGCCAGGCCACCGAGAGCGAGGGGAACCAGTTGCCATAGCGGCGGCTGGGCTCGTCTTCGCGCTGCCCGAAGGCATAGTAGTTTGACACTACGTGCTCATAGCGCAGGCCGGCGCCCAGGGTAAGGCTGCCCAAGGGCAGGTTGTACTCGGCAAAGCCGGCCATGTTGCGCTCGCGCACCTCGTTGTCGGCCGCCGGCATGAGCCCCTCAAGGTTGGCATAAACGCTCTGCGAGTAGGTGCGCGTTAGCTCGGAGCCGAAGCTGAGCGTTCCTCTCCACACGGGAACCGACAGCACCAGCTTGCCTGCCAGCAGGCGGGAGCGCTGCCGGTTGTTGGTGGTAATGGTGCGAAGGCCCTCGGCGGGGCTGTCTTCGTAGCTGTATTTGTCGGTCTGGTTCTTGTTCCACACGCACGAGAGGTTCAGGTCAACGCCCACGCTGCCTATCTTTCCCACGTAGTAAGCATTGGCCTCGTGGCTGGGTCCTGCCGTTCCGTCGGTTTCGTAGCGCTGGTCAATGTGGTCCTCGAGCACGTCGTTGCGGTAAATGTCATGCCGGCCACCGGCCGAGCGGCCCTTGTTGTAGAAGTCGCGGTTCAGGGTATAGCTTACTCCTACGGAGTTGTCGGCATCAAAGTCGTAGCTTGCACCCACCTTGCCGTACAGCCCCCAGGCGCGGTTATGCTCAATGATGCGCTGGTCTACCAGTATTTCATCCTGCCCGTGTATCTCCTGCCAGATGCGTTCCTGCTGCACGTTGACGCTTGAATATACGTAGGCATCGGCAAAAGTCTCAAGTCCGCCCTTGCGATACTTCACGTAATCCTCCTGGAAACCTGACCAGTAGTCGTTGTACTTCACGTTGTTGTCGGCCCTGAAGCTCAGTCCCTCGCCCAGCGGTTTTACGGTCTTGATGCGGATAACGCTCCTTACGCCGGCATCGTAGCGTGCTCCGGGATTGGTGATGATGTCTACCTGCTTGATGTCGGTCGACTTGAGCTGCTGCAACTCGTTCTTGTTCTGCACCTTCTTGTTGTTGATGTAGATGATAGGCGTGCCCTTGCCAAAGATGCTCACTTCGCCTTTTGAGTCCACGTTCACGCGCGGCAGCAGGCTCAACACATCGGCCGCAGTGCCCGTTTGGGCCAGCAGAGAGTGCTCAACGTCTACCGCCAGGCCTCCCGCCACGTTGCGGTACTGCGGGCGGTTGGCCTTTACCACCACCTCGCCCAGGGTGTGGTTCATCTCGTGCAGCACGATTGTGCCCGCATCGTCGGCTGTTAACTCCATGTAAACCGGCTCAAATTCAACGGACGTTACTTTGAGCAGGCAGGCCTGCAGGTCGCCTACGGCGAGGGTGAAGCGGCCGTCGGCATCGGTTACGGCGCCTTGTACGAAGGTGGAATCGGCCGTGTTCAGCGCCACCACGTTCACGTATGGCAGCGGCTGCTGATGCTCGTCGGTTACTCTGCCCGTTATGTTCCGGGCCGTTGCAGCTGCCGCCCAGAGCAGGGCAAGCAGTGCGGTAAGAATGGTTGTTTTCATTATCTGTTGGTTTTTCTTTATTCATAAACAGTACACCGGGCTCACTCCGCCGCTGCATTCGGCAAACTGGTATTGCCCCGTCAGTACGAGATAAAACCTGGGCAGCGGCCGCGCAGGCGGGTTCTGCCGCACGTATTGGCTGATGAGCGTGCGGCCGCGGCGTTGCAGTTGAGCGTCGGTGCAGGGCGTGAGTTTCTTTTCTCCGGCGAGCGAAAGCCCCCAGAAGCGCAGGTAACCCAGCACGTAGCGCTCCACGATTTGCGCTGGCAGCTCGCCGGCCGACCTGCGCATGGACTCCACGGTGAGTGCAGCGCCGTTGATGATGCCCACCACCGCCCAAGGCAGGGTGTAGAAGTTGAGGGAGAGGTCGAGGTTGTCGTTCATTTTCATTCGTGCTTTAAACTTTGACGGAAATCGTGTCGCCCATTGTTGCGGCGACGTTGCAAAAATAGAAATCACTATCGGAACCGCCGCTACACTTTTGGGTGGTTGGCACTCACGGAGCCTGAAAACTACCCGAAAGTGTAGCCTGAAAGCACAAAAAAGAAGCAAAAAGAAGTTTTTACGGTAACAAATTAGTATATTTGCAACCGTAAAAGCTGCAACAGCATGGTAGATTTGAACCGTTTCTTCCGGCCCATGGACGGCCACATGCAGGTAGACGAGGCGCTGTACGGCCAGGTGCAGATGTGCGAAAGGATGGCAGAAGCCATGTCGCGCAACAGCAGCCGGAGCCTGTACATCATCGACTACAACGCCAAAGGCTTCATTTACGTTTCGCCCAATCCGTTGTTTCTGTGCGGACATACGCCCAACGAGGTCATGGCTATGGGCTATGGTTTCTACGAAAAGGTTGTACCTGCGGAGGAAGTGCAGATGCTGCTCGAAATCAATGAGGCCGGTTTCAGGTTCTTCTACAGCCATCCGCGCGAGGAAAGGCTGGCTATGAGCATCGATTATGACTTCCACCTGTGCTACGGAGAGGGCAACCGGCAGCTCATCCACCACCAACTTACGCCCATACAGCTCGATGCCGAGGGCAACATCTGGCTGGCCCTGTGCTCTGTCTCGCTCTCAACGGCCAAAAGCGAGGGCAATGTCGTGTGCTCGGTGGGCCGCGGCAGCGAGCACTACGCCTACTCCTTTGCCTCCAAACGGTGGAAACTCCTGCCACAGACTGTGCTGAGCGAGCGCGAAGCCGACATCCTGCGCCTCTCCATCCGAGGGTTCAACATGAAGCAGATAGGTGAGCAGCCCTTCATCGACCTCAACACCGTGAAGTACCATCGGCGCCACCTGTTCCGGAAACTCGGGGTAGCCAACATCACCGAAGCTATCGGCCTGGCCGAAAGCATGCGACTGATATAGTCCCTGCCCAACGAGACACTTACTCAAGAAAGGAGGCGACATCATCCTGTCCAACATGCGCAGCCTCTGTAATCTATTGGGAATGCTCTTACAAGGGACCCCCCAAAAAGCTCATTTTAATTATCTTTACGCAGTGAAGAGTAAAATCAACTTCCATATTGCAAACCGAATCTATGGATCATGAAACCTTTATAGATAGACTACAAGATGGTGATGAAGAGGCTTACAGGCAACTCTTCGAGCTCTATTACTCGTGGCTGTGCCATACATCTTTCAGTATCACCCATGATTCATTTGTGGCATCTTCGATAGTCAGTGATGTGTTTTTCAGATTGTGGCAGGATCGTACTCATCTTATTATAACAACGTCTCTGCAGGCATATCTCTGTCAAGCCGTCAAACATGCGTCTTACAATTACCTGAAGTCACCTTCAGTACGCAAGGAAATTCCCTCCTCCTCTATTATTATCCAGTCGATGGAGCAGTACGTGGCCAACGACAGTTCTGATGATCTTGAGATGAAGGAACTGCGGAAAAGGGTAGACGAGATAGTAGCAACCCTACCTGCTGCCAGCCGCCGTGTCTTCTTGATGAGTCGTCAGGAGGGAATGACCCGAGAGCAAATTGCCGCAAAGCTGGGTATCAGCATGAGTACGGTCAAGTATCACCTCAAAGTGGCACTGCATATCCTACGCGATGCGCTGAAAAATTATATGTCCTCATAATGTTAATGTAGTATAAAACATTAACATAGTACCTACCCCTTTGCTTCTTTATTATTGCCATTTAAACAGAAAACGAAACTATGAATACTGAAAAAGACGACTTGATATATCATTTTCTTCAAGGTGAATTGACTGCTACCGAGGAGAAGGAGCTGATGGCATGGCTTGATTCATCGGACGAGCACCGTCAACATCTGAAGAAGATACAAAACATCTGGAATGCCATGGCTGACGACGGTGCCTTGGACTATGATGCTACCGCAGCTTTTGAGCGATTTCATCAGCAGATTGCCACAAAGACACCAGCAGGAAACGATAGGCGACTATCGAACCGAAAAAGAATATGGCGCCGCATGGTGCAGGTGGCAGCCTCTGTGGTACTTCTGGTCGGTGTGGCCTGGGGTGGATATTATATAGGTCACCATACGGAGGCCCAGGAGCTTAGAGAAATAACGATGTCGACTCCTAATGGTTCCTATGCATACTGTACGTTGCCAGATGGCACCCGGCTGGCTCTACAGCCTGGTTCTCAGATTACCTATCCACAGGACTTTGGCAAAAAGGAAAGGCGCGTCCATCTCCAGGGCGAGGCCATGTTTGACATAAGGCATGACGACAAGATGCCTTTTGTGGTAAAAACAAGACACGTTGAGGTGAAGGATATGGGTACCACGTTCTGGTGTAAGGACTTTGTCGATGAAGACTGTGTCGAAGTGCAGCTCACTCAGGGACTCGTGGAAGTAAGCAGCCCTACATCGGGCAAAGTGTACAGTCTGAAGCCCAGCCAACAACTGAGCATGAACAAGAAAACTCAAGAGGTAACCATCAGCTATTTTGCTGAAGGTGAAGACCACCGATACCTCAGCTTTGACGGTGACGATCTAAAACATATCGCAAAGGTACTGGAGCGTATCTACGGCGTAAACATCATCTTCAAAGGAGATATCCTCTCACGAGGCTATACCTTCCACGGCAAATTTACCCCCATAACACAGCGTGTTACTGACATTCTGGATATGCTGGCACGTACCAATCTCATCCACTACAACGAAAGTGGCAAGAACATCACCGTGTGGTAACGGAGCAGAGCCTCTGCCATTTAAATTAACTTTCTTTACCCGAACATCTTAAACCCTTGACCAATATGAAAACAATAAGAAAGAAAACAATGAACGGCACCTGATAACGTGCCAAAGAATCTGACAACCATTACTTTAATCTAAACAAACAAACCACATGAACGGAAAAAGAAAAATGTTGTTGACCTTCGCCATGTCAATAATGGTGGGGCTTGCCGGAGCTACTGGCGTTCCCTCTGCAAGGTTTAAAATGAAAAATGTAAGTGTGGCTGAGGCTATCAGCCAGATTTGGAAGAAGAGCGGTTATTCCTTTGTTTATGAATCGAGAGACCTGAACACGCAGCGGCGCATCACCGTAGACGCAGACAACATACAGGAAGCTGTGTCGCAGATACTTGAGGGGCAGCCCGTGGTCTACGAGATCAAGGACAAGACAATCATCTTGCACCACACCATTACCAGACCTAAGGTAACAAAGGCCGATAGGGTCAACCAGAAAAGTGAGCGTCAGGTTACAGGGCGCGTAGTTGACGAGCAGGGCAATCCAATTATTGGTGCAACCATCCGCGTGAAAGGGCGTTCGGGCGGTGCTATCACCGATATAGATGGCAACTTTCAGATTGATGCTGCCGACGATGATGAGATTGAGGTATCGTATGTGGGCTATACGTCATTGACACAACGCATCAGTGGCAACACCATGAACATCGTACTCCACGAAGACTCCAAACTGATCAATGAGGTGGTGGTCATAGGTTACGGTACTGCCAAGCGCAGCGACCTCACAGGCTCGCTGTCGTCGGTATCAGAAAAATCGTTCCGCGACCAGAATGTGACGAGCCTAAGCGATGTGCTCCAAGGCCGCGCTGCCGGCGTGCAGATCAGTAACACCATAGGTGCTCCCGGAGGTGAAACACGCATTCGTGTACGTGGTTCCAACAGTATTCTTGGTGACAACAACCCTCTGTTCGTCATTGACGGCTTCGTAGGTGCCGACTTCTCACTGCTCAATCCCAACGACATCCAGTCTATCGAGGTGCTTAAGGATGCCTCATCTACCGCTATTTATGGCTCACGCGGCGCCAACGGCGTCATTCTCGTGACCACAAAAAATGCCCAGAACGACCAGAAAGTAAGAGTAAGCTACTCTGGCAACGTGTCGGTATCCAACCAGTTAAAGAAATATGACCTCATGAGTGCAGGAGACTTTGCCAAAACCGTTAATCAGCATGACGATGCTTTCGGCGTGACCCACACCTTTACTGACGAACAGGTTAGAAAGTATGAGCAAGAGGGAGGGTTCGATTATCAGGATGCTATCCTCCGCACGGCAGTATCGACCCAACAGCAGCTAAGTGTCAGCGGCGGCTCCAAGTCGACGCAGTTCAGAATATCGGGCAACTACCTCAACCATCAGGGAATCCTGCGTGAGTCGAGTTACGAACGCTTCACCATGCGCACCAACTTGAGCACCAAAGTCAACGACCGCCTCTCTCTTCGCTTCCAGGTCAACGCGGCCAGCTCTCGTGGTCGTAATAACATGTCACGCACGGGGGCAGGCAACCCCATTGTACAAATGCTTTCCTGGGCTCCTACTACCAATCCCTACGACGGCTATGACGGCTACACCCTCAGCGATCCGGTGGGATCCATCAAGACCAACCCACTCTCGCTTATCTATGATCAAGACAACCGCTTCGGCCGTATCAACGTGAACATGCTCGGCGGCCTCACCTATAAGATTGTCAACGGGCTAACGTTTGACTTTCAAGCCATCGGTGACTGGACGGTCTTCAACAATAAAAGCTGGTCGGGCACTTATGTGTCAAACAATAATCCCTCGGCATCCAAGACGACCAATCTGTCCAAGATGTACCAGACCACCGCAAACCTCACCTACGATAAGACCTTCGGAATACATCATATTACAGCTACGGCAGTAGTAGAGACCCAGCAGTTTCGCTGGGAAAATCTCACTGGATCAGCCTCGGGTCTGAAGTTTCCGGAACTGAAATACGACAATCTGGCACAGGCAAGTTCCACTGCCGTCAACTCCGACTTCTCGGCATGGCAGCTCCTCTCTTACCTCGGGCGTATAAACTACGCTATCAAAGACCGGTACCTACTGTCTGTCTCGCTACGTTCAGACGGGTCATCAAAATTTGCCAAGGCTCACCGATTCAGCACCTTCCCTGCCATGGCTCTGGCTTGGAACGCCAGTGAGGAGAAATTCATCAAGGATCTCAACATATTCAGCAAACTAAAACTGCGTGCTAGCTGGGGTAAGACCGGAAGCCAAGCCATATCTCCCTACGCCACACTATCGGGCTACAACACCGGTATCTACTACGCCTACGATACCGGTGGCCGTACCAATGGCATCCAGATGGGCAACCCCGGCAATCTTGACCTGAAGTGGGAGACTACGACACAAACCGACTTCGGTCTGGAAATGGGCTTCCTCAAGGGGCGTTTGAGCATCGAACTGGATTACTTCCACAAACTTACTGACAATCTGCTGCTCAACAAATCGGTACCTTATTATTTAGGTGGAGGTAACATCACATCTAATGTGGGTAAGGTGAAGAATGACGGTATAGACCTGAACATCAATGCATACATCATCCAGAGCAAAGATTGGATGTGGAACACTAACCTGAACTACTCGTATGTAAAGAACGAGGTGACCGACCTTGGCAAAGAGACACAGATATTTGATAACGCTGACATCTCTGGCTGGAACGGTCAACCTGAATTCGTGTATGCTGTAGGTCACTCCCTTGGTTCCCTTTGGGGGCTTAAATATCTTGGCCCATGGCAGAAAGGGCAGGAGACAGAGGCTGCCCTCAATGGCTGTAAAGTGGGTGACGCCCACTACGAGGATCTCAACAATGACCATGCCATCGACGGTAGCGACTATCAGATTATCGGTGTGGGCATCCCAAAGCATACCCTAGGTTGGAACAACACCGTCAGCTATAAGAACCTCTCCCTTAATGCTTTCTTCCAAGGGGTATTCGGTATCCAGAAGCTTGATTACACACGCTGCATGTCCATTTGTGCCCAGCGTGACGCCCGCTATGCCACCATTACCGATGCCCATGACCGATACATCCCCGGTATCAACGAAAGTGCATGGATACCAGCATGGAGCCCCACCTCACTCTGGGTTCCTGCCTCAACGCTGTTTCTGGAAAATGCCAGCTACCTACGCCTGAAAAATCTCGGCATAGGCTATAGCTTCAAGGTGCCGCATATCGGTGATTTTAAGGTAGAGGCATCTGTCACCAATCTCTTCACCATCACCTCTTATAAAGGCAACGATCCCGAGGCAAGCAATGTCGGCGGTGGTGGCTCAGATGTACGCCAAGGCGTAGATTACGGTGCCTACCCCAACTCACGTACCTATACGATGTCATTAAGTATTAACTTCTAATCATTCGTTTTACCATTATGAAAACAAACAGATTTTTCAAATACCTCGCCCTACTGGCTATAGCAACCATACCGACGAGCTGCTCCGACTTTTTAGATGAGCAGACGAGGGGTAAAGTCTTCGACAATGTGCTGACCACTGAGAACGGACTAGAATCTGCCCTCACCGGAGCCTACCGCGGTTGGGCCAACTGCTGGTCATACGGATTTACCAACGGATGGGCTTGCGAGATGACTCTGGGTGGCGATGATCTTACCTGTCCTCCCGGTACAGGCAACACACAGGAGTATGACCGTTTCTATGTCAAGGATACCAATTCTAGTTCTCCCACCGTCTACTGGGGGTGCTACAAAGCCATCCAAGGAGCCAACAACGTCATAGAACATGCCGAGGCATGTAACACAACCGAGGCTACACGAAATGCCATCCTCGGCGAGGCCTACTTTATTCGTGCGGCCAGCTACTTCTGGCTCGTACGCTGCTACGGAGGTGTACCATTGATAACCTCTGCCGTATTTGACGAGGCGCTCCTCGCTGCCGACAAAGCTAGTGCAGAAGATATCTACAGCCTCATCGAGGCTGATCTCGAAAAGGCTGTCCAGCTCCTGGACAACGGCCGTCGCAACAACCAGATGGGACGTCCCAACAAGGGAGCCGCACAGGCTATCCTTGCAGAGGTATATCTCGCCGAGGCCGGATACCCTCTACAGAAGCAGGGCTACTATGCCAAGGCCGCCGAGATGGCCAAGCAAGTCATAGACCATCGTGCAACCTACGGCTTCGACTTTGAGAAGTCTTACGATGCACTATGGGCCAATGATGAGACCACTGACGGATATAATAAGGAAGATATCTTCCTCATCCCCTGCAACAAGGCCAACGGCAACACCATCAATGCCGAGATAGGCTACTGGGCATACCCTGGTGAGATCGGCGGGTGGGACGTAGTTTTCTCAGAGCTAACTTTCTTTGAAGAGTTTCCCGAGGGGCCGCGCAAAGACGCCACCTTCGCCTACACAGTGACCCAGCAGGATGGCACAGTGCTCACATGGCAGCAGCTGAAGTATGCACATCCCTACTACAAGAAACTGATGAAGAGCTTTACGGCTCCCAACTACTATGCTTACGACTCATCCGTCCCCATCCGTATGCTCCGTTTCTCGCAGACGGCACTGACCTATGCCGAGGCAAAGGCTCGCTCGGGTGGTCCAGACGCACTCGCCTACGAGATGATCAATACCATACGCAAACGCGCTAGGCTGGCTGAATACAGTGGGCTGAGCACCGAAGACTTCATCAAGAAATGTGTGGATGAGCGTGCATGGGAGCTTGCCGCCGAGAAGGTACGTTGGTTTGACATCGTACGTCTAAAGATGATCCCACAACTCCTTGCTAAGCGTAATTCTGCTGACAATCAGCCCCTCCGTGCCATCACAGACGATTGTTATCAATTTCCGCTGCCACAACACGATGCTCTGCTCAACGCCAAGCTGAATGCAGGCCGTACCGACGGTAGCAACAACTGACTTCCTTGATTTTCCGAGGAGGCTGCCCATCAGGTGTCAGTAAGATGCCTGATAAAGGACAGCCTCCCTCATCACCTCTAAAATTGACGATATGAATTTAAAGACACTCCTGATTTTGTGCTGTATGCTGGCTGCGATTCATGTTTCTCTCTATGCCAGCAAGTCGCACTACACCCTACGCCCCAATGACCCCGAAGCCGTCTATGTAGCCCCTGATAAAGGCGACATGACCGAGAAACTTCAAGCTGCTATCAATAAGGTGAAGGATACCTATAACTTTGGTATCGTCTACATAGCCGAGGGTACCTATACCATCAGCCGTACCCTCTACGTTCCGGCTGCGGTACGCCTCATCGGCTATGGCAAGAGACGCCCCGTCATAGTCCTAACAAAGAGAGCTAGGGGCTTCGACCACCCCGACCTTTCCGATAAGGGAAAGGCTCGATACATGATCTGGTTTACGTCAAACACCGTTCACCCCGGAGAGACACCGCAAGATGCCACAGCAGGTACTTTCTACAGTGCCATCACTAATATCGACCTGCGTATTGCCACGGGCAATCCTCACGCCGTATGCCTGCGCACGCATTATGCCCAACACTGCTTTATTCAGCATGTCGATATGTATGTAGACGATGGTAAGGCGGGCATATTTGATGTTGGAAATGAGATGCAGGATGTCAACATCTACGGAGGTGAGTATGGCATCTATACCACCAAGACTTCGCCCAGCTGGCAGATGACCATCCTCGACTCACACATCACGAGCCAGCGCAAAGCATGTATCCTCTCAGAGGAGGGAGGGCTCACCTTGGTCGGCACCACCCTTGCCCGGGCTCCCATAGGTATCGAAGTGATGAAGTATCGCTCCGATAAGCTCTTTCTCGAAGACTGCATCTTCGACAATATAGCCCAGACGGCCATCATCGAGAGCAACGAGGACTACTCACCCAACCAACTGAGCCTGCGTCATGTGTACTGCCGTAAAACCCCCATAATCGTGAGGTTTTGCCGCAGCGGTAAAGAAGTGAAAGGGCTCAGAGGACTCTACTGCATCAATGAGCTGACCCACGGTTTCCACCAGAGTGATCTTGCCTCACCTTCGATCATGAGTACCAAGGCCGACCTCACCCCAGTCCAAGTCATACCCTTCCTCACTTCCGGTGTACCGGCCCTGCCCGCTATGGACACATGGGTAAACATAGTCGAACTCGGAGCCGTGGGCGATGACCATACTGACAACACCAAGGTATTTAGGGAGGCCATTGCTAGGTATGAGGTCATCTATGTACCTCAGGGATGGTATAAAGTGTCAGAACCTCTACGGCTCAACCCAGACACCAAGCTCATCGGCATGAACCCCATCTCCACCCAGATCAAGATCAATGACAACTGTCCCGCCTTCAGCGGGTCAGGCAGTCCTGTGGGACTATTGGAGACCCCTGCCGGCGGTGACAACATCATCAGCGGCATCGCCCTCTATTGCGGGGCATGGAACAACCGTGCCGCTGGCATCAAGTGGCAGTCGGGAGGTAGCTCCTATCTCAACGATATCAAGTTCCTTGGTTTTCACGGTACTATGCCTAAGCAGAGCCGTGAGACACTGGTCGCCAACCGCCCTCAGAGTGTCAGCCGCGGTATTACAGCCAACTATGGCTTAGAGCCAGGATGGGATACCCAGGGACCCAGCCTCTGGATAGCCAATAGCGGGGGTGGCACTTTCAAGGACATCTGGAGTGCCAATACCTACGCATCGACAGGATTACTCATCACCGATACAGATACCCCGTCACGAATGTACGAGGTATCAGTAGAGCACCATGTGAGAAACGAAGTTTCGATGCGAAACGTGAGCCAATGGAAGTTTTACTCACTCCAGCTGGAGGAGGAGGTACGCGAGGGACGTGACGTACAGCAGATTGACCTCATCGACTGCTCACACATAATGTTTGCCAACCTCTACCTCTTCCGTGTTATCTGGGTATCTACACCCCTGCCCTACGCCATACGCACATGGCAATGCAGAGATATGGAGTTCTACAATCTGCACAACTTCACCCAAATGCGCTACACCACAACCTATCCGCTCCTCGATGTTAACACCGGCTATAGGGTATTACCCTGGGAGTTTACTCGGCTCACCATCACCGGACACGAGCCCAAGGCCGACACACGCTACGAGGGCATAGAGCGACTGGGGGCAGGCTTCGAGTATGCTGAGGGGCTCTGTCACGATGACCAGGGCCATGTATATTTCTGCGAGGAGCGTTTGTCGAGAATCTACACCTTTGACTCCCGTTCCGGGTTGCTGCGCCTCCTCAGTACGCTACCGTTCAAACCTCTCGCGCTGGGGTGCGATGCACACGGCCATGTTCTGGTGAGCTATCTCTATCGGCCTCAGCCAGGCATGGACGAGACCGTGGCCGAACTGCCCGACCGTATAGGCACCACCTTCAGCTGGTGGGGCAACAGTGGCTTCGTACCCAAAATTTTATCTTTTGACCCTTCCAGGCCGGAGCAGACGATCAGCAATGTCAGCAGCCTGAATACCGATGAGGCACCCCACGCTGATAGGTATCTCTATGCTACCCACCGCTGGCGCGACCTACACGACTTTGATACCGTGTGTACCTATCGTCCCTCTTATGTCTTCGTATCGGCCGATGGCTCCACCGTCATCCCGCAGCAGTACGATCTCGTACGCACGTCCTCACTCTCGGAGGCCATCCCTGGCCGTCCATTCTACTGTATCGACGAGTACAATCACAGAGTTGTAGCCTACGACGTAGCTACTGATGGCCGTCTGTCTCGTCCCCGCGAGGTATATCATAGAGGAGAAAACGGACTGGCCGTCGATGACCTGGGCAACATCTATGTAGCCGAGGGCGATATCTTTGTATTCAGCCCCCTCACGGGCACTGAGCGTCGCATAGCCTGCCCCGAGCGCCCACTGTCACTCACGATATGCGATGGCTACCTCTACTTCACGTCAGCCGCCGCACTCTATCGGATGCGTCTCCTATAATATTATAACTCTTAACTATCTTTATATGAAACGATTACTTCTATCAGCGTTTGCCACGTTGTTTACCGTAGCCAGTATGGCTCAAAGGGTACATACCATCCAGTTCAACCAGCAGTATGAGATGTCAGGAGCAAAAATTGCTCTGAAAGACGTCAATCCTGACCTGCCTCAAGACTGGCGGGCTTTCAACTTCGTAGTCCTCGAATACAACATCAGCACAGCCCAACGCTTTCAGCTAGGCTTCACCACCAAGTATGGTTATAACGAGCTGCGCGTGATGAGCTATGTGCCCCATGCTTGGAACCGCTTGGCCATCCCCCTACGTTACTTCACCGAGGAACCCGATCCCGCCATCGACATTGCCGCCACCTTCAACCACGCCCGCTATACGGGGTGGATCAACCTCGGAGGCAAACGGTCACCATTGGAGGGTGTTGACTCTATAGGCTTCCGTATGCGTAGGGCCATCGGCAACCCAACATTGCAGATACGTAATGTCTACCTGAGCGTCAAAGATCCAGGAGATCTCTACATGGGCAGCAAGCCCGCCGTCGATCAGTTTGGCCAGAGCAATCTGGTAGACTATCCTGACAAGGTAAAGTCGCTGGACGAACTCTGCACACAGTGGAGGGCAGAAGAAGCAGAACAGGTGAGCACCGAAGCCTACCATTACTCTCGCTACGGCGGCTATATGCAGAAGCGCGTCAAGGCCACAGGCTTCTTCCGCACGCAGATGGTAGACGGCCGATGGTGGTTTGTAGACCCCGAGGGCTACCTCTTTCTCTCAGTGGGTGTAGACTGCGTCACCACGGGTCGCTCGGGTCTCATCCGCGACTACAACCACCGTCCCAACATGTACGCCAACTTACCCGACTATGAGACATCGCGCAAGCTGGGCTTCGTCAGTCGCCGCACGGGAGGCATCGACGCAGCCAATTTCTGTACTTGGAACCTCTACCGTCGCTATGGCGACGACTATAAGGCCAAGGCCATCGACATGGTCATCAAACGAATGAACAAATGGGGACTAAACACTATCGCCAACTGGTCTGACGAGGATGTCAAAGCGGCCAACAGGATACCCTTCCTCCAATCGCTCAGCGGATTGGGCATGCGCAGCGATCTCATGGGACTGTCAGATATCTACGACCCCGCCGTGAAGCAGCGTATCGTGGCCGACATACAGCAGCAGACAGCACATCTGAAAGACAATCCCTGGCTCATAGGATGGTTTGTTGGCAATGAGCCCGGCTGGCTCAACCAGGAACCGCGCCTGTGCGACATCATCCTCAGCGGCAAAGATCAGCCCATCAAGCGCGCCCTGCTGGAATACATCAAGATCAACGGCAACGACGAGCAGACCAAACGAGACTTCGTCTACCACACCTTCCATACCTTCCTCCTCACTGTCAAGGAGACTCTGAAAGCAGCCGACCCCAACCACCTAAACCTCGGCATACGATTCAGCGACCCGCTGACCCTACCGGACGCACTGCTGCGCATCTCTGGCGAGGTTTTTGATGTGTTCAGCTTCAACTGCTACCTGCTCAAACCCACAGAGGCCATGCTCAACCGCGTGCGCGACTTCGTGCACAAACCCGCCATCATCGGCGAATACCACTTCGGAACCGTAGACCGCGGCTATGCCCAGTCGCTTTGGCAGGTGAACAACCAGAAAGACCGCGGTGTGGCCTACCGCTACTACACCGAGCAAGGTTATGCCCACCCCTATCTGGTCGGTACTGGCTACTTCCAGTGGAGCGACCAGGATCTGACGGGCCGTGGTGACGGCGAAAACTATAACTGTGGACTCGTAGATGTCACCGATCGACCCTATAAAGAACAGACCAAGGCCATGATGGAGACTGCCAAGTGCCTCTATGATGTGCACAGGGGCAAGGCCAAGCCTTTCAACGCCATTCCCTACAACTGCCGCGGTCACGAAGCCGTACCCGACCTTTGGAACAAGTAATCCACTGCCACCTACACACGGATGAAAAATCCACTTGGAATTGGGCCTGCCAACCTACGTATAGAGGCCCACCTAAGTTACTGCACATTTGCTATGTTAAAATATTCCTCTTTTTTCCTTTAAGCTGTTCCTCTTTCCTACGCCACTGTTAGTTGGACAAACCTTCCCAAAGTGATACACCTGGCCAATTTTAAAGTGGTCCACTTGACCTGCTGAAAGTGACTCACCCATTTTCGGCAGGTCGGGTGAACCTGAATAGTTGGGGCTATCGATTTAGTAACCCTCCCGTTTGAGTATCTGAATAGATAATAGATAAGGTCTTCATCACCAAAAACAGGGTATGAGACCTCTGCTAAACTCTAATTACCCAAAAAGACTGTTGCTGATTATTAACAAGTTACCTATTAAAAAGTCTTCATATAAGAGAGTTTTGTAGAGGCTTCGGTATATGTTGTGATTAGTACCTTATTTGCACTCATCAAAACAAAAACAACGGCTGATAATCGATCGATTACCAACCAGTCTTTGTAGCGGGGGTGGGACCCGAACCCACGACCTCCGGATTATGAATCCGACGCTCTAACCAGCTGAGCTATCCCGCCATTATTTTCAGCAAAATGACTGCTCATTTGCGGGTGCAAAGGTAACACATTTTTTCTATTAACCAAAAATTAATCAGGGAATTTTTTCGTCATTCATCTAAAATTCGTATTTTTGTGACATGAACCAAATCTTTCACTACTTAGCATATGAGCAAGCAAAGACTGAACATCGAGTATGAACTAAAATCGAACTCGCAGGGCATCATCTGGAATTTCATCAGCACTGCCTCGGGGCTCTCCCGCTGGCTGGCTGACGACGTGCAGGAAAACGGCGATGAACTCACCTTTACCTGGGGCGACACCAGCAGGCACCACGAGATTAGGAAAGCTAAGATACTGAGCATCGTGAGATACAGCCTCATCCGTTTCCACTGGGAAGATGACAGCAAGGATTATTTCGTGGAAATGAGGATGGAAAAGAGCGACCTGACCGGCTCCTACGTGCTGGCCGTAACCGATTTTGCCGACCAAGAGGACATTGACGACCTGCACTATATCTGGGATCAGAACATAGAAAACCTGCACATGACGAGCGGCATGTAACTCCGCGCCAGCCAGCCAGGACGATTTAACCCTCCGGCCGGCCGAAATAATAAAATATCCAAAAAAGGCAGTAATGTGATAATTTTGTGCTAATTTTGCAGACTGAACGCTTGTTTACGGCCCTGCCGGGCGGGAGCCGTGACGGAGTGGCCTGCAAAAGAAACATCGATGCTTCGAATCAAGAAATTAGACATATTCATAGCCAAACAGTTCGGGCTGCTTTTCATCGGAACTTTCTTCATCTGCCAGTTCGTGCTGATGATGCAGTTTCTGTGGAAATTCGTTGACGAACTGATTGGTAAAGGCCTCACACTCGACATCATGGCGCAATTCTTCTGGTACATGGCGCTCATGATGGTACCGCAGGCACTGCCGCTGGCCATTCTCCTCTCCTCTCTGATTACATTCGGAAACTTAGGCGAGAGCAGCGAACTTACCGCCATCAAGGCCGCCGGCATCTCGCTCATGCAAACCTTCCGTTCGCTTATCGTCATCACCGTTCTCATCATGTTCATCTCGTTCTACTTCCAGAACAATATCGGCCCCATGGCCAACATGAAGATAACGCAGCTGATGATATCGATGAAACAGAAGAGCCCCGAGCTGGAAATACCCGAGGGTATCTTCTATGACGGCATTCCCAACAGCAACATCTACGTGCAGCACAAGGACCTGAACTCGGGCAAGCTGTACGGCATCATGATTTACCGCATGACGGGCAGCTACGAAGACCAGGCCATCATCCTGGCCGACTCGGGCATGCTGCAATCCACGGAAGAGAAGAAACACCTGGTACTGACACTTTGGAGCGGAGAGTGGTTTGAGAATATGCAGAGCCAGGAGCTGGCCAACAGCGCTGCCGTACCTTACAGGCGGGAGACTTTCGGAACGAAGAGAATTGTGCTGGACTTCGACGGCGACTTCAGTATGACTGATGCAGCGAGCCTTACCAACAACGCTAAAGGGAAGAGTCTGGCCGCGATTACGAGCGATCTGGACTCGCTCCAACTGCAGTACGACAGCATTGGCAAGGCCTACTACCGCGACTTGAACGCCATCTACTACAGCGCCCACAACGCCTCGCCGCAAGATTCGGTCAAGGCGGTAAGGCTGGCCCAGGCCAAGACTTTCAACATCGACAGCCTCTTCTCCAAGCTGCCCGACAACGAGAAGCTGAACACCGTGAACCAAGCCTTGGGCCGGGTGCAGTCCGAGAAAAGCGATCTGGAGTTCAAGAAGCTGATTACCGACGACGGCGACCGAATCATCCGCCGGCACAAGATAGAAGCCATTAACAAGTTCACTTTAGCCATCCAGTGCCTTATCTTCTTCTTCATCGGAGCTCCCTTGGGTGCCATTATCCGCAAGGGCGGACTGGGTGTGCCGGTTATCGTCTCGGTTCTGGTGTTCATCATCTACTACATACTCGACAACACCGGCTACCGCATGGCCCGCGGAGGCATGTGGGCCATCTGGTTCGGCAAGGGTATAGCCTCGGCCGTGCTGATACCTACGGCGGCTTTCGTTACCTACAAGGCCAGCAACGACTCGATGGTGTTTAACCTGGACCTGTGGCGCAACCTCTTTGTCCGCATGCTCGGCCTGCGGGTGAAACGCCACGTATTCGGCAAGGAAGTAATCATCCAGACACCCGACTATGCTGCCGACGTGGCCAAACTGAAGCAGATAAGCAAGGACATAACCCGTTACTCCATGCACCACAACCTGAAGGCCATGCCCGATGCTGTAAAAGTGTTCTTCAAGTACCGCGAAGACCACGTCATAGAGCGCATCAGCGAGCAGCTGGAGACCGTCATCGAAGACCTGAGCAACACCAAGGACAGCCGCATACTGACCGAACTCAACAACTACCCCATACTGGCCACGAAGGCTCACACGCGGCCTTTCGAACGCAAGTGGATGAACGTACTGGCAGGCATCATCGTGCCCGTGGGCATCTTCTTCTACCTCCGCATGTGGCGGTTCCGCTTCCGCCTGCTGCATGACCTGCGCACCATCAGGCTCGTAAACGCCAACATCATTTCGCGCATTGCCGACAGCAGCTTCGCCGCCGCCACGCAGCAGCGCACTCAAGAGCAACAACAAACAACAAGCCCAAGCCACAGCGCCGGGGCAGTATATAATAATAAGGTATAAATATGGGAGACTTTAAACTCAGCAGCATCGAAGATGCACTAAAAGACTTCAAGGAAGGAAAGTTCGTCATCGTTGTAGACGACGAGGACCGTGAGAACGAGGGCGACCTCATCATGGCCGCCGAAATGATTACGCCCGAGAAGGTCAATTTCATGCTCAAGAACGCCCGGGGCGTTCTCTGTGCCCCTATCACCATATCGCGGGCCGAAGAACTCGACCTGCCTCATCAGGTAGCCGACAACACATCCGTGCTGGGCACGCCCTTCACCGTGACGGTAGACAAGCTGGAAGGCTGCTCTACGGGCGTGTCGACCCACGACCGAGCCGAAACCATCAAGGCCCTGGCCGACCCCGCCTCTACCCCGCAGACCTTCGGCCGGCCCGGACACATCAACCCGCTCTACGCCCAGGACAACGGTGTACTGCGCCGCTCGGGCCACACCGAGGCTGCCATCGACCTCTGCAAGCTCGCCGGACTCTACCCTGCCGGCGCCCTGATGGAAATCATGAACGACGACGGAACCATGGCACGCATGCCCCAGCTGCAGGAAAAAGCCCGGGAATGGGGCCTCCGCATCATCACCATCAAGGACCTGATAGCCTACAGGCTCAAAAAAGAGTCGAGCATCGAGGTTGGCGAAGAAGTAGACCTGCCAACCGTTTACGGCCACTTCCACCTCATACCCTTCCGCCAGCGCAGTAACGGACTGGAGCACATGGCACTGGTAAAGGGCGAATGGCGCGAAGACGAACCCGTGCTGGTGCGCGTACACTCATCGTGTGCCACGGGCGACATCCTGGGCAGCCAGCGATGCGACTGCGGCGAGCAGCTGCACAAGGCCATGCAGATGATAGAACACGAGGGCAAGGGCGTGGTCATTTACATGCAGCAGGAGGGCCGCGGCATAGGACTGATGAACAAGATTGCCGCCTACAAACTGCAGGAACAGGGCTTAGATACCGTAGACGCCAACCTGCATCTGGGCTTCAAACCCGACGAGCGCGACTACGGCTGCGGCGCCCAGATGCTGCGCCACCTGGGGGTACACAAGATGCGCCTGATGACCAACAACCCCACCAAGCGCGTGGGGCTGGAGGCCTACGGGCTGCAGATAGTGGAGAACGTACCCATTGAAATAACACCCAACAAATACGATAAGCGGTATCTCGAGACCAAGCGCGACCGCATGGGGCACAACCTCCACCTGGCCTGAAAGTGCGGGCAGCCGGATAGGACGTGCCGTTCAAGCCGCTTGAAGAGTAGCTTCGGGAAGCCTGAAGGCATGGGTCAAGCCCCTTGAAGCACAGCTCCTGCCCCGGCGCCGTGTACACGCAGGTTGCCGAAAGGGCAAAGCGAGCGGTGCCCGGAGCCCCAAGTACGGAGGGAACAAGAATAGTTAAAAGTGACATTATTTTGGCTCTGAAACTGAAATAATGCCACTTTTTTTTCGTTCAAAAGAATAATTTGACTACTTTTGCAGAAACTTCGCGGAATAAGAAAACAACATTTATGGCACTATTATCCAACCGGCTGAACAGGCTCGCGCCATCTGCAACGCTGGTGATGTCGCAGAAAAGCAGCGAGATGAAAGCCCGCGGCATCGATGTTATCAACCTGAGCGTGGGCGAACCGGACTTCAACACACCGCAACCTATCAAGGACGCAGCCAAGAAAGCCATCGACCAGAACTACTCCAAGTACTCTCCCGTGCCGGGCTACAAGAACCTGCGCACCGCCATAGCAGGCAAACTGCGGCGGGAGAACGGTCTCGAATACAGCGAAAACGAGATACTGGTCTCCAACGGAGCCAAGCAGTGCGTGTGCAATGCAGTGCTCGCACTCATCAACGAGGGCGACGAGGTCATCATCCCCGCACCCTACTGGGTGAGCTATCCGCAAATGGTGAAGCTGGCCGGCGGCACTCCCGTGATAGTAAACGCCGGCTTTGAGCAGGACTTCAAGATGACGCCCCCCCAGCTGGAGCAGGCCATCACCCCCCGCACGCGTATGCTCATACTCTGCTCGCCCAGCAACCCTACGGGCAGCGTCTACACCCGCGACGAGCTGCAGGCTCTGGCCGAAGTGATTAAAAAGCACGAGGAACTCATCGTACTGGCCGACGAGATATACGAACACATCAACTACATCGGCCATCACGAAAGCATTGCCAGGTTCGAGGGCATGAAGGAACGCACCGTACTCGTAAACGGCGTCTCCAAGGCTTATGCCATGACGGGCTGGCGCATCGGCTTCATGGCCGCCCCGGAGTGGATAGTCAAGGGCTGCAACAAACTGCAGGGACAGTACACCAGCGGCCCCAGCTCCGTGAGCCAGAAGGCAGCCGAAGCAGCCTACACGCTCCCGCAGGACTGCGTGGAGCAGATGCGGCAGGCTTTTGAGCGGCGACGCGACCTGATAGTTGACCTTGCCCGCCGCATTCCCGGACTCGAGGTAAACGTACCCCAGGGAGCTTTCTACCTTTTCCCCAAATGCAGCAGCTTCTTCGGAACCACCGACGGCACCCACACCATCAATAACTCAACCGACCTGGCGCTCTATCTGCTCGAAACTGCCCACGTGGCAACGGTGGGCGGCGACGCCTTCGGCGACAACCAATGCTTCCGCATGAGCTACGCCACCAGCGACGAGAACATCCGCGAGGCCATGCGGCGCATAGCCCAGGCACTGGCCAACCTGCACCGCGAATAGCCCACAACGGCAACCGTGACGGGCAGAGACTGCTTTTTGAAAGGAATATATCGTTAAAACTTATTAATTATAGTTGGTGGTAGCTTTTAAATTGTTATCTTTGTCTCCCGAATAGTGCGGTCTACTAAAGTACATATTCACCACATTTGAATATTAACATTAAATCAACGAAAAAGAATACATAAACAATTAAATTCATCAATAACTAAAAATTAAATTTCAAAATTATGGCAACTACACAAAATTCAACTGCCCCACAGAAGAAATCTGAGGGCTTCACAGGAGTTAGAGGTGCATTCTGGATTATCGTCGTTTGCGCTATCATCGCTTTCGTATTGTTCTTCACATGGTTCGGTAACCCGATGCACTTCCAGGACGGAGCAGCCAAGGAACAGCCTGCCGATGTTTGGGGAACAATCTTCAAGGGTGGTATCGTTGTACCGGTAATCCACACACTGTTGCTCACTGTGCTCGCTATGTCCATTGAGCGCTGGCTCGCTCTGAAGACCGCATTCGGCAAGGGTGCCCTTCCTAAGTTCGTAGCCAACATCAAAGCTGCTCTGAACGCCAACGACTTCGCCAAGGCCAACGAACTCTGCGACAAGCAGAAAGGTTCTGTAGCCAGCGTTGTTAAGGCTTCGCTGAACGCTTACGCTGACATGGAGTCGGGTGCCAATGCCGCTCTGAAGAAATCACAGAAGATTGCCAAGATTCAGCAGGCTCACGAGGAAGCAACTCAGCTTGAGATGCCTACCCTGACCATGAACCTTCCTATCATCGCTACCATCGTAACACTGGGTACTCTTACCGGACTGCTCGGAACCGTTGTTGGTATGATCCGTTCATTCTCTGCTCTGTCTGCAGGTGGTGGTGCCGACTCTGCTGCACTGTCACAAGGTATTTCTGAGGCCCTTATCAATACCGCCTTCGGTATCGGTACTTCTTGGTGTGCCGTTGTATCCTACAACTACTACACCAACAAGGTTGATAAGTTGACATACGCCCTCGACGAGGTTGGTTATTCTATCGCTCAGACATACGAAGCAAACCACACGGAAGAGGCTTAATTTTTGCTAACCCTTTAAATATTTATCACTATGGGTAAAGTAAAAATTAAGAAGAGCGACGTCTGGATCGACATGACACCAATGTCAGACGTGATGACCCTGCTGCTTACCTTCTTCATGCTCACGTCTACATTCGTTAAGAATGAGCCGGTGAAGGTTAACACTCCGGGTTCCGTGTCTGAGATTAAGGTGCCTGAGAACGGCGTCCTGACCATCCTGGTCAGTCCGGAAATCAAAGCCGGAAAGCCTACGGGCGAAGGCCAGGTATTTATGAGTATTGATAACACCGACCAGCTGGGCACTACATTGACAACAATGGCTTCCAGCTTCGGAGTATCTCTATCTGGTAAACAACAGGAAACTTTCAAGACCGAGTCAACATTCGGCGTACCGATGAGTGAGTTGAGTACCTATCTGACCATGTCTCCACAGGCTCGTCAGAAGACTCTCCCCACCAAGGGCATACCCCTTGACAGCATCAAAGGTGGTATGAGCGAATTCCAGCAGTGGGTCGATGCAGCCAGAAATGCCAATCAGGACATCAAGATTGCATTGAAGGCCGATGCTAAGACTCCCTACAAGACGGTCAAGAGAGTGATGAATGAACTCCAGGATATGGACGAAAGTCATTACTATATGATTACACAGCTTAAGAAAGAGGAGGACAACTAATGGCTAAAGGAGAAAAATCAAAACAGAAGAAGATTAACGTCCGCGTCGATTTCACCCCTATGGTTGACATGTTGATGCTTCTTATCACTTTCTTCATGTTGTGTACGACATTGAGCAAACCACAGACCATGGAGCTCACCATGCCAAGTAATGACAAGAACGCTCAGGAAGACCAGAAGAACGAGGCCAAGGCATCAGAGACTGTAACTATCTACGTTGCAAGCAATGATAAGATTTACTATGGCGAGGGTATTCCGCAGTACAACAATCCCGCATGGCTCAAGGAAACAACTTGGGGCAGCAATGGTATTCGTAAGGCACTGCGCGAACACGCCACCGAAAGTGGTATAAGGCCCGTTGAACGTATTGAGCTTGCAGTAAAGGAATTGAACCAAGACAGAGCTAACAATCCCAAGATGTATAACGACAGTATATATCAGAAGAAACTTAGCGATATCAAGGGCGGTAACCTCAAAGGTGAAAAGATACCGACGCTGACCATCGTTATCAAGCCTACTGACAATGCTTCGTACCTGAATCTGGTTGATGCTCTCGATGAAATGCAGATTTTGAGTATTGGTACTTATGTCATCGACAAGATTAGTGCTGATGATGAGAAATTGCTCTCTTCAAAAGGCGTGAAACTTTAAGATGATTTACTAACTATCAATTAAAAGAAAAGAAAATGGCAAAAATTGATCTATACGATCCTAAATGGATCGAGATGGTGTTCGCCAACAAGAACCGGGAATACGGAGCTTACAAACTCCGTAAAGGGACTTCGAACCGAAACATCAAAGCATTGCTTATCTTGGCCATAGCTGCAACTCTCGTGGGTGGATTCCTTGTTTACAAGATTCAGGCTCAGAAAGCCGAAGAGGCACGCATGGCCCGTATGGAAGCCATGGAGCTCTCCAAACTTCAGGAGCAGGCCAAGAAGCGTGAAAAGAAAGAAATCGTTAAACCGAAGATTCAGCCTAAGAAGGAAATTCCCGTAGCACGCCAAACTCAGAAGTTTACCGCACCTGTCATCAAGAAGGACGAACTCGTGAAAGAGGAAAACCAAGTGAAGCAGATGGATAAGCTGGACGAGAAGGTTGCCGTGGGAACGGAAAACGTCAAGGGTACAACTAACCGTACGGTAGAAGCTGTGCGCAATGACATCGCCGTGAACACTCCACCACCTGCACCGAAGCAGGAAGTTACCCAGAAGGTGTTCGACGTCGTAGAGGAGATGCCATCCTATCCCGGTGGCCCCGCTGCACTGATGTCGTACCTCAACAGTAACATCCGCTACCCGGTTGTTGCTCAGGAGAACGGCGTTCAGGGACGTGTAGTAATCTCGTTTGTTGTTGAGACAGACGGTTCTATCACTCAGGTAAAAGTAGCTCGCTCCGTTGACCCCTCACTGGATAAGGAAGCTGAACGTGTTGTTAGCGCCATGCCTCACTGGAAGCCCGGTAGGCAGAATGGCCAGGCAGTACGTGTGAAATACAACGTTCCTGTAACATTCAAACTTCAGTAACTACAACAGTTTAATGAAAAAGAACCTATCTTACATATTCGTAGGATTAACCCTTTCAGTTCTTCTTGTCGCTTCTTGTTCCGACAAGAAGAAGACAGGAAGAACTGATACACCGACGTCAGGGACGATTAGTTTCGTCTCTGACGAAAGTTTTAGTCCCATCATTGAAGAGGAGAGGCAGCAGTTTGAGTTCGATTACCCAAAGGCAAACCTCAAGCCCATCTACACTGATGAGATTACGGGCCTTAAGATGATACGCGACCTTAAGACTTGTCTGCTGATTACATCACGCGGGCTGACCCCCAACGAAATAGCGTTTATCAAACAAAAGAACATCATTCCCTCTGTTTTTCCCATTGCCTACGACGGCTTGGCGCTCATTGTCAACAAACAGAACAATGACACCTGCATTACCGTAAAAGATGTCAAGCGCATTCTCAGCGGGCAGGCAACCAACTGGAACGAAATTAATCCGGGTTCCAAACGTGGAGAGATAGAAGTGGTTTTCGACAACAAACAGAGCGCAACGCTCAACTATGCCGTCGACTCACTGCTGGAAGGCAAGCCCATCAACAGCCCTAACATCGTTGCTGCCAAAAACAGCAAGGCCGTTATCGACTATGTGGACAAGACTCCCAACGCCATAGGTGTAATTGGATCCAACTGGCTCAACGACCGTAGGGACACCACCAACACCACCTTCAACAAGAATATTCATGTGATGCAGGTATCCATAAAGGACAAGGCTACAGAGATGAACAGCTGGAAACCTTACCAAGCCTACCTGCTGGATGGAAGATATCCATTCGTCAGAACAATATACTGCATTGTTGTAGACCCCAGCAAAGCCCTGCCCTGGAGCTTTGCCAACTACATCTCCAGCCCCAAGGGGCAGCTCATCATCTTCCGGGCAGGCCTGCTGCCCTACAGAGGAGAAATTAACATTCGAACTGTAAACGTGAAAAATAGCTGAACGAAATAAACTTTCAAACAGCCTAACCGTCAAACGGGAAAATAGAAACATAGCGAACCTATTTAAAAAATTAGAATTATGAAAGTAATCAAATATGTATTAGCAGGAGCCTTGATGATGGGATTGTCAGCTCCGGTAATGGCTCAGGAGATTAGTTATCAGGACAAACTGAAGCCTATTGAGAACGTACTTAAAACGAATGCAGGCGACGCGAAAGCTCTGAAAGACCTCACGAAGGACTATCAGAAAGAATTCAAGAAGAACCCCAAGGCTCTTGTTGCACTGGGTGAACTGTTCGCCATGAACAAGAAATTCGCCGAAGCAGAGGCCGCTGCCAACATGGCCATATCCAGAGATAAGAGCTGCGGCGCAGCTTACATCCTGCTGGGCGACATCAAGGCCATGCAAGACAGTGGCGGCGACGCTGCCATGTGGTACTCGCAGGCCATGACGATGGATCCGAAGAATCCCGACGGATACATGCGTTACGCCAACGTATATCGCAAGGTAGACCCCGACGAGAGTGCCAAGGCGCTGCAGAAACTGAAGCAAATACGTCCCGACTTCCCTGTTGATGCCGAGACCGGAAACAGCTTCTACATCGGACAGAACTACGAAAAGGCTTACGAGTTCTTCTCAAAAGCCGACAAGAACCAGATGAGTGAGTACTATCTCGGTAACTACGACATCACCGACTACTACCTCCACAAATACGACGAGGCACTGGAACTGGCCAAGTTCGGCAAGAACAAGTTCCCCAAGAACACCCTCTTCAACCGTGTAGCCATGTGGTCGGCAGTAGATACGCAGAAGTACACCGAGGCACTGGGTTATGCCGAGTCGGTTATCAACAACGACACGCTGAAGAAGAGTGCCCGCGACTACCTCTACTACGGCCAGGCTCTGAAGGGCAACGGCCAGTTCGACAAAGCCATCGAGCAGTATCAAAAGGCTTTCGCCATCGACAACACCGACTTCAAGCCCTACCAGTATATAGCCGAAGCCTATCAGGCTGCCGGCCAGGAGGACAAAGCTCTGGAGTGGAGTCAGAAGTACATGGACAACAACCAGAACGCTACACCGTCCGACTTTGCCAAACTTGCCAACATCTACGTAGCCAAGGCAGAGAAAGCAACCACCGATAAGCTCTCCATCATGCAGAAAGCTTTCGCCATCTATGACAACATGGCAAGCAAGTGGCCGTCAATTTCAGGCTGGGCATTCCACCAGGCCGGCATCAGCGCCACACAGGTTGAACTGCACGACCAGGCAGCCGAATACTACAAGAAGGCCATCGATGCGCTGAAAAATACAACCGACGAGTCGGAGAAGGCCACCCTCATCAGCTGCCTCCAGAACATAGGCTACTACTATGCAGGTATCAAGAACGACCTCGAGTCGGCCAAGCCTTACTACGAGATACTTATCAAGCTCGACCCGAACGATGCCAACGCCAAGGCTGCACTCGGTCTCGACGAGACAACACCCACAGAATAATCAACCGTCCGGACATCCTCCGGCACACAGAACAAATACCAAGAGGTGGAAGTCAATAGGCTTCCACCTCTTTTAGTTTATACCTGCACAGCTATCAAATGCTGCCAACAACGGAATTAGCCAACCGCACTTTCACCTCGCCGCAAGGCAACAAAAAAGGCAGTTCTTAGGTAAGAACCGCCTTCTATCATTCTTTTTATCCGTTCCTTATTCAGGAAGACTGATTGCTTCGTTAGGACATACAGAAGCACAAGTACCGCACTCAGTGCAGAGATCAGGGTTAATAACATACTTGTCGCCTTCAGAGATTGCGCCTACAGGGCACTCGTCAATACATGTACCGCAAGCAATGCAGTCGTCGCTAATTACGTAAGCCATACTTAATTGATAATTTATTGTTAATAATGTTTGTGTACATTCACTGTAAGAATACCTACTCGTGTACGTTGCAAAGATACAATATAAATTCGAAATACCTACAAATGATGAGCGATTTTTTTCTTAATTAATACTTCACCGCCCGCCTGACAAACACAATAAGCAACCAGAAGCTGCGTTATTATAACGATATGAAAAAGATACTGTCCATCCTCCTCATACTCGCTACGACCACCCTGCAGGCACAGGCACAGGGGCGAGCCGTACAAAACAGGCCATACACCGACCTGCGGCCATTCCATTTCGGCATCCTTGTGGGCACTCACTTGCAGGACATAGAGCTTACTAACGCCGGCCCCCAGACCATTACGTTCGACGACGGCACCACCCGCGAGACCACGGTAACCGCAGACCAGGACCGTTGGGACCCCGGGCTAACCGTTGGTGTGCTTGGAGAGTTCCGCATCAACACCAACTTCCAGTTCCGCATCGCCCCGGCCATGTACTTCGGAAACCGCCACCTCACCTTCACCAACCATTCACAACCCGACGCCGAGGGCAACCCCACCCAGCAGCGGCAAGACCTGAAAACAGTCTACATTTCCTCGGCCTTCGACCTCATCTTTGCCGCCCCGCGCAACAACAACCACCGTCCTTATCTCATGGCCGGCCTCAACCCCATGCTCAACCTGAGCGGTAGCGGCGACGATTACATCCGCCTGAAGAGGTACGACGTCTATGCCGAAGCCGGCGTAGGCTGCGACTTCTACCTGCAGTTCTTCAAGTTACGCCCTGAGCTCAAGTTCCTTTTCAGCCTCACCAACAGCCTCGACACCAACCACCCGGCCCAGCTACGCGACAAGAACATGCTCCCCTACGCCCAGTCAGTCTCCAAGGCGCACACCAAGATGATAGTCCTCACCTTCTATTTTGAATAAAAGTGCATGACAAAAAAGAGTACACTGGCGCTTTAACCAACAAGAATACACCGATAACGAAAACCCAAACAGAAACCAAAACAAAGTCATCAGACCATGACCCAAGCAGAAGCCGTACAAGCAACAATAGAGAATTTAGGCGGCGTAGCCACCTTAGGACAAATCAACCAGAACATTTTCAAGATCACGGAATGCAAATGGGGAGCCAAAGACCCGTTCGCAACAATCCGCCGAATAGTCCGCCACAACACGCAGGGCATCTACCGCATCAAGCCCGGACTATACGGGCTGGAGTCGCACCGCAAACAGCTAGAAGCCAACGGCTACATAGTTGAGACGCCATTGAACAAGAATTCAAAGGCTTTGGACGACTTTAACCATTACTACTATCAAGGACTGCTGGTTGAATTTGGAAACATGAAAGGCTTAAAAACATTTGTTCCTGACCAAGATAAGAACAGGATGTTCCTCCATCAAGCCAGACTTGGGGACCTACGCTCATTAAAAAAAATTCCACCCTACACTTACCCGCACTTAGTAAAACGAAGTTCTACGATTGATGTTATCTGGTTCAACGAGCGCAGTATGCCCCACTCCTACTTCGAAGTAGAACATTCTACAGATATACAAAATTCGTTACTGAAGTTTGAAGACCTGCAGGACTTTAACGTGCGCATGCTGATAGTTGCAGACAACTCACGCAGACAAGCCTTTGAACGCAAAAAGGCAGAGGCTGCGTTCAAACCTATATCGCGCCGAGTTGACTTCCTAAGCTACGAAACACTCGTTACCCAATATGAGCTGGAAGTCACAATGCAAAGCATGGAACTCAGATTGTAGCCAACATCCACCCTGCAACTTGCCCGGCGAATTAAAACGTCAACTCACCCATTCACTAATTGTTGACTGTCAAATTTAATCTCTTGCCTTCCTTAACAATTTATACGGAACACATCACGTCATCTCTATAGCAGAATAGATTGCAATTTCTTGTTAATCAATACATTATGGTCAGCATTCTTGGAAGTATCTTTCAAGCCCCTTGACCGATACCTTCAGCGGGCTTGAAGGGCTGCATCAAGGGGCTTGAAGCATAGCTTTTTGAAAGCCGGTGGCAGCAGGGGGCTGCAAGAGATGCGGCAAACGGGAAATCAGGAAACGAAGAACCGGCACTGAAAGAACAATCTCTTCGGTGCCGGTTCTTCTGTTTCGGGCAGCAGTGCCGGGCTATTTCTTGTCGAAGCGGAGCTCCATCCGACCCACGTAGACGGCGTTTTTGCCGTTCTGGTCAATGGGTACGTTGTGCCCGTCGAGGTTCTTCACGTAGCGCAGTTGCTTGAAGTAGGTGTGCGAATGGCCACCCAGCACCAGGTCGATGTTACGCGAACGGGCCACAACCGTTTGGTCGTTCATGCCCTTTTCGCCCCATCCGAGGTGCGAAATCAGGATTACCACGTCGCATTTCTTCTTGTTCTTGAGCAGCGAGGCCGTCTCGTTGGCTACCTGCACGGGGTCTTTATAAACGAGCGGGCCGTAGTTCTGCTGCGATACAAGTCCCTCCAGTTGAGGGTCGATGGCAAAGACACCAATCTTGATGCCGTTGCGCCGCAGGATGATGTAGGGCTTCACGATGTCGCGCAGGGGTGTACCTGCGAAGTCGTAGTTGGAACACAGGATGGGAAAGTTGGCCTTGCGGAAGAGCCGGGCCATGTTGTCGAGCCCGAAGTCGAACTCGTGGTTGCCGATGGTAGAGGCGTCGTAGCCCATCTGGTTCATGAGACCTATCTCCACGTCGCCCCTGAAGAGCGTGTAGTAAGGCGACCCTTGAGAGAAGTCGCCGCTGTCGAAGAGCAGCAGGCCGGGGTTCTTCCGGCGCTCGTCCTTAAGCATGGCGATGCGGCGAACGAAGCCTCCGCGGCCGGCGAGCATGGTGTCGGCCAGGTTCTCATTGAGCGGCAAGATGCAACTGTGGGTATCGTTGGTGTGCAGTATCACCAGTTTCTTCTGTGCCGATGCAGGCATCAGCAGCACCAGCAGCAGGGCTGCCAGCAGGATGTTCTTCTTCATTTTCTACTCTACTTTTATTCTTCCTTCCTTTTGGCTGTCTACTATCTTGCCCGCCTTGGTCTGCTCACGGAAGTAATCCATGATGATAAAGCGCACGTTGTTCTGCTGGTCTTGCGGGCTCACCACCTGCGTGGCCTGCTTAAAGGCTTCCAACTTGTCGTTGCCCTGGGCCAGGTAATCGAGCGTGGCTATGCGATAGCTGGTGGCAGGGTCTATGGGCCGGCCGTTGAGCCGGGCCGACTTGAGCTTGCCGTCGGCCGTGATGACCAGCTCCACTCCGTGGCTCACGCCCTCGCCTCCCATAGCCGCCATCTCGCGAAAGAGCTGCAGCAGGCGGTCGCCCTGCAGGGTCAGGAAGCATATCTTGTTCTCAAAGGGCGCCACGTCAATCACGTCGCCGTTGGTAACCTGCCCCTTGGCAAAGGCCGCGCGGATGCCTCCCATGTTGTAAACGCCCATTACCGGCTGTTCTCCGTAGGCCCGGCCGCCCCACACGAGGATGTCGGCCAGCAGGTTGGAGAGTTCGCTCTCGGGCCTCCCGGCGGCCATGTAGCGGGCCACGGAGCCCACCACGGGGCTCATGATGCTGTCCACCTGCCGCTTGTAAGGCTGCAGGAAAGCCGTGGCGCGGGCATCGGGGGCGGCGTCGTAGCGGCTGTCTACGAGTATGCGCGAGCGGCTGATGCCGGCCAGCTTGTACTGTGATTTGCAGGCGGAGGCCAGCAGCAGCGCCGGCAGCAGTCCCGCCCAGAGGAGTTTCTGCTTCATAGTCAATAGCTTTTATGCTGCAAAGTTACTGATTTTTATTCATTTGCAGCACCTTTGAGCGTAAGTTTCGGCATTTTAAAAGAAAACGGATGAGGGAACGGAAAGTTGGGAGAAAAAGTCACGAAAAATGAATTTTCGTTTGGCGCTTATGGAAAAAAGTCGTACCTTTGCATCCGCTTTTCGGCCTAACCGCTGGCAGTGGACGTGTCATTAGCCATGTTGGGTTGGAACGACAAACAAATTTAATTAGTTATAACAATGGATTTAATTAAAGTTGCTGAAGAAGCATTTGCAACCGACAAACAGTTCCCCGAGTTCAAATCGGGCGATACCATCACTGTCGCTTACAAAATCGTCGAGGGTTCTAAGGAGCGTATCCAGCTCTATCGTGGCGTAGTCATCAAGATTAACGGCCACGGCAACAAGAGGCGTTTCACCGTTCGCAAGATGTCGGGAACCATAGGCGTGGAGCGTATATTCCCCATCGAGTCGCCCAATATCGACAGTATTGAGGTGAACAAGCGTGGCAAGGTGCGCCGTGCCAAGCTGTACTATCTCCGCAATCTTACAGGTAAAAAGGCCCGTATCAAGGAGAAGCGCACGCTTACAGGAGAATAATCAGAATCCTGCAAATCCAGAGGAAAAAGATAAAAAGAGGTTCCGCCCAAGGGTGGAATCTCTTTTTATTTTGCCTGCTCCCCGGCAGGAGAGGCCCTGGCCGTTGTTTATCGTAAAGCCGCACGCCAGCAGCAGGGGCTGCGTTGGGGCTATTCGTGGCCGGTGTCTTCGTAGTTACGCTCGGCGTCGGCATTGCCCTTGAGCGCTTCGTGCAGGTCGGTCCAGTTCTGGAAGCCCATGAACAGGGCCAGTCTGTTAAGTGTCTGGGCCGACGGCTTATCGCCAACCCGGAGCCGTTGCATGAGTTTACGGAAGCCGGAAAGCTCCCGGAGCTCCGTTCCAGCTTTCTTTTCCAAAGCCTCAGCCAGGAGTTTCAAATCCCTTTTCATCATCCTAACCATTCAAATAATTGCACTGCAAAGGTATGAAAAATTAGCATACGGCGGCTAAATGTCGGCTAAAAATGTTACTTTTGCACAAAGAAAACAATTTCGCCCCTTATGAAAGAATTAGCATTAAAGTACGGATGCAATCCCAACCAGAAGCCTTCGCGTATCTTCATGACCGAAGGCGAACTCCCCATCGAAGTGCTCAACGGCCGCCCGGGCTACATTAATTTCCTCGACGCGCTCAACAGCTGGCAGCTCGTTAGCGAGCTCAAGGCCGCCACCGGAGTGCCCGCAGCAGCCTCGTTCAAGCATGTTTCGCCCGCCGGAGCAGCCATCGGGCTGCCTCTGAGCGACACACTGAGCAAGATATACTTCACAGACGACGTGGAGATACCGCTCACCCCGCTGGCCTGCGCCTATGCCCGAGCCCGCGGAGCCGACCGTATGTGCTCCTACGGCGACTTCGTTGCGCTGAGCGATACCTGCGATGCAGCCACGGCAACACTCATCAAACGCGAAGTTAGTGATGGCGTGATAGCCCCGGATTATACCCCCGAAGCCCTCCAGATACTGCAAAATAAACGCAAGGGAACGTACAACGTCATCAAGATAGACCCCAACTACCACCCCGCACCCATTGAGTACAAGCAGGTGTTCGGCATCAGTTTCGAGCAAGGACGTAACAACGTGAGGCTTGATGATCCCGACCTGTTTACCAACAGGCCCACCCAGAACAAGGAAATACCGCAGGCAGCCATGCGCGACCTGGTTATCGCCCTCATCACCCTGAAGTACACGCAGAGCAACTCCGTTTGTTACGCCAAGGACGGGCAGGCCATCGGCATCGGTGCAGGCCAGCAGAGCCGCATACACTGCACTCGACTGGCCGGCAACAAGGCCGACATCTGGTGGCTGCGCCAGTCGCCCCGGGTCATGAATCTGCCCTTTAAACCGGGCATCCGACGCGCCGACAGAGACAATACCATCGACGTTTACATCAGCGACGAGTGCGAGGACGTGCTGCGCGAGGGCACCTGGCAGAACTTCTTCACGGAGAAGCCGGAGCCTTTTACGCCCGAAGAGAAGAAGGCGTGGATAGCCTGCAACACGGGCGTAGCTCTGGGCAGCGACGCTTTCTTCCCCTTTGGCGACAACATAGAGCGCGCCCACAAGAGCGGGGTGCAGTACATCGCCCAGGCCGGAGGCTCCATACGCGACGACAATGTCATCGAGACTTGCGACAAATACAACATCGCCATGGCCATGACGGGCGTGCGCCTCTTCCACCACTAACGCCTGCGCGGCCTGCAGCAACAACTAAAGAAAGAAGAAAATGACGGACATCGACGAAATCATTGAAGGCGGACTGGTTTTCAAAGGCTCATCTGCCGGAGGCGGAAAGGCCGACGACAAGGTCAAGACCAAGGCCCGCAAGAAGAAGTACATCACCGGAGCCCACGGCTCGGGCAGTGCCCGCCAGAAGGCTAAATACCGCGAACAGCGCGCCAACAGGCACAAGAAGAAGAAATAAGAAAGGGATGCTCACCACGTGGCGGGCATCCCTTTTGGGTTTTGTTAGCTGTAAAAGAAGGTCTTGGAAGCATGTTCCGGGAACTTTTGACAGGTGTCGCACAATCGTGTGACAAGTGTCGCACAATCATTCGACAGCTGTCACACGCCGGCTCAGTTCCTCTTCGAGCTCACCATTCCGCTCTTGCTGAGCGTCAGGGTGACGGCTTGCAGCTTCTTGCCGATATGGTCGAAGAGAACGGCGGGGTTGAAGCGGCGGCCGCGGAAGTGGGTCTCAAAATGCAGATGCTCCGTAGTGGCGCGGCCCGTTCGGCCCGTGAGGCCTATCACCTGGCCGGCTTTTACCCGCTGGCCCACCTTCACAAAGTTGCGCGACTGGTGGCTGTAGAGCGTCTCGAAACCGTAGGCATGGCGGATGACGATGCAGTTACCGTAGCCGAAATACGCGCAGGCACGGGTCACCACGCCGTCGAAGGCAGCCAAAATCTTGTCGTTCGGCTTTGTCTTGATGTCCACTCCGCCGTGGTGGCGCTTGCCTCCGTAGGGGCTGATAACGTGACTCCCGGGCAGCGGATAGGCCCAGTGCTCCTGCTCTATTTCTTCCAGGTTCAGCTTGAAAGTGACGCTCTGCAGGAACGGGTCGCTCTCCCGGTCGGGGTCGAGGCTGCGTCCGGTCTTCGCTTTCTCGCCGCTGCGGGTGTTTACTTCGATACGTGCGCCGCGCTTCTCGATGAGCAGCAGCTGCTTCTTGAGGCTGTGGCGGCGAATGTCGAGTATGGTTTCGGGATTGATGCGGCGCCCGTTCACCATGATGGCAAAGCGGCAGTAGCTGCGGCCGTTGCGGCCGCCAACGATGGCAACGGTTTGTCCGGCCTTCACCTCCTGCCTCACCTTGACCATGTTCTGGGCGTTTTCGCCGTACACGGTCTCCAGCCCGTTGGCGTGCCGCAGCACGATGACGTTGCCAAAAGCGGGAATGTTACGCGACAGACGGACCACGCCGTCGAACATTGCTTTTACGGCATCGCCCTCCTTGGTGCTGATTTCAAGCTCGGAATTGCCGGCAGACGGCGTCGCCTTTCCAACCGGAAGGGGGAACGAGAAATCTGACTTGTGCAAGCTGGTGAAGTCGACCGTGAAAGCATCGGACGCTGCAAAGAGGCCTGGGGTTTCTATACTAATCTGCTGCATCTCGGCAGGCGTGAACTTGTCCTTTGACGGTGCAAAGGCCGAAAGCGCCGTGACAAGCAACAACGGGGTGAGGATATATCTGAGTTTACGGTTCATTCATCAAGTTTTCTGGGTGACTGTTATCGTAGCATAATGGCGGTGAAGAGGCGGCCGGAAGCACTGCCAAGGCGGCGGGCCGAGAAGTATTCATCGCTGTGAGAGTAGGTGCACACGCCCGACTGCTGTATGTTGGCGGGGCTGATGCCTGCCTGTACCAGTTGCAAACGGTTGCACTCGGGCAGATTGATGTGCCATTTGTCATGTCTGGCGGCTATCTGCGCCATGTCAAAACCAGCTTCGGCAAACTGGTCGTACACCTCCTGCCCCACTTCAAAGTTAGCCTCCGAGATGCCCGGACCTATCACGGCACGCAGTCGGGCGGGGTCGGTGCCAAAGGCGGCACGCATCTCGGCCACGGCTTTCATGGCCACTCGCTGCACCGTTCCGCGCCATCCGGCATGCACGGCACAGCCGGCTTTCTGCGCTGAATCGTACAGGAGAAGGGGAATGCAGTCGGCAGTTGAAACGCCGATGCACACGCCCGGCAGGCTGGTCAGCACGCCATCTACGCCGTCGAGCAGCATTTCCCGAACGCCGGAGCTCAAGGTAAAGAACTCTGAACCTATGAGCCGCAGCTCCACACCGTGCGTCTGGCGGGGCAGCACGATGCTATCGGCGCCGATGCCAAGCTCTGCAGCCAGCAATCTGCGGTTCTCCATCACGGCAGCTTCATCGTCTCCGCAGTAAGGATTGATGTTAAACGCGCCGTAGTTACCCTTGCTCACGCCGCCGCGGCGGGTGGTGCTGAAGGCCGTTACGCCGTTACCTATATCGTAATATATCAGTTCCGGTGGGGTCATAACGTTGCGTCGTCATCATATTCAAAATCCTCCAGGTCTTCAACATCTTCCAACTCGTCGGCATCCATGTACTCAACGTCGCCGTCTTCGCCCTCGTCCTGCATCTCTGCCCGGAAGCTGCTCATGTCCTTGTCACGGTGCACGAGGGTGTCTTCGGCCGTTATTTCCTGCAGTTTATTGCTCTCGCTGTTCAGCTCCTTCCATAGTATATCCTTGAGTTCGTTGAGCCCCTGCCCCGTTACTGCAGAGATGAAGACCACGGGGAGGTCGGTAGGCAGCGTGTCACGAAGCATCTCGATGAGCTCTTCATCCAGCAAGTCGCTCTTGGTAACGGCCAGAACACGGTGCTTGTCGAGCATCTCGGGGTTGAATTTCCGTAGCTCGTTGAGCAGCACCTCGTACTCTTTCCGGATGTCGTCGGTATCGCCCGGCACCATGAACAGTAGCAACGAGTTGCGTTCGATGTGGCGCAGGAAGCGCAAGCCGAGGCCTTTCCCCTCGCTTGCTCCTTCGATAATGCCCGGAATGTCGGCCATGACGAACGACTTGTTGTCGTGATATCCCACTATTCCCAGCGACGGTTCGAGCGTAGTGAAGGGATAGTTGGCTATCTTGGGGCGTGCGCTGGAGAGCGACGAAAGCAACGTAGACTTGCCTGCATTGGGAAATCCAACCAGCCCGACGTCGGCCAGCAGCTTGAGTTCCAGGATGATTGTCATCTCTTCCATCGGTTCACCAGGCTGCGCATAGCGTGGAGCCTGGTTGGTTGCGGAGCGGAACTGGAAGTTTCCCAAGCCTCCCCGGCCGCCCTTGAGCAGCAGAACAGTCTGCCCGTCGTAGGTAACATCGCACACGTACTTGCCCGTTTCGGCATTGTACACCACCGTACCGCAGGGCACGTCTATGTACATATCCTTGCCATCGGTACCGTGACACTTGTCTCGTCCGCCGTTACCGCCGTGTTCGGCGAATACATGTCGCTGGTATTTCAGGTGCAGCAAAGTCCAATAATTATGGTTGCCGCGAAGATAGATGCTGCCACCATGGCCGCCGTCGCCGCCGTCCGGGCCTCCGTTAGGCTGGTACTTCACGTGGCGAAGGTGCATGGAACCTCGGCCGCCCTTGCCCGAGCGGCAGTAAATCTTTACGTAATCAACGAAGTTGGAATCTGCCATTGCCTCTGTATCTTTAAAAAGAAAGAATGAAAAAATGAAGATTCTTCCGGTCAGAAAGGAATCTTTCATTTTCCCATTCTTTCGCTGTAATGTCTTTGTTTATAGGTTGTCTATCACCTCGCAGATATCGGCGAAGATGCGGTCGAGCTCGCCGAAGCCCTCGATATGGTGGCGGATGCCTTCCTTGTTGTACCACTCAATGAGCGGAGCGGTCTGGCTATGGTAAACGTCGAGGCGCTTCTTGATGGTTTCCTCGTTGTCGTCACTGCGGCCACTCTGCTGTCCGCGCAGGATGAGACGCTTCATCAGCTCCTCTTCGGGCACGTCGAGTTCTATCATGGCAGCCACCTTGTTGCTGCGTGCTGCAAGCATCTGCTTGAGTGCCTCGGCCTGGGGAATGGTGCGGGGGAAGCCGTCGAAGATTACGCCTTTGTGCTCCTTGCCGAAGCTGTCGTAAACACTGGCCAGGATATCGACCATCAACTCGTCGGGAATAAGCTGCCCGTTGTCTATGTAACCCTTGGCAGTTTTACCGAGTTCGGTGCCGTTTTTCATCTCGTTTCGCAGCACGTCGCCGGTAGAGATATGCTCAAAGCCGTACTTGGCTATCAGCTTGTCGCTCTGTGTACCTTTGCCTGAACCGGGTGCACCGAAAATAACAATATTCTTCATCTTTATGTTTTGTATTGAAAAAATTAATCTTTCACGAGCGTGTAGATGTCTCGCAGGTTGCGTCCCTGCTGGTCGTAGTCGAGCCCATAGCCCACAATGAAATCGTTGGGGATGTTCATTGCCGCATATTCTATGTTGAGCGGAACCTGCAGTTTGCCCGGCTTGACGAGCAGCGAGCAGATGTGCACGCTCTTGGGGCCACGTGTGCCGAGCGACTCTATCATCTGTTTCATCGTGGCGCCCGTATCGACTATATCCTCTACAATGATGACCGTGCGGTCGTGCAGGTCCTCGTTGAGCCCTATAACCTCCTTGATTTTGCCCGTTGAGGTGGTGCCCTGATAGGATGCCAGCTTCACAAAGGAAATCTCACTCGGTATTGTTATGAAGCGCATCAGGTCGGCCGCGAACATGAAAGAACCGTTCAGAACTGCCAGGAACAGAGGATTCTTGCCCTCCATGTCTTGGTTTATCTTCTCTGCAACGGCCTTCACGCGCTGCAGAATCTCCTCTTCAGGGATGAACGTCTTGAACGTCTTGTCCTTGATTTTAACTACACTCATCGCTTGTTTTTAGATAATTTGGAGCAAAATTACTAAAAATATGGCAAACGATGGTCACTGATTAGCATTAATTTTGTATTTTTGCAGAGTTATGAAGATTTTTACAAGTGCTCAAATTCATGAGCTCGACAGATATACTATAGAGCACGAACCCATCAAAAGCATTGATTTAATGGAGCGTGCAGCCAAGGCGCTCACCCGTGCCATTACCGAGATATGGTCCGAACGCACACCGGTGGTGGTCTTTGCCGGACCGGGCAACAACGGTGGCGATGCGCTGGCAGTGGCCCGCATGCTTGCCGAACAGAACTACCAGGTATCGGTCTATCTCTTCAACATCCACAACCACCTCTCCGAAGAGTGCGAAGCCAACCGCCGGCACGTGGCCGAGAGCAAGCGCATCAAGGCCTTCACGGAGATTTCACTCAACTTCGATCCGCCCAAACTGGATGCCGACACGCTGGTCATAGACGGCCTCTTCGGCTCCGGACTCAACAAACCACTGGCCGGAGGGTTCGCCTCTTTAGTGAAATACGTTAACCAGAGCCCTGCCAAAGTGGTTGCCATCGACATCCCGTCGGGGCTCATGACGGAGGACAACACCTACAACATCCACTCCAACATCATTCGAGCCGACCTCACCCTCACCCTCCAACAGAAGAAGTTAGCCATGCTGATGGCCGACAACCAGCAGTACATAGGCCAGCTAAAGGTACTCGACATCAGGCTCAGTCCCGAGTACATCAACGCCACGGAGGCACAGTACCGTATCCTCGAAGAGGCCGATCTGCGCCCCATGCTGCTCCCCCGGAGCCCTTTTGCACACAAAGGAACCATGGGCCACGCGCTCATCATAGCCGGCAGTTACGGCATGGCGGGAGCCGCCATACTGGCAACACGGGCCTGCCTGCGTACCGGTGCCGGCAAAGTAACCGTGCACACGCCCAAGCGCAACTACGAAATCATGCAGCTCTCAGCACCGGAAGCCGTGCTCCAGATGGACCACGAAGAGACTTACTTCTCCGAAGCAGTAGACACGGAAGACTTTGATGCCATCGGCATAGGTCCCGGTCTGGGCCGCCAGGAGAACACGGCAATCGCCCTGATAGCGCAGATACGCCGCGCACAATGCCCCGTTGTACTCGATGCCGACGCACTGAACATACTGGCTAACCACCGCGCCTGGCTCCAACAACTGCCTGCAGGCATCGTCATGACACCCCACCCCAAGGAGTTCGACCGCCTGGCCGGCGCCGCCAGCAGCGGCTGTTACGAGCGCCTCATCAAAGCTCGGGAGATGGCAGAGCACCTGCATGCCTACATTATTCTCAAGGGTCACTGCTCTGCACTCTGCCTGCCCGACGGCCACATCGTATTCAATCCCACCGGTAATGCAGGCATGGCAACGGCCGGCAGCGGCGATGTACTCACCGGAATCATCACCGCTCTGCTTGCCCGCGGCTACAAGCAGCCCGAAGCCTGCATGCTGGGCATGTACCTGCACGGCTCTGCCGGCGACATTGCTGCACAGACCACAGGCCTGGAGAGCCTCATTGCAAGCGACATTACAGACCATTTGCCACAGGCATTCAAGCGACTCAACGATTAACAACACAGCACGCAAGATATGAAAAAACTAATGCTCAGCATCCTGATTGCCGCCGGCACTGCGCTTCCTGCATGTGCCCAGCAGCCTGTTAACGGCACTTCGTACTACCTGCCCAAGACTACATTGCGCTTCACCTTGCTGATAGAAAGAACCACCTACACGCCCGGAGAGTTCGCCATCTACGCCGACCGATACATGAAAACGGGCAACGTACAGCTGCAACCCAGCCGGACTTACCGTATTGTAAGCACCCGGATGGTGCCCGTAGGCGTGCCCGACTCGGCCAAGCAGTTCACACTCGACCTTGAAAAGAAGCTCAGCATCAGCAACATAGACCGCGATGAGAACGGCATCCTGCTGGCTATCAACGCCAAAGGGCACCGCCAGGAGCTGCCCGCTCCTTTCGTGCCGGACCGCAAAAAGACGCTGCCCAACCCCCGCGACTTCATGAACGAGGACATTCTCACGGCCGGCAGCACCGCCAAAATGGCAGAACTCACGGCGCAGGAGATTTACGACGTGCGCGAAAACCGCAGCATGCTGGCCAAGGGGCAGGCTGAGTTCATGCCCAAAGACGGCGAACAACTGCGCATCATGATGAACAGTTTGAACCGGCAGGAGGCTGCCTTGATGCAGACGTTCGAGGGTACCAGCGTTAAAGACACAACGGAGGTAGTGCTCAACTTCACGCCAACGGCCGAGACGGACAGGCAACTCTTCTTCCGTTTCTCCAAGAAGCTGGGCCTCACTGATACCGACGACCTCGGCGGCTCACCTTATTATATCAGCGTGAAGCGGGCCAACAACGTGCCCACTCCTGCCCCCACGGCCAGAGAAGAGAAGAAAGCAAAGGACGACTTCGGCCTCTACGTGAACGTACCGGATAAGATTGAGGTAACGCTCTACAAGGAGGAACAGCCCGTGGAGCACTATGAAGTGCTGGCGGGACAGTTCGGCAAGACGGAGATCATGAGCGCCGAACTCTTCGGAAAGAAACAAACAAGCAAGCTGCTGCTATACCCCGTAACGGGAAGTATTGAGAAGATAGAGGTGGAGAACTTGAAATAAAAACCTCCCCCTGCCCCCTCCGAAGGAGGGGGAGTATGAGAGCAACGGGCTTGATAAGGGGAGAAGGGGAGACCTCCCCCGGCCCCTCCGAAGGAGGGGAGGCATGGGACAGAGGGCTTGATGAAGGGAAGAAGAACCCCCACTCCCCTCCTTCGGAGGGGTCGGGGGAGGTTTTCGGCATCCTGCTGGGGATAAGGAACAGAGATTGACGGACCGATGGATCCGTCTTTTTTGTGCTTCTTGGGCTGCGATGGTGATGAGTTGGCGGCGGCAGGGTGTGGTTTTTCAAGGGTGCTGCTAGCATCTAAAATTCCTTTCTCTTATCACCTGATTTGTCACAGGTATCAATCAAGGGGCTTGAAGCTATTGGTCAAGAGGCTTGAAGCTATCGGTCAAGAGGCTTGAAGCTATCGGTCAAGGGGCTTGATGAGGGCATGTTTGCGGAATGCCGACAGTATGGGGCTTCTGCGAAGGTGTGCAGGTGGGGTGGAAGAGCTGGCTTGCAGCTGCATTTTTCATGTTCTACGGCTGTGCTTCTCATGTTCTGCGCCTGTGTTTTTCATCTTCTGCGGCTGCGCTTTTCACGGCTTGCGGCTGCGTTTCTCAATGGTAGCGGAGGGGCAAACAAAAAGCGGGAGCCGCACAGGTGTCGGTCCCGCTTCTTTTCAATTCTATTATATATATGCTTAACGTAATCGTTACGCTCGAGCTGCTACTGCCCGGTTAGTCGAGATTAGCGAGCTTGTCGTTGGAGCCAAGCACATCAGTAATCTTGTGCTTGTACAGGTCCTCCATGTATTCACGTGCCTTGCCGCAATACTGACGGGGGTCGAAATACTCGGGATGCTCCACGAACGTCTGGCGTACACCTGCCGTAAAGGCCAGGCGAGAGTCAGAGTCAATGTTAATCTTGCATACGGCGCTCTTGGCTGCCTTGCGCAGCTGCTCCTCCGGAATGCCTACTGCATTGGGCAGTTTGCCGCCGTTGGCGTTGATGATGTCTACATATTCCTGCGGAACTGATGATGAACCGTGGAGCACGATGGGGAATCCGGGAAGCTCTTTCTCCACACCCTCGAGTACGTCGAAGGCCAATGGAGGAGGCACCAGGCGGCCTGTCTTCGGGTCGCGTGTGCACTGCTCGGGCTTGAACTTGTAGGCTCCGTGCGATGTACCGATAGAGATGGCCAGCGAATCAACGCCGGTGCGAGTGGCAAAGTCAACCACCTCTTCGGGCTTGGTGTAGTGAGACTCCTCGGCAACAACCTCGTCTTCAACGCCTGCCAGCACGCCCAGCTCGCCCTCAACGGTTACGTCAAACTGGTGAGCGTAGTCAACCACCTGCTTAGTCAGGGCGATGTTCTCCTCGTAAGGAAGTGCAGAACCGTCGATCATCACCGACGAGAAGCCCATGTCAACGCAGCTCTTGCAGAGCTCGAAGCTGTCTCCGTGATCCAGATGGAGCACTATCTCGGGGTGGTTGCAGCCCAGTTCCTTGGCGTATTCTACAGCTCCTTCGGCCAGATAGCGCAGGAGCGTCTGGTTTGCATATTTGCGGGCACCCTTTGAAACCTGCAGGATGACCGGCGACTTGAGCTCTGACGAGGCCTTGATGATGGCCTGCAGCTGCTCCAGATTGTTGAAGTTGAATGCGGGAATAGCGTAACCGCCGTTGATGGCTCTCTTGAACATCTCGCGTGTATTCACGAGACCTAATGTCTTATAACTAACTGCCATAATGTTGATATGTTTAAAAAATGAATAAATCTCTTGTTTATCTCATTGCAAAATTACACTTTTAATTTGAGTTAACAAAACGATATGCCTCTTTTTAGTGTTATGTTGAGGTTAAAAAAGATAATATTCCCTTAATTTGGAAGCTGTGAAGAGACGATTTGCCAATTTCATGTTGCAAAGCTGCGCGGTCGTTTTCCCGCTCCGGACAGTAAGGAGCAATCTGCTTTTGGCAGGCATTTTACATTTCGATTAAAAATCTTCTGTTTTAATGGATGATTACTGAAAGTTTTTCTATCTTTGCACCCAACCGAAAAGAAAAGCAGCTGCCGGCATCCCGCCGGCCCGGTCTAACTGCGTGAAGAGATACATTACAATTATCAAATAACCTAAATTCATCATGATGGAATTAAAGAATTCACCCGACAACAGGCGCAACCTGCTGTGCACGGTTGCACTTGCGGCATTTTGTTTTTTTACTCCCACCCCGTTGCCGGCAGTCAATGCGCCGCGCACGGTGCCCGCTGCACAGCAGCAGGACAACAAGATTAGCGGCACGGTTAAGGATACCGGCGGCGAGCCACTCGTAGGTGTAACGGTCAAGGTGCTGGGCTCCGGCACCGGCGTTATTACCGATGCCGACGGCAACTTCACCCTCAACGTGCGCCAGGGCAGCACCATCGAGTTCTCATGTATCGGCTACAAGACCCAGCGCATCAATGCAGGACGCGGCAGCCGGATGGACATCACCATGCAGGACGACAACCTGATGCTCGACGAGGTGGTGGCTATCGGCTACGGTCAAGCTAAAAAAGGAGACCTCTCGGCGGCTGTTTCAACGGTTGCGAACGTGGACAAATTGCAGGAAAGACCTGTGAGCAGCGTGAGCCAAATGCTGCAAGGACAGGTGCCGGGCGTATCGGTTGTGGCCAACGGAGGCCACCCCGGACAGGAGCCAACCATCACTATCCGGGGCATGGGCTCGCCTAACGGCGAGGCTCCTCTGTACGTGGTAGACGGCGTTCCGGGCGCTCCCTTCAACCTGAGCGACGTGACCAACATCACCGTACTTAAGGATGCAGCCTCTGCAGCCATATATGGAGCCTACGCAGGATCGGCAGGCGTCATCCTTGTAACAACCAAGCAGGCCGCTGCCGGCAGGCCGAGCGTAGAGTACAACGGCGTTTTCGGCTTCTCTGCCTCGCAGAATCTGCCGCAGTCACTCTCGTGGGCAGACGAGATGAGGGTGCGCAAATACTCCTACGAAGAGCAGGGCGGAACGCTCCCCAACGGCTGGAACGTACTGAACAGCGACCCCGTTTACGGCCAAACCAATACCGACTGGATTGATGCCATCTTCCGTACGGCATCGTTCAACCGCCACAACATCGCCATTGCAGGCGGCACGGAAGACTTCTCCAACCGCCTCTCGCTCGAGATAAACAATGCCCAGGGCACGCTTGAGAACACCTACAACCGGCAGGTGATAGCCCGACTGAACTCGATGTGGATGATAAACAAGTACATCCGCATACGCGAAGACCTGAGCTGGCGCGATGTAAAGACCGTGGACGCCAATACCACCAGCGCCGAATCAGGTATCATCTCGTCGGCTCTGATGATGCCGCGCAACGTGTTCCCACGCGAGGAGAACGGCAGCTACATGGGCACCGTGCCGGCTGCCTACAGCCAGTATGGCGACATACACGGCGATGCCATCAACCCCATCCGCATGCTCATGGACCCTTACAACAACAACCACGCATCGACGGTTACCAGCTCCACCTTCCTTGACATTCTGCAACCCGTGCGCGGACTCAACTTCACGAGCCGCTTCACCTACAAGCAGACCAACTACATGCAGCGCACTTACCGCACACGACGCACCGAGATAGGGCACGGATATCAGGAGAACCAGCTCTCTGAAGCCAGCTACCGAGAGCCTCAGTGGGACTGGGAAAACACGCTGTCGTACGACCGCATCTTCGGCAAACATACCCTGGGGCTCATGGCTTCGACCACGGCAAGCCAGTATCAGTACCGCTACTTCGACGCCATGGCTCGCAACTTCAAGGACGAAACGCCGTCGATGTTCTACTTCATCAATGCCGGCGAGTATCAGAATCCTACCGACCAGTACTACAAGGACCGCAACCTTTCGTTCGTGGCACGTGCTGCCTACAGCTTTGCCGACCGTTACTTCCTCACCGCTTCTATCCGTCGAGACTACGCGAGCAGGCTTCCGGAGGGCAAGAAGTACGGCGACTTCCCCTCTGTTACGGCCGCCTGGAAGCTCACTTCAGAGCCTTGGTTCCCCAAGAGCTCCACGCTGAACCTGCTGAAGCTGCGCGCCAGCTGGGGTAAGATTGGCAACCTGGGCTCCATAGGCTACGGTTACGGCAACGCCACGCTGTCCAGCCGCTACATTGGCAGCGGCGACGTGGGCAACCAGATAGGCATCAACACGCCCATAGCCTACGGCACCTACCTGGCTACTGCTTTCAACCCGAACCTTACCTGGGAAACTTCAGAGCAGTGGGACCTCGGCCTCGACGTGGCCATGTTCGGCAACCGACTGAGCCTGACGTTCGACTTCTTCGACAAGAACACGCGCGATCTCATCAAATACCAGAACACCGACTGGCCTTCTACCATCGGTATCGGCGCGCCGCTCATCAACGACGGCGAGGTGAACAACCGCGGCGTAGAGCTCTCGGCACTGTGGAAAGACCGCATAGGCAGCAACTGGACGTACTACATTGGCGGCAACATAGCCACGCTGCGCAACCGACTGACCGACATAGGAGCCGCCAATCCCGACGGCACCAAGCCCGTTGAAGCCCTCAACACCAACTACAAGAGCACCCTCTACCCCTACCGCAACGCCGAAGGGCAACCCCTGTACGCCTACTACCTGGTGCGTACGGCCGGAGTGTTCCAAACAGATGCCGACGCTGCAGCCTACGTTGATGCCTCCGGTAACCGCATTCAGCCCAACGCCAAGGCAGGAGATTTGAAGTTCATAGACCTCGACGGCGACGGTTCCATTGGCAGCGGAGACTACGAGTACCGCGGTAATGCCATGCCGAAGCTCACCTACGCCCTGAGCGGAGGCTTCAGTTACAAGAAGTTCTCCATTGATTTCATGTTCCAGGGAGCCGCCGGCGGCAAGATATTCAACGCCTACAAGTACACCACTCTCAACGAGGCGCTGAGCAGCTTCAACCGAGATGAGCGCATCCTGCAGGCTCTCGACGGCCCAACTTACGCCGTACCGCGCATTAGTCAGAGCGACCCGAACGGCAACTTCACAACAGAATCCGACTGGTATCTGGAGAGCGGCTCCTATCTTCGGCTCAAGAACCTCTCCATCAGCTATTCATTCACCGACCTGCTGCGCCGCATCAGCTACTTCAACGACCGCCAGAGCGCCCTCGACCTCACACTTAGCTGCGACAATCTCTTCACCATCACCCACTATTCAGGCATCGACCCGGAGGTTGGCGGCATAGGGTTTGACTGCGGACAGTACCCCATCGCCCGCACCATCTCACTGGCCGTAAAGCTTAAATTCTAATGAGTATCACCAAGTAAACATCAAGATTATGAAATTCAACAAACTATATATCCTGTTATTTGCAGCCGCCGGAACGCTCTGCTCCTGCACCGGCGACTGGCTCGACACGACCAACGAGGGCGCTCCTTCGGAGAAGAACTTCTGGAAAACAGATGCCTCATACATCTCGGCAACCAACGGACTGTACTATATCTTCGGCCTCGAGGAGACCTACGGACGTGATTTGTTCTGGGAGCAGGGTGCATCAGACGACATCTTCTACAGCCGTTCGCGAGGCAACGGAGAAATGTCATTGGCCAACTTTACCTACGACGGCAACACCGAAAGCCGCCTCTCGACCATCTACGACGAGTTCTACACCACCATGGCCGCGGCCAACAACATCGTTTACCACGCCCTGCAGATACCCGAGGCCGAGCGTTCGGCCATCGTGAGGCGCTCGCTCGGCGAGGCCTATTTTATGCGCGCGTTCTCTCACCTGATGATTGCGTACCGCTACGGGCGGGCCGACAACGGCGTGCCTTTTGTGCGTTACGAGGACTTCGGCGACTATGCGAAGCAGGTGAACGAGATACCCACGCAGCAGGCTACGGTGATGGACGACTACAAACTCATCATAGAAGACCTGCAGCATGCCGCCGACAACCTCGATTGGTTTAAGAACTACGGCCAGGATGACTACGGACGCCCCACCAAGGACGCCGCTCTGGCCTACATGGTGAAGACCTACGCCTACTGGGCACGCCACGACGCAACGCAGTGGGCACACATACCGGCACTGGTAGACCGCATTGAGAGCGAGGGCGAACGCGGCCTGCTCGGCAACTATGCCGACGTTTTTGCCGTGGCCAACAACTGGAGCAAGGAGTACATCTGGAGCGTAAACTCCAGCGGCTCCAACTATGCAGGCAGCCTGTTTCCAGCCATCGTGCTCGAAAACAAGGGCTGGGGCATCTACAACGGATGGGGAAACTTCAAGCCAACGCTCGAACTCTACGCCGAGTACAACGACCAGGACGCCCGCCGAAGCGCCACGATACTGAAGTACGGCGATGCGTTCACCTTCTTCGGCGAGCAGCGCAGCTACTTCTCGCAGTCAGATAACGAGTGCGGATTCCAGTTCAACAAGTACATGGAACCTTTCAAGTACGGCAGCAAAGGCGTAAGTGAATACGTGTCGAACAACGGCGACCGCCCCACTACCGCACTCAACCTGCCGCTCTGCCGCTTTGCAGAAATGCTGCTGTTCAAGGCCGAAGCGCTCATCATGCAGGGCCGGAATGCCGACGCTGCAGCCCCGCTCAACCGCATTGCCCAGCGCGCCCACGAGGGCGTAAGCTACACGGCACCAACCATGACGGACCTCATGCACGAGCGCCGTTGCGAACTCGCAGGCGAGTGGACGGACCGTCGTTTCGACCTGATACGCTGGGCTTTCAGCGGCAACGAGGCCTGGAACCGGGACGCCCGCGAACGTCTGGTAACGGCCAAGCACGGCCTCAAGCACACCGACCGCGCCAACCCGGCTTCGCCGCTCGATACGGCAGGCGGCTCGACAATGACCATCAACGGCAAGACCTACCAGGGAGTAATCGGCCTGACCAACATGTCGCAGCCGCGTACCATCGACGAGAACCACACCGTATTCCCCTACCGCGTGAACACGGTCATACAGTCAAACGGCAAGCTCAGGCAGAACGCTGGCTACGCCTCCAACTAACAGCCCCGGCCCCAACCATAATCCCCGCTCCTGCAAGGGTGGGGATTATGCGTTACAGGCACCCGGCGAAGGCGCCGGAGGCATGCTTCAGGAACTTTCGACACCTGTCGCACATGAATGCGACAAGTGTCAAACAATCGTGCGACAAGTGTCGAAAGTTCCCGAAGCATGCCTTTTGCACCGTCGGGGCAGTCAATTATCACCCTGTTTAAGGTGCAATTCGCCATTTATTTTGTATATTTGCATCAATCGAACCTCATCAACAAAAACTACATGAACATAAAGAACCTCACGCTCTCGTTGCTGGCAGTCCTGCTGCCCGTCTCGCTCCGTGCGCAGGAAGCAAACCTGCAGACTTTCACTCTCGACCGTCCTTACACCGTGGAGAAGCTGCGCGTGCCCAAGGGAAAGAAGGTGAAGAACGTCATCCTGATGATAGGCGACGGCATGAGCCTGATGCACATCCAGGCTGCCTGGACCTGCAACCGGGGCCACCTGTGGCTGGAGAACGCCCAGTACACCGGCCTCTCGAAGACTACTGCTGCCAACCGGCTCATTACCGACTCGGGTGCAGGCGGCACGGCGCTGGCCACCGGCCACAAAACTCTGTACCACGCGGTGGGCGTAGACGTGCAGGGGCGGCCGCTGAAGTCGCTCGTTGACTATGCCAAAGCCAGCGGCAAGGACGCCGGCATAGCCGTTACCTGCCGCCTGTGGGACGCCACGCCCTGCGATTTCTGCTGCCACAACATAGACCGGAACAAGGCACAAGAGCTCATAGCCGACTATGTGAACAGCCCTGTTGACTACGTTTTCGGCGGCGGGGCCAAGTATTTTACCGACCGTGCCGACGGCCGCAACATCTTCAGCGAGCTGCAGGCCAAGGGCTACCACGTATCGCACACCTTCGAAGACCTGCTGAACTGGCACACCAGCAAGGTGTTCTGCGTGCCTTACGAGGTAGATACGCCGCTGCCCGACGAGCGCGGCGACCTGCTTTCACGTGCCGCCCTGAAGGGCATGGAGCTGATGTCGCAGAACCGCAAGGGCTTCTTCATGATGGTTGAAGGCTCGCAGCTGGACGACTACGGGCACTTTAACCAGCTGGACATGCTGATGAAGGAGACGCTCGACTTTGACCGCACGGTGGGCGAAGTGATGAAATGGGCGGCGCAGGACGGCGAAACGCTGGTTGTTGTAACGGCCGACCACGAGACCGGAGGCATGACAGTACACGGCGGAGAGCTGCAGAGCGGCACCGTTACCTGCAACTTCTCGTCCAAGAACCACACGGGTACAATGGTGCCCGTTTATGCCTTCGGCCCCGGCGCCGAGCACTTCAGCGGCATCATGGACAATGCGGACATCTGCTGGAAGATAAAGAGTTTGATGAAAATGTAAACCCTCGTACGATGAAGAAGTATAGCTATCTGTTTGCAGCCTTGCTGCTGTCGGCCTCTGTCTTGGCCGTGGCACAGAACCTGATACCGTCGGGTTCGCCGCTTTACAAGCTGCCTTACAAGAATACCTACGTAATGGAAACGCTCGTGGCGGAAAACTCATTCCGCACGGCAAAGGTGGAAAAGACGCGCCCCGGCACCTTCGAGCAGGCCCGCCGCGTACTTCCGGCGCCCTACTGGGAGGGCCACCAGCGCGAAATAGACATGTACTGGAGCGCCTGGCAGTACGGTATCAGAAACATCTGCCAGCCACTCGACGACTCTGGTTTTGTGACCAGCTACATCTCACCGGCCTATAATGGCAACATCTTCATGTGGGACGACGCCTTCATCACCATGTTCTGCCGCTACGGCAAGAACTTCTTTCCCTTCCAGAAGACGCTCGACAACTTCTATGCCAAGCAGCATCCCGACGGCTTCATCTGCCGGGAAATACGCGCCGACGGCTCCGATTGCTTCGGCCGATACGACCCCACGAGCACCGGACCCAACCTGTTGCCGTGGTCGGAGTGGCTCTATTACACCCAGTTTGGCGACGACAACCGGCTGAACAAGGTGTTTCCGGTGCTGGCGGCTTACTACAAATGGCTCAAAAGGAACCGCACCTGGCGCAACGGAACCTACTGGACAAGCGGCTGGGGAACGGGCATGGACAACATGCCTCGGGTGCCCGAAGGCTACAACACCATCTACAGTAACGGCCACATGGTATGGCTCGACGCCTGTCTGCAGCAAATCATGGTGGCCCGGATACTGCTCAAGATGGGCTTCTACCTCGAAAGATGGCAGGAGATAGAGACCTTCGAGGACGACATCAAACAGCTTTCTGCCTACATCAACGCCAACATGTGGAGCGGGAAAGACGGCTTCCTGTACGACCAATACGCCGACAACAGCCTCAGCAAAACGCAGGGCATCTACGCCTACTGGGCCTTGCACACCGACGTTCTGCCCAAGGCACGGCTCGACAGTCTCGTCTTCCATCTGGCCGATACGGCCAAGTTCAACCGCCCGCACCGCGTAGCATCGCTCTCGGCCGACAATTCCAAGTACAAAGCCAACGGCCGCTACTGGCTGGGAGGCGTGTGGGCACCCACCAACTACATGGTTATATCGGGCCTGGTGGATAAAGGCTATCGCCAACTGGCATGGGACATCACCCTCAATCACTACCGTAACGTGTTCAAAGTGTGGCAACAAACGGGCACATTCTACGAATATTACGCCCCCGAAGCTGCCGAACCGGGCTTCATGGCACGCAAGGATTTCGTGGGATGGACGGGTCTTCCGCCCATTGCAGAGCTCATCGAGTACATCTTCGGCATACGTGCAAACTACGGCGAGAACACCATCACCATCGATGTTAACCTGCTCGACGCCTACGGCATAGACCGTTATCCCTACGGACCCGATGGCAACATCTCCTTCAAAGTGGCCAGGCGCAGCTCTCGCGAGCAGCAACCAAAGGTGACCATCAAGACCAACGTGCCCTTCAAGGCAGTCATCCTGTGGGGAAATCACAAAACAGAAAAAGAGGTGAAGGCCGGAAGCCAGACCATTTAACAATAGGATTGGAAAAGAAAAGCTCAAGCTCCGCCGGCGGAACTTGAGCTTTTTTCATTCGCGTTTGCGGGTCAGCTCCGAGGCAAAAAGCAGCACAACGAAGTAGCCCAGGAATGGAATAACGAACGGAAGCGTGAGGTTCGTGTTGTCGGCAATGATGCCCATGAGCAGGAATCCGCAGCCTCCGATGGGCGTCATCATGAGCAGCGACGAGGCGCTCTTGGTCAGATTGCCCAGTCCCGACAATGATAATGAGAAGATAGTGGGGAACATGATGGCCTCAAACAGGTAGTTGCAGATGACCGCCACCATTGATATACGTCCCAAATCGAGCAGCACAAAGCCCATACATGATACGCTACCGATGGCACAAACCAGCAGAGTGTACTCCGCAGGCACGCGCCTCATGACCCAACTGCCAATGAAACGGCCCACCATGAAGAATGCAAGCGCCACGGTGAGTACCACGGATGCCGTGTTGTCACTCATCCATCCCTTGCCCGTAACGAAGTTGATGAAGTAGCTGTTGATGGAGATTTCGGCTATTTCATACGCCAAGAGGGAGAACAGACCGAACACGAACATGGGGTGATGGACGAAGAGTTTCCGGATGCGAGTGCCGCTGCTGCGGTCTTCCTCCGTTTCTTCGTGCTTGATTTCGGGCAGATGCACACGCGAGAAAACTATCGCTATGAGCAGCACCAGCACGCCCAGGATGGCATAAGGTATCACCACGTCGTCGCCTTCTGCACTGCCGCTGAAGAAGAACTGACCAACTGCAAAGGTGGCAAAAAGCGAACCAAGGCCGTTGAACGACTGCGAGAAATTGAGCCGAGCAGTGCCCGTAGACTCATCACCCAGCTCAGTAACGTAGGGATTGGCCGCCGTTTCGAGGAATACCAGTCCGCACCCGATGATGAAAAGCGCGCCAAGATAAGCGTAGAAGGTGCCTGCCTCGGCCCCGGGAATGAACAGGAACGCCCCGATTGCAAACAACATGAGGCCGAAAACCACACCCCTACGGTAGCCCTGGCGGTTGATGAACCAGCCTGCGGGTATGGCCATGATGAAATAACCCAGGTAAGTAGTCACCTGAATGAGCGACGACTGGGTGATTGAAATGTCGAGTGCATTCTGGAAATGCTTGTTAAGCACATCGAGAATGGCCCGCGCAAAGCCCCAGAGAAAGAACAGCGAAGTTATCAGAATGAACGGAATAACGTACCGTTTGTCCGTCAGTGAGTGTTTTTGCTTGTCTTTTGACATAACTGAATGGCTCGAAACGCAAAAAGATGAGGGGCGCTGAAAGCAACGCCCCTCATGGTTCTACGGTTTTATTGTTACTGTTATTTGTCTGCGGGTTCTATCATCTTCCAGATACCTGCTGACAAGGCGGCGCCGATGAACGGACCTACAATGAATATCCACAGGTTAGACAGCGCGGAAGCATGGCCCGGCGTGAACTGTGCGAAGATAGCAGGACCGATGGAACGAGCCGGGTTCACGGACGTGCCGGTGTAGCGGATACAAACCAAGTGAACCAGAACAAGCGACAAACCGATGGCCAGACCGGCGAAGTTATTGGTCGCTCCGTTGGTCTTGGCGGTAGCACCAAGCACCACGAGTACGAATACGCAGGTGAAGAAAATCTCTGCCAAGAGGCCTCCGGCCACAGTAACAGTCTGCGCATCGTTAAGTGCCTGCAGGTCGTTAGCGCCCAAGGCACTGGCTGCCAAGTCGCCACCGGTAGCGGTAACGAGCACGTACAGGATGGCTGCACCTATCAAACCGCCGATAACTTGGAACAACATGTACATGCCACAGTCCTTTGCACTCATGCGACCGCTTAGGTACACGCCGAGTGTTATGGCCGGATTGATGTGGCAACCCGAAATACCACCGATGGTGTAAGCCATCGCCACTACCGACAGACCAAACGCCATAGCGGTTCCGATAACCGTTTCGGGGTCTGCATTGTTACATCCTAAGGATACGGCTACACCGCAACCCATGAGTACGAGCACCATAGTGCCGACCATTTCTGCTAAATACTTTTTCATTTGTTATAATGTTTAATAAAGTAAATTCTCATGTAGACAACGCAAAAATAGCAATTATATTTTATCCGACAATGGCTTTCAGCCAAAATTTATTAATTACTCAACATTTTTCAGCACATCGCGTAACAGAAACGTTGCATTCTGGTTACGAGCCACGCCGGGCGTTATTTTGTACGAATAGGTAACCTGCGTGCCGAGTTCTATCTCGAAGCAGTAGTTGTGGAAGCGGTCAGGACGCTCGTCGCCCATGCGCGACAGCTCCAGGTCGTGGGTGGCTATGAGCCCACTGACGGGCAGTTTGGCGATGCTCTCGAGGAAGAGTCGCGAGCCGTTCAGCTTGTCCAAAGAGTTCGTTCCCTTAAGTATTTCGTCCAGGATGATGAGCGTACTGCGCATGGAACCGTTGGAGCATGCCGCCGCCTGCTGCCCTCCCCGCTTGCAGAAGCCGATGAGCTGGCGCAGCCGGAGCAGCTCGGCATTGAAGTAAGAGATGCCGTGCGTGAGGTCGTCGGTGGTGCGCATGCTGCTGAAGAGGTTGAACTGCGACACCTGCAGCTGCTCTGCAAACACGGGCATACCGTTCATTGCCAGCACGTAGTTTATGCCTATGGCGCGCAGGAAGGTGCTCTTGCCGGCCATGTTGGCACCCGTTACTATATAATAATGTGTGTCCGCAATCTCGAAATCGTTTCTTACGGCATCCTTGCCGATGAACGGATGCCAGATGCCGCGTGCCCGGTACGTCACGCCGTCGCCCTCTGCAATCTCGGCCGTGCAGGCCTCCGGATGGTTATAGGCAAAGCGGCCGGCCGACACCAGCGCGTCTACATGGCTCATGGCCTGCATCCAGCGGCCGCTCCCACGGGCGAGTTCAGCCCGCCAATGCAGAAAACGGCGCACGATGAAGAAGTCGCCCAGATAGAATACATTGGTAACCAGCAGGCCGAACTCGTTACTGCGGCGGTCGATGGCAGCCATGAGCTGCTCCAGCTGTGCAAACGAGCCGGCCGCTGCCTCCAGCTCTGCCACGTCGGTCTTCAGCCCCTCCGGCCAGTCAGTCTTCTGCGTGCACAGCTGCACCAGCTTAACGTACAGGCCCACGTGCCGTTGCAGCCGGCCGGCTGACTTGGAGATGCGGCGGATGTGCTGATGGCAAAGCAGGAAGGCGAGGTAGAACTGCACCACGCCCCAAGCTATGGGAACGCCCACCGAGACGCGCCCCGCAAAGACCAGCACCACCACGACGCAGAACCCTGCCAGCAGCAGCACGGCTGCCGCACGGGCCGCCCACGAGCCCAACCACGCCGGTACGCCGACGCTTCTCATGGCCTCCATGCTCTTGCCTATGGCCTCGGTATCTATCTGCCCGCGCTGCCCGAGGGCCTGGAAATGGTCCATGAAGCCCACATCCTGCCCCAAGTGGCGTATTGCCTCGGGCTGACAGACGGCGCAATCGAGCGCAAGGTAGCCCGCCAGCAGCTGCGCCCCACCCGACGTAACGCAGCGGTTCATGCGCTGATAAAGGGACTCCGGGCCGAAGACATCAAGGTCTACGGCGAACGGATGGTGCGGGTTGGCGAAGCGGGAGCCATCGCCGAACGACGAGAAATCGCCGTTCAAAGCTTCCAGCTCGTGAACGAAGACGCTGCGCAAGTCCTCCTTCCGGGCTATAGTCCGGTCGTTGCACACATCCAGCCAGCGCACTACAAAGTAGCCCGCCAGCAACAGCACGGCCGCCGCCAGCAGCACCCAGCCCCACTGCACCACCGTGTACAGCACCACGAAGCCCACGGCAGCGAGAAAAAAAACTATCTCGGCGCCAACGTAACCGCGGCTCCTGCGCTTGAGTAAGTTGATTTCGGAGGTCAGGCGGGCTGCGCCTTCCTCGTAATGTTCCTTGTTTGTCATGTCTAAAAGTAAGTTTTGCAGCATGCCTATTGCACCTCTGTGCCGCCGCCGGAGTGCAGGTAGTTGATGCGGTCGCGGCTCACTTGGAGCACTCCCCTCACCCGTTTGAGCCGCCTGATGGCCTTGTCCGGCGGCAAACCTTCGGGCAAGCGGAGCGCCAGGGCGCGGATGGTACGGTAATCGTAAATGACCCGGCACCCCATTTTGCGTGCCGCCCGGAGCAGCGGCTCCTTGCCCACGGCGGCATCGTAGGCCACGATGAGCGTGCGGGGCGCATACTCCCCGGCCCCCTCTACCGGCGCAGCAACGCGCACGGGGGCTTCCTTGTGCGCCGCGCAGGCAGCCGTAAGCACCGCCGTAAGCACAACAGCGGCGACAGCAACGGCCATCTTCAGCCGCCTGCCGGCAGCGTTACGTCTCAGCTGATACCTGTCCATACGGTTGCAAAAATACGCAATTATTCCCACCCGTGCAACCCTCCGGCACCCAAAAACTTCTGCCCCCGCGCCGCGAGAGCTGTCCTTCAAGGGGCCTGAAGGTATCGTTCAGGCTCCTTGAAGGTATCATTCAGGGGGCTTGAAGCATAGCTTTTACGAACCCGCTCTGCAGCAGACAGTTACACGACTCATAAAAACAGGGAGACTGAATACGGCGGACGTACCGGACTAAAGGGCATAAAAAAAGGGGCTCCGCTGAGTCCCAATCTTTGTTAACCTTAAATCTAATACCATGAAAAACACGATGCAAAGATAAAGGTAAATAGCATACCGTGCAAGGAAAACATGCTTTTATTTTGCAGAAAGCGTGTTTTCTTGATTTAAATCAAGAGTTTGTGTGCGGAAACAGCACCACTCCTTCCTGCTTCTGGCCGTCCATCATGATTTTAAGAGGCTCCGTGAAGCGCACGTGGCGCACGTACTCGGTCTCCTCAACGGCGGGCATCGCGTCGAGTATCTCCTTGCGGTAAACGCCGTTGCCGGCAGCGGCATCGACGGTGAAGTAGCCCACTCCGAAGCTCGTCAGGTTCTGGAAGAAGTGCGTTCCCTGGCTTGGGTCCACGTGGTAGTTCTTGAGCGCCACCTCTACAATGACCCTTGCCGCGCTTATGTGGGGCCACTTGACCGGCACACCCAGCCAGGCATCGCTGCTGCCCCAGCGCCCCGGGCCTATAAGAACGTAGTTGCGGCCGGCATCGAGGAAGCTGCGGTTGATGCGTTCGATATCAGCTGCCACGGCCGGATTGTTCATGGCGGTGTACTGACTGCTGGTTTTTACGTACAAAACATCGGTTACATCGTCCGTGATGCCATGCCCCAGCGAGTTGTGAGAGCGCAGCAGGCAGTCGGAATCGGGTATGGCGGCAAGGTTCTCGTCAAGCATCTGCTTGGAATCTACGATGGGTCGGATTTGCAAGAGGTAGAATTCACCCGTGCGGTCGTCGTTCAGATTGCAGGCGAACTCTATCTCCACGGGCCGCCGCATCTCGCCGGCGCCGTGCTTCATGGCCAGCTGCAGTATCTCCGGCAGGGGGAACACGCCCTGCTGCAGCACGCCGGCAAAGGAGATAATCTTGCGCCCGCCCTCGTAAAGACCGTCGCGTATAACCTGGTCGTAGGGGTCGTAAGTGGAGGCAATGTAGTTGAGCACGCGGTCTTGTTCGGCCTCCTTGACCTTGAGGCTGAGGATGTTGAAGCCGTCGTCTACCTTGAAGTCCTCGCCCACCCGCGTGGTGTCGAGGGCGTAGAATTGCGTCTGGGTTTCGCGCAGGGCCGTTTCCAGCTCCGAAGTCTGTAGCACCTGGTGCGGATGGTAGGGCGAAACGCGCAGCGTCTGGCCCCCGTCAACAATGTACTTGCCCAGTCCCAGGGCCAGCGATGCTATGCCCTCCTCGGCCGTCTCGTCGCCTATGGGGTAGTAATTGAGCGAACGAAGCACGCCGCTGAAGCTGGGATAGAAGCGTGTACCATGCTGCTTGCCCACCACCTCCTGCAGGATAACGGCCATCTTCTCCTGGTCAATCACGTTGCTCGTGGCCGTCATGTAGGCCTTGGAGTCCTTGTAGAACACCGAGGCGTAAACACCCTTGATGGCGCAGGCCAGCATGTGGAGCATGAGGTCTTTGTCTTCAAGGTACGGTATCATGTAAGTAGAGTAGATGCCTGCAAAGGGCTGGTAGTGTGCATCTTCCAGTAAAGAGCTGCTGCGCACGGCTATCGGGCTGTTGGTGGCATCGAAGAAGGCATAGAAATCGCCGATGAACTCATCAGGGAGCTGTGCCTTGAGGAAGGCGGAGAGAATTTCCTCGTCGCTCACATTGCTGAGTGCGAGGGGATAGAGGTCGTTGCGTTCCATGAATTGGTCGAACACGTCGGTGCACAGAACTACCGTTTTGGGTATCTGTATCGTTACGCCTGGAAACTGTTTGAAGTCGGTGTGGCGCTTGATGATGTTGTCCAGGAAGGCCAGTCCTCTGCCCTTGCCGCCCAGGGAGCCGTCGCCTATGCGGGCAAAGTGGCCGTACTTGTCGAAACGTTGGCGGTTAAAGACGGCTACAATGCCCAGGTTCTTCATCTGGCGGTACTGTACAATGGCGTCGAAGATAATCTGGCGGTGCACGTCAACATCCTGCAGCTTGTGCCAAGTGATGTTTTTCAGGAAGGCGGAAACGGGGAATATGGCCCGTGCACACAGCCAGCGGCTCATGTGGTTGCGGCTGATGTGGTAGAGCATGGAGTCGTTCGGTATCTTGAAGATGTTGTCCTGCAGCTCCTTGAGGTTGTGTACGCGCATGATTTCGGAATGCGTGGCGGGGTCTCGGAAGATGAAGTCGCCAAAGCCCATGTGCTCCTCAAGCAGGTTGCGCAGGTCGATGTTCATCGTTTTCGAGTTCTTGTCAACAAAGCGGAAGTGCTCTGCCTCGGCGCGGGAGCGGTTCTCCTGCTCGGCACTCTCCATGATGAGGGGCACGTACTCGTCGTTGCTGCGGATGGTGCGCAGCAACTTGAGGCCGGCATCGGAGTCCTTCTGTCCGTTTACGGGGAAGCGGGCGTCGCTGATAACGCCCAGAGTATTGTCGGCATACTTGGTGTACAGCTCCATTGCTTCTTCGTAGGTGCGCGCCAGCACTACCTTTGGGCGGCCCCGCATGCGCAAGGTAGCCGAGTGGGTGTTGAGCGCTTCGGTCGAAAAACTCTTGCTCTGAACCAGAATGTAGTTGTAGAGATTGGGCAAGATGGAGGAATAGAAGCGCACGCTGTCTTCCACCAAGAGTATCATCTGCACGCCGGCTTCGCGGATGTCGTGCTCCAGGTTCATCTTGTCCTCAATGAGTTTGATTATCGACATGATGAGGTTAGTGTTGCCAAGCCAGCAGAACACGTAGTCAAAAATGCTCAAATCCTCGTTCTCCATGCGCTTGGTAATGCCGTGCGAGAAAGGCGTCAGGACGATACAGTGTATGCGCGGGAACTCTTCCTTGATGGCCCTGGCCACGGCGAAGGCATCGTTATCGGCGTTGCCCGGCATGCAGATAACCAGGTCTATGCGTGTAGTAGCCAGCACTTTCTCGGCCTCCGCCATCGTACTTACTTGCGTAAAGGTGGGCGGATAGCGCAGTCCCAGCTCCATGTACTCGTTGTATATCTTCTCTTCTACGCGCCCGTCTTCCTCCAGCATGAAGGCATCGTAGGGGTTAGCCACGATGAGGATGTTGTAGATACGCCGCATCATCAGGTTGACAAAGGTCACATCCTTCAGATAAAACTTATTCCATTCCTGTGGTATCTTTGCTTTCATAGACTCTTGTTTGTCGCGACAAAGATAAGTAAAATATTGTGTTTTCGGCCTGAAAAGTAATGTTTCCTCTCGTTTTTGTTGCAAAAATGAAAAGTTTTTTATTAATTTGCAGCATTGATTTAATAATCATGTGCTCTTTGACAACAGGCAGGTTTGACAGATTGTAACGTGAAATTTCAAAATTATCCGTTTTTTATTTGGAGGCTATCCATAAAAAGCATATATTTGCCTTGTCTATAATGACAATGTGTAAAATACTAACCTAATTTAAATAAACGTATTACTATGGAAGTCGAAAAAATCATGCAGGAGCTGGAACGCAAGCATCCGGGCGAGTTGGAGTATCTTCAGGCAGTCAAGGAAGTGCTCATCTCTATCAAAGATGTATATGAGCAGCATCCTGAGTTTGAAAAAGCAAAAATCGTTGAGCGTATAGTCGAGCCGGAGAGAGTGCACGAGTTTCGCGTGCCTTGGGTAGATGACAAGGGCGAAGTGCATGTAAACATAGGCTATCGCGTACAGTTCAACGGCGCCATAGGCCCCTACAAGGGCGGTTTGAGGTTCCATCCGTCGGTCAACCTGTCCATCATGAAGTTCCTCGGATTTGAGCAGACGTTCAAGAATGCCTTAACTACACTGCCCATGGGCGGTGCCAAAGGCGGTTCCGACTTTGCCCCCCGAGGCAAGAGCGACGCTGAAATCATGCGCTTCTGCCAGGCTTTCATGAACGAACTTTACCGCTACATAGGCCCCGACGAGGACGTACCGGCAGGCGACATCGGCGTGGGCGGCCGCGAAATAGGCTACCTCTTCGGCCAATACAAGAAGCTGACACACCGCTACGAGGGCGTGCTCACCGGCAAAGGAATGGAATGGGGAGGCAGCATCCTGCGGCCGGAAGCAACCGGCTTCGGCGCCCTCTACTTCGTGAACCACATGATGAAGGCGCACGGACTCGACCTGAAAGGCAAGACGATAGTGGTTTCCGGCTTCGGCAACGTGGCCTGGGGAGCCGTGAAAAAGGCCACCCAGCTGGGCGCGAAGGTTATCACCATCAGCGGTCCTGACGGCTACATCTACGACCCCGAGGGCATTAACGGCGAGAAGAACGAATACATGCTCGAGCTGCGGGCAAGCGGTAACGACATCTGCTCGCCCTACGCAGAGAAGTATCCCAATGCCAAATTCATTGCCGGTAAGAAGCCCTGGGAGCAGAAAGCGGACATTTACCTGACCTGTGCCACGCAGAACGAGCTGACAGGTGATGACGCTGAACAGATTCTGACCAACCATCCGCTCTGCGTGGCCGAGGTGAGCAACATGGGATGTACGGCCGAGGCAGTAGACAAGTTCATCGCTGCAAAGCAGCTCTTTGCACCGGGCAAGGCCGTAAATGCAGGCGGCGTGGCCACATCAGGACTGGAGATGACGCAGAACTCCATACGTCTGCACTGGAGCAAGGACGAAGTTGACGACAAACTGCATTACATCATGAGCTCCATCCACGAGCAGTGCGTGAAGTACGGCACGCAACCCGACGGCTACGTAGACTACGTGAAGGGTGCCAACATTGCCGGATTCATGAAGGTGGCCAATGCCATGATGGCGCAAGGCATCGTATAAAACGCCTCTCCTCACTCTCTCCCTCCCCGCGGGGAGGGAGCTCTGCCCGAGTGGGAGAGCTCTAACATAAAAGTTTTGATATATAGAAAGAACCTTTTTTTATTGTTAATATTACTGGCAGGCTTTACCTCTCTGAGTGCTCAAACGCAGAGGGGTAAGGCCTCTTTTTATTCCAAGAGAGCCACGGGAGCACGCACCGCCAGCGGCGAAAGGCTGCATCACGACAGCCTCACGTGTGCTCACCGCTATTATCCCTTCGGTACCATGCTCAAAGTAACTAACCTGGCCAACGACAGCGAGGTAATAGTAAAGGTCACGGACCGTGGTCCTTTCAGCCGTGGACGTATCATCGACCTGTCCTGGAGGGCCGCCAAAGAGCTGGGCATACTGGCTCAAGGCGTGGCAATGGTGAAGGTGGAGGTTTACAGAGAGGCCAACGGCATACCCTACAAGGGCAGTGACAACATCGAGCTGCCTGAACTCGACTTCGAAATAACGGAGGCCGGATACAGCTACATCGACGAGTGGAGGGAGCAGAATCAAGCTGCCGACCTGTCAGGCAAGATGAAACAGGAAAACAAGACCAAGACAACGAGAAAGCCCGCCCAAAAGACCAGGCCCGCAACAGCCAAGCCCGACAAAGCCGAAAAGCCAAAAGCCAAGGCCCCGGCCAAGAAGAGCGAGAAGGAAGGAAACAAGTGGAAGAATGTTTTCGACAAGCTGAAAAACTGGTCGGGCGACATCTTCAAATAGCCTTCTCCACCCTTCCGCCTTACCGAAAAGCGTGAACGCGCAAGCTGCAAGCTGCCTGCCGGCGCCGCACCGCCTGCCGTTGAGCCTACAAAAAATCCGCCCTTTCGTCTCCTCCCGGCAGCCTGTTGCTGCGCTGTGGATAAAGGACGAAATGGCGGATGCGTATTTATACGGGTGCTGCTTACTTGTGCTTCTCCCAGTACTTTTTGCCTTTGGCTTTCAGCTTGGCCGTAAATTCGGCCGAAGCCTTGTCTACCTCGGCCTCTTCCTCGGGCGAGGCAAAAGCGTGCTTGTAGCCTTTCTGCTCGTTCCAATGGCCGCGGGTAAAGTCGGGAACGGCCACAGGCATGTTGCCGTTTTCCATAGAGATGCTGCCCAACTCGGCCAGACAGCACCACTCAGCCAAGTCATAAACGTCCATATCCAGCGGTAATCCGTGCTGCAAGCAGTACACCAAGCGGCTGTCCATAATGAAGTCCATGCCTCCATGACCGCCAACTTCCTTGGCTTCGTCGGCATATTTCTTGATTATCGGGCTCTCGTACTTAGCTTCCAGCGCCTTTCGGTCGGCCTCTTTCATGTAGCTATGGCCCGAAAGGTCATCGGCCGAAGGCGTTACGCCGGCCTTCTTCATCTCCTGTCCCGAGAGTGCGTAGCCCTCTACCGGATACTTATTGGCAAATCCGTGGGTGCCAATGAGCTGGTACATGCGGTTGTAGGGCTGCGGTGTCATGGTGTTGTGCTGAACCTCTATCACCTTACCTTGCTCGGTGCGGATGAGTGTCGTGGTGTGGTCTCCGTTGGCAAAGGCGCCGCACTCCTTACCCGACAGCTTCTCGACCCACGCCTTTCCGTTCACTGATTTTGTATCCATGGCCACGAGTGTGCGCATGCGGTCGCCGCGGTGTATGTTCAGCACCTGGGCGATGGGGCCCAGTCCGTGGGTAGCATACACGTCGCCGCGGAACTTCTGGTTGTAGTCCAGGCGCCAGCCCAGCTTGTCGTTGGCGTCTTTCTTCCAGTAGGCATCCCAGAAAGGCGACAGGTCGTGCCGATAGGCACCCGTTACATAGAGCACATCTCCAAACACATTGTGCTGTGCCATGTTCAGGGCATTGAGCTCGAAGAAGTCGTAACAGCAGTTCTCCAGTATCATGCAGTGCAGGCGGGTTTTCTCAGAAAGGTTGATGAGAGCCCAGATCTCGTTCATGTTCATGGCCGAGGGAACCTCTATGGCCACGTGTTTGCCGTGCTCGAGGGCGTACTTGGCCACGGTAAAATGGTGCAGCCAGTCGGTAGCAATATATACAAGGTCGATGTCCTTGCGCTCGCACAGCTTCTTATATCCATCCTCGCCGCTGTACACATCGGCAGCAGGCAGCCCGGCCTCTTTCAGTATCCGATTGCAAGCCTCGGCCCGGTTGGCCTCATGGTCGCACAGAGCCATGGTCTGGGTACCGTTGATGTAGGTCCAGCGACGCACCGCATCGGGGCCGCGCATGCCTAATCCTACAAAGCCCACCCGCACCACTTTGAGCTTGGGTGTGGTGAGGTTAAGAACCGGCTGCTGCCCGGCCGGGCGTGCAGGCACATCGGTCACGATGGTGCCGTCTACAACTTTGTAGGGCCAGTTGAACTGGGCACTGATGCTCTGTGGCAGCAGGGCCAACGCTATTAACACAAGGGATAACAGTTTCTCATGAAGTTTCATAAATCTTTGGTTTTAGATATAGACACGTAAAAGTACATAAAAAAAGCCATACCAGCAAACGGAAACAGTAATATTTTCATATTGCAGTCCAAAAAAGGATTTCCGCCGGCAGGGCGAACGGACATCACCGCCCTGCTGCACAGCCACCCGCAGCGGCAGCAAAGGCGCCCACAGCCGCCGCGAAACACCGCGAGGAAGGGTTCCGAGGATTTGATGCGGAGGTGCAGAATGACGGGAGCGGGAACTTTTGACACTTGTCGCATAACCGTGCGACACCTGTCAAACAATCGTGCGACAAGTGTCAAAAGTTCCAAGAGCATAGCTTCAGCACCTTTTTAGCCATACTGCAGCGAGCCCGAACACGGCCGGCCGTAAAACAGCAAGGGGACACCGGCACTGCCGGCATCCCCCGCCTTCTTGAGTTCTTGCTTGTATCGGCTCTGTGTAAAGCCTTTTCCCGGTTCTGCGGTTCGGCGCGTTCTATCTCCTGGTGGGGATGTTGAACTCGCTTACCTTCGATATTTTTTCGTTGTTACCCTGTATAACGGAGGCGCAAATCCTGGCCGTTCCGTCCTTTAGTCGGTTGTCTGCCTTCACCAGAGCGGTGTAACGTATGCCCTTGCCGGGGTCTATCTTCTCCACGTGCATGCCCGGCGAGATGTACAGATGGCGGTTGCCGGTGGTTTCAACCACCGTGGGCTGAATGTCGTAAAGCGGCTGCCGGCTGCGGTTCATGACCTCGAAGATGACCTTGCACAGCTCTCCACGGCTGATAGCATTGTCGCCGTCGGCATCTACAAAGCGTGCGTTACGTATCTCGATAGCCGGCGTATAGGCCAGTCCCTGGGCTATTTCCTCCACACTCGAGGCAGAGGGAAGCGTGGCGGTAGGCTGCTGTCCGTTCTCCGGAGCCGTGTAGTCGGGGCCGTTGAAGTCGTAGATGCGGTCGTCGCCGCCGTTGTTTTCGTCGAAACCGCTGCCCTCTTCGTCCGGCCGACTGTAGTTGTACACATCGTTCCGGCTGTTGTCCTGCTGCCTGCGTTGGTGCATTCTTTCGGCCTTGTCGCGGCGGTACTGGCCCAAGTCGGCCTCCCGTTTCCGGTCCATCGACGTGCCTATGGCACTGCCCACCACAGCTCCGCCGGCCATGCCGATAATGGTTCCGATGTCTGAACCGCGCGGGCCGTCGGCCAGTCCGCCTATGGCACTGCCCAAGATGGAGCCCAGCGTGGTGCCCGTATAGGCACCCGCTCCTGCATAAGTCTGGCAACTGCTTGCCAGAACAGTTGCACATACTGCCAAAATAACATTCCTTTTCATAATCAAGAGCTATATTTCTGCCACAAAGATAGCTATTATCAGGTACCCGGCAAGTATATTTTCCCTAAATGAGAGTAGGGAAATTCCTACTCTTGGGCAGCCTTGTCGGTTTTTTGACGGGTCAGGTCAGGCGGCCGGGAGAGCCGTCTACGAGCTTGTAACCTATACCACGCACGTTGACGATGCGCACCTGCGGGTCGCGTGACAGCTTGTGGCGCAGCTTGGTAATGAACACTTGAAGGCTGCGGGAGTTGAAGAAGCTGTCGTCTCCCCATAGCTTGAGCAGGATGTCGCGGGTATTTACAACGCGGCAGTTGTTGTCGGACAGGCGGCGTAGTATTTCGCTCTCGCGGTACGACAGCTGCTCCGTTATGCCCGAGAACTGCAGTTGTTGCGTGGTGGCATTGAAGAGATAGTCGCCTATCGGTACCCACTCGGCGGCCGGTCGGGCGTGTTGGCGCTGCTGCTCGTTGTCTCTCAGCCTGCCGGTCAAGGCCCGCAGGCGCACTATCAGCTCCTGCATGCCGAACGGCTTGCGCAGGTAATCGTTGGCGCCGGTCTCGAATCCCTGCACTACATCGTTCACCGCAGCGCGCGCAGTGAGAAAGAGTACGGGCGTGAGGCGGTCGTGCTGCCTCATGCGGCGCACCATCTCGAAGCCGTCCATGCGCGGCATCATCACGTCGGCCACCACCGCATCGGGCCTCATCCGCATGAACTCGGCGAGCCCGGCCTCTCCGTTGGGGGCAATGGTGATGCTGAAGCCCTGGGCATCGAGCGTGTCCTTGATAATCATGGCCAGCGTCTGCTCGTCCTCAACCAGCAGCACCTGTATCTTGTATTCTGTCATATCCGTTTGTTGTTTCAGCCTCCGCTACTGCCCGAAGCGCAGCGTAAAGGTTGTTCCGCGGCCCGGCGTGCTGGCTGCGGTTACCTGTCCGCCCATCTTCTCCATGATGCTTTTCACGTAGTAAAGCCCCAAGCCGTAGCCTTTCACCTCGTGAAGGTCGCCCCTGGGCACGCGGTAGAACTTGTCGAAAACATAGGGCAGCCGCTCCGGAGCGATGCCGATGCCGTTGTCGCTCACCACGATGCGGCCGGGCGAACACGCAATGCGGATGGCTACCTTGGCACCGGAATACTTGATGGCGTTGTCTATCAGGTTGCCCACTATGTGCTGCAGGTGCTGGCGGTCGGCCCATACGGTGGTGCCGGGAGGCTCTACGGCGAGCGAGAGTTCAACCTCCTTGTGCGCCTGCAGCCTGTATTGCGCCATGAGCGGGGTGATGAGCGGCTCCACTGCTACGTGCTCCATGTTGAGCTGCAGGGTGTGGCGGCGCTCCATACTCATGGAGAGTATCTGCTCTACCAGCCCTCCGAGCTTTTCCAGCTGCTGCTGACTGATGCGCAGATACTCCTTCTGTTTCTCCGCTGTTATGGAGGTATCGAAGTTCAGCAGCGCGTCGTTGGCGGCGTAGGCCACGGCAATGGGCGTCTTCAGTTCGTGGGTCATGTTGTTGGTAAAGTCGCTTTTCATCTCGTCGAGCGTCTTCTGCCGGAGGATAGTACGGATGAGATACCAGAACACAAGCACCAACACGGCCAGCGTAACGAGCGAGGCACCGAGTATGCCGGCCATCTGGCGCAGCACCACTGCAGTGGTTGGGGGCAGCAGGAGCAGGTAGCTGTAGTTGTCAACCAGGTCGGTCTCGTAGCTGTAACGCTCCGTCCGGCCTTCCGGCAAGCGGCCTTCGGCGGCCAGGGTGTCGGTCTTCAGGGTCTTTGCTCCGGCGGTTTTGTACCTGTGCAGATAGCAGAGCCGGTGCTGCCCCTTGATACCAAGCTCGGCAAGGCGCCTGGTGAGCAGGCGGTCTACGTACTTCACGTCGGGCTCACTCATTGCATCGAGCCCCGAATGCAGGCCCCGCTGCAGGTACAGAGCCAGTTCCTGCATGTTCTGCCGGTTCTTGAGAATGTTGTTGAAGCTCTCGTCCGTAGACATGGCGGCATTCATTGAGTCGGCCGGCAGCACCTTAGCCTCCTTGGTATCTGTATTGAAATGGATGGCTGCAGGCTTGTGTTGCCGCATCAGCTTGGCGAGTTTGTGCTTCGACTCGGTATCTTTCTCGTCTTTGACAACTACCTCGCTGGTGCCGCTGGTGGTGCCGGTATGCACGTTGTAATTAGCCGAAAGCTCGATGCTGCCATGCTCGGAGTGCCTTCGTTTGCGTAGTTTCTCCACCCGGTACATCATTTCACCGTAGTCGGAAATGCGGAGCGCCTCGCCTATATCGGTGCGCATCTTGGCCTGCATGGTACCGTACAGTCCCACGAGCCAATACGCCTGGTAGGCAAAGATGGCCAGCAGGGCGGCTATAACCAGCAGGGCTATGTATTTAAGAGGCAGTTTCATGCTGCAAAGATAGTTGTTTTTCGGTTTCGGCAGGTGATATGATAAGACTAAATAACACTTCTCTTAAGACTATATAAGCGTAAAACTTTCGGCCTAAAGCCATTTGGTCGTAACTTTGCAGCAACGAAACAACACCAATAAGAAGCGTTATGAAGAAAGTTATAGTTTGTTTAGCCCTCGCCTGTTGCTGCACGGCGGCATGGGCACAGGAGGCCGACTCGCTGCGCATGGACAGCATTATACACACCCTGCCCGATGTGATGGTGAAGGGAGAACGCCCGATGGTGAAGGTTGAAGGCAGCGCCATGATATACGACCTGCCGCGAATGGTGGAGCAGAAAGCCATAGACAACGTGTACGAAGCCCTGAAGGAGCTGCCCGGAGTGACGGAGCAGGGAGAGAGCCTGTTGCTCTCGGGGCGGCCGGTGAACATCATCTTCGACGGCAAAGTTACCACCATGACGGCCCAGCAGCTCTACGCTACGCTGCGGGCCATGCCTGCCGGGCGTATAGACAAGGTGGAGGTACTGTACAATGCGCCTGCCCGCTACCAGCTGCGGGGTGCAGTCATCAACGTGAAACTGAAGCACCAGACCGACAACAAGGCCGCTCTGCAGGGCGAGGTGAACCTGGCGTGGAACCAGATGCACACGGCCGACTTTGGCGAACGCGCTTCGTTGCTCTACAACAAGGGGCCATGGGCGGTGGACTTCATGTGGAAACACAGCCACGGCAAGGCCTTCGGCGTTACCGATGAGACCTCTCTGCACACCCTGAACGACGGCAGCACGCACGACATCAGCACCCGCGAGGTTTCCCGCTACCGCTCTCATGGCGACAACTTCAGGCTCGGCATTGACTACAACATCGCCAAGAACCACCGCCTGAGCCTTGTTTACAGCGGCAACTACGAAAAGAACAACAGCCGACAGGAGGTCTCGGGAAGCATCGAAGCCGACTTCCGCATCCACTCGTCCGACTGGTTGCACAACGTGAGGCTCGACTATCAGGCGCCCTTCGGACTGAAAGTTGGCGCCGAACTCACCTACTACCACAACCCCGAAACACAGTGGCTGGCGAGCACGCTGCCCACTGGAACCCTGAACTACGAGATAACCAACAGCCAGCGCATTAACCGCTGGAAGTTCTTAATCGCCCAAGAACACAAGCTGAAGCACGGCTGGGGCATCAATTACGGCACCACTTACACCACCAGCCACGACAACAGCAGCCAGCTGACGGCCGGCACCGGCGACCGCGTAAGCCAGCGCGAGGACAACGTGAACGCGTACTTCGGCCTGAACAAGAACTTCTCCGCCAAGCTCATGATGGACGCCTCGCTGGCTGCGGAGTATTACCACTCCCCTTTGTGGCACCGGTGGGACCTCTTTCCCACCCTCAACCTAACGTGGCTGCCCGCACAGGGACACGTGCTGCAGTTCGGACTCAGCAGCGACAAGGCTTACCCCGAATACTGGGCCATGAATAACTTTGTTACCTACAGCAACGGCGGTTACAACGAGATAACGGGCAACCCGCAGCTTAAACCATCGGTAGCATACCAGGCGCAGGCGGTCTACATTCTCCGCAGTAAGTACCAGTTCGTGGCTTGGTTCAAGCATACGAGAGACTACTTCATACAGGCACCCTACCAACGGGCCGACCGTTTGACCATCGAGTACCAGTACCTGAACTTCAACTACCAGCAGCAGGCGGGCCTGCAGGCGTCGGCACCCTTCAAGATAGGCAGCTGGCTCGACTCCCGACTCACGCTCATCGGCGTGTGGATGCGCGAGAAGGACGACGATTTCCACGACCTCGCGCTCGACCGCAGCGTGGCTTACGTCATGGCAACAATGCGCAACACCTTCACCCTCTCACACCGGCCGGACATCGTACTCACTGCAGATGGCATGATACGTTCCAAGGCCAACCAGGCTACTTACGACCTGCCGGGGTCCGGATACCTGAACTTGGGGCTGCGTTACCGCTTCTGCAAGCAGAAAGCCACGCTCAAGCTGTTCTGCAACGACATATTCCGAACGGGCACGATTAACCCGCGCGTGGATTACAAAGGTCAGCACCTGACCATGAACTTTGCCTGTTACCGCACCTTCGGCATCAGCTTCACCTACAGCTTCGGCGGTTTCAAGGAGCAAAAGCACACCGAGGTAGACACCTCGCGGTTCAAAAAATAAACCCAAACCAAATCTCTCTCTGCCGGTATAACAGCCTCCCCTGGGGCGTTATACCGGCTTTTTCGAGGTGCCGAAGGATAGCTCTTAACCCTCCGCTTTATGTATCTTCTCCACTTCCTGTCATTCTGTTGCAACATTGCAAAGTTCAGAATTGATAGAGGCATTGTTCTTTGTATAACATCTGATTAATAAACTCGGAACAAAAGCTGACTACTATAATGTAATCGAAAAAATTCTAAAACATCTTCTGTTTAACTGCTTACTGAAAATAGTGACTATTAGTAAACGAACCAATTTACACAACGTATAGTCACAAATCATGTACCTGCTGACAAATACATTTCCAGTATCAATTCAGAAAAGATATCCAGATATTTTCAAGATGGCAAAATTCCTTCAAAAACAGCGATTTTTACGGATTATATTTGTATCTTTGCCATACAAATTTGTGTGATTATATACTTATTATAGCAACATAAAAGTACGTGGCTTATATGACATAACAATATCCTAAGTAAAGTGTCATCACTCTTTCTAATTAAAAATGTAATTTTTGTTAATACAGTAAACTGCTAAAATAAACATTTTATACATTACTATGGCTGTATGCTTGTTAATTATATTATTCGGTATATTTTTAGGGGTTACTATATATAATGCCTGGCGGAATTCCTCGTCTCAGAAGGGAAAGAGAGGAGAAGCCAGAATACATGCCATTCTTACGCAACTACCTGACGAGTACTTTATCCTCAACGATGTTGTTTTTCCAACAAAAAAAGGAACTACACAGATAGACCACATTGTGGTATCAAAGTACGGTGTTTTTGCCATTGAGACAAAAAACTATCAAGGTGATATATATGGAAATGATGACCAGCAGGAATGGAAACAAATAATTGTTAGCGAAGTGACTTACCCTGCGAAACCATGGAAGACATATACATATGTTACCAACAACCAATTTTATAACCCTGTAAAACAGGCAGTAGGCCACATGTATCATATCAAAGAATTATTAAAGGACTGGCCCTACTTAAAGGTTGTTCCTATCGTGGTTTTTGTAGGAGAGGCTAATTTGAGTAAGGTGTACTCAAGAGACCATGTTATCTATGCATCGGAACTACTTTCTACCATTCAAAGCTATAAGACTTCTTACATAAATGATGGCGATGTTAGGAAAATAGCTCTACGCCTTTCCCAAAAGGATATTAGGAAATTGATCAATAATAAAACCCATGTCAGAAACGTAAAGGCAGTGAAACGCGAAATTGACAGTAAAATATCATCTGGAATTTGCCCAAAATGTGGTGGAACATTAGTTATGCGTAACGGAAAGTATGGTCAATTCCTTGGATGTGTAAACTATCCACATTGCAAATTTACCGCAAAACTCTAACTTTAATCTATCGCTAATCATATTATTCGAAAAATTTAGCTATACGTGGCTTCTATAAAGATTGAGTAGCTTTGTAGTATTTAACAAAAAAAGCGCCTCACCAAAGTGAAGCGCTTTATTGCGAGTGAAGTTAATCAAACGATTATTCGGCCTTGGGAGCTTCCTCTGCGGGAGCTTCTGCAGCCGGAGCCTCCTGTACGGGAGCCTCTGCAACGGGTGCTTCCTCGGCGGGAGCCTCGGCAGCCTTGGCGGCCTCTTCGGTTGCAGCGGGCTTAGTGGAACGACGGCTACGGCGTGTCTTCTTCTCTGCCTTGGGTGCCTTTGCCATATTCTCATCGAAGTCTACAAGCTCGATGAAAGCTATGGGAGCAGCGTCGCCCTGACGCAGACCGAGTTTGATAATGCGCGTGTAGCCTCCGGGACGGTCAGCCACCTTTGCAGCAACCTCTCCAAACAGCTCTTTAACAGCTTCCTTGTTCTGCAGATAACGGAAAACAACACGGCGGCTGTTGGTGTCATCTTTCTTTGAGCGTGTGATCAGAGGCTCTACATACTTCTTCAAGGCTTTGGCCTTGGCGAGGGTCGTAGTGATTCTTTTGTGCACAATCAGCGAGATGGCCATGTTAGCAAGCATGGCGCTACGGTGAGATGCAGTACGACCCAGGTGGTTGAATTTCTTATTGTGTCTCATTCTTGTTTTTTTACTTTTGTGGACTTATTCTTTGTCCAGTTTATACTTTGAAATGTCGGTTCCAAACGACAGATTCAGACCCTCGAGCAAATCATCAAGCTCTGAGAGCGATTTCTTACCAAAGTTGCGGAACTTCAAGAGGTCGGTCTTGTTGTACTGTACGAGGTCGCCCAGCGTCTCTACATCAGCTGCCTTGAGACAGTTGAGGGCACGAACGCTGAGGTTCATGTCTACCAACTTGGTCTTCAGGAGCTGGCGCATGTGCAGCACCTCCTCGTCGAATTCCTGGTTGCCCTCCTGGTCGGAGTTCTCGAGCGTAATCTTCTCGTCGGAGAACAGCATGAAATGATAGATGAGGATTTTGGCTGCCTCTTTCAGTGCATCTTTGGGATGAATGGAACCATCCGTAGTAACTTCGATGACGAGCTTGTCGTAGTCGGTCTTTTGCTCAACACGATAAGGCTCAACAGCGTACTTTACGTTACGGATTGGGGTGTAGATGGAATCGATTGGAATTACGTTGACATCGTTGCAGAATTCGCGGTTCTCATCAGCGGGAACGTAGCCACGGCCCTTGTTGATGGTAAGATCAATCTGCATGGATGCTTTGGAGTCTAAATGACAAATCACCAAATCAGGATTTAACACTTCAAATCCAGTCAAATACTTGCCTATATCACCGGCTTTGAACTCTGTAGCGTTCTCTACGGTGATACTAACTTTCTCATTCTCGAATTCTTCTACTACTTTCTTGAACCGAACTTGCTTCAGATTCAAGATAATGTTGGTAACATCTTCCTTTACACCAGGTACTGACGAGAACTCATGTTCAACACCGCCTATACGGATGGTGTTGATGGCAAAGCCCTCGAGTGATGAAAGGAGAATGCGGCGCAGGGAGTTACCGATGGTAACACCGAAGCCAGGCTCAAGAGGACGGAATTCGAACTTGCCGAAATGGTCATTAGCCTCCAGCATTACTACTTTATCAGGTTTTTGAAATGCTAATATCGCCATTAATTTAATGATTTATTTAGAGTACAACTCAACGATTAACTGTTCCTTAATGTTCTCAGGGATGTCAGCACGTTCGGGTTTGTGCAGGAACTTGCCGCATTTTGCATTGTCATCCCATTCGAGCCATGGATACTTGCTGTGGTTGAAACCTGCCAGAGCTGCCTGGATTACCTCGAGAGACTTGGCCTTCTCGCGTACACCAACTACCTGACCCGGTTTAACTGAATACGAAGGAATGTTAACTACCTGACCATCTACAACAATATGCTTGTGGCCTACCAGCTGACGGGCAGCGGCACGGGTAGGAGCAATACCAAGACGGAACACGACATTGTCGAGACGGCACTCCAAATTCTGAAGGAGAACCTCACCGGTAATGCCCGAAGCCTTGGCTGCCTTTTCGAACATATTACGGAACTGACGCTCCAGCACACCGTAGGTGTACTTAGCTTTCTGCTTCTCTGCCAACATGACACCGTACTCAGATTGTTTTCTGCGACGGTTGTTGCCATGCTGTCCAGGAGGGAAGTTTCTCTTGGACAAAACTTTGTCGGCGCCGAAGATGGGTTCACCAAACCGGCGTGCAATTTTAGATTTCGGACCTATATACTTAGCCATAATAAAATAAATGTTCTTTTTGATTTTTATATGCAAGAGCTAACGCTTAACTCTACGCTGCTAACTCTTACGGTTATACGCGGCGACGTTTCGGAGGACGGCAGCCATTGTGCGGTAACGGAGTAACGTCAACGATTTCGGTTACTTCAATGCCTGCACCGTGGATAGCACGGATTGCACTCTCACGACCGTTGCCCGGACCCTTGACATAGGCCTTTACCTTGCGGAGACCTAGGTCGAAAGCTACCTTGGCACAATCCTCGGCAGCCATCTGTGCTGCGTACGGAGTGTTCTTCTTTGAACCGCGGAAACCCATCTTGCCGGCAGAAGACCAAGAGATAACCTGGCCTTCGTTGTTTGCAAGCGATACTATGATGTTGTTAAACGAGCTATGAACGTGAAGCTGTCCGATAGCGTCTACCTTAACATTTCTCTTCTTTGATGTTGCTGATTTTTTTGCCATAATCTTTTTAGTTTTAAGTTTGAGGCCTAAAGTCTAAAGTTATTGGTTCACACCATGAACTCTCTACCATCAACCCTCAACTAAATATTACTTAGTAGCCTTCTTCTTATTAGCAACAGTCTTCTTCTTACCCTTGCGGGTGCGAGCATTGTTCTTTGTACTCTGACCACGAACGGGAAGACCATTACGATGACGGACGCCACGGTAGCAACCGATATCCATGAGGCGCTTGATGTTTAACTGGATCTCTGAACGGAGATCGCCTTCTACTTTGAATCCAGCGCCGATAATTTCACGGATTTTAGCTGCCTGGTCGTCAGTCCATTCGCTGACCTTCAGGTCTCGGCTCACGCCGGCTTCATCCAATATCTTTGCTGAACTACTTCGACCTATACCATAGATATAGGTCAATGCGATTTCGCCACGCTTATTCTGGGGCAAATCTACTCCAACAATTCTTATTGCCATTTGTTAATTGAGAAAATAAATAAAAAAATAATGTTTAGTACGTGCTAAAAAGCATGCAAAGGTAAGCATATTTTTTCGCGTAGCCTGCCATTTACATATTTTTAACCTTTAGCCCTGACGCAATTTGAACTTAGGGTTCTTCTTGTTGATAACGAAGAGACGACCCTTGCGACGAACGATTTTGCAGTCGGGAGTACGCTTCTTTAAAGATGCTCTTGTTTTCATATCTGTGAGATATATAAATTGATTTATTTGTATCTGAAGACAATTCTGCCTTTAGTCAGGTCATAAGGACTCATCTCGACCTTAACCTTGTCTCCGGGCAGTATCTTAATGTAGTGCATTCTCATTTTACCAGAGATATGCGCTATAATCTGGATCCCATTTTCAAGCTCTACGCGGAACATCGCGTTGGAGAGGCTCTCTATAATTGTTCCGTCTTGCTCTATAGCGGATTGTTTTGCCATAATTAATTGTTTACTCTTTCTAAATGTTCTATTTCTTCAAACGTAGATAAAATCTCGGCTCTCCCTCGGCGTATGGCGATGGTATGCTCGAAATGAGCTGCTGGCTTGCCGTCGCGGGTTACGATGCCCCACTTATCAGGTAACATCCAGACCTTGCGGTCGCCTAAGGTTATCATTGGCTCAATGGCAATGCACATTCCTGCCTTGAGCATAACGCCGTTGCCACGTGTGCCATAATTGGGAATCTGCGGAGGCTCATGCATCTCTTTACCGATGCCGTGGCCTGTCAGTTCCCTGACAACTCCATAACCATTCTTTTCACAATGCTCCTGCACAACAGCACTTATATCACCAATGTGCCGGCCGGCCAGAGCTTGCTCTATTCCCTTGTACAGGCTTTCCTTTGTGGTACAGAGGAGTTGTTTTATCTCCGGGGCAACCTCACCTACGCAGAACGTGTAGCAACTGTCGCCATTGTAACCGTCAAGCAACGTACCGCAGTCAATGGAGATGATGTCTCCTTCCTTAAGTACTGTCTTGTCATCGGGAATGCCGTGAACCACAACCTCATTAACAGAGGTGCAGATACTTGCGGGGAAAGGCCCTCCAAAAGGATTTGGGAAGTTCTTGAACGTAGGGATAGCCCCATGGTCGCGTATAAACTCCTCTGCAATCTTATCCAGTTGGAGGGTCGTTACACCTGGTTTGATATTTTTCCCTAACTCTGCAAGGGTTGCTCCGACGAGTCGGTTAGCCTTGCGCATCAGGTCGATTTCATCTTCTGTCTTCAGAAATATTTTCATTCTGTAAGAACAGACTAATATGCTGACACTGCTCCGCTGCGAGTGTGACCGGAGTTCAGTAATCCGTCATAGTGGCGCATCAGCAGGTGACTCTCTATCTGCTGGAGGGTATCGATGACAACTCCGACAAGAATCAGCAACGATGTACCTCCGAAGAACTGTGAGAAGCCCTGCTGAACATTCAGCAATCCTGCGAGAGCCGGCATAATGGCGATGAAGGCTATGAAGAGTGAACCTGGTAAAGTAATGCGGGTCATAACGGTATCAATGTACTCGGCCGTATCCTTGCCCGGCTTTACACCAGGAATAAATCCATTGTTGCGCTTCATGTCTTCTGCCATCTGGGTGGGGTTCAATGTAATGGCCGTGTAAAAATAGGTAAATGCTACTACCAGAATTACATAGATGGCATTGTACAGCAGGCTGCGGTTATCCATCAGATTTCGCACAACCCAGCTTGCATTCTCGCTCTGATACTGCACGATAGCCAACGGAATGAACATCAGCGCCTGGGCAAAGATGATAGGCATTACGTTTGCAGCGAACAGCTTAAGCGGGATATACTGGCGCGCACCACCATACTGCTTGTTGCCAACAAGACGCTTGGCATACTGAACAGGCACCTTGCGCGTTCCCTGTACCAGAAGAATGGATGCACAAACAACTCCATAGAGGATAAGAATCTCGACAATAAACATCACAATACCACCACCGCTGATAGCGCTTAAGCGGGAACTTGCTTCCTGCATGAAAGCCTCAGGCAGACGCGCAATGATACCTATCATAATGATAAGCGAGATTCCATTTCCAACACCTTTATCAGTAATGCGCTCACCGAGCCACAGAATAAACATACTACCTGCTGCCAGGATAATCGCCGCGGGAATCATGAATACCGTCCACGAGATGCCGGAAGCCAAAGCCTGGCTTGCCTGCATCTTGAGGTTGATAAGGTATGACGGAGCCTGAAAAAGCAGAATAGCTATAGTCAGGACACGTGTGTACCAGTTGATCTTCTTACGGCCACTCTCGCCTTCGCGCTGCATCTTTTGGAAATAAGGCACAGCCACGGCAAGAAGCTGCATAACGATAGAAGCTGAGATGTAAGGCATAATTCCAAGTGCAAAGATTGACGCATTGGAAAATGCTCCACCAGAGAACATGTCCAGCAGTGACATAAGGCCACCAGAGGTTTGCGACTGCAGTTTCTCCAACATGCTCGGATTGATACCGGGAAGTACCACGAACGAGCCGAAACGGTAGATAGCCGTAAACATAAGAGTAATGAGGAGGCGCTGGCGCAAGTCCTCAATCTTCCAACAGTTCTTCAGTGTCTCAATAAACTTTTTCATTTACTTAGATTATAGTTGTGTTACCACCTACTGCCTTTATAGCTTCATCGGCTGTCTTTGAGAAAGCGTTGGCTTCAACTTCAAGTTTGGCTTTCAGCTCTCCATTGCCCAGAACCTTAACGAGCTCCTTGCCATTAGTAAGGCCGGCGCTGACCAGTTCTGCTATTCCTATCTTAGTGAGGTTTTTTTCCTCAGCAAGTTTCTGGAGAGTAGAAAGGTTGACTACGAAGTACTCCTTATGGTTGATGTTCTTGAAACCAGACTTCGGTACACGACGCTGTAATGGCATCTGACCACCTTCAAATCCAATCTTTCTCTTATAACCAGAGCGAGCCTTTGCACCCTTGTGACCACGTGTAGAAGTACCGCCCAGTCCGGAGCCCGGACCGCGACCAATACGACGACGTGAATGAGTTGAGCCCTCTGCTGGCTTTAAAGTATTTAATTTCATAATTGCTGCTAATTTTAAGATTAATTATTCAACTACGCTCACCAGGTGATGAACCTTGCGAATCATACCACGAACACTGGGAGTATCCTCAACCTCAACAACCTGGGAAATCTTATGGAGCCCCAGAGAGATAAGAGTTCTCTTCTGGTCTACGGGAGCTCCAATTCTGCTCTTAACTTGCTTAATTTTAATTGTTGCCATTGTTTTTGTCTCCTATTATCCGTTAAATACTTTATCCATACCAACACCACGTTCACCGGCTATGGTGTAGGCGTCACGAATCTGGCTCAGTGCCAGAATGGTTGCCTTTACGAGGTTGTGGGGATTGGAAGAACCTTTGGACTTAGCAATCACATCTTTAACGCCAGCGCTCTCCAATACGGCACGCATGGCACCGCCGGCTTTCAGACCGGTACCGGCAGCAGCGGGTTTGAGAAGCACATTGGCTCCGCCGAAAGCGACTTCAACCTCATGAGGGATTGTGCCTTTCAGCACAGGAACCTTTACGAGATTTTTCTTTGCAGACTCGGTACCCTTGGAGATTGCAGCCGTTACTTCGCCTGCTTTGCCAAGACCCCAGCCGATGACACCATTGCCATCACCAACAACGACGATAGCAGCGAATGTGAAGGTACGACCACCCTTGGTAACCTTTGTTACACGGTTGATAGCAACCAGACGGTCTTTGAGTTCTACGTCACTATTTACTTTTACTTTATTCATTGCCATAATCGTTTAAAATTTAAGACCACCTTTGCGGGCTGCATCAGCCAAAGCCTGTACGCGGCCGTGATAGAGATAACCGTTACGGTCGAACACAACAGCTTCGATACCGGCTGCCTTAGCCTTCTCGGCTACAAGTTCGCCAACTTTCTCAGCCTGCTGAATCTTTGCCATCTTCTCAAGTCCCAGAGAGGAGGCAGAGGCAAGGGTCTGGCCTGTCACATCATTAATCACCTGAGCATATATCTGCTTGTTAGAGCGGAAAACACTAAGACGTGGACGCTCAGCAGTTCCGTTCACGTTCTTGCGGATACGGAACTTTATCTTAATTCGTCTTTCAACTTTCTTTGTTGTCATAATCGTAAATCAATTAAAATTACTTAGCTGCAGCGGTCTTACCAGACTTTCTGCGAATAACCTCACCTTGGAACAGGATACCCTTTCCTTTGTAAGGCTCAGGCATGCGGAAAGAACGAATTTTTGCACAGATGAGTCCGAGCAACTGCTTGTCGCAAGACTCCAACGTAATAATAGGGTTCTGGTTTCTCTCTGACTTGGTTTCAACCTTTACCTCCTTGGGAAGCTGGATGAAAATGGGGTGAGTATAACCGAGTGAAAACTCTACGAGATTACCCTGGTTTGAAACACGATAACCTACACCGACCAGTTCCATGGTCTTCTTGTAGCCTTCGCTTACACCAACAACCATGTTATTAACCAGTGAGCGGTAGAGGCCGTGGAAAGCCTGCTTCTGCTTGTAGTTCACAGGGCTTTTTTCGTCAACTTCCAGAGTTATCTGACCATCTGCATTACTGAACTTGATAGAGGGGTCAATCCGCTGGGTAAGTTCGCCTTTGGGACCCTTAACGGTAACGACACTTGACTTCTCATCGAAGTTAACGGTAACTCCGGCGGGAATACTAATTGGCAATTTTCCTATTCTTGACATAATCAATCCTCCAATTAATAAATGTAGCAAAGAACTTCACCACCTATTTTCTGGGTAGCTGCTTCCTTATTAGTCATTACACCTTTGGATGTGGATATAATGGCTATACCCAATCCGTTAATTACTCTCGGCATGTCCTTGTAACCAGTGTATCGACGGAGACCTGGTGTTGACACGCGCTTCAGGCACTTGATAGCGCTTTTTTTGGTAGACGGGTCATACTTCAAGGCAACCTTGATAGAACCCTGTGGGCCATCCTCTACGAACTTATAGTTCAGGATGTAACCTTCCTCGAAGAGAATCTTTGTTATTTCCTTCTTCAAGTTTGACGCAGGAACCTCAACAACACGGTGATGAGCCATGATTGCGTTTCTGAGTCTTGTCAGATAATCTGCTATTGGATCTGTCATAAAATATAAATGTTTAATTAATCGGGACTACCCCGACAATATTAAAAAATGTATGCTTGGTAATTGAGTTCAGCTCATGGCCGGCAGCTGGATGCTGGGCATCACGACCGAACCATAAACCTGCACCTTGATACCCGCTGATTACCAGCTTGCTTTCTTCACTCCGGGAATCAAGCCTGCTGATGCCATCTCACGGAACTGAATGCGAGAGAGACCGAACTGACGGATATATCCTTTCGGACGGCCTGTAATCTTGCAACGGTTGTGCAGACGGATGGGGTTTGCATTCTTTGGAATGGCCTGAAGTTTACGGGCAGCCTCATAAGCCTCTGCCGGATTATCAGTAGTTGCGATAACCTTTTTCAGAGCAGCGCGCTTCTCAGCATAACGAGCAACAAGTTTCGCACGTTTAACTTCGCGGGCTTTCATTGATTCTTTTGCCATATTTCTTAATCCTTTTTAGCGTTCTTGAATGGAAGACCGAAAGCCTTGAGAAGTGCATAGCCTTCTTCGTCGGTCTTGGCCGTAGTAACGAAAGTGATGTTCATTCCCTGGATGCGGTCAACACTGTCAATGTTGATTTCGGGGAAGATAATCTGCTCGGTTATGCCGAGGGTATAGTTACCGCGACCGTCAAACTTACTCTCGATACCCTTAAAGTCACGGATACGAGGCAGAGCCACGCGAACGAGTTTCTCCAGGAACTCATACATACGCTCGCGCCGCAGTGTTACCATAACGCCGATGGGCATCTTCTTACGGAGCTTGAAGTTGGCAATATCCTTCTTTGAGAAGGTTGCCACAGCTTTCTGGCCTGTAATGGCAGTAATCTCGTTGAGGGCAACGTCAACAATCTTCTTGTCCTGTGTAGCATCACCCAGACCCTGATTGATAACAATCTTTTTCAGGACAGGAATCTGCATTGAAGAAGAATAGCTGAACTGCTTCTGCAGTGCCGGAGCAATCTCCTCCTTATACTGTTTCTTTAACTGTGCTGTTTCCATTATTTAATTTCCTCCCCTGATTTTTTAGCGATACGAGTAACTGTCTTACCCTCACGCTTGATTGAAATTCGTGTTGGTTCACCGCTCTTGGGGTCAACCAAACTCAGATTAGAAATATGAATAGGAGCCTCCTGCTTGATGATGCCTCCCTGAGGATTCTTTGCCGAAGGCTTGGTGCTCTTAGAAACCATGTTTACACCCTCTACGATTGCGCGCTCCTCGTCTACAAGAACTTTGAGCACCTTGTGGGGTGCAGGGTACTTGCCATTTGAGTTCTTCACATCCTTGTCTCTTCCGGCAAGAACGAGAACCATGTCACCTTTCTTTATATGTAACTTACTCATTACTATTCCTTTTAATTAATTAAAGAACCTCAGGTGCCAAAGAAACGACTTTCATATTTACGGCACGCAGCTCACGAGCTACAGGGCCGAAGATACGGCTGCCGCGGAGTTCGCCGGCATTATTCAGCAACACGCAAGCATTGTCATCGAAACGGATGTAAGAACCATCGGCACGACGGATTTCCTTCTTTGTGCGAACAATCAAAGCCTTAGATACTGCACCTTTTTTCACATCACTCGACGGAATGACATTCTTGACAGCAACGACAATAACGTCACCCACACTTGCATAACGACGGCCGGTTCCACCGAGAACACGGATGCAAAGAGCCTCGCGTGCGCCGCTGTTATCACATACTGTAAGTCTTGATTCTGCTTGTATCATAATTACTTAGCTTTTTCTACTATTTGTACTAATCTCCATCTCTTTGTCTTAGACAGAGGACGAGTTTCCATGATTAACACCGTATCTCCTACATTGGCCTCATTCTTCTCGTCATGTGCATGGTACTTCTTTGTCTTCTGGACAAACTTACCATAAATAGGGTGCATTTCCTTGAACTTAGCTGCAATAACAATGGTTTTATCCATTTTGTTGCTGACAACAACACCCTGTCTTACTTTTCTTAAATTTCTTGTTTCCATCTGGACCATTATTATTTATTAAGTTCTCTCTGACGAAGTACGGTTTTCATACGAGCGATGTCACGACGAGCAGCCTTAATCTGTGATGGATTCTCAAGCGGAGAGATGCTGTGGTTGAGTTTCATCTGATGCAACGCAGCCTCTGCAAGCTCCAGTTTCTCGCGCAAGTCCTTGTCTGCGAGTTCATTTACTTCTTTAATCTTCATAATTAAGCGTTTTTATCGTAATCGCGTCTAACAACAAACTTAGTCTTAACGGGGAGTTTCTGTGCCGCCAGGCGAAGAGCCTCTTTGGCAATGTCGAAAGATACTCCCTCTACTTCGAAGAGGATACGACCCGGAGTAACCGGTGCCACCCATCCTGCGGGGTCACCCTTACCTTTACCCATGCGGACGTCGGCAGGCTTGCGGGTGATGGGCTTATCGGGGAAAATGCGGATCCAGACCTGTCCCTGACGGTTCATGTAACGGTTCACTGCTACACGGGCTGCCTCAATCTGCCGGCTGTCTATCCATTTTGCCTCAAGCGTCTTGATGCCGAATGAACCGAAAGCCAGCTGTGTACCTCTATGGGCGTTGCCTTTGTTGCCACGTCCGTCTTGAGGTCTTCTATATTTTACTCTTTTTGGCTGTAACATGTTAGCTTCTACTTTTAACGGTTATTGTTTCTTCTACGATTACCGCGACCATTACGGCCACCGCTGGGACGGCCGGCATTCTGCTTATCCTGGGTAAAGTTTGGTGTCAGGTCACGCTCTCCGTAAACCTCACCGCGGCATATCCATACCTTGATACCCAGCAGGCCCACCTTGGTGAGAGCCTCAGCTTGGCAATAATCGATGTCTGCGCGGAATGTGTGAAGAGGAGTACGCCCCTCCTTATACATTTCCTTACGAGCCATTTCGGCTCCGTTCAGACGACCTGTGATTTGAATTTTGATACCTTCGGCACCGGCGCGCATCGTATTCTGAACTGCCATCTTGATAGCACGGCGGTAAGCAATCTTGCCTTCTACCTGGCGGGCAATGTTGTTGGCTACGATAGTTGCGTCGAGTTCAGGCTTCTTTACTTCGAAGATGTTTATTTGGATGTCCTTCTTGTAGAGCTTCTTCAACTCTTCTTTCAGTTTGTCAACATCCTGACCACCTTTACCAATGACGATGCCCGGACGGGCTGTACAAATAGTGATGGTGACGAGTTTCAGCGTACGCTCGATGACAATCTTTGAAACGCTGGCCTTGGCCAGACGCTCATTGAGATACTTACGGATTTTCTGATCCTCAACGAGGTTGTCTCCGAAGTCTTTGCCACCGAACCAATTTGAATCCCAACCACGGATAATTCCCAGTCGGTTGCTTATTGGATTAACTTTCTGTCCCATTCTGTCTATTATTTTTCGTCGTTAGTTTTGGCATCAACAAAGAGCGTAACGTGGTTCGAACGCTTGCGTATTCTATAGCCACGTCCCTGTGGTGCCGGTCTCATACGTTTCATTGTAACACCTTGGTCAACGAAGACACTGCTAACATAAAGTTCACCGTCTTCAGCCTTGCGGTCGTTTTTATTCTCCCAGTTTGCGATAGCCGAGCGCAGCAGTTTCTCAACGTCTGCGGCAGCCTGCTTGTTAGAGAATCTCAATACTCCGAGCGCGCGGTTCACTTCCATGCCACGAATCATGTCTACAACGTAGCGCATCTTGCGTGGAGAAGAAGGAACGCCCTTCAGCTTTGCGAAGTACAAATTTTTGCGAGCTTCCTTTATTTTCTCAGCTGCTATATGTTTTCTTGCTCCCATTATTGTTTCTATTGTTTAAAATGGTTGTCCCTTCGACTACTTCCTGTTGCCTGAGTGACCACCGAAGCGACGCGTGGGAGAGAATTCACCCAGCTTGTGGCCTACCATGTTCTCAGTAATGTAGACAGGGATAAATTTGTTTCCGTTATGAACTGCAACAGTGTGTCCCACGAAGTCCGGGGAAATCATTGATGCTCTGGCCCAAGTCTTAACGACACTCTTCTTGCCGCTCTCGTTCATAGCGAGAATCTTCTTTTCAAGAGATACGTTGATATATGGACCTTTTTTTAATGAACGACTCATAATTTACTCTACTTAATGTTATTTATTAGCCCTTTCGATTATATACTTGCTTGAGTGCTTCTTCGGTGCACGAGTCTTCAGACCCTTAGCGTACAAGCCCTTGCGTGAGCGTGGGTGTCCGCCGGACTGACGGCCTTCACCACCACCCATCGGGTGGTCAACAGGGTTCATAACGACACCACGGTTGTGCGGGCGACGACCCAACCAACGCGAGCGACCAGCCTTACCAGACTGCTCCAATGCGTGGTCAGAGTTTCCTACACTTCCAATGGTAGCCTTGCAAGCAGATAAAATCTTACGAGTCTCTCCTGAAGGGAGCTTGATTACACAATAACTGCCCTCACGAGAAGTCAACTGAGCAAAATTACCAGCCGAACGAACGAGCAACGCTCCCTGACCCGGACGCAATTCAATGTTGTGAATTACCGTACCTACAGGGATGTTTGCCAGCGGCAGGGCATTGCCAACCTCAGGTGCTGCCTCAGCACCCGACATCAGTGTTGCGCCTACCTGCAGTCCGTTAGGAGCAATGATATAGCGTTTTTCACCATCAGCGTAATACAACAAAGCGATACGAGCCGAGCGGTTCGGATCGTACTCTATTGTCTTCACTACGGCGGGAACACCATCCTTCTCACGTTTGAAGTCAACTAAGCGCAACTTTCTCTTATGACCACCGCCCATGTAGCGAACAGTCATTTTACCGGTGTTGTTTCGACCACCTGTTGAGCGCTTACCGTAAACGAGAGACTTCTCTGGCACGGATGCAGTAATATCCTCGAACGTGCCAATAACTTTGTGTCTTTGGCCCGGTGTAACGGGCTTTAATTTACGTACTGCCATTTTTATTAAATATTGCTATAAAAATCTATTGTATCGCCATTCTTCAGCGTAACTACTGCTTTCTTAAACGCATTCTTCTGGCCTTTCACAAGACCTGCCTTGGTGTAGCGGCTTGACCGCTTGCCGGCATAGCGTGCAGTGTTCACATCAACTACTGTAACATTGTACAGGCTCTCGACTTCCTTCTTGATTTCGAGTTTGTTGGCTTCCGGCTTTACGATAAAGCCATATTTGGGCTGTGCAGAAATCTTCCTGCTCTGACCCTTCACCTTAACGACCTTATCTTCAGAAGACTTGTCTGTCAGTTTGGTCATCTTCTCAGTGACCAACGGTTTGATTATGAATGCCATATTTTATCTCCTAATTTATTTGGTTAAGGTCTGGTCGATAGCCTTGAGCGATTCCTCCGTGATAACTACAACATCTGCATTCAAAACTTTATACGAATTGAGCGAAGATGCCACCATCACTTCGGCCTGCTGCAAGTTACGAGCTGACAAATATACGTTTTTATTGCTGTTAGGCAAAAGGAGCAGGGTTTTCTTGCCGTCAACTTTAAGATTTTTAGTAATATTTATAAAATCTTTTGTCTTCGGAGCGTCCATTGCGAAGTCTTCAACAACTACGATGGCATTCTCCTGTGCCTTGTAAGACAAGGCTGACTTACGAGCAAGAACTTTTACTTTTTTGTTCAATTTGAAGCGGTAGTCACGGGGCTTAGGACCAAATACCCGACCGCCACCAACGAGAACCGGTGAATTGATGTCACCGCGACGTGCGCCGCCGCCACCTTTCTGCCGACCGAGCTTGCGGGTAGAGCCTCTGTGCTCACTTCTTTCCCGAGATTTAGCTGTACCCTGGCGCTGGTTAGCGAGATACTGCTTAACATCGAGATAGAGAACGTGATCGTTAGGCTCAATGCCGAAGATAGACTCGTTCAGAGTTACCTTTCTTCCGGTCTCCTGACCGTTGATATTTAAAACGCTAACTTCCATTATTTCTCAATTAAAACAGTTGAACCATTGCATCCAGCTACAGAACCCTTCACGAGAAGAATGTTGTGCTCTGGAATTACCTTAATCACCTTGAGGTTCTGAGTAGTTACTCTGTCGCCTCCCATCTGGCCGCCCATGCGCATGCCCTTGAACACCTTTGCAGGGTAAGAACAGGCACCGATTGATCCCGGCTTGCGGGCGCGGTCGTCCTGGCCGTGAGTACTCTGACCTACACCACCGAAACCGTGGCGCTTTACTACTCCCTGGAAACCTTTTCCCTTAGAAGTGCCGACCACGTCTACGAACTCTGTGTTGCTGAAAAGTTCTACCGTAATCGTGTCACCGAGGTTATATTCCTCGTCAAACTTGAACTCGGCCAAGTGCTTCTTCGGTGTTGTACCTGCCTTCTTGAAGATTCCCATCATCGGCTTGGTAGTTCTGCTTTCCTTAGCCTCTGCGAAACCTAACTGAACAGCCTTGTAACCGTCGTTTTCAACAGTCTTTACCTGGGTTACAACACAAGGACCAGCTTCGATAACAGTGCACGGTACATTCTTACCGTCGGCACTGAAAACGGATGTCATTCCGATTTTTCTTCCAATTAATCCTGGCATTTCAATTAAATATTAATAGTGTAATTAAACTTTGATATCTACCTCTACTCCACTGGGCAACTCGAGCTTCATGAGCGACTCTACGGTCTTGGCTGTTGCGCTGTAGATGTCTATCAGGCGCTTGTAGTCTGAGAGCTGGAACTGCTCGCGGGCCTTCTTGTTAACGAAGGTACTGCGGTTTACGGTGTAGATACGCTTGTGGGTTGGCAATGGAATAGGGCCACTAACGATGGCACCCGTAGCTTTCACTGCCTTCACAATCTTCTCTGCTGACTTGTCAACCAACTTGTGGTCGTATGACTTCAGCTTAATTCTGATTTTCTGACTCATTGTTTTACTTTGTATTTGTTGTTGTTGATGGTTCGGGAGGTACGCTGCTTAAGAGTCATTCGCTAAGCAGCGCCTCCTTTACCGGTTGTTTTCTTTTTAGAGAAGTTCCGAGTGGCCTTTCACCTCGTCGAGCACGTCCTTGGCGATAGATGCCGACAGTGGAGAGTGATGATCGTACTCCATGGAGCTTGTTGCACGTCCGGAGGTGATGGTACGCAGAGCCGTTACATAACCGAACATCTCGGCCAGCGGAACCATTGCCTTCACGATGCGTGCACCGCTGCGGGCCTCGTCCATGCCCTGAACCATGCCACGGCGCTTGTTCAGGTCGCCTATAACGTCACCCATGTTCTCTTCCGGCGTTACCACTTCTACCTTCATGATAGGCTCCATGAGTACGGGGCCTGCCTTGGGGCAAAGCACCTTGAAGGCCTGGTGGGCAACAAGCTCGAACGAGAGCTGGTCGGAGTCTACCGGGTGGAAGCTACCGTCGTTGAGGGTAACCTTGAGGCCGGTCATCGGGAAGCCGCCCAGCACGCCGTTGGAGAGGCAGTCCTTGAAACCTTTCTCTACCGAGGGAATGAACTCCTTAGGCACGTTACC
>LAHS01000013.1_pt1 | contig 93108 bp, 61 predicted proteins | sample 329651 | NCBI WGS metagenome assembly LAHS01 (sample SAMN03275699, study PRJNA271635) | activated sludge metagenome | isolation source: sample C-1 Sludge from hydrolytic chamber (first chamber) of Anaerobic...
GGGAGGTTACCAGTTAGCCTTGTCACTAATCGTTGCTTGCTCATTCCTACAAACAAGCAAACCAGCAACAGCAGAAAAAATACTCTGTTACTATGTCTTTAACTGTCAGATGATAACCAATAAGAAACACGTAGCAGCAGAAAATATACTCTGTTACTATGTCTCAAAACCACCGCAGCAGCTTTAAAAACACGCTGTTACTCTGTCTTTCATCAGCAGCAGCTAACCTGCAGCGGCAGTGTGGCAGCGGTTCGGGAATGATGAGGGAGACGATAAAGGGTGGAGAAAACAAGCTGAAAAGGCGGCGCACCAGACTTCAGGGCAAAAAAAATGGGGCTCCGCTGAGTCCCAACCTTGTTAACCTTAAATCTAATACTATGAAAAACACGTTGCAAATATAAACATGTTTGCGCAAACAACCAAACAAACAGAAAGAAAAAACGGCAGTTTTGTTCATTTCTTGACATAAATCAAGCCAAGGCGAAGAATTTTAGCAGAAAAGTTGCTCCGTATTAAAATAATGCCTATCTTTGCAGACGAATAAGGACATTAATCAGACATACGAAATAGGAAACGGAATTCCGACAACACTGCAGGCTGTCGGAATTCTTTATTTATCATGTCCGACGAAAAACGGTTACTAACAGTTTAAAAACAATAACAATTATGGCTTACATGTCACAAGAAGGCTACGACAAGCTCGTGGCTGAGCTCCGTGAGCTCGAAACAGTTGAACGCCCCAAGGCATCGGCCGCCATCGCAGAGGCTCGCGACAAGGGCGATTTGAGCGAAAACTCAGAATACGACGCCGCAAAGGAGGCTCAGGCCCACCTCGAAGATAAAATCAACAACATCAAACTGGCCATAGCCGAGGCCAAGATTGTTGACGTATCGCGCCTGAAGACGGACGCCGTGCAGATACTCTCGAAGGTGGAAATGACCAACATGGCTACCAGCAAGAAGATGACCTACACCATCGTGAGCGAGAACGAGGCCAACCTGCGGGAGGGTAAGATATCCATCAAGACCCCTATCGCACAGGGACTGCTGAACAAGAAGGTGGGCGACATCGTCGAGATACAGATACCACGCGGCACTACAAAGCTGCGCATTGACAAGATAAGCATAGAAGGTTAAACCCTCCCGAGCCCCTGCCGCCCCCGAAAGGAGCCCGAGGAACAAAACAAGAGAACCATGAGTACAGTGTTTTCGAAGATTGCCGCTGGCGAAATTCCCAGCTACAAGTGCGCCGAGAGCGACAAGTTTTACGCTTTTCTCGACATCAACCCGGTGGCCAAAGGCCACACGCTCGTCATTCCACGCAAAGAGGTTGACTACTTCTTTGATATGGACGACAGCGAATTGGCTGAATTCCAACTCTTTGCCAAGAAGGTGGCCACGGCGCTGAAGACGGCTTTTCCGTGCAGGAAAGTGGCCCAGGTGGTGCTTGGACTCGAAGTTCCGCACGCCCACATCCACCTTATCCCCATGAACAGCGAGGCCGATGTGGACTTCCGCAAGGAACACCTCAAATTCTCGGACGAGGAGTTCAAGGCCATTGCCAAAAAGATTGAGGAGAGCCTGCCATAGTGGGCTGACGGGACAAAGGCCTACCCCAACCCTCCCGAAGGGAGGGAACGAAGAAGCTACCCTGCCCGCCTAAAGGGAGCGGATGAAAAGAGAAGAGCCACGCCAAAGTCTTTATGCAGCTTTGGCGTGGCTCTACCTTATTATATATAGAGAGCAGAAAAGGCTCCGGTTCCACCCTCCCACTCCTCCTGAAAGAGCCGGCGAGGGTTTCTTCTACCTATGCACAGAGCCGAGAATCATATCCCCCTCCCCTTCGGAGAGGGCCGGGGAGGGGTTCAATAACTATGCGTTATCTCCTGCCAGTTGCCGTCGGCCGAGAGTGTAAACGTGATATCGCCCGTCTGGGTGGTGCCGTTAAAGAACGCGCCGCTGTACTTTGAAATCCATCCAAGCTGTACGGGAACGGCCTCGAACAGTTTTTCGGCCACCGTGGTACCGGCGGCATCGAGGGCCGTTACGGTCATCTTGAGTTCTCCCTCGTCAGCATGAGGGAAGGTGAACACGTCGAGCTGGCACGGCTTACCGCCCATTTCGGCCGTTACCTCGCGGTATTCCGTCTGCCGGGAGTCCACACATCCGCGCCCCGTAACGGCGTTGAGGGTTGAACTGCCGCCAGTATAATAGAACTTGAACCGCTTCACGCTGGCCGGCACATCATCGGTTATTACGAGGCGGAACATGGCTACGGCACGCTTCAACTCCAGCGCGTAGCTCTTGGCATCGGTCACCTCAATGTCCTCACAGCAGTAAAAGGTATCGGTAACTTTGTTGTCGGGGAACTTTATTTTTTCCGGGTCGGTAACTGAAACGGAACCGTTGCCGCTGTGGGCTATCACCACCACGCGGTAAGAACCTTGGGGCAGCGACACGCCGAAGGTGCCGAAAGATTTATCGGTCGATGTCTGCGAGACGCTCTTCACCCTGCTGCCGCCGGCATCGAAGATGGCAAACGTGAGGCGCGAGCAGAGCTCACTCACCTCGGTTGCAGCGCGCGACTTGGCCTGCGCGCCGTCGAAGGCAACCTGTTCAAAGCGTGATATCCGGAGTTCTATCCTCACCCCATTCTCCGGTTCGGGCTCATCGCCGTCGTCGCCGAGGTTCGCCTTCTCGCAGGATGAACACACACAGGCCGCCAGCAGGAGCAGGGCGCCCATCAGTTTTAACTTTCTCATGGTCTTTGTTGTATTGGTATCGGGTTCGTGGGAGGCGGCTCAGATGTAGTCGTCGCCCTTCTTCATCTGCACTTCATTCACGTACTTGCGCACCAAAGCCGACGAGTCCTCTTTCTTGCAGATGAGTAGCACGTTGTCCTTCTCGGCCACGATGAAGCCCTCGAGACCGTTGATGACGGCAAACTTGCCCTTGGGCAGCTTGATGACATTGTTGCTCGAATCCTCAATCATCACGTCGGAATCTATCACGACATTGTCGTCCGGGCCCTTGCGCATGGCCTCGTAGATGCTGTGCCAGGTACCGATGTCGGCCCAGCCGAAGTCGCATTTCATCACGTAGGCATCTTCCGACTTCTCCAGAATGCCGTAGTCGATGGAGAGATTGGGGTAGGATGGGAAGTTCTCATGTACGAACTTGCTCTCCTCCTCAATCGTCCAGTCGGGTTTCACGGCATCGAGATTGCGCAGTACCGAGGGCAGAATGGCAAAGAAACTGCGCCCGAGAAAGCGGGTGTTGGAAAGGAATATGCCCGTGTTCCAGTAGAATTCGCCGCTGTTCATGAACATTTTGGCGAACTCACGTTCGGGCTTTTCCGTGAACGACTGCACGCGGTAAACGTCGTGAGCCGCCTCGTCGCCCAGCTGGATATAGCCGTAGCCAGGCTCGGGGCGCGTAGGTTTAATGCCCATGGAGAGCAGGCAGTCGCGCCGATCCACGAAGTCGAAGCCCTCTTCCACATTCTGGCGGAATGCTTCCTCGTTCAACACAATCTGATCAGAGGGCGTAACAATCAGGTTGGCATCTGGGTTCAGCCGGTTGATGCGGTGCGTAGCCCACGCCACACTCGGAGCTGTGTTGCGGTGGATGGGTTCGGCCATGATGTTGTCGGCCGGCATTCCGGGTAGTTGCTCCTGCACTAAAGACAGATAGCTTACGTTGGTGTTCACGTAGATATGGTCGGGCGGCAGGATTTTTGCCATGCGGTCATAGGTTTGTTGCAGCTGAGTACGGCCGGTGCCAAAGAAATCTACGAACTGTTTGGGGTATCGGTCGCGGCTGCACGGCCACAGCCTGCGACCTTTTCCGCCGGCAAGGATCACGCAGTAGTTATTTGTTTTCATTGTCATAGCTTACAGATTTAAAATACAGCATGCTAATATACGCATTAAATATGACACCAACAAGATTTTATCATCTTTTAAATGAGAAAATCATCAAAACCTCTTCATCCCGCTGCTCCGCGAAAACAAACGCCTCGCAGCTACCCTTTGAAAGTTTTCGACGGATTTGTTTGCGCTTTCAGAAAAAACCCGTACCTTTGCATCCGCATTAAGCCCAGATGGCGGAATCGGTAGACGCGCTGGTCTCAAACACCAGTGGAGCAATCCGTGCCGGTTCGACCCCGGCTCTGGGTACAAAGTAAAAAGCTAAGTAGTTTGTTTTCAGACACTTAGCTTTTTCTTGTTATATTATTTTCCCCACAATTTCCCCACAACTGCTAACTATGCCGTAAAGAATCAACACATAGTTGCTACAAACATTGGGTAAACTTGTTCTTTGTATTCACTCGTTTTAGCATCATGCACAAAAAAGCCATAATGATAGACAATAGAAATTAGGGGAATTCCATGCTAGCATTATGGCTCTTAAGTTAGCCGACAACTGAAGCAGATTGCTATTTCAGAGTTCTAGTAGCATTCAGTACTGCAAGTACCGTAACACCAACATCTGCGAATACCGCCATCCACATGGTTGCCATGCCAAAGAAGGCAAGAACGAGCACAGCCATCTTGATACCAACGGCAAACCATGTATTTTCCTGAGCAACGCGCAATGTGCGGCGAGCCTGACGAATAGCCACGGCTATCTTTGAAGGTTTATCATCCATTAGTACAACGTCGGCTGCCTCGATTGCAGCATCACTGCCCAGTCCGCCCATCGCAATGCCCACATCGGCACGCGCCAGCACGGGTGCATCGTTAATGCCGTCGCCCACGAAGGCCATCGTTCCTTCCGCCTTCTCTTTGAGAAGTGCCTCTACCTTGTTCACCTTGTCGCCCGGCATCAGTTCGGCATGATATTCCTCGAGTCCTACGGTCTTGGCCACGTCAGCAGCCACCTCTTCCTTGTCACCCGTGAGCATCACCAACCGCTTCACACCTTCTGTCTTAAGTGCCTTCACAGCATCGGCAGCATCCTCCTTGATTTTGTCAGACACCACAATGTGACCTGCATATTCGCCGTTGATAGCAATGTGGAGAATGGTGCCCACTTTTTCACAAGGTTGCCACTTTGCTCCCACATTCTCCATCAACTTTGCATTACCCACGCTTACCGACTTGCCATTTACACGAGCCGTCACGCCCTGTCCAGCCGTCTCCACCACGTCTGTCACCTCGCAATTGTCGCTTTCGTTGGGATAAGCCTTGCGAATGCTGAGGGCGATGGGGTGCGTGGAATATCGTTCCACATGAGCCGCCAGATGCAGCAGTTCGTTAGGTTCAATTTTATCGGGATGAATGGCGGTCACATCGAACACGCCGTGGGTCATCGTCCCCGTCTTGTCAAAGGCTATCATGCGCACCTTGGCCAATGTCTCCATATAGCTGGAACCCTTGATGAGCACGCCCTTGCGCGATGCTCCACCGATACCGCCAAAGAATGTGAGAGGCACGGAGATGACGAGGGCGCAGGGGCACGACACCACGAGGAACGTGAGGGCGCGATAAATCCACGTGCTCCACGGCTGACCACTGACAAGCAATGGGGGCAGCAAAGCCACCAGCACGGCCAGTACGACCACAACAGGCGTGTATATCTTGGCAAACTTGGTAATGAAATTCTCGCTCTTTGACTTGTTATCCGTGGCATTCTCCACAAGGTTCAGCACCTTGGCCGCCGTACTTTCGTCGAATGCCTTGGTCACCTTTGCCGTCACCACACCGCTGAGGTTAATGCAGCCCGAAAGGATGTCGTCGGCAGGACGGATGGTGCGCGGAACGCTCTCGCCCGTCAATGCCACCGTATTCAGACTCGATGCACCGTCGATAACGATACCGTCCATCGGCACTTTCTCGCCCGGACGAATCACCACAATGTCGCCTACCTTCACCTCTTCCGGATTCACGTCCACCAATTCATCACCACGCCTCACGTGAGCGATGTCAGGACGGATGTCCATCAGCTGAGAGATGCTCTTGCGACTCTTGCCTTCCGCGATATCCTCGAAGAGTTCGCCCACTTGGAAGAAGAGCATCACGAACACTGCTTCGGGGAACTGCGACTCAGCCCCGGGCATAAAACCGATGGCGAGTGCGCCCAGCGTGGCAACCGCCATGAGAAAGTCCTCATCCATGCCCTCACCATGTGCAATGTCCTCCGCAGCTTCCGCCAGCACATCGTAGCCCACCACCAAGTAAGGCACGAGATAAACGAGCAGCAGTTGCCACATCGGAAGGTTCATCGTCCGTTCCACCATCACCGCAGCGACCAGTAATACGGCCGATATGATAATTCTAATCAGTTTATATTTATTTTCTCTTTCCATAAACTATTTGCTTTATGATTGTGATGCACAAGATACGAGAAAAGAAATGCAACTCGGTTGCAAAGATGCCCTACACTAAATTAAAATGTAATCTGTGATGCCACACCAATGTTCTTTCCATCATATAAGGGAGCAACGAACACACCTTTGCGATTGCGTTTCTCTGTATAAATCTTAGGATAGAGCCAATACGACAGTTTCACGCTGAAAATACCGATACCTGCCCCCGCTATCACGTCGGTGAGCCAGTGCCGATTGTTGTACATGCGCAGAAAGCCAGTACCAGTAGCCATAGTATAACCAGCAATCCAAATCCATGGCGAAGTGTCCTTATATTCCTGATAGAGCATTTCAGCCCCCATAAAAGCCGTGGCTGTGTGACCCGAAGGGAAAGAATTTCGTGAAGAGCCATCGGGGCGCATCTTCTTGATACCATACTTCATGGAATTGACCAAAACACCCATCGTGAGTGCAGACATACCGCCCAAGACCGCCTGTTGTCCCAGTGTGTGCGTGCTTTTGACCCCAAGCATATTGAGTCCATATACAGCTGCCATAGGCACATGCTGACTTACATCGTCATAAATCGTTCCTATACGCGAATTCTTCAGAATCTCTTTCCGCAAATCGGCATCCCGTGCTTGCAACCAATGGCTGTGAATTCCCACAACTCCTATTCCTACCAAGACAGTAGGAGCAATGAGCGATGTCAACTTAGGATTATGATTCTTTTGAATTTCAACCAAAGAATCCTGACTCATGGTCTGCGCCCCCATAGCTAAAGAGACACCGACCATGAGAATCAGCATCAAAACGCTCCGTCTCATTTTATCACACCATTGACAAACATGTCGGGGAGAAGCTTGCTGGATGGATGATCTATGATGCGGGCATGAACCGTGACCGACTTCGAGTCGTTGTCAAAGGAGGAGTTTACATCGTAGATCTTTGCACGGAATTTTACTTCTGGTGCATTGGTGAGTGTCAACATCACAATTTGTCCGAGGCGCACCTTAGATAAATCTTTCTCAAAAACCTTCAAGTCACAGTGCAGGTTTACATTGTTAACCAAAGTCATGAGAGAAGTGGACATATCCACGAAGCTGCCCATACTGATGTTTACCTTTCCAACGATACCACTGATGGGAGATGTTACAGGGATAAGTGTGGTTAGTTTACCTGCTGATACCGACGATGGATTCACGCCGAGCTGACTCAGCTGACGTCCAATTCCTAGCACTTGCGCATTAGCAATAGCATAGGCTGATTCTGCCTGTTGCAAAGTTTTCAACACGCCTGCATCTTGGTCCATCAGTGTGTGCTGTCGAGCAAGCTCAGTTTTGGCTGCAGAGCGTTCATTTATTGCTATAAGATATTGACGCTGAAGTTCAACCATCTGTGTATTCTCAATATAAGCCACCACTTGACCACGATGCACACTAAGCCCTTCTCTTGTTGTAATACGACGTACCACACCACTAGCAATAGGGGAAACCTCTGCTTTGTTTTGTGGATCGAGTGCCAATGTTCCAGTCACTCGCACAATATTAGCAGTTTTATTCAAGTCAGGTGCTGGATCTGCCTCCTCTTCTTCTGTCTCCACTTTCTCAGAAGTAGCTTTCCCTTCGTTGTCACTTTTCTTGTTGTTACCACAGCTTACCACCACAACTACAGCAAGCAACATCAGTAAATAAAATCCTATTTTTCTCATTTTCCTTGAAGATAATTCAGTTCAACAATAGCTTTGTTAAATTGGCGAGCTGCGTTGGCATATTCTTTCCACACGCTAACCGCATTCTGTAAGTTTTGCATCAGTTCCACATAACCAATTTGTCCATACTCATAACTCACCTTAGAAATACGTTCTAACTCGCGAGCCTGTGGCACACCTTTCTTTTGATAATAGTCATAGGAATTACGTGCTGACACATAGTTATTGAAAGCTGCGTCGTATTCCTTACGAAGCATGTATTCTTGATTACGCACGTCGAGGTGTGCCATCTCTACTTCTTTACGAGCAGCCTTTTCACGTGCCTTCTGTGCTCCAAACGTGAGTGGGATATTCACTCCTACGGAGAATCCCATAAAATCACCATTACTATAAGCACTGCGGTCGATGTTGTAGGGATTGAATCCCTTGATGACTGTTTGAACACTTGCTCCTACTGAGAATGTCGGAAGTCGGTTACGTGTTTCTAATTGCAACAGATGATTTGCTACTTCTTCCTTACTCTTTGCCAAATACAGCAGTGGAGAGCCCGCAATGGAATTGTCGGCAAGTGTTGCATCATCCATCGCTGCGGCTACAGGCACTACGAGCGTGTCTGTGTTGAGCCACTTCATCAACTGCAACTGGGCGGTAAGAAAGTCGCGCTGTGCGTTGGCACTTTTGATATCGTTCTCCTGCTTCAGTCGGGTAGCGTTCATCTGCTCCAACCGCCCGGCCTCTCCAGCTCCGAACTTTGCCACCGCTACTCGGTTAAAGTCTTTGTAGATGCTGTCCTGACGGGCATAGATGCGCAACACGTCCTGTGCATAGAGCAAGTCGTAGAAAGCCAGACTCACCTCGCGACGCAGTTCGCTCTCGCTCACCGCCAATCGGCTTTGAGCGGCACTTGTTTCCGACTTGAGCAGTGAACGCCGCGCAGAATAAACACTGGGCAAGGCAAACGACTGACTCACCGTGATGGCATTGTCGGGACTTCCACCACTAGTGGGATCCTGAGACAGTGATACCGATGTGGCATCCAGATTGAAGGCAGTACCTTGGAGGGTGCGAGCCTTATCTACTTCCATGCGTGAGCGTTGCAACGTCAGGTTGCGCTCGCTGGCCATTGTCAACACTTCCTGCAACTTCATCTGTCGACTCTGTGCCGATACGAGGGCAGGAAGGAGGAGCAACAGACTGTATATGATAAGTTGTTTCTTCATAACGATGTTTCCTTTGTTGTCTTTGAAAAGAGTTTATAGATAGCGGGCAGCACCACGAGCGTGAGGATGGTGGCAATGAGCAGACCGCCGATGACCACCGTGGCAAGTGGTCGCTGCACCTCGGCACCGTCGCCAGTCGATATTGCCATGGGTAGGAAACCGAGTGATGCCACGAGTGCCGTCATCAGTACGGGGCGCAGACGTAGCATACAGCCATTGATGATGCGACGGTTGACGTCGGTGATACCCTTGCACTTGAATTCATCGAACTGATTGATGAGCACGATGCCGTTGAGCACCACAACACCGAACAGGGCAATGAAGCCCACACCTGCCGAGATACTGAAGGGCATGCCGCGCAACCACAGGGCGAGGATGCCACCGATGGCTGCTAAAGGAATCTCAGTGAACACAATCAACACCTCGCGCATGCTACGTAGTGTGAGGAACAGAAGGAAGAGAATGATTACCAATGCAGCCGGCACGGCAACCGATAGGCGCGCCTTTGCCGCCTTCAGGTTCTCAAACTGTCCACCGCAGGTATAATGATAGCCTGTGGGCAAGCGCAATTCTGCATCCAACTTCTGTTCGATGTCGGCGATAGTAGACTCCACATCCCTGCCTCGCACGTTGAAGCCCACATAGATGCGTCGCTGCCCCTCGTCGTGGGTAATCTGCGACGGTGTACTCACATATTTAATCTTTGCCACCTGCGACAACGGTACGGTTCCCCCACTGGGCACGGTGAGCAGCAGATTCTGCAGTGTCTCCACCTTGTCGCGCATCTTCTCGTCCAAGCGCAGCACGATGTCGAACTTCCTATCTTCCTCGAAGATGCTGCCTGCCGTTGTTCCCGCAAATGCCGACTCCAGCGTGTTATTGGCATCCTCGATGGAAATACCGTATGCCGACAGGCGACTGCGGTCGTAGATGACTTGCAGCTGTGGCAGGCCCGACACACGTTCCACTACAGGCGTACCGACACCCTCCACATCTTTTATATATTCTGCAACGCGCTTGGCAATGCTTGCCAGCGAGTCGATGTTGTTGCCATAGATATTGATAGCAACATCCTGTTTCACACCCGTGATGAGTTCGTTGGTGCGCATCTGTATGGGCTGCGACATTTCCACGCGCAGTCCATCTACCTCGCTCATTGCCTCTTCCATCATTTCGGAAAGTTCGGTTTGGGTCTTGGCAGTCGTCCACTTACTCTTGGGCTTGAGCTGTATCATCATGTCGCCACGCTCCACGGGCATGGGATCGGTGGGAATCTCCGAACTACCGATGCGCGTCACCACCTGCTTCACTTCGGGGAAACGTTTCTTCAGTATCTTCTCCGCTGCCGTGGTGCTGGCTATCATCTTCGACAAACTCGTGCCCTGCTTCATGCTCACCTCGGCGCAGAGGTCGCCCTCCTCCAGATTGGGAATGAACTCACCGCCCATACGTGAGAAGATGAGCAGTGCCACGGCGAGCAATGCCACGCCTGAAGACAGAATCAGCTTACTGTGCTTGAGCGCACGTTTCAATATGGGATGATAGAACCGATGGATGGCGTGAATCATGCGATCGGAGAAGTTCTCTTTATGTGTAGCCTTCTTAGAGAGAAAGAGGGTACTGGCTACAGGGACGTAAGTGAGAGAGAGGATAAACGCTCCGAGTACAGCAAAGAACACTGTCATCGCCATTGGTCGAAACATCTTTCCTTCAATGCCTACTAATGTGAAGAGGGGCACGTAGACCGTCATGATGATGATTTCGCCAAAGGCAGCACTGCTCATCATCTGTCCAGCCGAGTGACCGACGATTTGATCCATCTGCTGCTGAGTAAGTCGGTCTCCGCCGAACTTTACACTGTGGGTGGCAATGTAACTGCTCACACACTCCACGATGATGACTGCACCATCGACGATGATACCGAAGTCGAGCGCACCAAGACTCATCAGGTTGCCTCCCACGCCGAAGGCCTTCATCATGCCGAAAGCAAAGAGCATGGCAAGCGGGATGACCGATGCCACCACCAGTCCTGCTCGGATGTTGCCCAGAAACAAGACAAGAACGAACAGCACAATGAGCAAACCCAATACCAGGTTCTCTGTGATGGTTGATGTCACACGGTCTACCAGCTGCGTGCGGTCAATGAATGGTTCGATGACCAAACCTTTTGGCAAACTCTTCTGTACTTGGTTCATGCGCTCCTTCACGTTCTTGATGACCTGTTGGAAGTTCTCTCCCTTGAGCATCAGTGTGATACCACTCACCACTTCGCCTTCACCATTGCGCGTGACGGCTCCATAGCGCAAGGCCGAACCATAGCGCACTTCAGCCACGTCGCTCACAAGCACAGGGATACCATTAACGGTTTTCACCGGGATTTGACGAATATCATCCAACGTGCGTGCCAATCCGATGCCACGGATGAAATACTGGTTGTTGCCTTGCTCGATGTAGCTGCCGCCCGTGTTTTCATTATTACTCTCCACGGCTCTGTAGAGGTCGCCCACGGTGAGACCGAACGACGCGAGGCGGTCGGGATTGATGGCCACTTCGTATTGCTTCACATATCCGCCCCATCCGTTCACCTCGGCCACTCCTTCAGTGCCTGCGAACTGCTTGCGCACAATCCAGTCCTGCACAGTACGGATGTCCGCCAAGGTGAACTTGTCCTCATAGCCCTTCTTGGGATGAATAGTGTATTGGTAAATCTCGCCAAGTCCGGTGGAGATGGGAGCCAAACTCACCTTTCCCGCTCCGCGTGGAATATCCTCCTCGGCTTCCTTCAGCTGTTGGTTCACCTGCTGGCGTGCCCAGTAGATGTCCACATCGTCTCGGAACACGAGTGTCACGACGCTCAGTCCGCTGCGACTGATACTTCTGCGCTCCACGATGTCGGGGATATTGGCAAACGCCATTTCCAGTGGCGTGGTTACATACTGCTCAACCTCCTCTGCGCCAAGCGTAGGAGCTTGAGTGATGACTTGTACCTGATTGTTGGTAATGTCAGGTGTGGAATCAAACGGCAATTGACTCAGAGACACAACTCCCCATACAATGAGAAGCAATGTCATGATACCAATCACCAATTTGTTCATTATGGCAAAATTGATGATTTTTTCAAACATGATTGATTAGCTATTGATGTTTTATCAAAAAATAGTAGGGATAAAACATCAAGCTATCGGTGGTCGCCACACGCCTCGGGCGTAGGTTTGCTGGGGAACTGCCTCGCGGTAAACCGCTTGCGGCTTTGCTGTGATAGCCACAGGTCTGGGCAGCGTGATGGAATGATTGAAAGTGTATAAAGTAAATGAATGTACCGTGGCATCCGTGCAGAAAGGTGAGCACAATCCAGCAAGCGACTTTTGCATACCGTCCTGGCTGTTATCGGATGCATGGAACTCTGCCACGACTTCAGAATGTGACTGGTGTGCATACACTTCATCCTTGCATTGACAGGGAATCACTGCCAACAGAAGGACGTAAATGCTCAATATGTATGCTACCAATTTCATATTCGCTGGCAAAGGTACGAAAAAACTATTGCAACTCGGTTGCAAAGTTGCATGATGACACGTGTATGATAACCTGTAAATGTTTTTACTTAAACATTATCCGCCCAACAAAGAAAATACTCCCAACTTCAAAACAAACATGACATGGCTTTCATCTAATTTTCTTTGCCTCTTTTACTCTTATCAAGCTATCCTGCCTTGCGTTCCACTGCACTTCAAAGTTATCTGCGAACTTGATAAGCTCAGCCTTCTTCTCTTCATGCCCAGGTGTACATACCATTGTCTTGACATACTCCAGCTGCCCAGCCGTGACACCACCGTTAGCCCTGATGATACGGTATATGGTGTAGTAGTCCTCATTCTTCTGAATCTGAATTTTCAGGTTAAAGTCCCAGAGTAACAAGGAAAGCAAGATGACAAGGAGAGCAATAACGGACAGGACTCCTTTCGATTCTACCCACTGAATGGTGATGCGCCAATTTATCAAACGTGCTTTTATAGCTTTGTCCACGCTTTCCTTCAAATCCTCAATCTGTTTTGATACAGGAGTGAGCGGTTTGGCAATAGCTGCCTGTAAGTTGACAAGGAACTGTTCCGTGTCTTTCTTTTGCTTTTCCTTATCAACTGGCTCTGCCTTAACAGGGACAGGTTGTGGAGTGGCTGGCTTAGGAGAGGGCAGCTCATCCAATCGCTTGAACAGTGACTCACTGCGCTCCAACAGGATTTCTACATTCTTATTGATCTTAGCTATATTCTGCTTGTTCTCCTCATTTGCTTCAAAAAACAGGCTTTCGGATAAATTTCTTTCAGACATAATCTAAACTTTTTAATTGATAATACAACAATGATTAAATACTCAGTCCCCTTGCTGCTGCCTCTTTCTCTTCCTCTGTCATATCCTCCCAACGCTTGCCTCTTCTGTCTGCATCAGAATTATTGTTGGCGGAAGTTCCGACAGGCACAGTGAGAATATTCAATAATAGACCACTATGGAGTTTGATAAAGGGTCTGTACGATTCATGCTGATAATTGAACCAAGGTCGATTATAGGCATATAGATTCGCTCTCAGTCTTGCATTAATCTTTGAGAAGCTAAGGCTTCGCTCTATCTTTGAGCCGTTGAAGCGATACTTGCCTTTGATGAAGATGACACCCTGTACTTCATCGGTATTGACTTTCGTCTTGAACTCAACCGTTATGCCTTCTTTCTCCAGTGCCTTTATCAAGTCCTCCCAGTGTCTGCAATGCTCCAGTTCACGCATGAGGATATGATAGAGCTGGTACTTCGTCTTGGCTGGCTCCCGAAGTCTGTTCTCCTTCACCTGTTCCTTTCCCTGTGGCATGAAGAGTCCATACTTTAGGGTTAGTTCCTTGCATGCCTGTACACTCCGCTGATAGTCGAACCTGTCAGAGATCACCTCACCGTCATTGTCGATTCGACTAAAGGCGATATGAAGGTGGGAATAGTCATGGTCGAAGTGGCGAGTCATCAAATAGGGCGTATTGACAATGCCCATCTTTTCCAGATATTCCTTGGCGATGGTTGCCATCAGTTCGTCCGTCATCCTGTCGTTGTCCTGAACGGCAAAGGAGAGGGAGATGTGACCCACGTACTTCTTTAGTTCGGGATGCATCAAATGGTTCACACTCAGGCTCTGCGCCATTGTTTCATGATTGAGGGTGAGTATATCCTTGAAGGCAATGAGTTTTGCTTCCTTCTTGTCGTTGAGATCGTAGTCAACGATTCGCTTTGCGTTATCACGCTTTGTTATCTTTCCTATCATCGTTTGATGTGTTTAATGAGTTCAACTATTTCTCTTGTGGGTGCCTCGCACTGCACAGACACTGCATCGAAACCATAGATATGTCCCATGTGTGCCAGCTGATTGAGGTTGTTAGCCATGCCAACCAGTTTCCGGATATAGTCAGCTTCCTCGGGTTTGAGCCTTGGAATAATGTCAGTATTCTCAATGAGCTTACGCAGGATCTCGTTCTGTGAAAGCCCCGACTCTGCTACCATGCTCTTGATACGGTAGTAGTCAGCTGCTGCAATGCGTATGCTCAATCTATATTTCTTTACTTCGGAGAGTCCCAGCTTGGGGCGACCTCCCTTATTGCTATTGTTCATCATAACCTTATATTTCATTAAACAAGTAGACCAACGGGATGAACGGCAAGTGGTTTTTGGGTGACAAAAACATAAACTTGCCGTTCCCCTTAATCCTGTACCAGTTCCAAATCCAGTTTATCCATCAAAGTTTTGATGTTCGGATTCTTTTTGATGAGCTTATCAAGCAGAAACTGCCTTGGCTCCTGCTGCAAAAGATAATCGGCAATGTCTAGTCCTTTTGTTTTGTCCTCTTCGGAAGCCTGTTGTTCGAGATAGTCATAGATGCCTACATTGACTCCCTGCGCCATCAGTTTTGCTGCCTTCTTCCTCCAGTTGCCCAGCATACCGAGGTCGGGAAAGAGCGTCACTTGTCTGCCTTCAAAGATGCTCAAATCTGCCTGTAAGAACATACCATCCTTGCCACCCGAAGCTAGCCATACATACTGTGGAAGATAGAATGAAGCGATGATAGCTGTCTTCTCACTTTCCACGATGGCGATAGGCTTGTCTGGATTGTCAGACAGAAGATGCTCACCAAAGAAGCATTGTCTTATACGCTCCTTGTCTATCTTCATCAAGGTATGCAGCCATGTGGGATGATGACAGAACTCATGGGAGCGATGTCCCGACTCCTTATCGTAATACATGATCTTACCTTCATGAAGATTCCCTTTGCTATCTATCTGCCAATAGACACATGCACCATTCCAATGTTTGGAAGTGCCGAGGTGATAGCGTTCGGCTAATGTCAGTGCATTGTCCTTACCGAAGCTCTTCACTAGAAAGAGGAAGAGGTTGTTCTGCTCATAGCATTTCTCCGACTTCTGCATGAGTACCAAAGGGAAATAGTAAGGTGGCTCAGATGGTTGTTCTGGCTTAGGTTGCATCATTGGTTGATGAAGGCTTTGCGTTCCAGTCCAGTCACTCCCTTCCATTAGTTCCTTCTTCGCATCTGGATTATCGTGGAAGTATTGCTTGGGAGTATAGTGATACCCACATCTGCTTTCATGGTCACATCTGCCAACATCATTTGGAAAGGTTATCTTCCCTTCTGTATCTATATACCGAGTAAAGCTGCGCCTGTCGTGACACTGCGGACACTCATGTCGGGTAGATGGACCCTTATATCGTTGTAGTATGAATCGTTGCTGTTCCATATACATTCCTCCTTAAAATATGTGTGGCACTTTTGTCCTTTGGCACTTCAAATAGGTAAAATCTAGCCTTTTCAGTGTCAGAAAGTGACAAGTGTCAATAGTGCCACGATGTTTTAATCATCCTTCTTCGTGTAAATGCCTCGCCTGTTCTTCACCAGATAGACATCCAAGCCGTCCTTAAGGAAACGCTTGACCGTCCTGTCGGAGAGGTCGAGCAGCTTACCAAGGGAGATAGCCTCGGCGGTGGTGAAGTTCTCCGGCAGCTTGTCAAAGAACTGCTGGTGTACTTCGTCCACGGGTCTTTTGCTGATAAGGTTGTTTACTCGCTGATCCATTGTGAGGAAATAGTCAGCCAGTCGACAAGCCGATTTGACGCTCACTTCGTCTATCTCTTCGGAAGATGTTTCCATACATACCATTCTCATCACATGAATGATAAGACAGAAGCGGATGACATAGGTTTTGAGTTTACCGCACACGCCCTGCATATAGTCATCTACTTCACTCCATTTTTGAGCGATGCCTTCCTCCCAGTCGTAGAGGATATCCTTTGCCTCCTTGGAAAATTCCAGTGAGCGAGGTACAACTTCACCGTTGGTATCGAGTGTATGATCCATAGTGGCTACCTGTCGGATGATACGGTTCCACTCATCGATGTAAACCTGTGGCATAGAGCCGTGCTTCCACCTTGGCATGGTGGTGATGTCAGGAAAGACTTTGAGGAATCGACTGGTGAAGCCACTGGTGGCACGCTCACCTCCGAACATCTTAGGCAAGAGTCCTGGTTGGGTACCACCGATGATGGACACGTAAGGATGAAGAATACTGATGTACTCGTCATTGCTCTTGCGTTCATACTTCACCTGATTACCGTCAAAGAACTCCAGCCAGTAGGCTTCATCGGATCCCTTGCCATATCGGTTCATGTTGCTCACCAAAGCATTGAGTTCATTGACGAACATCAAAACTCCATGGGGATTATGTGAGAGGATTCCAAAGAGCTGTTCGATGGTCGTATTGATAACCAGCATCTCTTTATGATGTGGAGGTGAGGGCAACTCTACCTGTTGCTGCAGCCTTTCCTGCGTGGTCATGTTGAAGATACGGTCATACTCTTCCCTTGCTCTGCGATAGGCTTCGTCCGATTCCATATCCAGCTCCTGCAGGGGTTTCTCCACCTGTCGAAGTGGTGGGGTCTTACCGGAACTGGGCGGACCGATGATCACCATATAAATGATAGGTGACAGATGCAGGGTAGCAGAGAACCGGGCTTCCCAAAGGTTTCCCATTGCCGTAGCGAATACGGTGAGCATACTACCACAAAGAAAATCCACGTTGAAGCCCTCGTTCTCCACAAAGGCATTGGCAATCTCTGCTATCTTCTTGGGAAAGACATCCACAGGGAAAGTGGTAACGGACTCCGTTTGTGGTTCGAGTAAAGAAGCCTGTAAAGCCTTTTGCTTTTCTGGCTTAACCTCATTCTCCCTTAAAGGTGTGTCCTCCTTCATGGTAGGAGGACTTACCTTTGGAAGAGAAGAAGGAACAATTGACCCCATCAATGCTCCAAAATCAACGGATAATGAATGATTCATAAGCCTCTCCTTTCTTATAAAGCCATCGTAACTCTCGGGATGATAATTTTGCATTGAGCAATTTGTATTTGCTAACCATACCATCGCCCATTTGAATAGCCTTCCATGAAGGTCTAATCATACTGTGAAATCTTTTGTGTCCCATAGTCTTTAGATGTTTAAAGTATTATTACCTAAAATTTTCTGCACATCAGACATCCTGTATCTGACTTTGTTCCCCACCTTTATAGGTTTTAGGTAGTTCTTCTTGCCCCAATGCCATAAGGTAGCATCACAGACTCCACATAATTGTTTTACTTCTTCCTTAGAAAGGAAGCGTTCCTTGCGTGATTCTTCAACGATGGTTGTCAGTTCATCTTTCGCGCGGTTAATAAGGTCGTTGGAAAATGCCAACAAATCCTCACCAGACACCTCTAATCGCACATGTGCGTTAGAGCCTTGAATGATAGATAAAATATCGGTCATATTTTTTAGACTCCACCAGCTTGTTTGACTTCCTGTTGTCGGTGGTATGCAAACAAAAAGTCGCCATCTCGATTGAGATGACGACTGCAAATTTATATCGCAAAATGATTGATTTTCAACGAATTGCAAGACGCTTAATTCGCTTAAATATTAAATGAATTAAACGAACTGTTATCAGAATAGAAATGCCTTGAATTCATCTATCAAAGCACGGTCTTTTCCCTTATCCATCAACCTTATTCCTTGTTTTCCAATAGTCTCAGTAAGCTCTTTGTAGGCATCCTGAACACCACGAAGTCCTATTAAACGAATATTATAATGCTCGGACAATGCTCTATAGAATGGTGCTATATTACATTCGTTGAGTAAGCCCTCTTCTTCCAAAGCAATTTTGAGATAAACAATATCTTTCTCTGTTGGTTTGGTTAATAATCTATTTCTTATCTTAGAAAGCAGTTCTTCGTTATTTTCCGGCTTCAGAAGCTCCTTCAGATTTCTGTCATCCTTTGTTCTGCCACGCTTCTTTTTAGCTTTGTTTTTATTATCATCAGAACCTATAACTTCCTCCACAGCTGATTCAACAACTGTATCTGTGGACAGGGAATGCTTATACAATCTAAAATCCTCCCAGTCCTCCTTGGTTCTTTCTCCAGAGGATATACTTCTATGAATAATGGTTTTAACCATCAACGACAAAATCCATTTTTCAATTCTATTAGTCTTTTTATTATGAATAAGACTCTCATTCTGTTCAACCATGCACTCGTAGCTTCTGCCATAATATAGCCATGCAAGCATGGCAGGTACTATAGAATGTTTATCGTTGTTATGGAATTCATTGACCAAATTCTCTGCAAGATTTGAATTTATTAAGACCTCTTCCAGGGAAGAGAAATCTTTCAAGGTGTCATCGGACATTCTTTTTTTGACAGCAGCTTTGTATTTGGGAGCTAACCTCGCTACCGTTGTGAACACTTTCCGAAATCCTGCACTATCCTTACGGTTCATTTCTTCAACAAATGAGCCATACTCTTTAGGATGCGTTTCAAGCCACTCTTTTATAAGTTGCTTGAAATCTTTAAAAGTTTCCTTTGCCATACTGATTAGTCTAAGATTTTAACTAAGTCTTTCTTCATTTCTTCATCAATATCTCTGTATCGCCTAAAGGCTTTACTTCCCTCTTTGTGTCCTGACAAAGCAGAAACCAGATTAGGGTCTTTAACTTTCTTATAGATATTACCAATAAAGGTTCGTCTTGCCAAATGGCTGCTTGCCACTTCATACAATGGACGTTTTACTTCATCATGTGTCAATGGATCCAGAATCGTTACGATCCTATCAATACCAGCTTCTTGAAATATGCGCTTGATAGCTACATTGTACTTCTGCTCAGATATGAATGGGAACAACTTTGCTCCCTTATAGTCTTTGTATCGTTCCAATATTGCGTTTGCTTTATGATTCAATGGAACTCTGACAGTGACTGGATTACCCTCTCTCGTCTTTTTGGGTATATACTCTATGGCTTCATTCACGATGTTTCTTCTCGTCATACGATAGAGGTCACTCACTCGACAACCTATAAGAGTTTGGAAGATGAAAATATCTCGTTGAATACCTAACTGTGGATGTTCAGAAAAATCTGTATTCAATATCTGATCACGTTCTTCCAATGTTATATAATAAGGTGTGCCATAAGTACATTCATCTATAGGGAATTGGTCAAAAGGTCTGTTTGTGGTGTGTTTGTTATCATAGCACCACAGACAAAATGTCCTTATACGTGAGAACCAGTCAATGAGCGTGTTCTTACTTCGTGCTTGTGGATTCCGTTTCTCAGGCACCTTTACATAAATATCTGGATACCGAGATTGGTATTGGTATTCATCGCGGAAGAAATTCCACATATCTTTAAGTGTGTCAGAGTCGATAGTGTCAATATCAAGAGTGAAATCTTTCGTGTTGCGTTTCTTCTTGCGAATATATAGTTCGTAACGCATAATGGCACGTTTGATAACTCTAAAGTTCTTCTTGCGTACTTCTGACAGAGGGTGTTCTTCAAGGAATTGATCGAAGAGTTCACAGAAAGTTGGCTTAATACCAAGTTCTTCTGGAGTATAGTATTTCTCTGGATGATAATATTTATCAACAGTGGTTTTTAGCCACGTCTTATCTATGATTTCCTTGTCTTGCAAATATAGCTTGTCAATGAAGGTTCTTATGTTTCTCAATTCCTCATTGATTTTGGTTCGCAATTCTTCATCGCATACTATTTTACTTTTTACACATTCGTTTTTATCATCCCATAGGTTAGGGTTGATAGTTAATTCCGTGGGTGTAACCGAATCGAGTTTACGCCCTTCTCTAAAACGTAAATAAATCGTAGCCTGACTTTCTGTATCGTATCTCTTGGCTGATTTTTTAATGATAAAACTCACCTTCATAGTCATTTCCTCCTATTGGTTTTAACTACTTGCAAAGATACATATTTTCCCCACATTTTCCCCACATCTGCTAAAAAAGTTTCAATGCAATTAAATTAGAATAGATAACTTTAGTTAGTTATATTATTGATATACAGCTATTTATATTTAATTTTCTTCATCTTGAGTTTTACCCACATTTATTAGGTTTTAATTATTTCAAATGCGGGTCTGGGTACAAGGGACCCTGAATTGAACTTTTCAGGTTCCCTTTTTCTTTTCTCTTCTTCTTTTTATCAACAACTACATCGGTACTTGCGCCGGGATTGGCACAATGGGTTAGATTGTAATTAATAATAAGGTATTGATGTGCGGAAAAATGAGGCGGGGATTGATGGTTGCAGAAGTGCTGACCCGCTGAAAACAGGCTCCGGAAACTGGTTGCCGGATGGATGACATGCCAACTGTGGGAACTTTTGACACTTGTCGAATGATTGTGTGACTAGTGTCAAACGATCGTGCGACAAGTGTCAAAAGTTCACGGAGCACATATTCAAGGCTGAAAGGCGGGGCCAACGGCAAGGCCGGAGCTGAGGCGGAGGCTGCTGTAACGGAATTGAGAAGAAAAAAACATTTAGGAAATTACGTGCCGTCCGAAAAAAAATCCGTAACTTTGCTTTTAGTAAACATGCAACTGCGGCGGCTGCCTTGGCTGCCAATGGGGTAAGTACCGGCCTTTGGAAACGGCGGCTGCGAGGCTTTTGTCCGCTGCTACAGGCCGGCCGGCAATGCCCTTTTTACGCTGCATGCAGAGTGAAAACCAGTCATGACAACAAACGATTCTGACAACCTGAAGCCCCAGACGGATATTGACGATGCTGCTTGTTTCGACAATATCTACCGTGCTCACGTACAGGATATGTACAGCTACGGCATCAGGCTCGGCGTACCTGCCGACACGACGGAGGACTTTATCCAGGACATCTTTGTAAGGCTGCTGCTGAAGCCCGGCCGCATTGGCGAGGTAAAGAACATGAAGGCCTACCTGATGTTTGCCATGAAGAACCACTGGCAGAACCACCTGCGCAACTCGAAGCACGTCATCTGCATTGAAGACAGGGGCTCCGACTTCAGTGTAGAGGAAAGTGCACTTGACTGCATCATAGACAACGAGGAGCGCGCGAGGGTGTCGAAGCGGCTGAACCGCATGCTTACGGCACTTACCCCACGGCAACGCGAGGCCGTGTTCCTGCGCTACATCTACGGTTTACCTTATGAGGACGTGGCCCAGTTGCTGGAGATGTCGATACCCTCGACCCGCAACATCGTCTCACGTGCACTCCGCCAGATGAGGAACTGCGACGGCGAGGCGCTGATGTTTTTCTACTTTTTCTTTCATTTTTTCATGCGCGGATGATGATATTTCTGTTTTCCGGTGTCTTTATAGTAGGATACCATTATTACTACTACGCCAATGCCAAGAGAAAACAAAGACCAACATACGTCCGTATTCGGATTGCTCCGTGACGGGAAACTGCGGCAATCCATCCGTAAAAGCAAGAACATGGACAGCCGCGAAGCCGAAGAACTACTGGTGCGCATCAAGCGCCAGTACGCCGAACGGCGGCACAGGCGCATGCTGCGGCGGCGCTGGATATCTGCTGCAGCCGTAACCATAGTCGTACTTGTGGGCGGTGCTGGGCTTTACCTTACGCGTTTAAACACGCCGTTGCCCCTTGCGAGCATGGCCAGCCTGCTGCCCGGCTCGCCCGATGTGCAGCTCATTGTGGGCACACAGCGCTACCTCTTCGCCCGGAATACTGACTTCAGCATCAGCGGCAACACCATCATCGCCCGTTCGGCACAGCAGAGCAAGACCATAGAGATGGACCCCAGGCTGGCCATGAACAGGGTGTATGCGCCGCGCGGACGCAAGTCGAACCTCGTACTGGCCGACGGTACGACGGTAAACCTCAATTCCGAGTCGTCGTTCACCTTTCCTTCCTCATTCCCGGACAGTCGCCGTGACGTGAGTCTCGACGGCGAGGCCTTCTTCAAGGTGGCCAAGAATGCCGCGAAACCGTTTACCGTGAGCACCGCCTCCTTCAACGTACAGGTTACGGGAACGCAGTTCAACGTGAACGCCTACACGGCCGACAAGGTAAAGACGGTTGTGCTGGCGGAGGGCGGCGTGCGCATAACATCGAAGGACCTGCGCCGCACGGTGAACATGAAACCTGACGAGCTGCTGACCATGCAGGCCGGCGAGTGGAGCATCAGCCACGTATCGGCCCAGGACTACACATGCTGGAAGGACGGTTACATGTTGCTGCAGGACATGACGCTCTCGGAAGTTCTGTACCATCTCTCGCGCCACTACGGCACCAATATCAGCTGCAGCAGCAAGATAGAGCGGCTGAAGTGCTCGGGCAAGCTCATGCTCTTTGACAACGAGGAGGGCACAGTGGCCTCGCTGGCCGCCATCTTCAACCTTAAATACACAAAGAAACAAGGAAAGATAATCATTTATATGTGAAAAACAAAACAAAGCCATGAATGAAAAAATCAGATTCTTAGCGCAATCCATGAGATGCAGAGAGAGTTTTAAGTTCGCCAAGGTGCTTCTTGTGCTGTTGCTCATGGCCAGTGCCATCCAGGCCCGGCCCGACGACAAGCCCGAAACCTTTACCCTGAAATTCACCAACACCGCCATCATTGACGTGCTGAAGAACATCGAGAAAAACAGCGACTACGTGTTCCTCTACTCCTCGAGCCTGAAGAGTGCACTGCAGGAGAAGGTGAGCCTGAACGTGAAGAACGCAAGCATCAGGGAACTGATGAACCGCGTGCTGGGCGGCACGGCACTGAGGTACCGCATAGACCAGCGGCAGATAACCATCACCCGCACGGAGCACGCCCAGCCCACCCAGCAGCACCCCACGCTGAAGGTTACGGGCGTGGTGACCGACGAGAACGGGGAAACACTGATTGGCGTGAGCATCCAGGAGGTAGGAACCAACAACATAGTTGTGACCGATGCCGACGGTCATTTTACCATGTACAACATCGCCTCGGCCAGTTCGGTTCTCAAGTTCACTTATGTAGGCTTCAAGGAGGCACAAGTCAAGATAGGCCAAAGCCGCAACCTGACCGTAAAGATGGAGAGCGACGTACACTCGCTGGACGAGACCGTGGTGGTAGGCTATGGCACGCAGAAAAAAGCCGACCTTACAGGCGCCGTATCGAGCGTGGATGTCAACAAGGCCTTGAGTAGTCGCCCGATTGCCGACGTAGGGCGCGGCCTGCAAGGTTCCGTACCGGGTTTGAACATCCGCGTGGCCTCCGGCGAAATCGGCTCCGACCCGCTGATCCATATCCGCGGTCAGGTGGGGTCGGTCAACGGTAGCAGCTCCCCGCTCATCCTTTTGGATAACGTTGAGATTCCAAGCCTCCAGTTGGTCAACCCCGATGACATCGAGTCGATATCCGTACTGAAAGATGCTGCCTCGGCCTCCATCTATGGTGCCAAAGCCGCTTTCGGCGTAATTCTGATTACAACGAAGAAAGGTTCAAGGAGTGATAAGTTCGAGGTAAACTATTCCAACAACTTCGCATGGCAGACCAAGGCACGCAACATCGACATGGCCGGTTACAACGGTCTGCAATACACCGTTGACGCGCAAATCAACCGTGGCAACCCGATGCCAGCCGGTGGCTTCTGGCGTGTTTCCACCGAAAGCCTTGAGAAAATCAAGCAGTGGCAGGAGACGTGGGGCGACAAGGTGGCATGGAACGACCCCTTGGCCTACGGACGTGACTATTATTTCGACGGTGTCAACAAGTACGGCTACCGTATCTACGATGGCGTGAAGGCCATGATACGCGACTGGGCGCCCTACCAGACCCACAACCTCTCCGTCAACGGCAAGTCGGGCAAAACCACTTACAATGTAGGCGTGGGCATCCTCAGTCAGGATGGCATGCTGAAGACAGCCAAGCACGACGACTTCAAGCGCTACAACGCCTCCCTCAGCCTGACTTCGGAAATCAACAAGTATCTCTCCGTGCGGGCCAGCTCGATATATTCCAACCGCAACAAGCGCTATCCGGGTATCGGCAATGTATCTGCCGATCCGTGGCTCTATCTCTATCGTTTCAGCCGGCTGATGCCCATGGGCGTCACCGAAAACGGCAACGTGCTCCGCGAGCCTTCGGCCGAGATAGCTCAAGTCAATGCCGACAACTTGGAGAATAAGTATTATAACGTGAGCCTCGGCTTCACGCTCAACTTCACGAAGAACTGGGATCTGAAGTTCGATTATACCTACGACCGTCAGGAGAATACCACCAACTCTTCGAATATCCAGTTTACGGGTGGACAGACATGGTATTCCCCCTCTGCCCTGACCGAGAACGGGCAGCAAGTGTACGTTGACGAGATAACCGGCGAGCGCGTCGATGAAGGTGGCATCCCTGCCTATATGTTTCCCATGCAGTCTTACTACAATTCGAGTGGCGATCAGGTGAGCTGGGTACGCTATTATAACTACCACTCAGACCGCAACACGTTCAATGTTTATTCCACTTACAACTGGCACTTTGGTCCGCAACAGGCCAACGCTTTCAAGTTTATGGCCGGCATGAATCGTGTAACCCTGAAGTGGCGTTCGCATACCGCCCGCCGTAACGGGCTTATTACTCAGAGTAATCCCCAGTTTGACCTTGCCACGGGCGACCAGTTTGCCGACGGCAGCCAGAACTGGGAGTCGCAGCTTGGCTTCTTCGGGCGCATCAACTATGCTTACCGTGACAAATATCTGGCGGAGGTGAACCTCCGTCGTGACGGTTCCTCCAAGTTCCCGAAAGACCTTCGGTGGAAGTGGTTCCCGTCATTCTCGGCCGGATGGGTGTTCACCGGCGAGAATTTTATGAAGTCTCTTGACCCGTGGCTCAGCTTCGGTAAGGTGCGTATCTCGTGGGGTACGATTGGTGACCAGACGGTCAGCAACACGCTCTACAACTCTGTGCTTTCTTCAGGGCAGACGGCATGGATCGACGGCACCGGCAACAAGACCTCTTATTTCAGTACGCCGACGCTCGTCGACAACGACATCACGTGGCAGACCATCTCCACGCTCAATATCGGCGCCGACCTGCGTTTTTTCAACAACGACCTCGGCATAACCCTCGAATGGTATAAGCGCAAGACCAACGACATGATTATCGCTGGCGAGAGCCTGCCCGTGACGCTGGGCACGCGCGCGCCGAGCGGCAACTACGGCAACCTCGAAACCAAGGGATGGGAAGTGGGCATCGACTACAACCACCGCTTTGCCAACGGGCTGGCCGTCAACGCCATGTTCTCCATCGGCGATGCTATCACAGATATCACAAAGGGTGCCGACTGGGCAACGCCATGGGAGGATCGCTCCATCAACACGACCTTCTCCACCGGCCGCCGCTATGGAGACATCTACGGATACGTAACCGATCGCTTGTTCCAGAAAGGCGACTTCGTCTATGATGCCGACGGCAATCTTATCAAGACCACCGTCATCTATAAGGGTGTATCCCGCACTACCAACAAGCAGAATACTGACTACCCCGTCTATCAAGTGCTCTTCGAGGACAACAACAAGTTGATGTTTGCACCAGGTGATGTAAAGTTCGTAGACCTCAACGGCGATGGATACATCGACAACGGCTCCAGTACCAACGGCGACCACGGCGACCTGCAGGTCATTGGCAACTCTACGCCGCGCTATGAATACAGCATTCGTCTCGGCGCCAGCTACAAGGGCTTTGATATCACCGTCTTTGGCCAAGGCATCGGCAAGCGCAAGATATGGGGCTCGGGTCAACTCGCCATCCCCGGCTATAATGCCAAGGAGGGCGCTATGCCCGAGGCCATCGCCTCCGACTACTGGCGCGAAGACCGCACAGACGCTTTCTATCCCCGTGCTTGGGATCTCGGCGGCAGCAACAGCGGCTTCGGCATGCAGGTGCAAAGCAAGTATCTGCTCAACATGGCCTACTTCCGCATCAAGAATATCAACTTAGGCTACAGCTTCCCCGAGAAATGGCTCAAGCATATCTATATGACAAAAGCCCGTCTCTATGTCTCAATGGAGAACTTCTTCACTTTCGACCATCTGAGAGATCTGCCCATTGACCCCGAGGCCGTCTCCGGCTACTCAATGTTCAGCTCAAGCTACAACCTATCGCGCACAGGCACCGGAACGCCAGTATTCAAGTCCCTGTCTTTTGGCATGCAAATCACCTTTTAAACGATCATGATTATGAAACGAAATATAGTATATTCAGCACTGCTCTGCCTGCTCGTCTTCACAGGATGCTCTGATGTGCTCGACCGTCCTTCGGAGACCACCATCGAAGACCGCGCCTACTGGACCAGCGAAGAGAAGGTGCGCCTCTACGCCAATGAGTTTTATACCTATTTTTTCCCGGGCTATGGCAATGGATGGACGGTGGTATATGCCCCTATGCAGTACATTTTCAGCGACGATGTGGTCAACCTGTCCACACAGACTAGTTTCCAGCTCACCGTGCCTACCTCTATCGGCAGCACGTCTACCAGCGTGGACAGCTGGCAGTCGCTGTATGCCGGGCCTACGTGGAACCTCGCATGGATTCGAAAGGCTAACGTCATGCTTGACAGGATACACGACAACATGCAGGGCATACTGACTACGGAGGAGTACAACCACTGGACGAGCATCGGCCGCTTCTTCCGCGCCTTGGAGTATGCACGCTTGGTAAACGTCTTCGGAGACGTACCTTATTACAACCACGAAGTGGCCAATACCAACAAGGACGAGCTCTATAAAGACCGCACGCCGCGCAACGAGGTCATGGACTCCGTCTATAACGACTTCCGCTATGCCATGCAGAACGTACGACTCAACGACGGAACGCTCTATATCAACCGTTATGTCGTGGCCGCCTTCGTCAGTCGCTGGGCACTCTTCGAGGGCAGCTGGCAGAAATACTACTATAAAAACGATGAGCGCGCCGCCAAGTTCTTCCAGCTCGCTATCGAGGCCGGAGACATGGTAATCGGCAGCGGAAAATATGACATTGTTACCGACTTCCGCTCGCTGTTCGGCTCCGAAGACCTGACGAGCAACAAGGACGTCATCTTCTCGCGCAAGTACAGCACTGCCCAAGGTGTCACCCACAGCATCGCTTCGCTCTGCAACATGTATTCCACCACGAGTCAGGGGCCAACCCTTGACCTCATAAAGGCTTTCACCTGCATCGACGGCAAAGACTATCAGACCTCTACCGTCAGCGGCGCCAACGACTTCTCACTCGACAATCTGATTAAGACGCGTGACCCGCGCTTCGAGGCAACCTTCTACGGCAAGACCACCCCGCTAGCCCGCAGCACCTATTTGTATGTTGACAAATTCATTCCGCGCTCCGCTTTGAACTGGCTCACCGACGACTCCAAGGATTCGCCCGACCAAACATGGCAAAGCGTCAACAACGTCACGTCCTATCCTGTGATGCGCTATGCCGAGGTGCTTCTCAACTGGATTGAGGCCAAGGCCGAATATGCTACGCTCGGAGGGGCTAGCGTAACCCAAGCCGATATTGACGCTTCCATCAACAAGATCCGCCACCGCCCGCTTGATGAGTCGGCCGTAGTCGCAGGCGTGCAGAAAACGGCCGACATGAACCTTACCAACCTCGACGACGATCCCGCCCGCGATGCCGATGTTCCCCAGCTACTCTGGGAGATTCGCCGCGAGCGTCGCATGGAATTTGCCTTCGAGTATGCCCGTATCATAGACTTACGCCGGTGGGGCAAGCTCGAATATATGGACACCGACACCCGTCAGGACTTGCTCTGTGGCACGTGGGTAAACTTTCCCACAGACAATGCCGACCAGCTCACAACTGCCAATGTGGGAAAACTTCGTGTCGTGAACAGCCGTGGAACCCTCGTCACCTACGACGGTAAGAACGGCAGCTCTATGGTAGGCTTCTTCTATCCTGTTGAGAATAAACCGCGCGTAACCTATCTCAACCAGCCCAACGTGAATATATATCTCTGTCCCATCGGCTACAACAACATCGTTGACTATGTCAACAAGGGCTACACTCTGACACAGACCGAGGGATGGCCGGCGACAAACAACTGATATTTTGAGAAAGAATAAAATTTATTTGAAGCATTATGATTAGACAGATTAAAAATATTGGACTGATGGCGGTTGCCTTTATGAGCGGCAATCTTCTTGTAGGATGTGGCGATGATTATCCCACAGCTGTGGAAACGCCTTACTTCACCGACTTGCTCACTATCAAAATTGTGAATGCCGGAACCAATGGCAACCAAACCGTTGAGGGAATCGTTGACGAGGAGACCAAGTCGATTAAATTTCCTCGCTTGGATCTTGGTACCGACTTCTCCGCTATACGGGTAGAGGCTACCGTCTCAGAAGGTGCTACCCTCCAGGATACGGTGTACGATTTTTCTATGGACGAAGAAGATACCCACAAGACGCTTCTCCTACGAGTGACCAATCACAACCGTTATAAAGACTATTTCATGGATGTACGCAAACGAATCCCTGTTTACGGAGCTGACTATGACAACGCTACGGTGGCCGACTATTCTACGAATAGCGGGAACATGTATATCGACTATAATGGCTTAACCGTTCGCGGCGGTGATTTCGACGGCAAGTATATACTGGTCGTGTCAAGGGCTACTACGGGACTTGGGCCCCACTTGCTAAGAGTATCAGACCTCATGGCCGGCAAGACAGATCCCATCAAGCTGAGTACCACAGAGATGACGGGTGGAACGTTTGCCTATAATATGGGTGCTTTGGTTAACGGGCACATCTACGTTACCAATCTCTCAGGTGGCAAAGCTTCTCCCTTGAAAGTCTACTATTATGACACTCCAGAATCTGAACCGGAATGTATTGCCAACATCAATGTAGCTGATATCAATGGGGCAGGCACACGCCATGGAGACAACATGTCGCTCAATCTTGATGCCGACGGAAACGGATACCTGTATTTCGGAGATAACGGCTCCACAGAAGTGACCCGTTTTACCGTGACCAACGGCAAGACGATTTCTGACGCGAAAGTGCTGCCGTCAGACGCCAATGTAACAGCGTTCATGACCATCAACAAGGTTGCAGATTCTAACGATTATCTGTGGACGGGCGTCCGTACGGGCTTGTGGCTCGCCGATGAAGAGTTGAACGTGAAGTATAAACTCAACCGCGATCTGCTGCCTATTGAGGCGGAAGGCGCCCGTGTCTTCACCTTTAACCAAACGCGCTATCTCTTGGTTTGTCCTGCAGGGCTTGGCGGAGCCAGTACAGCACTGCCCGGTATCTATCTCTTTGATATCTCAAAAGGAAACACGGTACAGGAGGCTCTTGAGAAGTTTGCCGAAAGCACAGACCACAATGCCGTCTACACCCAGTACCTCGGCGGGTCGGGCAATTCAGCGCCGGCCACCGGAACCAATTATTATATAGAGAAGGATGCTGATGGCAATGATGCCTACCTCTATCTCTATGCCACCCGCGCAGGCTCCGGCTTTACCATTGTCAAGCTCCCTGCCAAGAAAGAGATCGATGACTGATAATCGAAGTTTGTAATCGAAAAAGGGTTAAGGGAACTGTGGTCGAACAATATCGTTCCGACAGCATTCCTTAACCTCCTTTGAAAGTTAAACGAAATACGAAAATGATAGTTATGAGAAACTGGAAATCTTTATTTTTCTCTCTACTAGCCGTAGGTCTTCTTGCCGCCTGCGGTGGCAGTGATGATGATAGTGGCACTACTCCGCCTATACCCACGCCTACCCCCACGCCCACTAATCCCACCACGTCGGATGTCACGCTTCCCGCAAAAGAGCTGCGAGGGGTATGGATGGCAACCGTATGGGGTATCGACTGGCCGAGCAGCACCGATGCAACAACTCAGAAAAAGGAATATACCGACTATTTAGACTTATTTGTCAAGCATAACATCAATGCCGTGTTTGTTCAAGTAAGAGGTTTGGGCGATGCCTTCTACGATTCTCCTTACGAACCGTGGGCCAAAGTGCTCACCGGTACGGTGAATGGCAATCCCGGGTATGATGTCTTGAAGTTCATGATTGATGAGGCCCACAAGCACGGGCTGGCTTTCCATGCATGGATTAATCCTTACCGTATTGCAACGCGCTTGAGTGCCAGTGTCTCTTTTCCAACCCTCGACTCTCGGATACCCGCAAGCATGGTGAAAGATTACAACAAGATTCGTATCTATAATCCTGCTCTGCCCGAAGTCCAGCAACGTATTATTGATATCGTGAAGGACATTGTGACCCAATACGATGTTGACGGAATTCACATGGACGATTATTTCTATCCTTCTTTGGATACAGGAGAGTCTATGAACGACGAAGAGGAATACAAGTTGTATGGTGGCTCCAACAACGACATCACCACATTCCGTATCAGCAATGTGAACAAAGTCATCAAGGGCATCCATGAAGCCATTCAGTCCATCAAGCCGGAGGTTGTGTTTTCTGTAGCGCCTTCCGGAAATTATGATAACAACCTGAAGGAACTTTATGCCGATGTGGCCAACTGGTCAAGAAGCAACTGGACAGAAATCATCATCCCACAACTTTACTACGATGCCGACACTTTCCAGAGCCGACTAACATGGTGGACACAGAATTGTGCGCAGAAGAATGCCTTGATGATTGGCTACGGCGTTTATAAGTATGGCGATAGTTCACAGGGCACTTCCTACACCACAAATGCCCAACTGGCCACAGAGTTCAGCTATGCCGCCGCTAACAAGACCGTGCAAGGGAGTGTGCTTTACAACGCCAATAGCTTGAAGAGTAACAAAGTAGACATCCTGAGCGTCATCGACCAGTACTATGCTCATCCGGCCCTCATTCCGTTCTTAGGCAAGTATACCCCCACTCTGCCTTCGGCGCCGAGCAATCTGAAGTTGAGCGGCGCAACGTTGACTTGGAGTGCCATCAGCGACGCTTATTATGCTATCTATCTTTACAACAGTACGTTGAAGAGAGCCACACTCATGTCCGTCACTCAAGAGCCCACTTGCACATTGCCTCAAAAAGGTACCTATTATGTTACTGCTGTGAACAAGAAAGACAACGCCGAGAGCGCCCTTTCTCAGTCGGTAACCTATTAGCGTCTCAAGCCATTCGAGACTTTCTGAAGGTTTCTCTGCAAGTACCAACAAACGTTTCTGCAGGAATTCTCAGCTATTAAAGAGGCTTTCCTATGTTGCGAGACCTTCCAACGGTCGGCTGTGTTCCACGGAAGCCCTCCTTGGGACATCCCCGTTTTTCTCAATCATTCTATTTTAATTTCTTAAACGATTTCTATCAATTGACCTTATGAAGAATCTTTTACTCATCTTGGCACTGTCGCTACCGTCAGCGCTCTGTGCCCAAATCTTGAAAGTAGGAAGTGTTGAAAAACTCTCTCTTCCCGATGAAGTCTACACTTCCATTGTAGGTATCAGTCCACAGGGCGACTATGTGTTGTTGTCTTCGAAGAATAACAAAGGGCTGGTGAAAATGAACTTGAAGAATCATTCTACGCAGACTATCAGCACCGCATCGGGAGCCGGCTACGAGGTGCAGATTTCTCCCGACGGCAATCATGTGGTCTATCGTGAAGACACGTACACGCCCGCTCATCTTCGGATGATTTCTCTCAAGGTCACCGATTTGACAAGCCGGCAATCCAGCACGTTGGCCGGCCCCAGCCGCGATTTGCAAGGCTACGGTATAAATGCTTCCAGTGCAACCGTCGTTACCAAAGGAAAAGCGCACACAAAGGCCTTTGGCGCGGCAAAGACACTAAGCGCTTCCACAGTCCTATCTATCAGCAACCGCCAGCTGATGTTGACACGCAACGGAAAAACCTCCGTATTCTCTCCCAATGGCAAAGACTACAGCTACATTTGGCCGTCTCTTTCACCGAATGGAAAGAAAGCGCTCTATTATGTTTGTGGTAACGGTGCTTATGTCTGCAATTTAGATGGCACCCATATTCAGCCGCTGGGCTCAATCCGTGCCCCAAGATGGTATGATGACAACACGGTAGTGGGGATGAACGATAAAGACAATGGCGAGTTCGTCACCTCTTCTTCTATCGTTGCCGTCAGTCTCCAAGGCGACCATCAGGTGCTTACGGGCGATAGCATCATTGCCATGTATCCCTATGCGAATGCCAGTGGAAGCATTATTACTTTCTCCACTCCTGAAGGAAATGCCTATATTATCAACATCACTAAATGATTGCGACCATGAAAAAGCTGTTTTTATTTATAGTCGCATGTGTCTTTGGCTTAAGCGCAGTAGCACAAACAAAGTCGGCAGACCAAGTCAGAATATATATCAACCCAGGTCATGGTAGTTGGGGGCCTAACGACCGGCCCATGGCCACCATTCCTTATCCCAATCTTGCCGATACAGGCATGCCGGATACCTGCGGGTTCTATGAGTCGAACACCAATCTTTGGAAGGCACTGAAGTTGGGCGAGACGCTCGAGAAGATGGGCGTAAAGCACGACAATATCATGTATTCTCGCACCAAAAACGGCCCCTATCCCTATATAAAGGATGGTGCTGACGAAGAACTGTACAACCGTCCGCTGTCCGAAATCTGTGCCGAGGTAGATGCTAACAATATGGACATATTCATCTCCATTCACTCCAATGCGGCCAGTGATGGCACGAATACCAATTACCCGCTCATTCTATACCGAGGTGTTGATGATAGTGCCTATGTAGCCGGCAGTATTGAGATGGGCAAGGCTGTATGGCCCACGCACTGGATGGATGTGTTGGACCCGCAGAGCTATTACAGCAAAACCAGCATGAACATCCGCGGCGATGTAACCTTCTATGGGTCGCAAAGCGCCCGCACAGATGCCAATGGGAATAAGCTTTATGGCTATTTGGGCGTTCTGAAGCACAACACCCCGGGCTTCCTCATCGAAGGTTACTTCCATACTTATCAGCCGGCACGCCATCGCGCCCTGAACCAAGACTATTGCGGACAGGAGGGCATTCGTATTGCCCGCGGCATGTGCAATTATTTCGGCTTGAAAGCAGAGAGCACGGGCTATATCATGGGCACCGTAAAAGACATGCACGAGAAGATGGCCAATACTTTGTTCCACTATGCCCCTAATACCAATGACCAATGGAAACCGCTGAACGGTGCCACTGTTGCCCTGCTCAAAGATGGAAAGCAGGTGAGCACCTATCAGGTCGACACGCTTTACAACGGTATATTTGTATTTGAGGATTTATCTCCCGGGAGTTACACGCTGGACATTAAAGCCGATGGCTACAAGGTCATTACCGAAGACTACAATAAACCCATTACGGTAACGGCCAACGAGACCGCTTACACGAAAGTGCTCTTGGAAGCTGAAAACTATGCACCGCCTGCGGTGGTCTACAAAAACTATCCCGACCCAGCGCAAGAGGCTTATGTCACGGTTCCCAGTGAATTTGATTTCAAGAGTTCAACGGCCACTTATACACTTGACGGCACCATCAAGCGAGCTATCGTCAGAGGTGATTCCACAGTGGTGCTTACCGATTCCAATGGCACGCCGAAACTCTATCTTATCAACAACAAGACCAATCTGCTGGAGAAGGAGCTTTCCACCGAGGGGCTCGTCAAGGGGGAAGAGGGAGACAAAGGCTTCTATTCGCAACTCAACGATATTGCTTTCACGGCCGATGCCAAACTTATCGGTATAAACAGTGTGCGCTGCCAGTTTAGCGATGATCAGGTAGACGAAGGCTATAGCCGTGGTACGCTGCGCTTTTACAAGTGGGATAACTTGGATGCCATCCCCACGGAATGGGCCAGCACCCAGAACTCTGCTAATTTCTATCGTGCCGATATGGGCAAGACTCTTGCTGTGAGCGGCGAATCCAGTGATTGCTATCTCGTCACCACCGGCACCACATCAGCTTCCTCGCTCGGCACCCGTTTGCTCGTGTTCAATATTGTAGACAATCAGATTGCCAGCTCCACTTTTACGGAAAACACCTTGGCAGGCGGAACTTTCAATCTTGTTTTGAACGGTACCGACCCGCAGCTGACGGTTTCCCCGTTGGCCGACGACCACTACGTATACGATGGCAGCCTGACCTTACCGTTTGAGTTCAAGCCAGCTGCAGCCAATAATACCGACAGTGAGGTGACAGGGCGCTTTGCCGAGAACGCAGGTTCTGAAATAGGCGTCGCCGGCAAAGGCATTTCGTTCTTCAAGTATGGTGGACATGCTTTGATGGCAGCACCCTTTGTTGCCGACGGTGCCGTGGGCGGTTTACGTCTCTTCGACGTAACTAACGGGCTCGACAAGCCACAGCTCGTGCGCACCGTTACAACAACACTTGATGATCCTGTGAGCGTAGCCAATGGCAGTGATGCAGCTCCGTTTATGGCTTCCGGTGCCAAGGTAAGCGGCACCGACCTCATTCTTTACCTCATGGTGAATGGCAGCATCACGACATTCACGACAGAGAATGTCGACCAGCCTAAGGTAAAAGGTATCATGGCTTATGGCTTGACCAGCCAAAGGAACAGTGATGATTCTTACACTTTTACGTTCGAAGCCAATGCCAAACCGCAGAACGCAGAACTTATTTTCACAACTGCCGAAGGCGTAGAGGTAGGCACCGTAGCCGTGCTTGATGCCGTGGAAGGCAAGAACGAGGTAACGCTTTCACAAGACCAAATCCCGGGTGAGAAAGTCCGCCTGAACTGGGCCGTCCGCTTGAAGGGCGACGCCATCGGTAACATTGTGCGCCTAAATCCGCTGGATGAAACCACAACGTACAGTGCTAAGCCAAACTTCGTCACGGTAAACAACTACCCTGAAACCGACCATTTCGGCCATATCTATATGTACAACCGTGTCGGCAATTCGAGTGCAAACAACGGCCTGTACGACTATACCCCCGCTTGGCAGCGCGTGAATAACTCTCCGTACAATGGCGGTTCCAATGCTTTGGTCAGCCCTTATCGCATCGGCATTGACAGCGAAGGAAAGATTTACATGAGCGATTGGGCCGACGGAGACCACTCCGGCATCTACTACGCGAGTCCTAACAACCTTGCAGGAAACTTCGAGCCTTTCTTCCTCGGCACTCATGCGGAAGATGGAACCGTTACCAACAGCAATGGCGATGTAGTTGTCACTTCCACCCCTTGTGTTACGATATCCGGTACGGGTTCCAACGCAAAGATGTATGTCGTGATGGAGGATAAGGGCAATGATGTTGCCGTCTATAATATAGGTAATGAAGACGGTTCGCTGATGACTTCATGGTCGGCTGCTCCCAACCAGATTCTCAGTGTGAATGGCTTGGAGCTTAACACCAACTGTAATGTTGTCGTGGGACCCGACGGCGGCGCATGGGTTAGCCAAATCCGCAATTCTGGCAACAACAGTCAAGCCGTGCCTTCGCTCATCTATATCTCCAAGGATGGAGAAATCACATTCAACTCCGGCACACCGGCATTTCAGCAAGTGCTGAATGGTTCCGGAGGTGGTGGCTTTGCCGTATCCAACGACGGGAAAATACTGGTCATCAATGATGCTACGGGCATTCTCCAGTTCTTTGATCTGACGTGGACGGGCAGTACGCCGACACTGACGCCGAAATATTCTTATGTCGCCGATGCCGTGGCAGACAACAACTACATCTACCAGATGGCCTTTGACTATGCAGGCAACCTGATTTGTGCAGGCGGAAACTTGGGTATCTATTCTATGCCGACTGACAATAACGAGACGACAACACCTGCCAAGAAATCCCTAACCGTAGACAAGAGTGAGCCGACAAGCGTACAGGCCGTAGAAACTACAGTCGAGCTGAACCTTTCTCCTAACCCGACACAGGGGCTTCTGTATATCTCTGCATCTGAGGCGGTGAAAAGCGTCAAGGTGTACAGCGTCTCCGGCTCGTTAGTTCTCCAGAGCCGTGGTGGCAATACGATAGATATGAGTTCTCTGCCTGATGGCATCTACTTGGTGAAAGTAAACAGTTATAAGGCCGTGCGTATCATTAAGAAGTAAACAAGAGAACCGTGGATGATTCTCACCCGGTTAAGACATTCTAATTCAGCTACAAAGATAAATCGTTTGTCTGTTGGCATAATGAAATATTCTTGGGCTTTGCTTTTAGGGCGTAAAGGCTATGTCTTTACGCCCTAAAGCAGACTGATTGAAAAAGCTACTCCGTGCCACGGGGATAGCTATACTCGAATTGGCCGGCAACTCCTATCGCTACACGGAGGAGAAAAATGGCCCAAAAGGCATGGAGATTTGAAATATTTTATATAAATTTACAAGAAATAGCTTCAGGGTCAGATTCCATATTAAAATTATTGTTTATATTTGCAACAAACAATTACTGACAATGACGTAGGAAAAAGAACAGCTCAAAGGAAGAATGAAGAACATTTTTAACACATCAGATGTGGAGTAACTCTGGTGGATCACTTTGCGTAGGTCGACCGGGGCAGTTATAAGTGAATTTTCCACCTTTGGATTACTTTTCTTCATTCTTTTTGATTTGCCATGTAGCTACAATTATAGAAAGATGAAACTGCAGAACATCAGGTACGCGGGCTGTGTGGCAGTCATTGCAGGAGGCTGGGCCATCCTGCTTAGTGCCGTTATGGGTTCTATCAAATACGTTAATTCATACGGAATTCTTTTCATCCTTACGCTGATGGCCGCAGCCTTCCTGTCGGCCTGGGCAAGCGTGGCTTATACGCCAAAGGCCACCAAATTGCAGCGCATCGTGAACCTGCTGATGCTGTCGTTGGTTGTTTCGTTCGTGCTCACGGTGTGCTTTCTCAAGTTCAGTTTTGTCGGTGTGCTGTTCATCTTGCCCTACTTCGTTCCGATATGGCTATGCCTCAGCGTGCTGCCCGCTATCCTCACGGCCTTCATCTTGAAGGCACCAGCCGAAAAGGAGGATGAAGACAACGGGAGCGAATGAGGCCGCAGCAACGAAAAAACGGGCATCCGCGTGGTTGCGGATGCCCGTTCAGGGTTTGGTGACGGTGATGCTCTATTCGTATCGGATGGCCTCTATGGGGTCCAACTGTGCGGCTTTCTTGGCCGGATACCAACCGAAGAACACGCCCGTAAACGTGCACACGGCAAAGCTCATGATGATACTCCACAGCTCGATGTAGATGGGCCAGTGGGCAAAAGCCTTGACTGCATAACTTGCCCCCACGCCCAGCAGCACGCCGATAACGCCACCCGTGACGCTTAGCAGGATGGCCTCGATGAGGAACTGGTTAAGAATATCGATGCCGCGGGCACCTACACTCATGCGCAGACCTATCTCGCGGGTGCGCTCGGTAACGGAAACGTACATGATGTTCATGATGCCGATGCCGCCTACAACGAGCGAGATGCCGGCCACGCAGCCCAGCAGAATGGTGAGCATGTTGGTGGTTGAGTTCATCATCGACGAGAGTTCCTCCTGCGATCGGATGTTGAAGTCGTCGGCATCGGCCTCCGTCTGGTCCGTTGCTTCCTTGAGTTTGTGGTTGCGGCGCAGCAGGGTTGTAATCTCGGCCGTGGCCTTCTCCGTTACTCCTTCGGTAATGGCAGAACAGTTGATGCCGCTCAGATAGGTCTGGGCGAGAATGCGCTTCATCACTGTTGTATAGGGGGCAAGCACCAGGTTGTCCTGGTCCATGCCCATGGAGTTGTATCCTTTCTTCTTGAGTACGCCCACCACGCGGAACGGAATGGAGCCGAAGCGCACCACCTTGCCTACGGGGTCGGCGCCGTCGGGGAAGAGATAGTCGACTACTGTTTGCCCGAGCACGCACACCTTAGCACTGGCCTTGATGTCGGCATCGGTAAACATCTCGCCATCATCAACGCTCAACTGGCGTATTTCGAGGTAGTCGCGGTTCACGCCGTAGATGGTAGACTGGGTATTGTTGTTGCCGTAAATCCACTGTCCGCTGCTGTTTACGGTCGGCGATACGGCCTTCACGTAGTTACACTCGGTGCTGATGGCTTCGTAGTCGGCTATTTTGAGCGTCTGCATGGCCGAGGGGTCCTGCCTCACTCCGCCCCTCATGTCGGCTCCGGGGCTTATCATAATCATGTTGGAGCCCATCTCCGAGATGTTGGCCTGGATGCTGCGCTTGGAGCCCTGACCGATAGCAAGCATCGTGATGACCGATGCCACGCCTATAATAATGCCCAAAGCGGTGAGAAAAGAGCGCATCTTGTTGGAGAAGATGGCCCGCAGCGCTATTTTAAATAAGTTGGAATAGTTCATTGCTTCATTGCTTGTTACGGTAAAAACCTTATCTTACTCGTCGCTGTTAGGCGGCAAGGCAGCCAGCCCCTGGGCAGCACTCTGGATGTTGCCGTTATAGGTATCGCTGATTACCCGGCCGTCGCGCAGCTGGATATTGCGGCTGGAATAGTTGGCAATGTCGGGGTTGTGGGTCACGAAAATGATGGTGCGGCCCTCGGCATAGAGCTTCTGGAAGAGCACGAGTATCTCAAACGAGGTACGCGTATCAAGGTTTCCGGTGGCTTCATCGGCCAAGATGACGGCCGGGTTGTTAACCAGAGCGCGGGCAATGGCCACGCGCTGCATCTGTCCTCCCGACATCTGGTTCGACTTGTGGTAAAGTCGGTCGCCCAGTCCTACGGCCTTCAGTGCCTCTACCGAGCGGTCGAAGCGTTCCTTGGCCGAAACTTCGGCGTTGTACATCAGCGGCAGTTCCACGTTCTCTACGCTCGTTGTCTTGGGCAGCAGGTTGTAGTTCTGGAAGATGAAGCCTATCTTCCGGTTGCGCAGTACGGCCCGCTGGCTCTTCGACATGGTGCGAACCGAGGTGCCGTCGAGAAAGTATTCGCCGCTTGAGGGCGTGTCGAGACAGCCCAGCTGGTTAAGCAACGTAGACTTGCCGGAACCCGATTTGCCCATGATGGTAACGAATTCGCCTTCGTAGATTTTAAAGGACACGCCGCGCAACGCATGCACCGTCTCGTCACCTACAAGGAAGTCGCGCTTCACGTCCTGCAGTTCAATGACTGCTCTCTTATCCTTCTCCATGCCCGATTACTTTCTGTTCCTGTTGCGGGGGCCGGGTGCAAAGGGACTTCTTTCGCCCTCGGCCGATGCCGTAGGCTCCTCGTTGCTCTTTACATCCACGCCCGTGATGACCTCCTGACCGGCCTTCAGCCCGCTGAGTACTTGCGTGTGGGTGCCGTCGGTCATGCCTATGTTCACGCGGTGGGCCACCACCGTGTTGCCTTCTACCGTCCACACTTTGTTCTTGGCGCCGTTTATATCCTGGATTTTGCGGTTACCCACGGTCTCTTTTTGCGGCGTATAGCGCAGTGCCTTGCTCGGAATGCTGAGCACGTCGTTGTTCTCCTGCGTGTAAACAGTTACGTTGGCAGTGAGCCCGGGCTTGAGTTTAAGGTCGGCATTGGGTGCGTTGATAACCACTTCGTACGTCACCACATTGTTCGTAGTGGTAGCTTCCTGGCGCACCTGGGTAACCGTTCCGGAGAATACATCGTCGGGATAAGCGTCTACGGTGAAGCTCACGCGCTCGCCCTTGGCCACGTTGCCGATGTCAGCCTCATCCACATCGGCCACTACCTGCATGTTGGTAAGGTCGCGGGCAATGGTGAACAGTTCCGGTGTACTGAAGCTGGCAGCCACCGTCTGGCCCTCTTCTACGCTCTTGGAGAGCACCACTCCGTCTATGGGCGAGGTGATGGTGGCATATCCAAGGTTAGTTTGAGCCCGCTGAACGCTCTCCTTTGCCGACGCTACTTGCTGCCGCGCCTGCTGGTAGGAGAGGCGAGCCTGCTCGTAGTCGTTGCCACTCACGAGCCCTTTTTTATACAATGTGGCGTAACGGTTGTAGTTGGCCTGCTGGTAGTTGAGGGCACTCTGCACGCTGGCCAGCTGTGCCTTGGCGGCATTGAGCTCGCTGGTGAGGTTGGTTTTGTCGAGTTCCGCTATCACTTGTCCTTTCTTTACCACGCTGTTATAGTCAACATACAGCTTGCTGACGATACCCGACACCTGCGTACCTACCGTGACCGAAGTCACCGGCTCGATGGTTCCGGTGGCGGTGATACTGTTCTGTATGTCGGCCGGAGCCACTTCCTCGGTCACAAAGTTCACTTCCTCTTCCTTCTTGTTGCCGGAGAGAAGCCAGGCCACAGCGGCCACTACGGCCACCAAACCTGCTATTATCCAAATCTTACTTACCTTTTTCATATTCGTCATTCGGTGCGTCATGCACCATTTTTTGTTAACTTACCGGGGCGCCGGAGCCACTCTCCATCACCCATCACCTTGATTGTTTGTAATTGAGAATGGATAATTGAGAATTGATAATTGTGATTAGCATGCTTCTAACACCCAACACCTAACACCCATCACCCATCACTCTAACACCCATCACCCATCACTCTAACACCCATCACCCACCTCTCTAACACCCATCACCCATCTCTCTAACACCCATCACCCACCTCTCTAACACCCATCACCCATCACCTAACACCCGAAAATCACCTGACCGTTCCGCTTTGATAGAACTTGAGCATGTCGATGTTGAGGATAGTCAGATACTTTGCTTGCAGTTCGGCCTGCTGTGCCTTGAGCAGAGCATCCTTGCCGTTCATCAGCTCGATGATGTTCTTCAGGTTCTGCCTGAACTGCTCACTCAGCAGTTCGTAGCTGGTCTCGGCACTCTGCGTGCTCACGCGGGCACTCTTGAACTGCGCCTGGTTGTTAACAGCTTGCAGCCAATAGTTCTCGATGGTGGAATAGAGAGCTGTCTGCTTGTCCTGCAGGTCGAGCTGATAGCTCTGCTTCTGGAGCAAAGCCTTGTTTACGGCCGTGCGCGTCTTGCGCTGATCCAAGAGCGGTATGCTCACCGTGAAGCCAGCTCCCAAGGAGAAATTATTCTTGAGTTGGGTGCCCCAGGCGTTGTCACTCATGGAGGTGGTGTTGGTGCTCACGCCTGCATTGAGTCCCACTGTAGGCTGCCATCCGGCCTTAGCCATCTTGATTTGCAGGTCACTGGTCTGCACGCCGAGCTGTGCATTGCGTATCTCGGGCCTGATGCCGAGAGCAGACTCGTACACAGCACCAACGCCGGGAACGGCCTGCAGCGCCATTTCATCGGTTGTTGCAGGCACCACGACATCAAATTCCTCCTCGTCCGTAATCTGCAGCAGCTGTTTCAGTTGGCGCTTGTACTCCCGCAGATTGCTCTCTGCCTGCACCACGGCGTATTCATCCTGGGCGCGTTGAGCCGTGAGTTGGGCCACGTCAGCTTTGCTCATGCTGCCTACCTTGAGGAATTCTTGTCCGCGTTCCTCGTTCTTTTTCGATGTCTCCAGCGTCTGCCGGTTCACCTCCACGGCCTCTTTAGAGTACAGTATCTGCACGAAGAGCTGCGCTATCTGCTCCTGAATGGTGTTGGCGGTGGTAGCACTGTCGAGCTCGGCCTGCTGCTCGGCCAGTTTGTTCAGCTTCACCTGGTTGTGGTTCTGGTTACCGTCCCACACCGTCCAGTTGGCACTCACGCCGTAGGAACCGTTGTAGTAAACCTTGTCCACCGTTGTCTGCACCTTGCTGCCGGCCACCATGTAGCTGCCGGTCTCGGGCCACGGACTGTACGAAATGTTTTGTGAAGTCGAAGCGGAGAGCGACGGCAACAGCGCTGCCTGGCTCTGTTTCACGTCTTCTACGGCGCTGAGCCGCTGTAATTGAGTTTTACGTAAGGTGATGTTGTTCCGAAGTGCGTAGTCGATACAATCCCTGAGCGACCACTGCTTGGCTTCCGCCGTTACCGGAGCCGCTGCCATGAGCAGGGCGAAAGCCGATATAAGAATAGCTTTATTCATATAAGAAGTTATTATTTTTGCTACTTGCTGGTTTGACTGAATGAGCCGGCAAAAAGTTTATTCCAGCCACAGATTATTAACAAAAGTTTGCGCAAAGGCCGCGTCTGCATGCAGGCTTGACGGCCTGACCGCCTAAACCGTTCCGCAACAGAAAAAGGAACGGCGGGCATGACACCTGCCGTTCCTTTACAAAAGAGCCTCAGCAGCTCTTACAGTTTCATGACCCGTTTCATTTCCAGGTTCTCATAACCCTCGGGGCAGTGGGTGGAGAGGTAGACGGTAGGATGCTGGTCGACGAAGAAGCGCACACGGTCCAGCGTTTCGCGGGCTGATGCCAGATCCTCGAAGACTATGCTCAGCTTGTTTGCCTTGAGTGCAGCGTCGCAGTAGGTAACGTCGCCCTGTATCATGTAGAACAGCCCCTCGTCCTCCACAATCACGATGCTGTTGCCCTTGGTATGCCCTTTGGCTGGCAGCATACGGATGCTCTCGGCAACCAGTTCCGAAGCGGGGAAGTTATAGTAGGCACCGTCCTTGTAGCTTGTCCTGACGATGTTGTCGCCCTGCAGCTTCAGTGCGTCGGCCTCCTCGGGTGACATATAGACCTTTGCCTGCGGGAAGTACTGCAGCGCCCCCGAGTGGTCAGCGTGCTTGTGGGTGAGCAGTATCTTGGTTACTTGTTCGGGGCGATAGCCTGTCTCGGCCAAAGCTGCCATGTAATCGTTCAGCTTGTGGCCCATGTAGAGCGGTGCGTCGGGCTTACGGGGCGGCTCCTGCATGTCATTCTGGAAGCCGGTATCAACGAGGATTACCTCCTTGCCGGTGTCAATGAGGAAGTTCTGTAAACTCGAACGGTAAAGAATCTGCTCGTCGAAAGCCTCCTTGCCCTCTTCACCTCCAAAGGCGAAGGCCTGCGTCATGAAGCCTCCGTCGAACATTCTGATAGCTTGAATTTTCATCATACTTGTGTATTTAAGTTCGTGCTGCAAATTTACGATTTTCTGCCTGGTATCACAATACTTTGCCACCACTATTTTTTCATTCTTCTGAAGACCGTCCACTCTCCCTTCATCTAAAATCAAAAGGAAGATTTGGCAGGCAACATACTTGATTTTAACCATACAAAGGAGTGGGCCAAACGAAAAAGATGCTGCATGTGTTTTTTACCTTTCCACCAGTGGCCGCTCATCATCCATTCCTCCGTTTCGCACTATTTAAAATATTGAAGCAATCCTTTTTTTGCCGTTCGCAATGTTAATTTTTATCGTAAGCACAGGTTTTTGGATACTTATTCTTATATTTGCTACATGAAGAAAAGAACTGACAAGGAAATGGCATGGAAGGTGCTTGACTCGGAAAGCATTATCTCCAGACCCTGGCTGACGGCAAGACGCGACCGGGTTGAACTGCCCGGCGGCCAAATCTGCAATGAATTCTACGTACTCTCATACCCCACTTGGGTAAACACCATTGCGCTGACAGCCGATGGCCGCATGATAGTGGAACGGCAGTACCGCCACGCCATCGGGAAAGTTTGTACAGAGATATGTGCCGGTGTAGTAGAAGCAGGAGAATTGCCTATAGAGGCTGCCCGTCGCGAACTGCTGGAAGAAACGGGGTACACGGGCGGGTCTTGGCAGGAACTGATGGTTATATGCCCTAATCCAGGCTCAATGGATAACTACTGCCACTGTTTCTTGGCACGGGGAGTGGAGCCAACTGCCCAACAGCACTTGGAAGAAACGGAGGACATAGAGGTTCTGCTGAAAACGCAGGAAGAAGTGTATGCGATGCTGAAACGCGGCGAATTCCTTCAAGCCCTGATGGTTGCACCGCTGTGGAGGTTCTTTGCCGGAGAGGCCGGAAAACAGGAGAAATGAAAACAGGGAATGGCTCCACGAGCCATTCCCTGTACATATTATATAACCAAATGTGGTTTCGGCGCTGTTACTTGAGCTTGTTGTAGCCGTAGCTGGCAGCGGTGCCGAGTTCTTCCTCGATGCGGATGAGCTGGTTGTACTTGGCCATACGGTCGGTACGGCTCATGGAACCGGTCTTTATCTGGCCCGAGTTGGTAGCCACGGCGATGTCGGCTATCGTGGTGTCCTCGGTCTCGCCGGAGCGGTGAGAGGTAACAGTAGTGTAGCCATGACGGTGAGCCATCTCGATAGCTTCTAGTGTCTCGGTGAGCGAACCAATCTGGTTAACCTTGATGAGGATGGAGTTTGCAGCGCCCATCTTGATGCCTTTCTCCAGGAACTTCACGTTGGTAACGAACAGGTCGTCGCCTACGAGCTGGCAGCGGTCGCCGATGGTCTTGGTAAGTTCTACCCAGTTCTCCCAGTCGTTCTCGTCGAGACCGTCCTCGATAGAGTCGATAGGATACTTTGTAATGAGCTCCTCCAGGTACTTAATCTGCTCGGCAGCGGTCAGCTTCTTGCCGTTGGGGTCCTTCGGCATGCCGTTCTTGAGCTGGCGATAGTCGTAGAACCACTGTCCGTTCTCCTGTACGGCGAACTCTGAAGCTGCGCAGTCCATGGCAATCTTCACGTCCTTACCGGGCTCGTAGCCGGCATCCTTGATGGCCTGGATAATGCTGTCGAGCGCATCCTCAATGCCGTCAAACTTGGGAGCGAAGCCACCCTCGTCGCCTACAGCGGTAGAGAGGCCGCGCTTCTTGAGGTTCTTGGCCAGGGCGTGGAACACCTCGGCGCCCATACGGATGGCCTTCTTCTCGCAGCAAGCACCAACAGGACGAATCATGAACTCCTGGAACGCGATGGGTGCATCGCTGTGGGCACCGCCGTTGATGATGTTCATCATCGGCACGGGCAGCACGTACGTGTTGGCACCTCCTATGTAGCGGTACAGCGGGATGTTGAGAGCCTGGGCGGCGGTGTGGGCAACGGCGAGGCTTACACCCAAGATGGCGTTGGCACCCAGCTTGCTCTTGGTGGGCGTGCCGTCGAGTTCCAGCATCTTGTAGTCAATCTTGCGCTGCTCCAAAACGTTGCATCCCTTGAGTGCGGGAGCAATGACTTCGTTCACGTTGGCCACGGCTTTCTGCACGCCTTTGCCGCCGAAACGACTCTTGTCGCCGTCACGAAGCTCCAGAGCCTCATTCTCTCCGGTCGATGCTCCTGACGGTACGCTGGCGCGACCCATGACTCCGTTCTCCAGAGTTACTTCTACTTCCACTGTGGGATTGCCGCGAGAGTCGAGTATCTCGCGTGCATGAATCTTCTCAATCTTCATTTTGCATTTATTTATATGATACTACTAAATCTACTGCAAATTTACGCAAACTATGCCGAAAACACGTAGGGTGGGCACCACTATTTATAGGTATTTAACCTTAGAGCGTGTTTTCGGCCGCAGGAAGCAGGGCAGCAAACAGCGTGCCAACTTAGGCGGAGCTACTTGAACACCGGCTTTGCCGACTGCCCCGAGGGCGAGCTGCCTGCCATGACGGGCCACCCGTCCTGCCAGTCTACGCGGTCCATCCACACCAGGCGGCCCATGTCGGGGTTGTCGCGGCGGTATCCGTGGTAGATAATCCAGTCCTGTCCGGCGTCATCGGTCACAAATTCAGCATTGTGACCGGGGCCTGCCACCCTGTCGTTACCTTGCAACAACAGGTCGCTCTCGCCGTCAAGCATGCGCTTGCCTGAGCGCGTCAGGTAAGGACCGAACAGGTTGGATGAGCGCCCGCAGATGATGCGATAGTCGCTGTTGGCACCATTGCAGCAGGCGCCAGCAGAGCCGAAGAGGTAGTAATACCCGTCCCGTTTGTGTATGTAGGTGGCTTCCATCTGGTTGCCCGCTATCTGCACGGGCTTGGCGCCGGGGTAGAGAGCGAGCCCATCAGGCGTGAGTTCGACCCCGTAGATGCCGTGGAAGCTGCCCCAGAAGAGGTACTTGTGGCCGCCGTCTTCGATGTAGAAGGGGTCTATGCAGTTCTGGATGCCTATCTCCTTACTGATGAAGAGCTTGCCCCTGTCCGTGAACGGGCCCGTTGGAGCTGCCGCCGTGGCCACTCCTATGCCGCAATCCCACTCTCCTCCCCACTCCGATTTGGAGTAGTAGAGCAGGTACTGGCCGTCGGCTCGGTTGATATCGGGCGCCCAGATGCCGCCACCGGGAACCATCGTGGGGCGCGTTTCGTCGGTAAAGGCAGTGCCCTGGAAAGTCCAGGTTACCAAATCATCGGAGCGATAGATGGGCACATTGTGCACATCCTCGGTGGCATAGAGGTAGAAGTGGCCGTCGGGGGCGCGCACCACGGTGGGGTCCGGCAGGCTTGTCTTAATAATGGGATTGTTGAAAGTGAGCACTTTGGGAGGCTCGGGGCTCTCCGTCTGTGAGCCCGTGGCACACGCCGAGAGCATCAGCACCGATGCAAGTGCGGTGAGAATGGTTTGTTTCATCTTTGTTCGTTTTTATGTTTCATGGGCAAATATACGAAAAAACAGCCACATACTACCATCAAATGCCAAAAAGTTGGCAGCCCTCTCGCCAAAGCCCTGCTGCAGGGCGCCGGCGCTGCATGTGCCGTTCAAGCCTCCCGAAGCATACCTTCAAGGGCCTTGAAGGGCACCATCAAGAGGCTTGAAGCATAGCTCCGCGGAAAGGCAACGGGTGCAGCACCCTTGCGCAACGGGTGCCGGAGCCACCCGCACCGGTACGGCAGGCGCTCGGACGAGGGCAAAGAAAATCCCCTGTATCGGCTGTTTCATTCAGCCAATACAGGGGATTATTCTGTCAGAAGCATGCCGACGGCTCCCGCATCGGGCCCATCAAGGGCCCACCCGGATGCTGCCGGCAGGCAGCGGGGCTACATGTGAGCCTGCTTCCAGGCCTCGTCGTGTACCTCGTAGAGATGGAGCTCGCCCATGTTCCACCAGTTGCTGGAGCTTCCGTCGTTGGAGAACACGCGGTCGCGGCGGGCTGTCGGAACGAAGCGCAGGAACTCGTAGTCCTTCGAAGCGGTTATGTACGACTTGGCGGTAGCACGCTGTCCGCGGCCGGCAGGCAGGTCGTAGTCTATTGTTCCAAGCAACTCCCATGCTGCATCGTTAGGAACACCCGACTGGCTGCCATATATCTTGACCGACTTAATGTCGCCATTGCCATTGCCGCCGTTACGTCCGTCGTAGTCGAAGTAGAAGGTGCGGGCAATTGTCCTGCCGAGGTTGAACTGCAGACGGTGAGGTTTGTTGTCGTCGCTGTTGGAACCCCACAAGCTGTGGAAGTAGGTGTTCACATTCTTGTCGACCAGAGCGGGTATGCCGCCACCATCATCCGTCTGGACCGCATTTGACGTTATCATGCCTGCCGTGAGGTTAAACTCAACCTTCTCCGACCAAGGCAGCGATACGCCTGTAATGGTCTTGGGCTCGTTGGTCTCAAGTCCGGTAAGGCCGTAGGTCTTAACAGTGAACTCGTAGTTGCCTGCGAACTGGTAGGTATTGTTGAAGACAACGGACAGCTGGTCCTTATTGGTAATGGTCTTGGTCTCGGTCGTGTTGAGCATGGCATTGTGGCAGGTTACCACAACCTTTGCGTAGTTTACCTTCTCGGGCTTCTGCCAGCTTACGGTAATGTTTCCGTTGCCGGCCGTTGTCTTGAGGTCTACCACGTTGAAAGGCGGCACGGGCACGAACTGCTTTTGCTTAACAGTGAGCACAAGCTGCTTTGAGGGGTCGTTCCTGCTGGTGAGCGTAATGGTACCGGTACGCGGGGTTTGAACCTCGTTGGGTGCCACTACGACCGCTAACTCACCGCCGGAAACGGTAGTGCCGGAAGTTTCGAGCGTGAGCCACTCTTGTGCATCGGCCGATACCTCGGCCGTGTAGCCGTTGCTCGGTATCTCCTCTACGAAAGGAATGAACAGCTTCTCGCCGCCATCTTCTACCGTGTACTCGTCCTTGGAGTACAGAGGAACGACGGTGTAGCCAACCTTCTCCTGCACGATAACGAACTGGCAGGGCAGGTCGTAGTTCATGGACGACTGCAGGATGACGGTGCAGTAGCGCCTCTGGTTGGTTGTATTCTTGTCTACATCCAGCTTCAGGTTCGTGCGGTTGTTCTCGTCGGCCGTCAGTGTCTGCGGCGTGTAGTGTACCCAGTTACAGGTATCGGGTATCTGTACGTGGTCTACGTTCAGGTTTGTCAGCATGGGGACAATGCACTCGGTGGCACCACCGGAGATGTAGCCGAACATGCCCGTTTTTCTCTTGAAGAAGCCGCCCTCCTCCAGAATGTCGAGGTTGGCTTCCTTGCCCATCTGTATCACAAGGATGTCATACGCCTGATGGCCATAGGCAACGGTTACCACAGCCTGGCGTTTGGTATAGCCGTCGTAGGCTCCGGCAGTCACATTAACCTTGCCGTCGGTCTTGGAAACCTCGCACCAGTCGGCATTCGCCGTAGCTGTCCAATCGCTGACGGGCAGATTAGACTCAACCTTTATCTCATGTTGGCCTCCCGCCAAGGGGAAAACTATCGTGGCCTGGCTGCTGTGCGGAACCTCAAGGACAGAGCGGGTGAAGTCGGTCTCGTAGTCGGGAGAGCAGGCTGTAAAGCCGGCCAAGGCTCCCACGCCCAGCACGATTGCCATGAATGATAATTTCATTTTCATACTTTCTTCGGTTTAAAGGAATGATAAAATTAAAGCTGATCGGCTCTCGGGTTGTACTGATAGCGCAGTTTGGCCTGCACCTCCTTAAAGGGACCGGGGGCAAAGCTGCCGTCGCTCTGCTTCTCCTTGAGCAGGCGGTACTTGTAGCGCACCCTGAATTCCTTGTAATAGGTGGCGCTGCCGCCGCCCACTCCAACGATTTCGTTGAGCAAGAAGGTGTTGTCGTACTCGCCCAGCGGCGTCTGCATGACTACTTCCATTTCGTCTGCACGGTATGGACGGATAACGATGTCGCGGGCATTGGGGTTCTGCGGCTTCTTTTCTCCTACCTCGATGACGATGCTGCGCTGGTTGATGATGTCGAGAGCCTTGCTGTAATCATCGTACGTCTCATCGCCCGCCATGAAGCGAACTGCATTCTTGCCTATGGGGAAAGCCCGCAGCGTATGAGTAGGACGGCGTACCATGGCCGTTCCGCCGGGCGTTGTGGCAGGCGTAACCACCTGTGCGCTGTTGTACGAATAGTCCATAGGGTTAGCAGTGGAGCCGAACTCGTTTTGCCAGTGGATGCGCAACAGCACGTGGCACTTGTTGGGATTGCAGGCTGCACTGTGGGCACGGTCAATCTCATAATCGAGCATGTAGGTGCTGTCGGGTGAGAGGCGGCTCAGGTTCTTGAGCTTAAAGGGGAACTTGGCCTGCGACTCGCCGGCCTTGATGACTCCGCTGAGGTTGGGTTCCTCGTAGCATTCCTTGGGCAGCAACCTGGCGTAACGCGACTGCTCTATATCGAAGTTGGACTTGTTATAGGCATTGAAGAGCGAATCGGAACTGAGCAGAACCACGGGATAATCCTGCGTGGAGGGCTGTGAACCGCTGAGTCCGGCCACCAGATAGATAATGGCACCATCCTCGCTGTCCTCAGCCAGCATGTCTACTACTTGCCTGTCGTACACGCCCTGGTTGTTTTGCTGGAGGTTGATTTCCTTGCGGTACTGCTCCTGATCGAAGTCATAACTGTCGCACGCAGCCAAAACGGAGCAGGCGGCAATCAAATATAATGGCAATCTATAAATCTTCATAATCTGTTGTTCTGTTGAGTGATTTAGCGTTCCCATCCCTTGTTCTGGTCCATGTTGGGAACTTTCAGTAATTCATTGTGACTCAGCGGCAGGAAGACCATTTGCGGTCTGGCCACGCGGTCGCGGATATTCTGCTCGTTGATTTGCACCACGTTCCAGAATCCTCCGTTGCCATTGGTATTGTCGCGGTCGCGGTTAACGTCCAGACCACGCCAGTTGCTCGTTCTTGCATCTTCCTCCAGGAAGGTTCCCCATCGGCGGGTGTCGAAGTAGCGGTAGCCTTCGTTGAAGAGTTCTACCTGCCGTTCGTTCTTGATAACCTTATCAAAGGCATCCCTGTCGGCCAGCACGTTATCCTCTACTCCGGGCAATCCGACGCGGTACCTTATCTGGTTGAAGTAGTAACGCATCAAAGCCTCGTCGCGCTGAATGCTGACATCGACCAGATTTCCGGTAATGTCATAAGTCTGAACGGTAGTTGCAGCCGTAACATTGTTCATTGCCTCCACGAACTCCAGCAGCACCTCGCCGTAGCGGATGATGGCAAACGGCTTGGCGATGACGGCAGAACCGTTGGCCTTGGAGTAGGAGTCGTCGGGATGGATGTACTTAACCGGCACGTAGCCCGTGATACAATAGTCGTTGGGGTTGTTGCCTGCACCGGCCTTGCCGGCCTCAGCATCGTCGTTGGAGTACCAGAACTGCTTGTTCACGTACTGCTTGTCGGCGCTGGCTGTGTTCATTTGCCAATATCGACCGGGGAAACCAATAGAGGCATAGAACCGTGCCGAGCGGTTGGCATACATTCTGGGCACGCCCTGCATGAGTACGTAATCGCCGAGATTCTCCGTCCGGCTGGTCGTATTTTCAAGGTTTCCGTCGTACAGAGGCGACTCGTCTATCGTCTTGCCGTCCTTCATCAGGAAGCAGTCTACTACGCGCTGCGGAACCGACATGCCGCCCCAGCCCTGATACTTCACGGGGAAGGAGTGCCTGGTGTAATTGGTCACGTTGCTCGAACGCTCCACTCCCCAGATAATTTCCTTATTAACCTTGGGAATGCCTTCGCCATTGAACATGTCGGCAAATGAGTGGAAGGGGTCTATGTTGCCCGCTCCGTTGGGGAAATCAGCTGTCGGAACGCTCTCATCCAGTGGATAGGGAGCTTCTTTGGACGCGGCTACAGTGTAGAGCGAATAGTAGTCCATGTCGATTACCTGCTTCACGGCAGCAGCTGCAACAGCCCAACGTGCCGGGTCGTAGGTTTGGTTTACATAGTCTTTGCCGTCGCTCTTGCGCTTCCAGTCGCCGAAACATCTGCGGGCGGCAGTGCCTCCATTGAACAGCGGAGAGGCCTGGAAGAGGCGCAGACGGGCTATCAGAGCCAGTGCAGCACCCTTGGTAGGACGCTCGAAGTAATTCATCGACTGCTGTTGTGGCATGGGCAGGCCTTTCAGAGCTTCGCCAAATTCCTGGCAGATGTAATCAACGGACTCGTCGTAGGTGCGGCGTTCCAGGTTATAAAACTCGGCCGACTTGTCCGTAGGCATCACTTCGTCGCCCACGTTGATAATTGGACCCCAGTTCATCAGCAGGTGGTAATAAGCATAACCACGCATGAAATGAACGTAGGCCTTGTACTGCCGGCGGTCGGAATCGGTCATGTCACCAACGTTATCCACGTTGAGCAGCATCTTGTTGCACCGGTTGATAATCATATACATATCGTACCACAAGTTCCAGTTGGGCACATTGGTAGCGCTGATAGCCCCAACGGTGAACCTTGCACCCCAGAACTCGGAAGTTTGCCATTTAACGGTAATTTCGTCAGAAGCCGTCTCGCCGGGGTTCCAGGAGTTGCCCCAGATGTTTCCGGGGTCAGGAAATCCTTGCGGCGTGTTCCACAGGTAGCCCTCTGCATTTACCTGACTGTGGAAGATGGAGTCCTCTTTGAAAGTGGCCTCGAAGTAATGATCCACGTCCAGATAATTGCACGAGGTAAGCAGCGAGCTTGCTATCAAGCCGGTACCGGCTATGAACATCAATATCTTTTTCATATAATATACAGAATGTTAGAACTTGAAATAAAGTTGCAACGTATAAGTTGTCGGGATTGGGTAGGCCGCTCCGTTGTAAGAAGCCTGCTCTGGATCGAAGTACTTGACACTGTCGATGGTGAACAGATTGTTGACCACGAACTCCAAATCAACCGAAGTGAGGCCCACGGTAGATAGCCAAGGCTTGTTGTGCAGCTTGTAACGGAAGCTGAGTTCCTGGAATCTAAGGAACGAGCCGTTACGCTTCCAGAAGGTTGACAACTGCGAGTTGTTGCTGTTGCTGCCATAAGAAAGGCGTGGGAACTCGGCATTCGGGTTCTCCGTTTCCGTGGTTCCGGAGTACCAAGCGGGCGTCCAGCGGTTCTTCGGGTTGTTGGCCAGCTTGATGACATTGCCCATTTCGCCATTGTAAAATGGTATCCAGCCTGCATCGTTGCCATTCAAGCCCGAGCGATAATAGTCTACGCCGGCCGAGCCCTTGAAGAGGAAAGCCACTGTTAGGTCCTTCCAGCTAAAGTCGGCACCAAAACCATACATCACGCGCGGCAGCTGATTGCCGTATGACAGGGGCACACGGTCGTCGGTATTGATAATACCGTCACCGTTGACGTCGCGGTACTTGATGTCGCCCGGACGCACCCGGCCGAAGCTCTGCGACTGGTCAGGGCTGGTGATGATTTCCTCCCGGCTCTTGAAGAGTCCCTCCGCAATGTAACCACGGATGAGTCCGTACGGCCGGTTGGTAATACTCTGGTAGTCGTAAGGCAGCTTGTTCTCCTCAAAATAATCGACTATGTTCTGTGAGAAGGTGTAGTTGGCACGCAACGTAAAGTTGGTTTGCTTGTTCAGTTGCTGGAAGTAAGAGATGTTACCGTCAGAACCGTAGCTGTGCATACGGCCCACGTTCGATTTAGGATAAGTAACCATACCTACGAACTCGGGCAGCGTAACGCGGTCCTGGAAGATGTGATCGCGCTCATCCCTGAAGAAATCGACCGTCAGTGACAGCCTGTCGTTAAAGAACTTGGCATCAATACCAAGGTTGGCTTTCTTTGCCACCTCCCATTTCAGGTTGTCGGCACCGGTCTGGGTCTCACGGATACCTTGTCCGGAATAGCCCCAGTACGTGGGTGCATGGTGATTGATGATGGTAAGATAGGGGAAACGGCCACCGCCAATCTGGTCGTTACCGGCCAGTCCGTACGAGGCTCTGAACTTCAGGAAGCTAAGCCAAGGCAAGTTCTTCTGCACCCATTTGTAAGCTGTAGGCACCCAGCCAACGGCGATTGATGGGAAGAAACCGAAGCGGTCGCCTTTCTTGAACTGCGCCGAGCCGGTGTAACCGAAGTTTGCATCTATAAAATAGGTATCGTTGAAACCATAAGACAGGCGGCCGGAGAGGTTCTGCCGGCGCGCGGGAATGGCATTGATGCCCAGCACATCGGTACCCCAGTCGGAGCCCTTCTCGTCTTCCATGTAGTAGAACAGCAAGGCTCCTACGTTGTGCAGCCCGAAGGTACGGTTGTAGTCGGCCTTGGCCTCCATGTAGTATTTACGCCATGAGATGTTGCTTGATGAGTAAATCATGTCTACCTGCCGCTGTCTGAGCGTCTTGATGAGTAAACCTTCCGACGTGCGACCTGATGCCCGGTACAGATCCGGACTGACATAGCGGCGCTCGTTGAAGTTAGTTTTATGGTCAACCATTACCTGTGCCGACACTGTGAGACCTTTCAGGAAACCGTTGAATTCCTGAGTAAGTTTCAGGGTCGTCATGTTGCGGTTGATGTCTTCCGACCGGTAGCCCATGTAGTTGAGTGCAGCATAGGGAGACACCAAATCGTTCTGGCCGTAGGTAGGCAGTGTTCCGTCGGCGTACTCGATAGGGAACATCAGCGGGTTCAGCAGTCTGACATTGTTCCATACCTGCTGCGTGGTCAGTCCTCCTGGCGTTGTGTAGTTTGAAACGTAGCCGTCTACGCCGAAGTACAGCCTGGTGCTCTTCGTGAGGTTCATGTCTATGTTGGCACGATAGGTGAGCCGGCGGAATGACAGCGGCTCATGAAAGATGTTCTGCTTCTGGTTGTAGGCTGCTCCTTCGTCTTGGTAGCCCAGCGAGAGGAAGTAGCGGGCCAAGTCGCCGCCGCCTCGTGCGCTCACATAATAGTTCTGCTGGAACGAGACTTTCTTCATAATCTCGCTCGTCCAGTCCACATCAGGATAGAGTTCGGGGTCAAGCCGGTTCTTAATCAGGTCGAGCTGCAAGGGCGTATAAAGGTCGTTTTCGCCCGAAACGGCACGGGCCTCGTTGGCCAGCAGTGCATAGTCGTAGGCACCCAGATACTCGGGCATACGCCTGATTTGCGAAATCTTCAGAGATGCTCGTCCCGTAATGTCAAGGCGCCCTTTGCTTCCGCGCTTGGTGGTAACGATAACCACACCGTTGGCACCACGCACTCCGTACACAGCTGTTGCCGAGGCGTCTTTCAGAATGGAGAACGACTCCACGTCGTCCGGGTCTATGTCGTTCAGATTTCCTTCCAAACCGTCAATCAGCACGAGTGCGTTGCCGCCGGCACCGAAGGTACTGATGCCTCTAATCCAGAAGTTCGAGAGGTTCTTACCGGGCTCACCGGATGAGAGCATCGTTATCACACCGGCCATTCGGCCACCTATCATGTTGGTAAGCGAGGTGCCCGGCGTCTTGAGTTCCGATACGTCGATGGTGGAGATAGCGCCCACTACCGAGACTTTCTTCTGCGAGCTAAGACCCGTAATCACAACTTCATCGACCGAGGATACATCCTCCTTGAGCACGAACTTCTGGTCTTTTATGCTCTTGGTCACCAGTTGTTCGATGCTCTTCATACCCACGGCCTGGATAACGAGTACCGAGTTCACGTCTACCTTGATGCTGAACTTGCCGTCAAGGTCTGATACCACTCCCTTTCCGGGAATGTTTTTCACATAGACTGTGGCGCCGGGATAGCCTTCGCCACTCTCATCCACCACAACGCCCGATACCGTTACCTGCGTAGGGGTGTCCTGACCGTAGGCCATGCCCTGGCACAGCAACATCAGGAATACAAATATACTGATAAATTGTTTCATGTGCATTTTCATCTCAAGGTTATTCAATGGACAGTTTGCGGATAACACGGTTGCCGGTATCAGCTACGTACACGATAGAGCCATCGGCACTTACAGCCACTCCGTAAGGATAGCGGAACTTGGCTATGTCAGGGCCGCCGTCCTGGTGCCCGTGCGATCCGGGTATGCCCACAACAGTAGTCACGGTGGCCTTGTCTGCAGGCAGCGACGTATCTATGGACCGAATGCACGAGTTAGCCGAGTCGGCTATGTAGAGCTTACCGTCCTTGGTGAAGCAGATTTGGCGCGGATAGTAGAACTTGGCGTTCTTCAGCAGCCCGTCTTCCCAGCCGCGGCCGGCTGTAAGTCCTTCGTAGCAGCCACGGCCGGCATACGCTTCGCCGTGATAGTTGTCTATGTCCTTGCCCTCCAGCTGGTCAACATCCACCGTCCAAATCTCGTTGTTGTCCGACTGGCACACAAAGAGCTTGTTCGGTTCTATGGGACTGAAGGCCAAGTAGGAGTCAGTTCCACCGTCCTGATAACCGTGAATACCAACTTTCTTCAGCAGCACCTCCGTGCGGCGTGTTCTGGGATTGATGCGCACCAGCTGTCCACCGTGCATCACGGTATATATCTGCTTGTCGATTTTGTTTACCACGAAACAGTACTTCCAGTTATTCTTGTCGATTTCGGGGAACTGGTCGTTCTTCAGTGCCAGCAGCGAGCGAGGCTGATAATCGGTAGATTTGCCAAGCTGCAAGAAGCCCATTCCCTCGTCACTCGGTACATATACGGCCTCCAATCCTGGCTCATCGGAGAATGCAGGGGCGTTGGGCAGGTTAAACTGGTCTTCCGACAGCATAACAACCTCATTCTTTTCCTGCGATGCTCTCAACACGTTGCCTTTAGAGTTGGAACCGTCAGATTTCAAACAGGTAATTGCCTGCGGACGTGCTGCTCCCAACCTTCGCTCTACAATGAATATATTGTCCTCGTCGTCAAGACAAATATAAAGAGGTGCAGAGAATGTTGTCGTAGTAAGCGTGGCGGCTTTGGTGGGCTGAGCCTCTGTAGAAACCTGCCCCACCACCGTTGTCACAGAGGTCTGGGTCTTGTACCAGAACGGCCTTTCACTCGTTCCAACCACCGGTTCGCTCTTTCCCTGCACCGTACGTTCTACCTCCAGGCCAATCCGGCGCTTGTAGGTAAGCCCCGAGGGCACGTAACAGTAAATCTTTTCTCCGTTGGTCGAAACCAGTCCACCACGGTGGCGAACGTTGTCCTCATCCACAAAGAACACCTTCAACCCAGTGGTATCGGTACCGAAGTTGGTTCCGGAAATAATCATGGGCGTGGCGATACCGCCCGAATCCGGATAGAAATCGGTAATCGAAATGGGGGCATTCGCGTCGAACGGAGCCCCGGCCGAGCCGGCAGAATCCTTGTCCGAGCATGCCATTAAGCCACAACTTAACAATAAAGTTAAGCATAACCACAGTTCATTTCTTTTCATAGGTTTAAGCTAAATATAAGTTAATAAATTGTATCTTCCTTGGTTTTTCCGATTTTCATCTCGCACGCTGTGAGTGCATCTGGCAAAGAGTATTGGCGCTTCTATGCCCCGAATGTACGTTCATGGTTATGTAGTCTCGGTACTAACTGAATGGGGCAAAATTAGTATTTATTTTCTATTTTTAACCCATTGGTTGAATTAAATTAAAGCGTATTTTAATTGTCCGATAGGTTTATGATAGAGAAGATTGAAATACTGCAACATGGTGAAAGCAGCAACTTTGGCAGCTATTCTGGTGAAGAAACCTTGTGGTTGCTTGGCATAGTTGCGTATCATCATCAGTTGGTCGTTGAGTTGGGAGAATACCGTCTCAATTCTCCTCCTGTACCTCTTGTAAGCCCACAGAGGCGGTCGCCAGTTCTTCTGGTTCAGCCTGTAAGGAACCTCAAGGGTGATATTTGCCGAGGTAAACAGGTCCTGCTGTATAGGAACGCTCAAATATCCCTTGTCACCAAGTATCATGCAGTCATGATATTCCCATTGAATGTCCTTCAGGTAGTGGATGTCATGCACGTTTGCCGCGGTCATGTCATAGGAATGTATGACACCCGTCGTGCCGCACAGTGCATGGAGTTTGTAGCCGTAGTAGTACATGTTCTGCGAGGCGCAATAGCCCCAGGAGGGTGCATGCTCTATATCCGTCCTGCCCATCGAGCATCTTTCGGCACGTGCATTCTGGCACACCTTGACAGGCTTGGAGTCAATGCTGAACACAAACTCTCCGCCGTCAATGGCCTTTGCTATGGCCTTGCGAATGTTCTCGCCAAGCAGACGAGTCAACTTCCTGCGCTGATTGAACTGCCGACGGGTAATAAGATTAGGAATGGTGTTAGGGCATTCGATGCCCAGACGGGTAAAGAGACAGTTCTCGCTGTCGATACTGAATGCTTCCGCAGTGATGGAAAGTGCCACAACCTCCAGGTCGGAGAAGGTGGGGACGACACCGCGACGAGGAATATTTCCTCTCTCATTTACTTGATTTCCTGCATATTGCTTGCAGATTTCAAGAACTTTTCGGAACTTTGCAATGAAGTTGTGCATGGATATGGTGTTGTAACTTAATGTTTTGGTCACTACTAAGTTACTAAAAATCAAAGACATGTACAACTTTTTCATTGTCAAAATCTTACGAAATTAATTCAACCAACGGGTTATTTTTACTAAATATAGACTTTTTATTTTTGTAATTTTTGTATTTTTAACCATTGTACAATTGCCGTCAATGGCCTCGCAGGGCAGCAGGAACTGCCCCATACGGTTCCACCGGAGCCGCTCTACGCCCGTAGATACGGGATTTTCAGCTTCCTGCAAGTCTGCGGAAAACCTGAAAACGGGGCAACGGACATTTTGTTTGCCGTTTCTGGACGTATTTCCCCATTTTTACGTATATTTGCAGAAAACTAAACCGACAATGCAAATGAAAAGACTACTCACCCTCATCATGCTGGCACTGGCGGCCCTTCCGACCCTCTGCCGCACCGACAAGCCGCTGCGCCTGGCCGTGGCAGGAGTTACGCACGACCACCTCTGGAACGTTGCCAACGCCATCGGCCGCGGCGACTTCGAGGTAGTAGGCGTGTGGGAGACCAACGACAACTACCGCCAACACAACATCCTGACGGGCAAGGTAAGCGAGAAACTCTTCTACAAGGACCTGGACCGCATGCTCGACCGCACCCACCCGGAGGCCGTAGTGGCCTATGGACCCATAGCGGAGCACCTCCGCGTGGTTGAAGCCTGCGCCCCGCGCCACATCCACGTGATGGTAGAAAAGCCGCTGGCCACTACCTACGCCCACGCGCAGCGAATACAGCAGCTGGCCAGCCGCTACGGCATCATGGTGCTGACCAACTACGAAACCTCGTGGTACGCCACCAACCACCAAGCCAAGAGCATGGTAGAGGCGGGCAAGATAGGCCGCGTTTTCCGCATCAACGTGTACGATGGCCACGAAGGCCCCATAGAGATTAACTGCAGCGAGCGCTTTACCAACTGGCTCACCGACCCCGTGCAGAACGGCGGCGGGGCCGTTATCGACTTCGGATGCTACGGCATCAACCTGGCCACCTGGCTCTTCGGCAACCGCAAACCCGTAAGCGTTACGGCCGTGCTGCGGCAGAACAAGCCCGATGTTTACCCCCGTGTAGACGACGATGCCACCATCCTGCTCAACTACCCACAGGCCACAGTCAGCGTAATGGGCTCCTGGTGCTGGCCCACAGGCCGCAAGGACATGTACATCTACGGCCTCGGCGGCACCATCTACCAGCGCAACAGCACCGACATGGAGATCTCCCTGCGCGGCCGGAAGCCCCAGGCACTGCAGGCGCCCGCCCTCTCGGCGCCCCTCGACGACTCCTTCCGTTACCTGCGGGCAGCCGTTCGGGGCGAGATAAAGGTGCTGCCCACCGACCTTGCCTCTATCGAGAACAACCTCATCGTGGTACAGATACTGGAGGCCGCCATCCGCAGCAGCCGCACCGGACAAATGGTTACGCTGCCCGATTAGTCTCCAGCCGCAGCTAAAAAACTACGCTGCTACGCTGTCTTTTATAATCAGCAACCACCTGGCAGGGAACATACAGCTGCGTTTCCTCCCCTTAGAAAGGGGAGGTTAGGAGGGGATGATAACAGCAGGAAACGTTCTTTTAAGACCACGCCCGCAAACTATTAGAAATCAACCCATTAAAAGCGAGGAGACAAAAGGTATCTTTCAAGCCTCTTGAAGATGCCTTTCAAGGGGCTTGAAGCAATCGTTCAAGAGCCTTGAAAGATAGCTCCTGTTCCCGCATCTGCAACTCTCCGCCTTTCAAGCAGTTGCAACCACGCACAAAAAAGCCCCCAACCAAGGGGGCTTCTGCTTAGTTTCCCGTTACCTGCAAGGTAGTGGGCTGCTTGGTGAGGTCGAGGTTCGACCACTTGAGTTGCCTGCGGTTAATGGACGGGTGCTTGTCTTTAACGGTCTTCATGGTTACCGTGCCGGCCTTGGTCCAAGGCGAGTAAGTAACCTTGCCGTCGGCAACAAGGCCCACGCGCAGCGTCTTGGGTGCGGCTGCCCGCTTACCGGCAGCCTTCTCCAGGCTAACGGTGAGGCGGCCGTTGGCCACCGATGCCTTGAGCCGATACTGCGCATAGTCGCCCTGACGGTAGCCATAGCCGTTGCCGGCGTCCTCGTACAGGCAGCCTTCTGCCATGCCCCGGGCGTCCGGATTCACCATGAGCGTAAGCGAATCGGTACGGTATTCTTCCGTGTTCTGGTACAAGTTGGCCATGGGCACCACTGCTCCCGGGCGCAAGGCCACGTAAGCCTGGTAGCCGTCGTCGGTCTTTTCTAACGGCATCACGTCCCAGTCGCCCTTTGGTAAGGCGGCAGTCTTGGCCCAACGGGGTATGATGAGCAGGTCATTACCTAACATGAACACCTGCTGCTCGGCACGCAAGGCGGCGTCGCGGTCGTCGGCCATGAAGGCCGGACGCATGACGGGCATGCCCTTTTCGGCAGCTTCGCGGAAGAGGGTGTAGATGTACGGCAGCAGCCGATAGCGCCGGTTGATGGCCGTGCGGCACACATCTTCGACGCGGGAGCCGAACGCCCAAGGCTCCTGGTCAACGGTTCCGCTGCACGAATGGTTGCGAACGAAGGGGAAGTAGACACCGATGGCCGTCCAGTGAGCCAGCAGTTCGGGTGTGCAGTTGCCCAGGAAGCCGCCTATGTCGGGGCCGTTCATGACCTGTCCGGTAAGCCCCATGTTGAGCGTCATGGGTATGCTATGCACCATGTGGTCGAAGGAAGAGGCGTTGTCGCCCGTCCACGTGGCCGCGTAACGCTGCCCGCCGAGGAAGTTGGAGCGTGAGAGAAGGAACGGACGCTTATCAGGATTGGCCCTCAGGATGCCCTCGCGCGAGGCTTTTACCATGTTGAAGCCGTACTGGTTGTGGTAACGCAGGTGCGGACCGGGGGCCAGTCCTTCGCCTCCTCCGTGCATGTTGTCCTCCGGCATGGAGAGATCGGGACCGCCGAACACAGCCGGCTCGTTCATGTCATTCCACACTCCATCTACTCCCTGGGCCATGAAATCCTTGTAAAGGCCGGCCCACCAGGAGCGTACCTCGGGCCGGGTGAAGTCGGGGAAGTGGCTCTTGCCCGGCCACACGTTTCCCTCGAAGACCTTGCCGTCGGCCGTCTTTACCCAGTAGTCGGCCGCAGTTCCCTGCCGGTCTACAAAGTAGGAGCTGTCTGCCTTGGCTCCCGGGTCAATCATGTACACGGACTTGAAGTTCTTGGCGTGCAGGTAGTCGTTGAGTGCCTTTGGCTTGGGAAACTCGTCGGGGCGGAAGGTAAAGATGCGGAAGCCGTCCATGTAGTCGATGTCCATCCATATCACGTCGCACGGAATGCGCTCGGCACGCATGCGGTCGGCTATTTCGCGCACCTTTGAGTCGGGGTGGTAGCTGTAGCGACACTGCTGGTAACCGAGCGCCCAGAGCGGCGGCAGGTCGTATGTTCCGGAGAGGCGGGCCAGCTCCTGCAGCACTTCGGCGGCCGAGTTGCGCTCTATGACGACGGTACGGAAGGCCGGTCCCTCGCTGTCGAACTTGATTTCAGCCCCCGTCTGGAGGGTAGATTTCCAGGTGTTGTCGGCTATGATGCCGAATGCAGAGCCGTTCTTGCGCACTCCGAGCACCCAAGGATGGCTCTGGTAAAGCTGCTTTCCGTTGTTGTGATAGAAGGCTCCGTTGTCTCGGTTCCAGTAAATATTGTGGTCGCCGTTGCGCCTCAGGTCGCCCAGAACTTCGCCCGTGCCGTACAGGTCGACATCGGCACCCACGTTAAAGGTCACGATGTTGTGGCCTCCTTGCTGGCTGTAGGCGGGTTGCAGGCTCCAGCCGGCCTTGAGACTGCCCTGCGGCACGAGCTCTCGCACGAAGATGGGCGAAGGCAGATGCTGGCCGGCATCGAAGTTTTTGGGATAGAACACGGCCACGTTGTCGGCTATCATGTACGACTGCTGGGCCCCTACCGGCATGGAACATGCCAGTAGCAGGATGCTGATTGCTGATTTAAGTTTTCTCATCTTAGGTATAAACGTGTTGGTAATTTTCTGTTCGGATGGTTTCTACGTGCGAAGATAACGAAAAAAGGGGAATGTACAAAACCGGCAACCTTAAAAGTGCTGAAATCTCGTACATTCCCCATTGGTTTTCATGGACAGACATGAAGGCTAATCATTCAATATAACCTAACATTCACTTTTTAATTCTTGATGTTTTATTTTTGTGTTGATTGAGGGTTATGTGCTATTGGCCGAGGAAGGCCACATTGATGTGGGCGGTTACTGAGTCGGCCACTCCGTTACTCTTGCTGCCCGAGATGGTGAGCTGGAGCGGCTGCGAGCCCTCGGTGGGAACCTGCATCTGCTCCATGTAACCTACCAGTTGCGTGTCGGTAATGGGCAGCGTCTTGACGTTGAAGTTGCCCGGCTGGCTGTTGTCGGCTATGTCAACGGTGTTTGAGTTGAGGGCGTTGGCCAGCGTGAGGCGGTAGGTCTGCGGGGGTGCAGCGTCTATCCAGCGCAGGTTCAGCACCGTGGTGTCGGCCGGAACCTGGCCTATCACCACCTCGAAGGAGGTGTTCTCCAGAACAATCCGTTGTGGCTGTGGCTTCCCAACCCCGTCGTCGGTGTCGCAGGCAACGAAGGTGAAGATGCCGGCAAGCAGTATCAAAGCATATAGAATTTTTCTCATTGTCGTAAGTTGTTAGTCGTTTAACATGATGGCAGGACTGCAGAGGCACCCGCAGGCGCCTCCGCACTCCGTGCCGTTTATTGTACCATGATGAGCCGCATGTTGTGAAGGTCGGCCTTGATGGTCCAACGGCCGCCCTTGGAGGGAGTGTACTTGTTGTCGCCACTCACGCCCGCACTGCGTATGCCGCTGTTGAGCCACGTGTTTACGGGGTCCTGGCGGGTCTCGCTGTCGGCACGCAGGAACTCGTAGTTCCACTCTCCCGGCCGGGTAATGAGCTTGAACTCGTTGCCGGCAGTGATGTCGGTAGTGAGTGTCCATATCTCCGGATGGTGCTTCAGGTCGCTCTGCACGAACGGGCAGGTCTGGTTTCCGGCATCCCAGCCCGACGGAACGGCGTTGCCCACAGCCCACATGCCGCCGAACGGCAGGTCGTAGACATCGAGGCAGATGAGCTTGTTATTCTTCAAACAGAGCGTGATTTCGTACCTTCCGGTGGTGGGGATGGTGAGCATCGGGGCACCTTCATCGGCCAGTTTAACCTCATCGCTGCCGGCTGCCGTTGGAACATAGGCCGGCCAGGTGTTGGCATCGCTGGTGGCAAAGCGCAGCCGGGTGCCTGCCTGCAGGCGTCCGCTCCAGTGGTAGTAGAGCGAGTCGGTATCAATGTTGGTAATGCGCGTGGTGCCTGTGTTGCCGTCCTGCTCCTGTACGAGGTAGAGGTACGGTATCTTGTTTACGGTCAGCGTGCCGGTATTCAGGTCTAGCGTAATGTCGTAGTCGGCCGGTTCGGTAATCGTGAAGTGGCTGCCCGTGCCGTCGGCAGAGTAAACGGCCTGCGTATCAGATGCTCCTTTGACGTAAGCGGGAGTACCGGTGGTGCTGGTAGAGAACCAGAACTCGCATGGTTCCAGGCCGCCGTGCCAGTGGTAAATGCCCGACTCGGGGATGTTGTCCATCTGGATGGAGCGGTCGCCCTCGGACGAGGGGATGAGGATGTACATCAGGTCGCGCGGGTCGTAGCCCGTCACTACGATGGTGGTTTCTGATATCTCGGGCTTGAAGTACTTGGCATCAGCGTTCACCTGTGCTATCACCTCGGCCGTTACCCGTGCGGCTTCGCCAACGGCAACGCCCCAGTTGGAGAGGTAGTTGTTAAGCTCCTGCGTGCTCAGGGCATACGAGTTGCCTGACGGAATGGGCAGCAAATCGCTGATTTTGTCCTTGCTGTCGGCCAGGTAAAAGCGTATGTAATAGGTCAGCGAGGTGCCTGCGCCGCGGTCGTGGGCATCGTTCCAGGTAAAGGTTGCTGCCGTTTCGGCCTTCTTGGTGCGCTCAAGCAGGAGCGTATCGACCGACGATTGCACCTGCATCTGGTCTTCCGGCGCTTCGAGCGTGTAGTATTCCGGGTCGGAATTGCAGCTGCCCAGCAGCCCGACTGCCGCAAGGAGCAGTCCGAGCTTTATGATTATGTTTGATTTCATGTCTTCTTTGATTTTAGGTTTTAATTCCAGAACGGTGACTGAACGAGGTTGGGGTTCTTCTCCATCTCGTCTACGTAAATCGGGAACCAGTACATGGAACGCTTCCAGACGCGTGTCTGGTAAACGGTGCGCTTATAGAAATCGCCGGCATTTTCGCCTGCATAGTTCATTCCATAGTCGTCGCCGGTCATTTCAGGCAGGTCTTCGGCAATCTTCCAACGGCGTATGTCATCCCATCGCAAGCCCTCGCAGCACAATTCGACACGGCGTTCCATGCGCACGATGTTGCGGATGGAGCTCTGTGAACTTTCCACATGAATGTAGCTGGGGTCGTTGGCAGGCACCTGTTTGGTAGTGTACTGGCGCACGCCGGCACGTACCCTGACGCGGTTCACGTACTCAATGGCCGTTTCGCGGGCATCGGGTGTATCGTAAGCCTCGTTCATGGCTTCGGCATAAGCCAGGTAGGCACCGCCCAGACGGTAGAGCCACAACGGGCGGTTGGTGTACCAGTTGCCCGTGCGGGGATTGTCGTAAGGATACACTTTCTTGCGAACCAAGTAGCCGTTCTGCGGCGCATCGTGGGTATAGTCGTTCTCCTTGCCGCCGCGGAAGAACTCGAACGGACGTTTCTCCAGTTCGTACCAGGAGCCGTTGTAGGAAACAGTGGTGTAGAAACGGGGCTCTCGGTTGCAGTACATGTTGTACGTTCCCTTGGCTGTAATCTCGCCCGGAGTGCCCGTTCCCTGGTCCCACTGGGTGTTGCGGGTCTCTACCGAGTTGGAGAAACCTGTTTCCTGGTAGTAGCTGTTGGGGTCGGTAATGGGCAGACCGTTCTTGGTAAAGAAGGCATCTACCAGTCCCTGATAAACACCCAGACCGCCACCGCCGCCGTTGTTCTTCGGTACAATCTTAGTTGTGTAGAACTTGAAGTTGTCGTCCTCACTGCTGTGACGGGTGAAGGGGAAGAGGATTTCCTTGTTTCCTGCAGTCCACTTGGTGAAGAACATGTCCGTAAGCGACTTGAAGGGGTCCACTGTTCCGTCATCATTATATTCCACGAAGAGCTTGCATCCGGCACCTTCGGCTTCGTCGATGAGCAGCTTCAACGCCTCTACAGCACGCACCCATTTCTTTGCATCGTAGGCAGTTGGGAAGAGATGTTGGCCGTCCTTGTTGGTATAATTCATGTACCAGGTGTTGCCGTTCACCAGCGGACTGGCATTGAAAAGCAGCATGCGAGCCCGTTCGGCCAGGCACATAATCTTGTTGATGCGGCCGTATTTCTCGGGCTTACTGTACATGGCAGGCAGCTCGTTGGCTGCAGCAAGCATCTCCTTATCGCAATAATTCACGATAGAATCCCACGGGGCGCGGGCTACCATCAGGTCAGAGAGATTGAAATCCGACGGCGTGATGTAGTCCGGTTTAAAGGGAATAGGGCCGTAGACCTTAGCCAGGTTCCACCAGTAGTAGGCTGCCAGGAAGCGGCACTCGGTCTTCATGAGGTCTACCTCGCTCTGGGGAAGGTCTTCGGAAGGCAGTGCCTTCACGTTCTGACGGAAGAGGTAGCTCTCGCGGATGTAGCGGGGATACATGTGCCAGAAGCCACCTTCCCATGATGAGTTTTGTGTCCACTGGCCGAAAATCTTCGGAATAATCTGGCTCCAGTCCCACTGTTGCCAGCGTTTGGAGGGCGTCATGTCGTCGCCCAGTACCTCCCAGCCCAGGCCGAGCAGGAAACCTCGCGACGGATTTGGCAGTCCGGAATAAACATAGGCCAGTGCATCTTCCACGTAGGTCTTGTTCTCGTAGACCATGTCCATGGTGAGTTCCGTGTCCGGCTCTTTGTCCAGAAAGTCGCAGGCGGAGAATGACAGTGCCGTTACTACGGCGCATCCGCCTAATATGAATTGATGAAATAGTTTCATGTTGATGTGCTAATTAAAAGTTTACGTCGATACCGAACATTACAGACTTCATCTGCGGGTACTTCAGACCGTCGCCTGAATCGAGCTCGGGATCCCACAGTTTGAACTTGGAAAGAACGAAGAGGTTGTTCCCACTCACGTAGAGACGGATGCGTTTGGCCTTCACCACGTCCGTTATAGACTTGGGCAGACTGTATCCGAGCTCCAGTATCTTGCAACGCAAGAAACTCATGTTCTTCTTCCACCATGTGGAGGAACGGTAGTTGTTCTGGTTAGGAGACTCCGAAAGGCGCGGCCAGAACACGTTCTGACTTGGGTTATCAACCGTCCAGCGGTCGTTGTAGTTGTCGTAAACGTTACCTTCCAAGCCCTGTCCGCTTCCCGGAATGAAGTACGACGAGCCGCCGATTACGCGGTAGGTGTCGCCTACGCCCTGGAAGAAAGCATTGATGTCGAAGTGCTTGTAGTTAACGCTCATGCCGAAACCGTACACAATCCGCGGGTCTACAGTGCCTCCGATGTAGCCTTCATCGGCATCGGTGATGACGCCGTCGCCGTCCATATCCTTGTATTTAATGTCGCCCGGGCGAACCTTTGCGCCCACTTCCTGGCGCGGAATGCCGAACTTCACTTCGCCGTTGGCATCAAAGTCGTCGTCGGTAAACAGCCGTTCGGCCTGCAAACCCCACAGAGTGCCCAGCGAGTGGCCCGTGATGGAGCGGTACGTTCCCTTGCGGGCCTCGCTCTCGTCGCGCTCGTCCACACGGTTCTTGGCATAGGAGAACGTGGAGCGGAAGCCGATGGAGAGGTCGTGGTTGAACTGCTTGTTATAGTTGAGCGAGGCATCGAAGCCGCGATTTGTTACCTGTCCGTAGTTTGCCCACGGCGTAGCAGTAAAACCGGTTTGCGTCGGAATGGTAGAACGTTGCATGAAGATGTTGGTACGCTTCTCATGGAAGAAGTCGAGTTGGAACTCCAGTGCGTTCCACATACCTATCTCTATACCTACGTTACCCTTCAGAGCAGTCTCCCAGGTAAGGTTTGTTACGCCCGGGTCTCCTTCGGTTATGCCCGCGCGGCCAATCTGGTAGTTGTCGCCCCAGTCATATCCGCCCTGGTTGGTGTACACGGTCGTGATGTACGCAAAGCGTCGGCCGCCGATGTTGTCGTTACCAACCTTGCCGTAGGATCCGCGGAACTTAATCTTGCTAAACGTGCGGCGCAAGCTTGCCATGAATGGTTCTTCTGACATAATCCAGCCTACCGAGACCGACGGGAAGAAGCCGTAGCGCTTGCCCTTGGCAAAGTTCTCGGAGCCGTTGTAGCCGAAGTTGAACTCTGCTATGTATCTGTCCATCAGCACATACGAAAGTCTGCCGGCTATACCCTGCTTGCGGTAGGGCTGCACACCGCCGTTGTCGTAGCTCTGCTGGTTGTACAGGAAGAGGGCATCAAAGGCATGCTGCCCGAAGGTACGGTTGTAGGTGAGCGTTCCCTCGAGATAAGTATTCTTCGTGCCATAGTCGCCTCCGCTCTCAAAACCTAACGATTCGCTTCCGTAACTCAAGATGGAGTGTATCAGGTTGCCCTCCACGTCGCGTTCCTTGGCCACCGTATAATAGGTAGGACTGTTGGAGCGCTTGCGGTTGCTGTTGTTGTAGGAGTCGAAGGAGAAGGTGAACTTGGCCTTCAGTCCGGGCGTGAGCATCTTCAGGTCCTGCTCAATGGAGATGAGCGACTGCAGCTGCGTGGCTATATTCACTTGGTAGCCGCGCTGCGTACCACTTGCCCACGGGTTCACGCGGTTGGTTACATAAGGGATGGTGCCGTCCGAGTAACGGGCCGGATGCACAACCGGACTGGTTCTGAAGGCCTGGTTAAAGAGGTCGTCTATACCCACGTCGGGGGCATGGCGGTTCTGCATGTAGCCGCCGATGTTGAGGCGCAGCGTGGTGGTCTTGGTGATATCAAGGTCAACGTTGGCCCTCATGTTGTAGCGGTTCAGCTTGATGGAGGTGTCGTAGGGCAGCGACCGGTCGGTCTCCACGATACCCTGCTCGTTGAAGAGCGAAGCCACCAGCGAGTAGCGCAGGAAGTTGCTGCCCCCGCTTACGTTCAGACTGGCGTGGGTAGAGTAGGCATAATCCCTGGTAATGGCATCCATCCAGTTCACGTCGGGATAGAGGTCCAGGTCGTAGTGGCTGCGCGTACGGTCAACCTGTTGCTGCGTGTAGGGCTGGCGGTCGGGATTTCCGGCCAGCTCGTTGAGCAGCGTCATGTAGTCGGCACCGTTGATGAAGCCCGGCAGCTTGGTAGGTTTCTCGATGGAATGTTCAACCCTCACGTCAACCGACGGGGCTCCTATATGGCCGCGCTTGGTATTGATAACGATAACGCCATTGGCGCCCCTAACACCGTACATGGCGCTGGCGGCGGCATCCTTGAGTACGGAGAACGACTCAATTTCTTCCGGGTCGATGTTGTTCAGGTCGCGTTCTATGCCGTCGATGAGCACCAACGGCGTCGTTGTACCGGAGAAAGTGGAGACGCCACGTATCCAGAAATTGGAGTTGTCGTAGCCCGGTTCGCCCGAACGCCGCACGGCTATCACGCCCGCAATCTGTCCGGCAAGGTTGTTGGACAGCGAGCGGGTGGAGCCCACCTGCAGGTTTTCAGGCTTCAGGTTGTCGATGGCACCCACCACGGAGAGCTTTTTCTGCGTGCCGTAGCCGGTTACCACGACTTCTTCGAGCGACGAAACGTCGGGCTCCATCTGCACGATGTAATCGTTGGTGGTGCCTACGGTAATGCGTTTAGCTTTGTATCCGATGTAAGTCAGCTCGATAACAGTCTTCGCTGAGGGCACTTCCATGCTGAAGTGTCCGTCAATGTCGGTCTGCACACCCTTTGATGCGTCGCCGCCGACAATCTTTACTGCCACGCCTATCATGGGGGCTTTGGTCTCGTCGTAGACGGTTCCGCTCACACGTACCGACTGCGCCATGACGCTTAGGTTTACCCCCAGCAACAAGAGCAGCAATGCGTTTTTCAATTTACTCATAGGGTTTTTGTTTGTTGTTGGTTATTTGTTTGGTTATAGTATTTATGGATTGGAGGCCGCTTTCCGGCCGAAGAAGGCAGGCGTACGTTCCGGCGAGTACAGCTCCCAGAGTGAGGCAACGGTCCAGCCGGGGGCAAAGATGTCGTTGTAGAACCCCTTGCCGTTCTTGCCGTAGTCCCAGGTAGTGTGCTGCACCACCTCGGGATAGAAGCCCGGAAGGGCTATTCCGCACAACCGACCGGGCGTTGGCAGCAGCTGGTTGAGCGAACTGTAGATGACGTTGTACATGCGCGCGAACCTTGCTTCATTGGTCTTGAGGCCGAGCCACTTGAGAATAGAAGGGAATTCGAACACGAACACGTCTACGTGGTTGTTCTCCACCGACACGTTACCCCACCCGCGACTGCGGAAACCCAGGTCGCCCAGCATCTGTCCCTGCGCAAACGGCACGTCCCACAGGTAGTACCACGACAGTGCGAAGTACGCTGCCTGCTTGCAGAGCTGCACATAGCGGGCCTGCTCCTTGCCCTTGGTAACCAGCGCCATGTAGTAAGTAGCCGTCACGGCGCTGATGGCCGCCTCCTTGTCCTCACAGTTGGCGTCGAGTGTAGAAGAAAAGTAATCGCTCTTGGAGATGATGTGCTGGGCCAGATAGTTGGCCGAACGGCGCGCTGCCTGCAGGTAACTCTTGCTGCCGAAGTAGCGGTAACCCATTACCAGCGGGCCCGTTGCCGAGGGCGTACTGCCCGGGCTGGCGTCTATGTCGCTGCCGTCGTCGCGGAATTTGCGGGCAAAGCTGCCGTCTGTTTTCTGCAGTTTAACCAGGTTGTCGAGCAGTCGGCGCACCTTGCTTTCCCACTCCGGATGCCTGCGTCCGTGCGTTTTCTCGTACTGCAGGTAGTGGAGCACGGCGTAAACGGCCTCCGACTGCTGGCGGATGGAGTGCACATCGTCCGTTGGCATGCCCTTGCTGAAGTCGGCATAGTCATGGAAATAGCCGGCCGACGTGAACCCGTTGGCCCTGAAACTCTCCAAGATGGCGTGCCCCATGCCCGTTAGCTGGCTGTCGCCATGCTGCTCTCCGTACTCTATCTCATTGAAGGCGTTGAGCAATACGCGGCCGCAGAAGCCCAGCTGCATCTCTGTATAGGGCTTGCAGTCGGCCGTACGCAGCGTAAGACCGGAGTTGTATTTCAGCGGATAGCGGTCAACAAACGACTGGCGGAAATAGTTCGCGAGCTGTGCCTTTACCTCCTCTGCATTATATAAAGGTGTAAGAGGGTTCGGATTGAGCTCGTCGAAGCATTCGTTCCACGTGCGCGCAACGAACGAGCCATAGTCGTCGGCCTCGCCCTCGGTTATGAGCCAGGCCAGTGTTTGGCTCTCTCCTTTCTTCAGGGCGGCAAAGGCCGTGACGGCGGGAGCCAGCGTGAGCTTGCGGATATAGCGCCTGGGCGACTCCTCATAGGGGTAACCAAAGGTGAGCGCAGCCTGCCCTGTCTCGTTGTCGAACCCCACATAACCTATCGAGGAGGCACCGGAAAGGATGACCTCACCCTCCTGCGAGGGCACGAGAGCATCGCATCCTTGTCCCAACCTGCGCTGTACGGTAAGGCTGCGGTGGCCGGCACCGTCGTAGACGCCCGTGAGCGGCGCCGAGAGACGGTCTTCCCTGAAGTTCCAACTCTTGGAGGTATGGAAGGAGGGAGCCTCCTTCGGCGAGCGTAAGTTCTTGTGATACCAGAACCCGGGCAGGTAGAAATCGCAGTCGCCGGTACCGAAACCGGTCCTTGCTGCCAGCTCCAGGTGGAAGTACACGTCCTCCTGTGCCGTCAGGGTAACGGTAAGCAGCTGGCCGTTTCCGGCCTTTTTGAGCTCCCGGCTCACCGTTACGGGCAGCTTTCCGTCAGCCACGAGGCGGTTGGCCTGCGGCTTCAGTTGGTGGGTTACGGCGGCATTGCCGGGTTGCTTCAGCGCTATAGACGCCTCAAGCTCCCAGGCACAGGCTTTGCTTGCTATGAAGAGGAGCAGCAACAGCATGTAGGGTCTGACTCTTTTCATGTATCTAAATTTAAAATCTTACGTTATCAGGCTTTCTAAGCAGATGGTGCAAAAGTAACATTTCGGCCGATTTCCGACAGGTAAAAATGTTTCTGAAACGGGTAAAATTGTTCTTTTTACCCTCCGTAACTGTCTGTTTGGTAACCGGGAGCGCTTTTCCGTCGCCATCACCGCACCCCGTCAGGGCACCAGAAGGCTTCCTGCCAGGTACCGGAAGCCATGCTTCGCGAACTTTCGACAGGTGTCGCACCATCATGTGACACCTGTCGAACAATCGTGCGACAAGTGTCAAAAGTTCCTGCTCCTTATCTTTTGCCCTTTTCTATTCATCTTCATGGCAGCAAAAATGCCATCACCCAACACCCAACACCCATCACCTAACACCCATCACCCCATCACCCAACCACCGCACATCACTTCCCCATGAACTCCGTAGGGCTCTTGCCGGTGTGCTTGCGGAATGCTTTGGAGAAGTAGTTGGGGTCGGCAAAGCCCGTTTTATAGGCCGTCTCCGATACGTTGTAGCCCTCGCGGAGCAGCTTGCAGGCACGGTCCATGCGCCTTTTGCGCAGGTAGTCGCCCGCCGAGATGCCCATGAGGTTCTTCATCTTGGTGTGCAGCAGCGTGCGACTGATGCCCATTCCGGCCGTCATCTCGGCAATGGAGAAGTCGCTGTTGCCGATGTTGGCGTCTATGAGTGCATTGATTTGGTGCAGAAACTTCTTGTCCAGTTCGCTCAGTTGGGCGGCATCTATGTCGCCCTCATGTCCGTTGGCGATTTCCTGCTGACGGCTGGCGCGCAGCTGCAAGATGTTCTTTATCTGCAGTTCCAGTATCTGGGGGTCGAACGGTTTGGACACATAAGCCTCGGCACCGCTCTCGTATCCGGCCAGTACATCGGCCTGTTCGCCCTTCGCGGTGAGCAGGATAACGGGAATGTGCGAGGTGTGCACGTCCTGTTTCAGCCGCCGGCAGAGCTCCGTTCCGTCCATGCCGGGCATCATGACATCGCTCACCACCAGCTCTACCTGCCCGCCGGCGGTTATCTGCAGGGCAGCAGCACCGTTGGCGGCGGTGAGCACGTTGTACTGCGAAGAGAAGTAGGAAGCCAGGAACTGGAGCATGTCGGGGTTGTCGTCAACGATGAGGATGGAGACGGGATGTTCCGCCTGCGGGGTCTCCTGGCCTGATGCGGCGGCCTCCGAGCTGTGCACGTCGCTGCGTGAGAAGCGGTACTGCGGCACCGGTACCAGTGTTTTGTCGTCGGTGATGCGGCTCTTGGCGTCGAAAGCATCGGCCGATACGTTGAGCCGAACGGTGAAGGCAGTGCCCTGCCCCACCTCGCTCTCCACGCTCACCGTGCCCTGGTGTATCTCCACCAGGCGCTTGACGAGCGACAGACCGATGCCCCATCCGCCGTTGTCTACATTGTATCCGCGCTTGGTTTGGTAGTATCGCTCGAAGATGTTGGGCAGTTCTTCCTTGGCAATGCCTATGCCCGTGTCGCTTACTACAAGCTGCAAGTAGGCCGAGGGGTCGCCGGGCAGGGTGCTGATGCTGGCCTGCACCCGCACTGCACCGCCGCGGGGCGTGAACTTGAGGGCGTTGGTGAGCAGGTTGTTGACTATGCGCTCAACGTACGAAGGCGAGAACCACACCTCCTCGCCGTTGTTTTCGCACTCGGCCGAGAGCGCTATCTGCTTCTCGGCAGCAAAGTCGCGGAACTGCTCCACGGCCAGTTCAACGAACTCTACGGCATTGCCCCGCTGCACGTAAAACGGAAAGTTGGCCGTCTCTATCTTGTTGAACGTAACGAGTTCGTTGATGAGTTCCTCCATCTTGCGGGTGTTGCGGATGGCCGTGTCGAGATGTTTCTGCGAGTCGGTGTTCAGCTCCTGGCGCGCAATACTCCTGAGTGGAGCCACTATAAGCGACAGAGGAGTCTTGAGTTCGTGCGACACCGTGGTGAAGAAACTTGACTTCATGCGGTCTATCTCCTCCACTTTCTCCTTCTCCATGTTGGCCATTTTCACGGCGTTACGTTCCTTCAGCCTGACCGAGAAGAGGTGATAGGCCAGCCAGGCCAGCCCCGCCGCCAGCAGCAGGTACAGCATCCAGGCCCACATGGAGCGGTAGAAGGGCGGGCGAACGATGATGGTGAGCGTCTTTACCGGGCAGCGCTCCCACCCCTCGTTGGAGTTGTTGGCCCGCACGTGGAGCACGTACGTGCCGGGTTGGAGGTTGTAGCCGTTGAACCGGCGCTCGTCTCCAACGCTGCGCCAGTCCTTGTCTATGCCCTCCAGCAGCACCTGGTATTCTACCGGGTCGGTGCTGGCAGGCATCACCACGCCGTAGACTATGCTGAACGAACGGGCCTGGTCGTAGCTCAGCGTGATGGTTTTATCGTAGTCGATTTCGGTCTTCAGCGGGCTGCCTGGTGTCAAAGCCGTTACCGGTTGGTTGTTGATAACCAGCTCCTTCATGTGCACCGTGAAGGGTCCTGACTCCTTTCTGATGGCCCGGGGGTCGAAGGCAACGATGCCGTTGATGCTCCCGAAGAGCAGCTGCCGGCTCTGGGTAACGAGCGAAGAGGAAAAGTTGAACTGGTTGACGGGCAGCCCGTTCTTGACCGAATAGCGCACCACGGCCTTCGTCCGCAGGTCGTAATCGAACAGACCGAGGCTGGTACTGACCCACAGATGGCCCAACCCGTCCTCTACGGTGCTGCAAACAGTGCACTGCGAGAGCAGCCTCTCGCCGCCAAGACTCTTCACCTGGCCGCCCCGATGGTCAACAAACTGCAGCCCGTTGTTATTGCTTCCTATCCAGAGAGTGCCCCTTGAGTCTTCGTAAAGACTGATGATATAGTTGTCCTTGAGCCCCGGCTTGGTGCCCACACGCCAGTTCTCAACGCCCCTGCTGTGTGCCGAGAGGCGGAAGATGCCGTAGTTCGTGGTGCCTGCCCAGAGGTTGTCGGCGCGGTCAACGCAAAGTGTATAGACGAAGGTGCGGTCGAGTGCGGCGTTTCCCGTTGGCCTGAAGGTGTCCGTTCCGGGGTCGTAAGAACGCAAGCCCTGCATGGTTGCGAACCATAAACGGCCGCTGCGCTGGCGCGTGATGTAGAAAACAGCCTCCGAAGGCAGCCCGTGAGAGCGCAGGTAACGCCTGGACGAACCGGTCTGCATGTTGTAACGGAAGAGGCCGTTGAAGCGCGTTCCTATCCACATCTCGCCGCTTCGGCGGTCGTAGTACAGTGCGTGGACGTTGGTGCCCAGCTCGGGTATACCGTTAAAGACGGTGAAGCGGTTGGCCGAACGGTCGTAGATATTGATGCCGCCGTCCTCGGTTGCAATCCAAAAAACGCCCGGACTGACCTCCACCATCATGCGGGCAACGCGGGCTTTCATGTTCTCCGGGGCCGGCCCCGGCGCCAAATGGCGGAACTGACCGTTGTCGTGCAGCAGGATATCCACGCCCCCGAAGTAGGAACCTATCCACACATTCTGCCGCCGGTCGCACAGAATGGCGTACACGGCGTTGTCGCTCAGCCCGTTTTCATCCTGCAGGCGGTGCTGCAGAATCTCGCGCCCTCCGTCGGGACTGATAATGGTTACGCCCTTCTCCGTGCCCAGCCAGATGCGGTGGGCGGCGTCTTCGGTAATGGTGCGCACGATGCCGTTCGACAAATCCCGCGCCGACCAGCTACGTTGCTGCCCCGTGCGCAGGTCAACGCAAACCACACCCATGCCGTTGCGCCCTATCCAGAGGCGGCCGCGGTGGTCGAAGAAAACGGGCATGATGGCATTGCTGCTCGTCACACAATCGCCGTACCAGGCAGGGTTGAGCGTAGTGAAGCGCGTCATGGCGGCATCGTACGACACGATGGCATTGTTGGTAGAAAGATACAGATTGTTGCCTCTGTCAACGGCCATGTAGTTGATATGCGAGCGCGCCGGCAGCGGATGGCGCACCAGCTCCTCGCCGGTTTCATCGTAGGAGCAGAGCATGTCGCCCCCGAAGAACACCTTGCCGCGGCTCGTCTCGGCAATGGAAAGGAAGAGACCCGGCTGCTGCGTGTAGCATTCAAAGTCGTCGGCACCCGGCCGGTAGCGGCAAACACCCGTCTCGGTGCATATCCACAGGCGGTTCCTGCGGTCAACATGCAGCGCGTGCACATAGTTGTGGCTCAGCGAGTGGGGGTTGGCAGCGTCGTGATAGTACACCTTCGTCTCGTAGCCGTCGTACTTCACGAGCCCGTTGCGGGTACCTATCCACACGTAGCCCTTGGCGTCCTGGGCCAGTGCCTCCACCTGCTGGTGGGGCAGCCCCTGTGCACTCGTGAGGTGAGAGAAGCGGTAGTTGCCGCCTGCAACCCGTGCCGGCAGCCACAGCAGCAGTGCTACCAGGCAGGCCAGGCAGGCTCTGCGCAGGCTTGTAACGGCAATGCAGGAGGGTGTCATGTTATGAATGTTCATGTATTCAAAAGGTTGCAGGCGCTGTGCCGCCCACGTTTGTCAGGCTATATTACTTATCTTATTATACAAAATTACGAAAAACAAGGCAGACAGCAAAATGTTTCGGCAAATTTAAAGTTCAACTTTAAATTTGGCAAAGATTCTGTTTTCTGTTGACAAATACAAGCAGAAAGTACGAGAAGCGGTTGCTTCCTCCATGCTTTTCCGCCTTTCTCTCATCTCGTTTTGCAGCTTATTTTCCGGCCGCCGGCATCACTTTGCCAAACCGCCTGCCACAGGGCGCTGTGAAAGAGGTGCCGTTCAAGGAGCCTGAAGGATAGGTTCAAGGGGCTTGAAAGGCTCCTTCAAGGAGCTTGAACGATAGCTCTTGTTTGGGCGGTGGAGTACATGGAGATGGTAGGTGATGGCTGGAGGCTATCAGAAACCAGCTAATCATAATTATCAATTATTCATTATCAATTCTCAATTGCAAGTAATCAAGGTTGCGGGCGAGGAGTGTTGGGTGCTTGATGGAACAGCTGCCGTCCGGTCATCCCCTCCTCCGCCTCCCCTTTCCAAGGGGAGGATACCGGTTTGCTTTTCCGCTCATCGTTCCTTATCCGGCGCTGCCAACGGTCAACCCCTACAGCAGCAAGAAAGTTACTCTGTTACTCTGTCTTTAAAAAACGGCAGCAGCAGTTCCTCCCCTTGGAAAGGGGAGGTTAGGAGGGGATGATGTCCCAAGCAGCGAGGTGGCAATTCATAATTCACAATTCACAATTCATCATGTAGGAGGGGATGATGTTTTAAGCAACTTTCCATTATCCGGTAACACGGTGGAATGGACCGATGACGGGCGAAAGCAGGCTATTCGGAAGTCTGCACCACCAGCTGCCGGCCCTCCTGCAGCAGCCTGTCGGAGAGGAACCAGCCCTTTACAGGGCGGCCGCCGTAGCTGATGGAGGTGATGCGACGGCCGCTGCCGCGGTGCTCTACGGTAAAGGTACGGCCGTTGTTGAGCCTGAAGCTGACCTTGGGAAACAGCGGCACGGTGACCAGATACTCGGCATCGGCGGGCGAATAGGTGTACAGGCCGATGGCATTGAACACGAACCAGGCCGACATCTCGCCCGCATCGTCCATGCCGGCCAGGGCCAGGTGGTGGCTTCCCATGTCGTAGTAGTGGTTCATGATGCTGTCGAGCACGCACTGCGCCTTGTCCTGCCGGCCCACGAAGTAGTACATGTAAGGCTGGCTGTGGCCCGGTTGGTTGCCGTGACAGTAGTTGCCTATGAAGCCTGTAAGGTTCTCTACCTCGTATCCGCGCCACGGTTCAGAGAAGAGGGAGTCGAGCTTCAGCTCCACTGCTTTCTTGCTCGGATAGAGCTTCACCACGCCCTCGGGGTCGTGGGGAGCGTAGAAGAGCGACTGCCAGGCATTGGCCTCGCGGTACTGATAGGCAAAATACGGGTAGTAGGGGTCGAACTGCGAGACGAAACGACCACTCTCCACGCGGCCGCGGTAGAAGCCCGTAGAGGGGTCGAACACGTTGCGGTAGTTCCTTGAGCGCTTCATGAGGAGCTTGTAGTTCTTCTTGTCGCCCAGTATGCGGGCTATGAGGGCGGTGGCATAGTCGTCGTAGCTGTACTCCAGGGTCTTGGTAACGGCCGCTTTGTACTCGTCGTAATAGGGCACGTTCAGGGTGTCTTTCTCCGCTATCCACCCGCGGCGCAGGTACTCATCCAGGTAAGCACGGCCCCCGTTGCCGGGCACCGTGGCGTTACGGAGCAGCAAACGGTAGGCCCGCTGCAGGTTGAACCCGCGGATGCCCCGCAGCCAACTGCCCGCTACAAAGGCCGAGGCATGGTCTCCATGGAAAAAAGTTGGCATGTAGCCGTTCTGCTTTTCGCCCCTGTCGGTAATGGATTTGATGACATCTTGCACCACCCGGGGCTCTATCATGCCCAGCAGGATGAGCTTGTTGCGGTAGTCGTCCCAGAACGAAGGGTTGGTGTAGTAGCGGAAACCGCCGTTAACGATGTTGCCGCGGGCGTCGGTATAGTCGCCGTTCACATCGCTGCGCAGGGCCGGCCACATAAAAGAACGGTACAAACAGCTGTAGAAGATGCGCTGCAAACGCTCGCTTCCGCCCTCTACACGTATGCGGCCGAGCAGCTGCTCCCATGCCTCATCGGCCTCGGAGCGCACGGTCCGGAAGCTCTTTGACAGCATCTCGGCCTCCAGATTCTTGCGGGCGTTCTCAACGCTGGTAAACGAGAAGCCTATTTTAAGCTCCAACGGAGCGCCTGAAGCATCGTTGGCAAAGTCGACTACCGAGACGGAATGGCGCCGCCCCTGTACCTGGCTGATGCCGGTAAGAGCGTAGTTGGACACGCCGTAGAAGTAGATACGGCCCTCTCCATCTTGGAATCCGGAGAACGAATGGTCGCTTTCACGCTGCAGGGCCCACGCTGCCACGTGGTTGTTGTTGCGCGTCATGTCGGCCACCAGGCGCATGTGGTCACCCTGCCTGAACGTGTAGCGGTGGTAGGCACAGCGCAGGGTCGAGGTTAGTTCGGCGTTAACGCCGTAGCGCTGCAGGTAAACACGGTAGTAGCCGGGGTGGGCCTCCTCGTCGTGATGGCTGAAGGGCGAGGCGTAATCATCAGCCTGCACGCGGCCCGTTACGGGCAGCAGCGGCACGTGGAGCAGGTTCCAGTGACCCTTGTTGGTGTGCGAGAAGCCGTAGATAACGGAGTCCTCGTACTGATAACCGGCCCCGCTGCGGAACTGGGTCACCGGACTAAGCTGCACCATGGCATTGGGCACGGAGGCTCCGGGAAACACCTCGGCGCCCCAGGTACGGGCCTCGCGGCGGCGAACATAGTGCAGGTCGGCCTCATCCCAGAGCGTGGCCGTGCCCAGAAAGGGGTTTACGAACTTGGTGAGTTTGCCTTCTGCAGCCGCTGCATGGGCGGCAGTAGCGGCAAAAAGGAACAGAGAAAGGAATAGGGTTTTCTTCATTATGATGTCTGAAAAACAACGGCCCCGCCTTTATACAGGCAGGGCCGTCTCATTGTGTTGGCGAAGGAGAGGCCCTCCTCCATGGCTTTAAATGTACCGAATGCCTGCACTACTTGTGCTCCTTCTCGTACAGGGCGCGCATCTCGAGGAGCGTGCAGCCGCTGGTATGCGAGGTGAGCTGGGTGGTTCCCACAACGGCCGAAGCCCAGTTGGGCCCAAAGAGCAGGTCGTTCTTGTTCACGCCGCGGCGCCAGAGGGTCTCGGCATTGTTGTTGAGGAAGGTGGCAAACTTCTTTGCATAGACCGGTTTGAGGTCCGGGTCGAGCATTAGCAGCGTGAAATAGCGCATGAAGATGCCCTTGAAGAGGCCGCCGTCGCCGGTTCCCTCATCGCGGAGGATGTTGTTGCCCGTATCGAGGTTGCCGCTGTTGGTCATGCCGAAGTAGGCTGCCTTGCGGGCATCGTTGAGGTAGGTTTCATCCTTCGTAATCTGGTAAAGCACGTGGGCAGCGCCCAGGAAGGTGCCCTGGTTGTAGCTGAGCGAGAGCTTGTCGAGGTCTCCCGTTTCGCCATTGAGGCCTCCGTAGACGCATCCGGTGGCCTGATTGAAGAGGTAGGTCTTCTCCCACTCGTAGATGCGCTGCGCCCAGTCGAGGTATTCCTGCTTGCCGGTAAGCTGATAGAGCTTGCCTGCCAGGATGGCTGCAGGGCCGTTGGAGCAGGAGTTCTTATCGGCCAAATGGGAGGTAGCCCAGGCTATTCCGCCACCGCCGAGGTCGTTCCAGCCAGTCTCGATATAGGCCATCAGGTCTTCGGCAGTGGCCAGGTACTTGTCATCTTTGGTGGCTTCGTACAGGCGCACGATGGTTAGACCTATCCACTCGGTATCGTCGTAGAACTGTCCGCGGAAGCTGACTCCCGGCTGTGTCCAGTTCATCATTCTGGCTCCGTCGAACCACTGGTCAAAGAGAGCGGAGTACTTGGCGTCTCCGGTGCGCAGATAAGCATCTATGACGGCATCCATTGCATGGGCCTGGGGCCAGTAGTTGTTGGTAGGAGCATTGGCAAACTGGTCGGCATCGTAGACAAAATAGTGCTTCCCGGTGTCCCAGAAGCGGGCAATGAGCGAGGAGGTGGCACTGTCGGCAGCCGCATTCCAGTCGATGGTGTACTGCCCACGGCCATAGGTGTACTCATCTTCTATATCGTCACACGACTGCAGGGCAACCGCAGCGACGAACAACAGCATTGCATATTTGATTATATTCTTCATTTCTGTCAACTTTTAATGAGGGGTGCAGAGGCGTTCGGTGCCTCCACTCCCCGTGTTGGACTTTACAGGCCGGGCGCGTTAATCGCCAAATTCAACTGCGTGACGATAGGGTCCGGAGGCATTGACAATGAACGTGAACTTGGTGGCCTTGCCGCCATTCACGCCGCTGTCGAAGTTGCCGTGGAGCTTCCACTTGTTGTCCCACTGTGTGGCCGGCCACTCTTTCATGTAGAAGTAGTCCTCACTCTGGTTGTCGCTCGGCCTGCTGTCGAGGCCTGCCGCGGTGGGTCCCCAATGTACGACGGACCGGTTGCCGTTGTTGTCGAGCACCATCTCGAACTTGTAACGCTCGTCTCGGCCCCAGCTCTCCTGGTGGAAAGGAGTCTGACCCTGGCCTACCCAGGTGCCGTTACCCTTGTACTCGAGAGGCACGTCGACCTTGTTGTCGGGCGAGAAGAACCAGCCTACGCTTACAACCTGCTGCATGGCAACGGATGCGATGTTGAAGTCGACGGTGATGCGGTACACACCCGTTTGGGCTACAGTTGCCGACTGGGTGCCGTCGAGGCTCTCCTTGAGTGTGTTGCCATCGACATAGAACACGCGCTTGCTGCCTGTCTTGTTGTCAATGAAGCTATAGCTCTTGCCGGCTTCGAGCTTGGTGAAGACTTCAAAGACGCCTGCTTCGGGCGACGTCATGGCCACAGCCTGGGCAGCGTCGGCACCACCCTCGGAGCCTTCACCGGTAACGAATACCTGGGCGGGTATCTCGGAGAAGCCCATCAAACGGGTGATGTTGATGGTGCGCACCTCTGACGCAGTGGCCTGGTTGATGCCGCGTGAGGAGACAACCGTCCACTTCAGAAGGCCGGTCTCGCCGTTGGTCAAGCCGGCTGCTGCAGCTATCTTGTCGAGATTCTTGTGAGAAATCGTAGCATAGTTGCGGGTGCCCATGTCATCAGAAGTAAGCCGATAAACGGGCTTGGAGAAATCACCGTCAGCCTTGTCGAACACCACCTCGTAGAGCGGAGAGTTGCCGTCTTCGGCCAGACCGGATGACCACTCGAAGAAAGTGGATGCCGTTGCCGACGAAAGCAGCTGTACACTCTGGCCGTCCTTTGGTGCATAGAGCTGGCTGACAGGGGTTACCTGCACGTCTTTGTACTCCATGTCTTCGGTGCAAGCAGTGCCAAGGACGAGGGCACTCATCATCAGGATTGATGAAAATATCTTTGTTTTCATTTGATATATGGTTTAAAGTTAGTTGTTAATTGGACCATCCGGGGTTGTTGGGCTTCAGGTTGGCGTTGATATCCATTTGCGCCTGCGGAACCGACCAGAGGTAATCGCGGTTTTCATTGAACTGGTAGTTGTCGAGCGTAATGTAGCTGTTGTTGGCTCCAAAGCGCGCACCATGCACGTAACCGTTCAGGTACTGAGAGCCTGCTTTCCAGCGCTTGATGTCATACCAGCGCAGTCCTTCGAGGGCAAGTTCCGACCGACGCTCGCTTCGGAGTACCTGTCGCATCTGTTCCTGGTTCATACTGGCCGGATAATCCAGTGCTTTGGCAGCCGTGAAGCCGGCACGCTGGCGGATAGCACGAATGGTTTGGTTCCACACGTCGGCTGTCATCTTGCCTTGTTCGTTCATGGCTTCGGCGTACATCAGCAACACATCGGCATAGCGCATGGTGATGATGTTGGTGCTTACCTGCACATCAGCCTCGTGATTAGGGTCGTAGTACTTGCGTACATAGTAGCCCGTGCAACTCTGGTTGGCATTCAGGCCCTGGTAAGCATCGGCCGAACCTGAGCCCGGACGGGTATAGATAACCTCTCCGGTGGTGCCGTCGCTTACGTTGCCGCTCCAGTCATAACGGTCGTAGACTACGGTTGCAGTCAAACGGGGGTCGCGGTTGTCGTACGGAGCAGCCTCGTTGTAGGTCTTGGACACGTCGATTGGGTCGCCGTCGAGCGTGAGGTAGTTGTCTACAAGGCTCTGGGTGGGCACCGTGCTGGCCACGCGTCCGCCCTTAGAAAGCGGCACCATGTCTATCAGATCGCCCCAAGTACGGGTCGTAGGAACGTAACTCACGTCCATGATAACTTCCGGGTTGTACTCATTGACCGACTCGAACAGCCCGCTGTAGCTTGTGAAGAGCTCGTAATGACCATAGTCACCGCTCATCAGCATCTGGCAGTATTTCTCCACATTGGCCCAATCGTTGTCGTATAGATAGGCCCGTGCTTGAAGCATCAGGGCAGCTGCTTGGGTTATCTTGCCTCGCTCCGATTCGTCAAGTTGCTCCTTGGTGGGCAGGTAAGGCAGTATTTCTTCAAGCTCTTTATGAATGAAGTTGATGACTTCATCATGCGAGGTACGTGCAGTAGAGTTTGCTTCATCAAGCGTAATGTCCTTTGTAAAGAAAGGAATAGCACCGTAGAAGTTTGTCAGACGGAAGAAGAGAGAAGCCCGGATGAAGCGTGCCTGGGCTTTCATGTTATTCTTCACGTCATCTGAAGCCTGCAAGGCATCAATGTGTTCAAGGAAAACATGGCACGTCTTGATGCCTCCATAGAGGTCACCCCACTCGCCGTTGAAGATTCCCGTCGAAGCATCAGCTATGCCATTGCGGATGGTACGCTGGTCTGTAAAGCCGCGACCCTGGAACACATTGTCGCTCAGTCGCTCGTCGTTCCACATCTTTCCGGCGCTGTAAAGCTGGTTGTACGCCATGTTGAGCATGTACTGCGACTTCTCTATAGAGGTCCAGAAGTTAGCATCAGTATAGCTGTTGGTAGGCGGATTGTCCATGTCATTGCAGCTTGAGAAGGACAGAACGACAAAGAGAGTGGCTATGATATATCTGTATTTTTTCATTGTTAGCATCCTCCATTATTAGAATTCGATATCCAAACCGAAGCCGTAGTATCTCAGTGTTGGATAGTTACGGGCACTGTTGGCGCCGCCTTGGCTCATTTGATTGTTGAACTCAGAAGTCTCCGGGTCGATAAATGAGTTGTGAGAGAAGGTGAGCAGGTTCTGTCCCGTCACGTAGACTCTCAGCTTATCGACCCCAACCTTTGCAGTCCAAGCCTTTGGCAAGGTGTAACCGAGGGTAATGTTCTTCAATCTCAGGTAGGCGCCGTTGAGCATGTACATGTCTGAAGCCTGCCGGAAGTTGTTCTGACTGGATGCACTGCCCGATGCACTCAGGCGCGGATACTTGGCTTCCGTATTGGTTGGAGTCCAGAAATCGAGCTGATGTTTGAAGATGACATACGAGTAATTGGCATGGAAAGGCTCCATGAGCTCGCCGCGAATCATCATGTCACGCTTGCCTACGCCCTGTGCGAAGAGGCTGAAGTCAAAGCCTTTCCAGTTCAGCGAGTAGGTAAAACCGAAGGTGTAGCGTGGGAACGCGTTGCCCAACACATAGCGATCTTTGGAGTCGATGATGCCATCGTCGTTGCGGTCAACGTACTTGTTGTCGCCCGGACGTACGGTAACGCCCACCGGGATGGCCGAAGCCTCAATCTCCTCGTAGCTCTGGAAGTGGCCTGCTGTCTTGTATCCATAGTACGAACCCAACGGAACACCGACGCGCTTGAGGAAGTATATCTCGTCCGAACCGGTGATTTCCTCGCGCTGGGGGAACTTTTCGAGCTTGTTGAACGAGTCGGCAATGTTGCCGGTAAAGTTATGGATGAAGGCTCCTGACTTGAGTCTGTAGTTCAGCGAGAGCTCCCAGCCGCGGTTGCTCACCTCGCCAAGGTTGGCCATATTCTGGCTTGTGCCGAACACGGAGGGCACAACGGGCTTCATGAGAATGTCGACGGTACGCTTGTAGAAGTAGTCGAAGCTCACGTTGAGGGCGCTCTTGAAGAACGTGGCATCAAAACCCAGGTTCAGCGTCTTGGTCTTTTCCCACTTCAACTCGTCGCTTCCAAGAGTGAAACCGGCACCTGTAACGGGCTTGTTGTTGTACGCATAGGTGTTGGTGTACATGTTGTAGGTTGTGTAACGGTCGTAGGTACCGATGGTCTGGTTGCCCAGAATACCGTACGAACCGCGCAGTTTCAGGTCGCCCACCTTCTCCTGATAATCCTTCATCCAGGGTTCCGACGAGATACGCCAGCCCAGTGAGAGAGACGGGAAGAAGCCCCAGCGGTTCTTGGAAGCAAACTTCGACGAGCCGTCGTAGCGGAAGTTGAACTCTGCATAGTAGCGTTCGGCGTAGTTATAGCCCAAACGACCCAGCACGGAGGTGATGCTCGTGCGTATCTGGTCTTCCGGATAAACGTGCGAACTGCCGCTGGTGCTTATCTCGGCATCGTCGTTTGCCTTGGTTCCCAGGTCGGGGTTCGGGAAGTCGATGCGTATTTCGTTGCCGCGGCCCGTGTAACTCTCGTTGGTCACACCAACGAGTCCGCTCACCGTGTGGTCGCCGAAGCTCTTGTTGTAGTCGAGCAGCAGCTGTGTGTTGAGCAGGTAGGAGTCGTAGTTCCAGTTATCAGTATAAGTCTTCTCGTTCTGATAACTCGACGGCTTATCTTGTGTTGCGCTATAATAATTAAGGTACGGTAAAGGTGCGGGTGTAACGTGTCTGGTTGGCCACATCAACGCCGAAGACGCCGCGCAGCTTCAGTCCGTCGATGATTCTCATCTCTGCATTCAGGTTTGCCACGAAGTCGTTGTTGCGGTATTTGTTGGTTCCGCTGGCCTCGAGGCTGCCCAGCGGGTTGAACTGCGACAGCGCGTTATTGAGCAGATACTTGCCGTCTTCCTTCAGTTTGTTGTAATAATACGGCGGCACACGTTCGGCATCAATCTCCAGACTGCCGCCCGTTGTAGACAAGCTGTTGTTGCGCGTGTAGGCGAGCAGGGCCTGTATCTTGAAGCGGCCCACCTCGGTAGAGATGTTGGAGCGCAGGTTGTAGCGCTTCACTCCGAAGCCGTCGTTGCCCACGTAGTTGCTCTGCTGGTCGTAGTAGCCCACACTCACCATGTACGTTGTCTTCTGGCTGCCGCCCGATATGCTCAGGTTGTGGCTCTGCTGGAGGGCTGTACGGAATATCTGGGGCAGGAACCAGGCCTCTTCCGACTGGTGGTCGTACAGGTCGCGAACCTGCTCGGGCGTAAATTCAGGTGCCAGTCCGGAGTTCGTAAGGGCCAGGTTTTTGAGCGTGGCGTTCTGGTATCCCTTTACGGGAGTAAAGAGAATGTCGGGGTCCTCCCATCCTACCGACGAGTTCAGGCGCACCCTCGTGGGCTCGTTTACGCGTCCTTTCTTGGTCGTAACGAGGATAACACCGTTCGAGGAGCGTGAACCGTAGATGGCTGCGGCACCCGCATCCTTGAGCACCGAGATGTTGTCAATGTCGTTGGGGTTCAGGTCGTTCAGCGCGCCTTCGTTCATCACGAGCCCGTCAATCACCACCAGGGGCGAGTTGCTGTTTGTAGTACTGATGCCGCGGATGTTCAAGTTGTTGCTTTCTCCATTGGGATTAAAGTTTCTGCGCTGAATAATCAGGTTGGGGGCTGTGCCCTGCAAGGCCTGTGTAACGTTGGCCACGGGCTTGTCTTGCAGCATTTCGCTCTTCACCTGGTCAACGGCACCGGTTATGCTGCGGCGCGTCGTGGTGCCGTAACCTATCACCACCACCTCGTCGAGCACCTGCTGGTCCTCGCTCATGGTAATGTTCACGCTGCGCTTGCCGCCCAGGCTGATGCGCTGGTCGGTGTAGCCGATGTACGAAATCTCGAGCGTTGCGTTCTCCGGAGCATCGAGAGAGAAGTTGCCGTCAATGTCGGTAACGGCACCGGTGCCCGTTCCTGCCACCTTTACGGTAGCTCCGGTAACGGGCTCCCCGTTCCTGTCGGTCACCGTACCGGTAACGGTATGCCGGTCGCGGGGTTGCTGTGAGCGTTGTGCCTGCTCCTTTTTGGTAATGATGATGTGGCGGCCCGTAATCTTATACTCCAGGCCTCTGCTTCCCAGCACCTCGTCGAGCAGCGCCGAAAGCCGCTGGTTGGTGCCCGAAACTGTTACGACGGTTTGGGGATCCAGGACGCTTTGACTGAAGTCGACCGACAGGTCCGTCTGCCTTTCTATGGCAGTGATAATCGACTTAATCGTAGCTCTGGTTGTTGGTAATTTGACCATCTGGTGCTGGCCATAGGCCGATGAGGCCGACAGGAGCATAAGCAGGAAAACCGCCTTTCTGCTTTGTCGCAACATGGCAAGCGTGGTCTTGGCTAATAGATTAATCATTTGTTGGCATTCGATTTAAAATTACAAAAGGTTTAAGTCTAATGATTTAATTTTCTGTCAGGATGTGGTTGGGGTCCTTGCATTCTGGGGTGGGGCTGTTATCTGCGTGCAACCTCCTTTCTGCTTCTGTAAAGCGTAACTTGGTTTCCGTTCATCCGGTAGTTTATGTTTGTACCTATTTGCGTCAATATCTCCAGTACATCGTGCAGATTCTCGTTCTTCTCGAAGCTCATGGTGTACTTCTCGGCCATGCTGATGGAAGAGTCTACGCCGAACTTCACGCCGTACTTGTGCACCAGTACGGGTATGATGCGGCTCAGCGGCTGCTGGTCAAAGCTCAGTCGGCCCTCTACCCACGCAGCTTCATCGGCCGCATGGGTGCCTAACTTGCTGATGTTTTTCGACAACCGGGCGTACACCGCCTGCTCGTCGGGGCGCAGTACGAGCGCCGTATCGTCAACTGCCACGCGCACGCTACCCCTGAGCAGGGTGGTGGTGATGCTGTTCTCATCGGAGTAGGCACGCAGGTTGAAGCGCGTGCCCAGCACCTTGATGGTAAGGTTCTCGGCGTTTACAACGAACGGGCGGGCCGCATCGTGGGCCACGTCGAAGAACACCTCGCCCGATACGAACACGTTTCGGCTCCCGCTGTGGCCGAACTTTTCAGGATAGATAACCTTCGAACCGCCGTTTACCGTCAGCCTTGTACCGTCCGAGAGCTGCAGTCGGTGCGTCTGTCCGTCGGGCACCTGGCACACCGCCATGCGGCTCTCGGCGGCATGGTAACGGCACGATGCCGTCCAGGCTGCCACCACCAGGAGCAGCGGCAGCACCACTGCGGCGGCATATCTTAACCTGCGGCGCAGGCGCAGCTTGCGGCGGCGCGCCTCCTCATAGGCTTCTCGGCGGCTGCGATGGGTGCTCAGCGCCTCTGCCAGGGCACCGTCGTCGGCCTGCGGAGCCTCGTTCCAGATACGCTCCAGTGCCTGCAGCTGCTCCTGCCCGCTCTCTCCGGAGAGCAGCCACGAGGCCACCAGCCGCCTGTACCTTGGCGGAAGCGTTCCGTCAAAATAGCGTTTGATGATGTGGTAGGTCTTTTCGCCGTTCATGTTATCAGTGTTCAACAAGCAGAGCAGGTGATAAGATGAAACACGTAGTTAATTAAAGTTAAGCATTAAAAGCAGCAAGAAGAACTTCAGCTCCTTGAGGTCAGCCAGCGCGGCAGAGATGTGCGTCTCCACCGTACGGATGCTGATGCCCAGCTCGCGGGCTATTTCGGCGTTGGTCTTGCCGTCTCGGCGGCTCATCAGGAACACCCGCCGGCGCTGCGCGGGCATACGGGCCACGCGCCTGCTTATCATCTCCTCCAGCTCGCGCAGGTACACATCCTCCTCCGTGGTGTTGGCTTCGGCCTCCGGAATGGTCTCCTCCGGCTGTTGCCGCAGCCGTTCCCGCAGCGCCCGGAGAGCCGAGTTGCGCGCGCTGGTAAAGAGGTACGAGTCCAGCGAACGTATGTTCTCCAGCTCTCCGCGGCGCACCCACAGGTTCATGAAGATGTCCTGCACGATGTTCTCCGCCGCGTATTCGTCGTGGCACAGCCCCTTTACAAAATACTTCATCTTGGCATAGTACCTCGCGAAGAAGGCGTCGAAAGCCTTCTCGTCACCGCCCGCAATGGCAGAAAGGAGTAGTTCGTCGGAGGTAAGCATACGCACCCGGGTGTATTGTATAGATGTTACTTCGGGCTACAAAATTACGAAAAAGGGGAATGAAAACAAAACTTTTCGAACGCATTGTTATCCAGCACTTTGGCTGCTTGTGCCGTTCAAGCCTCCTGAAGGCCATCTTCAAGCCCCTTGGAGCTGCCGTTCAAGGGGCTTGAAGGTATGCTCTTTCCTACTCGGTGAAGTGTATCTCGTCCATGAAGCGGCGTATCACCTCGGGCTTGCCGGTATGTTTGCCCTTGTCTTCGCTCAGCTTGCAGGTGTCGTTATAGAACGGCCAGGTCTCCGTTATCTTCACGGCAGTGAGCTTGATGACGATGTTCATGGGCGTTATGTCTTCAAAGTCGTTCGTAAAGTGGGTGCCTATGCCGAAGGAAGGTTCGCAGTACTCCACGGCGTAACGCTGTATCTCGATGGCGCGGTCGGTGTCCAGGGCGTTGCTGAAGATAACCTGCTTGCTCCTTGGGTCAATGCCGAAGGAGCGGTACTTCTCGGCTATCTTCATGAGTTGTTCGTGGTTCTCGCCGCTGTCTACGCGCAGTCCTTTGAACAAGTGGGCAAAATCTTCGCTGAAGTTGAGGCTGAAGATGTCCCATCCATAGCTGTCGTAGAGGTACGTTCCCAATGCTCCGCGGAAGGTGTTGCGCCACGCATTCATGGCCATGTGGTTGGCCATGAGGGGCCCGAACATGCCGCCAATGGCGCAAACGAACTCGTGAGCCATGGTTCCTACGGGCTGCAGGTCGTACTTCATGGCCAGATATACGTTGCTGGTACCCACGAACCGGCCCGGCCACTGGCGCGAGCGGCTGCAGTCGCTCATAGCGCGCACAATGGTGTCCTCGGCCTGGAGCGAGGCACGGCGGCGCGTTCCGAAGTCGCTGTACACGCAGCCGGCGGCCAAGAGTCGCTCGCCCTTGGCGTAAGTCTTGCGGTAGTAGGCCTCGTAGTCGAACTTCTCGTCCTGCCCGGTCATGAGGTAGAAGAGCTCTGATATGATGGCCAGCACCTTCACTTCCAGCAGGATGGTGTCGCTCCAGTTGCCCTCGAACTCCACGTGCAGGTGCCCCTCGTCGTCCTGCCAGGCCTTTACCCACTCGTGGTTGTAGCGGTATCCCTTGAGATACTTGTAGAACCAGTCGGGAATGTAGTAGCAGCGGCGGCGCATGAAGGCCACCTCCTCGTCGGTTATCACGACGTTTTCCAGGAGCCTGATCTGGTGGTTCAGCTCGTCGGCAAAGCCGGAGGGATAAACCTGGTCGTTGCGGTCAACGAAGGTGTACTTGACCTGCGCACGGGGAAAGTTGTCGATGACGGCGCAGCACATGCTGAACTTATAAAGGTCGTCGTCGGTGAAATGGTTGATAATCTGCCTCATGATGTAATGGATAAAATTGTGGGCAAGGCTCCCGGCACTGCCTTCCGGCAAGGCTGCCTTACCTGATGTAGTCTTTACTCAACATGTCATAGTACAGTGCCTCCAGCTCGGCAGCCGTGAGACGGGCCACCGAATGCTCTATCGTGCGGATGAGTTCGTCGCGCCGATTGTCGTCATCGGCACCGAAATGGGAGAAGGTCTTTGCCATTGCCTGTTGATTGGTTATGGCTGCAAAATTACAATTTTATTTCATAACTGCATCCTAAAAACACAAAAAAGCCTCACGGCAGCCTTTCAGCTTGCCGTGAGGCCGGTGGCACGGAGGCCGCAAAATCAGAGCCGGCACACCAGTCCTACGGTGCCGAAGATGGGGTACAGCGTCTGGTCTATGGTCTTGAAGTCGCTGTGATGGATGCCCGTAAGGCCCCAGTTCAGGTCGAAGTAGGCTCCCACGTTGCGCCGGAAGAACCAGTCAACGCCTGCACTCACGCCCCACTGCATGCGGCGCATGCTGGCAGAGAAGTCGTAGTTGCCGCGCGTTCCCTCGTCTTCGCCCATGTTCACCTTGGCTCCCGTGGGGTTGCTTACGCGCAGGTAGCCGCCGTGTACGTAGCCGTCGAAGTTGCGCGACACCACCCACGAGACGTATGGACCGGCCTTGAGCCGCACGTTGCGGGCCACGTCAAAGGTGGCTTCTACGGGCAGCGTGAACATCCACTCGGTGACTTTGGTCTTCACGTTGCCCGTGAACATGCCCTCAAGGTGCTGGTCTCCCTGCACCACTGCTGTGTGGTAGTTCTTCACCCGGGCGTCTATCTGCATGCCCTTGTTCTCCAGTCGCAGCCCTGCCATTATGCCCCAGCCGCAGTCCAGGGGCTTGTGAACGTCGATGCCTGCCTGCAGGTTGGGCTGCAGAGTGTAATTGTTCAGGTGCCGAATCTCGTCAGGCAGCCCCACGGGAGCCGTTCCTCCCACCGAGTAACCTATGCGCAGGGCCACGTCTACGTTGCTCCGCATGCAGTGCTGCGCGCCGGCAGCAAGTGTAAAGACGGCCATCAGGGCCGTTGCAAGTATCTTTTTCATCTTATTCATCCTCCTTTTCACAAATCACTCTTACCTTATCTATATAGAGGGTGCTGCCCGGCGCGCCCAGAAAAGAGGCTCCGTCCTTACTCGAAGAGAACACAAGAGCCAGGCTGTAGCCACGCTCCGAGAGCACGTCGAGGTCTATCTCGGTGCCATAGGCGAATGCAACGTCGAATTCAGTCCACTCGTCCACGGGTTTCACATAGCCCATATCGGCCATCGCCACGATAAGTTCACTGGTCTTCACGTTCTCTCCGTCAAGCGTTACGGCATTGCCCCGGGCGTCGTGGTTGCGGTAGAACACGGCGTAAACGGCGGCACTGTCGGGGCGTGCCAGCACCCGTCCGGTCTTGTCCCAGAACTCTTTGCCGGGCTGGTATTTATAATATCCCGTGAAACGGAGCGGCTTGCGGTCGAACGGTTTGCCAAAACGCGTGGCGTGCAAGGGGTCCATCACGGCGTTCTCCAGGTCGAAGTCGCCGTAAAAAAGGTTGCCGGCAGCCAGCCTCATGTTCATCATCGCGCCCAGTGCTCCCGTGCTGCGGGTGGTCAGCTTCACGGCATTGCCGTCGTAGCCGTTGGCCTCGGGCACCGATGGAAACTCTTCCGGCGACTTGTCCCAGGCTGCTATTGAGAAGCCGCCGTTGCCCGTTGCCCAGTCGTTACCAAGCGTTCCGTCCTCGTTCTCGCTCTTCCAGGCGTAGTATTTGGCTGCACCTTCGCCCAGCGAAGTGAGCTCGAAGTGCTCGAAATCGTAGTTCACGGTATCGCGCTCCATGCGCGCCACGGCCTCGAAGGCCACCTCGTAGCGCCTTGTCCATTCTCCGTCCTGCGACGTAACGGTGTAAACAACGGGCCCGTTGCTGAAGTCCTGCACCGAACCGTTGGCAGGCTGGATGGTTGCTCCGTCCGTTAAGGCGAACCGGGGGGCCAGAGCACTCACGTTGGCCTTGCGCTTCACGGTGAATGTAATGGTGGTTTCGGCCGACGGCACCACGCGTTCCGTGTCCGTAACATGATAGAACAACTCGCCCGGATTGTCCACATGGACGGCCACAGAGAGAATATCGGCCTCCGCGTTGAGCGGTTCGTCCTTGATGCAGGAACCCAGCAGCAGCGTTGCCGCCATGCAGGTTCCCAGTTTGAAGAATAACTTCATAAGCAAAACTCTATTGATAAAAATTGATGCAAATGTATAAAAAAACCGCCAACCCACCAAAAATGGCAGCCGCATAATCATCTTCTGTAATATTGGTACACCTTTCTGCAAGATTTATCATTCCTCTTTAACCGATTATTCGTATCTTTGTAAACATCAAAACTGATTGACATGAAGAGACTGATATTCTGCTTGGCACTGGTCTGGAGTATGCTTACGGCCGTGCCACTGCAAACTAAAGCACAAGTAAATATGACACTTACACCAAGACAACAAGGCCTCTCAGCCATCGCGGGTTTAGAGGCAAAGGGTGACCTGCAGCATCTCTACGCGGCCATCGACGAAGGACTGGACAACGGACTCACCGTTGCCGAAATCAAAGAAGCACTCTCACAACTCTATGCCTACACGGGATTCCCGCGCAGCCTCAATGCACTCGGACAGCTGCAGCAAGCCGTTGCCGACCGTGAGGCTGCCGGCAAGAAGACCGATATGGGGCAGGACGACCCGCTGCCGGTGCCCGCAGGCTTTGATGCCCTGAAGCGGGGAACCGCCGTACAGACACAACTCTCGGGCCAGCCGTTCAACTATCAGTTTGCTCCCCGCACCGACTATTATCTCAAGGCGCACCTCTTTGGCGACATATTTGCCGGCAAAGCGCTCTCCGAAAGCGACCGCGAGATAGTTACCGTGAGTGCCATCGCGAGCCTGGAGGGCTGCGACCCGCAGCTTGTTGCCCACTGCCGGGGAGCCCTCAACATGGGTGTAAAGCCGGACGAGCTGCGCTCCATTCCCGCCGTACTGCAGGCCCGGGTGGGCGAAAAGGAGGCTTTCCGCTGCCGCCGGGCCATAGCCAAGATTACGGGAGAACCGTTCGGCGAGGGCCAACCGGTTGACTTCAGCGTGTGGCCGAAGGGCAATTTCAACGCCGACTACGCCCAATACTTCATCGGCAACAGCTATCTGGCACCGCTCGATGCTCGGAACGGCGGCCCCGTTAACGTTACTTTCGAGCCCCGATGCCGCAACAACTGGCACATACACCACAAGAGCGTGCAGGTACTCATCTGCGTTGCCGGCCGTGGTTGGTACCAGGAATGGGACAAACCGGCCGTGGAAATGAAGCCGGGCACCGTTATCGCCATCCCCACGGAGGTCAAGCACTGGCACGGAGCGGCAAAAGACAGCTGGTTCCAGCACCTTACCTACACCACCAAAACGGCCGCCGATGCCAGCAACGAGTGGCTGGAACCGGTGACCGATGAGGTTTACGACAAGCTGCCCTGACGCCGGCTGCGGCCATGCTCTTACACCCGCTCTACACCAACATTACCCCGCCGGCCCGTTTCAACAACCCTTTCTGCTACGAGCCCCATCCGCTCTGCATGCTTGCCGCCCGCAAGCTGCAGGGCGAACTGGCGCATGCACCTTTCAGAAACGAGATTGACAGCGGAAAGATGTTCGGCGTCTTGGTGGTAGAACTGCCCCCTGCCACCCATCACCCAACAC
>LAHS01000413.1_pt1 | contig 89702 bp, 77 predicted proteins | sample 329651 | NCBI WGS metagenome assembly LAHS01 (sample SAMN03275699, study PRJNA271635) | activated sludge metagenome | isolation source: sample C-1 Sludge from hydrolytic chamber (first chamber) of Anaerobic...
GTCAGCAGCCACGATGTCTCAATGTCATGTCCATAGGAGTCTATATCGTTCAGATTATTCCAGTTGCGGTCGAAATACAGGTTCAGATGACGGGTAACCGGATTGTAGAACTTATCGGCCATGAGCTCCGTGAGCCGGTGCAGACGCTCTCTTAACCCGGGGTTGCGCCACACGCGATACAATGCCGTGTAGGCCTCGAGTACATGGATATGGGTGTTCATAGTCTTCGTGGCAACGCCATCACCATCATAACCTATCTTTTCAGGTTGCTGCCAATTGCGGGCAAAAGTCTCGATGTATCCATCTTGAACAGGGTCGCGGATAATGCGCTCCATGGTGCGATAAATCTCTACTGCATGCCGCAGGCTCTCTATGTTGCCCGTAGCTCTGAAATGCTCGGCCAGTCCATACACGGCATACGAGCAGCCATAAGTCTGCTTCGTACCGTCAAGCAGACTGCCGTCGGCTCTTACCAACCAGTAAGCTCCGCCGTATTCTTCGTCCACGAAATGGTCTGTGAAATAGCGTTGGGCTCTGTCTGCCATCGCTTTATACACGGAGTCGCCATACATTCGGTAAGCAGTAGAGAACGTCCACAATATCCGTGCATTCAGCACTCCACCCTTTGGAGCATCTGCAACGGGCGTACCGTCACGCTTCAGCCTGCCGTAGAAACCGCCTGAAGGGTCGACTGCATGATGAATCCAGAAACGAAGAATGTTCTCCTTCAGGTCTTTCACTATCTCGGAGCGAAGTTTCGCCGGCGATTGGGCGTGTAGTGTCAAGGTAGAAAAAAGTGCTACGGCGAGCAGAATGTGTCTGAACATGTTGGTAAAATGTTGGTCTCTACAAATATAAACAATAATCTCAATTCGCCTGCACATTACCAACGGAAAAACAATGCGAATAAAGAAATGTATTGGTTTTTGCAAAAATAAGCAAAGCCTACGGTCGTCCGGTTCCGGAATACTGAACCGTTTGCGCAGCAGATTGATGTGATGACACAAATTGTCACACTCCGGCAGAAGACCAGGAGACTGTATTCAGGCCTGTAAAACGAATACGGCCAGGTGGTAATTTGACAGTTGCAGGAACTTTTGACAAGTGTCAAACAAATGTGTGACAAGTGTCGAATGATCTTTCGACACTTGTCGAAAGTTCATGAAGCATCTTTTCAAGCACTCATTCCGGTGCCGGATGAAAGCAAGCACGGCATCGGTTCCAGGTTCGCTCAGCTCTCCGAAATCGTCGCATAAACAAGCAGCGGCTCATAATAAAAGAGTCCGGCAGTCGTTGCAGACTACCGGACTCTTTCTGTTTCACGATAACCGACGGCGACCCATCGGCTATACATTCCTTTTGTTCATACTGCCGCAGCTATCCAATCATAAACAGCAGAGCAGATACCGAAGAGCAGGATGCCCGTTGTACACAGCGCCAACGCAAACCGAGTGCTCGCAGCACTGCGGAAGGTGGGCAGTGGTGTCTCGTTCTTCTTGATGTACATGGCCTTTACTATGAGCAAGTAGTAGTACAAACTCACAACGGTGTTAACCAAGGCAATGAACACCGTGGCATAAGCCAGGGCTCCGATGGTGGTGCTAATCTGTGCACCATTGACGGCGGCCATGAACACGAAGAACTTGGAGAACATGCCTGCAAAGGGCGGAATGCCGCCGAGAGAGAACAGTGCCAAGGTCATCAGGAAAGTCAACTTGGGGTTTGTCTGGTACAATCCGTTGTAACTGTCAATGTCAACTACGCCGTTGTTGTGCTCCTCTATGCTGCTGATGATGCTGAAAACAGCCATGTTGGCCACCACGTAAATAAGCACATAGTAGCTCAGTGCAACCGTGCTCATGCCGGAATTGCCGATAACGGCCAGCATGATGTAGCCGGCCTGCGAGATTGAACTGAAGGCCATGAAGCGCTTAAGATCGGTCTGATGGATGGCAAACAGGTTGGCTACGGTGATGGAGAGCACAACCACTATCATGAGCAGATACTGCCAGTACTCGGTCAGTGGAGCAAACACCTTCATCAAGATGGCACACAGTGCAAATGCAGCTGCGCCCTTGGACACCACACTCAGGTAACCCGTTACGGTTGTAGGGGCACCCTGGTAGGTGTCGGCTGTCCAGAAGTGGAACGGAACGAGCGAAATCTTGAAGCCGAGTCCGCTGAAGAAGAACACCATACCCATGATGTTGAGGGGTGTAGCACTGATGCGAGTGGCAACATCGTCAAAGTAGAGCGTGCCGCATGCTGCATAAAGGAAGCTGATGCCGTAGAGCATCACGCCGCTTGAGAATGTTGCGGTAAGGATGAACTTAGCTCCGGCCTCGGCAGAGTGGTGACGGTACTTGTCGAGAGCTACGAGGCAGGCCATTGGAACTGATGCCATCTCGAGCCCGAGGAAGAACAGCAGGAAGTGATTTGCACTTACCATCATGTTCATTCCCAGCAGAGTAGAAATGACGAGCAGGTAGAATTCGCCCTCCTTGAAGCTCGTATCAGGACGCTGCATCCACTCGCGGCTCTGGATGAGCACGATGAGCGTGCCCAGTGCCAGCACGGTCTTGATGACACCAATGGCCGGTGAAGTCTGATACATGCCGGCAAAGGTTGTGGCATCTGCCGTGGGGAAGATGTTAACAACGATGTGCGCCAAGAGCAGGATGCACACCAGCGGGTTGAACCACTTGCGTGTGTCAGTCGCATCGGTGGGCTTTCTGGCCGTACAGAAGTCTGCAATGAAGACGATTACCAGAAGAACCACCAAGGTTACTTCCGGAATCATATTTAAAAATTGACTATAATCTATATTCATGATTTTACCAAATGTTTAGATCAAAACTTATTATCGTCCATTACAGAGAGGCCAGCGTTGCAAACTGTCCGATGTGATTGATGATAGGTGCAACGGCATCCTGAATGACATTGTCGGCCCACAACGGGAACAAACCCAAACCGGCCACGCAGGCAATGAGGCCTGCCACGGCGATACGCTCGTCCCAAGTGGCATCATGCAACTTGTAGAATTCCTGGTTGGGTATCTTCTGGTACAGTATCTTACCTACAACACGGAGAATGTAAACGGCCGTTATCACGATGGAAGTACAGGCAATGATGGTGGCCACACGGTGGAAGGTGTCTGCATTCTCAAATGAACCCACGAAGATGGTCATCTCAGCCACGAAGCCTGAGAAGCCCGGCAGACCAAGGTTGGCCAAACCGGCAACCACGTAAGCCACAGAGAGGAAGGGTACAACCTTCATCAAGCCGCCGAGCTTGCGAACGTCGCGCGTGCCGGCACGGTGGTAAATCATACCGATAACTGCAAAGAAGAGAGCCGTCATCAGTCCGTGCGACAACATCTGAAGCACTGCACCCGTTATGGCAGTCTGCGTAAGCATGAGCAGGGCGAAGAGTACCATGCCGCAATGAGAAACGGAGGAATAAGCGTTGATGTATTTCAAATCAGTCTGTACACAAGCCGAGAGTGCACCGTAAACCACCGATATGGTTGTCAGTACGAGGAACACCGGTGCCCACATGTCAAGAGCCTCGGGCAGCAGATACATGCCAATGCGGAAACAGCCGTAGCCTCCCAGCTTCATCAATACGCCGGCATGCAGCATGGAAACGGCCGTAGGAGCCGACGCATGACCGTCGGGACTCCATGTATGGAACGGGAACAGGGCTCCCAGCACACCAAAACCAATGAAAACAAACGGGAAGAACACCTTCTGTACATTCTCCGGAATGTTGGCCATGGCGGCAATTTCATTCACGTTCATGGTGGTTGCACCACTGAAGAAATAGATGCCCAGAATGCCGAGGATGAGCAAAGCAGAGCCGCCCATAAGCATCAGGGTGAGCTTCATGGCAGCGTACTCCTTGGGGCCGGTGCCCCATACGCCGATGAGCAGATACATGGGTATCAGCGCCACCTCGTAGAACATGAACATGGTAAACATGTCGGTAGAGATAAAGAAGCCGAACACACCTGAGCTCAACAGCACGAACCAAAGGAAATACTCCTTGGTGAGTGGCTGGAGTTGCCAGCTGGCAAAGGTTCCGGTGAACACGATGATGGCCGACAGCAGTATCATCACAACCGAGATGCCGTCAACACCCACACTGTAAGCAATATGTAAAGGGGCAAACCAAGGAATGCTGTAAGCAAACAACATCTCGTCGGTATTGCCGGCGGCACGAGCCTGGATAAAAGCAACGGTGAGCCAAATGGCCAGTATCAGCAACGCACTGGCCCCTACTACCATCACACCACGTACCTGATTCAGGTTGCGTGACAGCCATAGGCCTATCAGCATCAGGAACGGGATAACTACGAATAATGTTAATATAGACATGATTCTTATATTATATGCAAAGTAATATCAAAGTTAAGGCTACACTGCCCGTAAGAAACCAGATGGCATACTGGCGCACATCGCCACTCTGCCAGGGGCGGATGGCTTCGCCGGCTTCGTTCGTACCCCATGCAAGGAAGTTGAATGTTCCGTCTACCACATGCCGGTCGAACCAGGCTATAGGCTTGGAGAAGCAGGCAAACACAACTTGATGGGTGAAGAACTGCCACGCGTCATCAATGTAGAAGCGGTTCAATGCAGCCTTATGCAGGCGAGGCATGGCCTTGGCAAGCTGGTCGGGCAGCGGATTATGCTTGGGAGCATACATGTACATGGCAAGCGCAATGCCGATAACACCGGCTGCAATACTTGTACCGGCCACGCTCCAGTTGATGTGGATGTCGTAGCTCTGCCCCGTTGCCGAAACAAAATGACCAAATGGAATAAGTCCGGCAAAAATGGAAATAAGAGCCAGAAACACCAACGGCCCCCACATAACGGCAGGAACTTCCTGCGGACGGCGACGGTGTTCAGGGTCGAGCTCGTAATAGCTCTGCCCTAAGAAAATAACACAGAAGAGGCGTGTCATATAGAAGGCAGTCATTCCGGCTACAATCGTCATGAACCAACCCATAAAAGGAGAGAACTGGAAGCAGGCCACAATGATTTCGTCCTTTGAGAAGAAACCGGAGAAAGGCGGAATACCACTGATGGCCAACACACCGATGGCAAAGCATGCACACGTGATGGGCATGTAGCGCCAGAGGCCTCCCATGTACTCCTTGAAGTTGCTTCCGATGATAACAATGATGGCACCGGAGCAGAGGAACAACAGGGCTTTGAACATGGCGTGGGTAAACAGGTGGAACATGGCAGCCATATAGCCAAGGCCTCCCTCATGATTATCAAGTGCAAAGCAAACACCCAGAGCCACGAGCATGTAGCCTATCTGCGATATGGTGGAGAATGCCAGACCACGCTTGATGTCACGCTGACAGCATGCTACTGCCGCTGCATAGAACGCAGTGAAAGCTGCAATGTAAGCAATCCAGTGCAACTGCTCCACTGCTCCGAACTTGATGTAGATGGGGAACAACGAGGCAACCTGATATACACCAGCTACAACCATCGTAGCAGCATGAATCAGTGCCGAAACAGGCGTAGGACCTTCCATTGCATCAGGCAACCAGATGTGCAAGGGGAACATGGCCGACTTGCCCGCACCACCTATAAACATCAGGAAGAGCGACATAGGAATAACCCAAGCGGCACCTGCAAGATGAGCATTAAGTTCCTGATCGGCTGTAAGATCATAGTTGAACGTACCTACATAGAAGCTGTAGAACAGGATACCGATCAGGAAGAACAAGTCGGCAAAGCGCGTTACAATGAACGCTTTCTTCGATGCGTGCACCGCTTCATGCTTGGGATAGTAGAAACCTATCAGCAGATAAGAGCACACACCCACCAACTCCCAGAATAAATACATCTGGAAAATGTTGGTAGCAACGACAAGTCCAAGCATCGACATGGTGAACAACGAGAGGAAAGCATAGAAGCGCTGGAAGCCCTTCTCGTAACCTTCCTTGTGATAATGCTCATCCCGTTCGGCCATATATCCTAACGAATAGATGTGTACCATGAAACTAACCGTGGTAATCACAATAAGCATCATGACGCTGATTGGCGTCAGGCGGAAACCGATGTTGAATGTAAGCAGCTCGGAGAACTTGAGCCACGTAAAGTTAAATACAGTAACGGTAGGATACAATCCCGTAACAGCGTCTCTCCCTACAACGAAGAAATACTGATACGCAGTGTACACCGACATGGCAAACAGCAGCCCGAGGACTGTCGTGCCTATGGTGAAAGCTACCTTCTCTTTCATCTTCATGCCCGCAAGACCCAAAACCAAGAAGCTCAGGAACGGGAGAAGAAGTATTAAAAATGAATAACTATATTCCATTGTCATTTAGAATTTCATGTTTTCAATACTGTTCACCTGGTCACTGTGGTAGTTGCGGTAAACATTGATAATGATGGCAAGAGCCACTGCAGTTTCAGCTGCACTCACTCCAATGGAGAACAAAGAGAAGAACATGCCCTCGAGTTGTCCGGGAAAAAGAATGCGGTTAAAGACGGCAAAGTTAATATCAACGGAGTTCAATACGAGCTCTATGGAAATTAACATGGCAACCAAGTTGCGACGGGTTACAAAGCCAAAGACGCCTATAAAGAAGAGCAGCGTGCTGAGAGCAATAAAACATTCAACGGGAATCATTTATTATCCTCCTTTCTTGCAATCATTATACCACCGATGATACATGCCAGCAGGAAGATGGAAATGAACTCGAATGGAAGTACATACTCGTATTTGTTGCTGCCGACGAGCGCCTGTCCTATCTGTGCCATTGGCACCTCTACGTCAGCTACACTTGCAGCAGCATCAATAAATCTGTTTTTCAGCAGAACTACAGCAACCGTTACCAGACCTATCAGCGATATCAGAATGCCTCCGACAACGCGTGTCCCCTTGAAACGCTCTATCATGTTCTGCAGCGTATGCTTACTAACCAGCTGTATAGCAAAGATATACATCATCGTTATACCACCGGCATAGATTGATATCTGGGCTGCACCCAGAAAGGTATAGTCCAGCAGGAAGTAGATGCCAGCTACTCCAAAAAGGACGAAGAGCAGAAAAGTTGCTGCGCGCATGATGCTCTTCGTCATCACGCACATGATGGCTGAACCAAGAATGACTACAGCCAGGATGCAAAACATTACTATATTTGCCATAATCTATTACTTGGTTTTAGTGTTAAACTTACCGATTACAAGAGGGGCGCCGCCATCAATGAGGTTAGGCAGACTACCTCCCTTGTACACTTCCTTGTCCAAATGCAGCACCAGTTTGCTACGGTCGAAGACCGCATTCTCAAAGTCATTGGTGAACTCGATGGCATCAAAGTTGCACGAGTTGACGCACAGCTGGCAGAACATACAGTCGCCGAGGTCGTAGTGATAGTCGTCAAGCACTTTCTTCTTGCGGCCTGTTTCGGGGTTTTCCTCCATGTGAGCCGTTATCTTTATGGTGCCGTTGGGACAGGCTTTTTCGCACATCGTGCAGGCTGTACATTTGTAATCACCAATCTGAGCACCTTTGGCAATGAGAGCTTCGTCAGCCTCTGTAACACGCTTAAATACCAAGCGGCCACGGTGACGCTTGGCCACATGAAGCGTTGTCTTGCGGTTCTCCGGATACTGTTCGGTGCTCTTGGGGGTGAAGTACTCACGGAGAGTAGTCTTCAAGCCTATGCCGAGCGTCTTCAGTCCATCGACAATACCGCCAAAATATGATTGATTAGACATATCTTATGTTATTATTATTTCTCTTAGTTAGAAATTCCTGCCCGTTTACCAATGCAGGTTAAAGGCTACACACACCGTCATCACGACAAGATTAAGCAGTGAGAGCGGCATGAGATACTTCCACTCCAGCTTCAGTATCTGGTCAATGCGGAGGCGTGGGAAAGTCCAGCGTATCCACATCAGCACCCATACGATGAAGAAGGTTTTGCCAAAGAACCACACAATACCGGGAATATAGTCCATCACAGTATTGAAACCATCGAGGCCGGCAACGTGCAACGGCATCCATCCACCGAGGAAAACGGTAGCAGCGATACCCGAGATAACGAAGAGGTTAAGGTACTCGGCCAGGTAATAAAAGCCGAAACCCATACCCGAATACTCCGTGTGATAACCTGCAGTCAGCTCACTTTCAGCTTCTGCCAGGTCGAAGGGGCCACGGTTAGCCTCAGCATTGCCGGCAATGAGGAATACAACGAAGGCAATGAGTGCTGGCACATGACCCTTGAAAATCAGCCAAGCATTGGCCTGTGATTCCACGATACCACTTATCTGCATGGTACCCGTCAGGGCAACGGCAGTAATCAGGCAGAGGCCGAGCGACATTTCATAAGAAATCATCTGCACTGCTCCACGCATGGCACTCACCACTGAATATTTGTTGTTACTGCCCCATCCGGCCATGAAGATACCAACTACACCAATAGACGAGATGGCCGTAATGAGGAACACACCGACGTTGAAGTCGAGCACGGTAGCACCTTTATTCCACGGCAGGAACGAGAATGTACCCACCGAAGCAATGATAACGAGGAACGGGGCCAGATAGTAGAGCAGCTTATCGGCCTTGTCTACGGAGAATATCTCTTTGATAAGCATCTTAAGTACATCGGCAAACACTTGGAAGATACCCCACGGTCCCACACGCATAGGGCCGATACGGCACTGAAAGTAAGCACAAACCTTACGTTCCATGAATATCAGCACGATAGCTATAAGGGCGTAGGCCACCAATATGCACACACCGATGAGCACGCACTCTATCAGGACAGTCCAAAAGCTCGATAAGCCCAAAGTCTGACTAAGCAGAGCGTCGAACCATTTTGTTACTATACTAAAGTCGAACATAATTTATCTATCAATATCAGGAATTACAAAATCGATTGAGGCGCCGGTAGCTACCAAGTCGGCAATCTTCTGTCCGCGGAGCATCTTGTCGAACGCTCCAGTGAGCGTCAAGCCCATAGGGCGCATCTTCAGGCGGTAGGGACTCTTGTCTCCACGCGAGTCGAGATAAACGCCAAACTCACCGGCTCCGCCCTCAACTGCAAAGTACCACTGTCCTTCGGGCACCTTAATAATGGGCTTCTGCTTGATGTAGTATTCGCCTTCAGGAATATTATCAATGAGTTGCTCGATGATATCGAGACTCTGGTATATCTCCTCTACGTGAACATAGAAGCGGGCCATGGAGTCGCAACCCGTCAGGGTGATTTCGTTGAACTTCACTTTGCCGTACATGGCGTAGGGATGTGTCTTGCGTACATCGTTGTGCCAGCCTGCGGCACGACCGGCAGGACCGGTCAGAGCGTAGTTGATGCTGTCTTCCAAATTCAGCGGGCCGACACCTTCCAGGCGCTGGTGGGTTATCACATTGTCGCCGAATACGTCGAGATATTCCTGTACCATCGGCCGCAGATACTTGCAGAGCGTCTTCACGTTCTGCACGAAATTGGGGTCGATGTCGTCCTGCAGTCCGCCGATACGATAGTAGTTCTGTATCAGTCGGCCGCCGGTTGTTTCCTCCATCACGTTGAGTACATGCTCACGGTCGCGCATGCAGTACAGGAAAGCAGTCAATGCGCTCAAGTCCTGGGCGCATGTACCGAGGAACAACAGGTGGTTGTCTATACGCTGAAGCTCGTCCATGATGGTACGGATATAGAGGATGCGGTCGGAGAGTTCTATGCCCATGCCCTCTTCCATGACGCCAACCATGGCGTGCCTCTGCATCATCGCACTGAGATAATTCAGTCGGTCGGCAAACGCAAGGGTCTGCGGATAGGTCATGCTCTCGCACATCTTCTCCATGCCACGGTGTATATAGCCCAAGTGGGGATAGATGCGCTTGATGGTTTCGCCGTTCAGCACAGCCTGCAGACGCAGCACTCCGTGCATGCTGGGATGGTTGGGACCAAGGTTGACAACGAAGTCATCGTCGTCGAGCAGGCGGTGGCGGGTTTCCACGAGATTGCCATGTTGGTCGAGACTCCACTCAGATGTGTAGTCACTTTCAGGCTCATCGGTTACGGGGAAGCGGTTGTGCTCGGGGCTCATGTCGAAGTCCTTGCGCAGCGGATAGCCCTCGAAGTCGGTGCGGAGGAAAAGTCTGCGCATGTCGGGATGGCCCAGGAACTTGATGCCCAGGAAGTCGAAGACCTCACGTTCCAGCAGGTCGGCGGCCTTCCAGAGATGGAGTACCGTGGGGATTACATAATCCTGGCCCATCTGCTTGGCAATTACGCGCGTGGAGCAGCGCTCATGCGAGTCGGTATTCTCAAGAATGTAGATACAGCCGAGGCCCTCTTCACCAAAGTCTTCGCCTATGACGGTAACAAGGTAATCGAAATGTTTCTCGTTCTTCAGCTTTGCCATTTCAGCGGCAAAGTTATCGAATTTGAGTTCTATATTGTTCAGTTTCATATTCCTATACCTTATTATATTAGTCGGTCATACCTTTCTCGGGGTCGAAATCGGCAGGTACATCGGTCACGATAATGGGCTCTCTTTCGCCCAGCTTCTGCGTAGCCGACAGGTTCTCGTTGCTCAGTCCGTGCAGGCCTCCCTTGCTCATGGAGCGTTCGCGTTCCTCCTTGGTCATCTTGTGGTTGGCTCCGCCGAAGAACTTCTCGACCTTCACCTTGCGCTGCAGCTGCATCATACCGTACAGGATGGCCTCCGGACGCGGCGGACAACCGGGTATGTAAACGTCTACCGGCACCAGTTCGCCGATGCCGCGAACCACGTTATAGCTGCTCTTGAACGGCCCTCCGCTGATGGTACAGCCGCCAACGGCCACCACGTACTTAGGTTCGGCTATCTCGTCGTACAGCCGCTTGAAGACCGGCGCCATCTTGTTGGTTATCGTGCCGGCACACATAATGAGGTCGGCCTGGCGCGGAGAGTTGCGTGTAACCTCGAAGCCGAAGCGCGAGAAGTCGTAACGGGCACAGCCAACGGCCATGAACTCGATGCCGCAGCACGACGTTCCGAAGGTGAGCGACCACAGAGAATTGCTGCGCCCCCAGTTTACCGCCTGGTCCAATGAGCCCACAAGCACGTTCACACCGCCGTCGTTGAGTTCGCGGGCGATGCGCTCCAGCGTGTCGTTATCCTTGAACTCGTCGTAAGGAACGCTCTTGATATGTGGTTTTCTTACTTCCATTCCAGTGCTCCTTTCCGCCAGGCATAAGCCAAGCCAAATACCAATACCAGCAGGAAGAACCCGATGCTGACCAGAGCCATCGTTCCAAACTGCCTGACGACTACGGCCCACGGATAGAGGAACACGGTCTCAATGTCAAACATCAGGAAAAGGATGGCGAAGAGATAGTAGCCTATGTGCACGGGCAGCCAGCTGCTGCCGCGAGTAGGAATACCACACTCGAAAGGCTCACCTTTTACCGGGTTGTATGAGCGCGGACCAATGAGCTTGGCAATGACGTAAGCGCCAACAACCAAGGTCACAGCCGTTAACAAAACGGTAATCAACAATGTGAAATTCATATAAGTATAATTAAAATATTTGTTTTAACGATTTCAGCTTGTCAAATTGTAATTTTCAGTTTGCAAAGTTACAACTTATTTTTGGAATCATACCATTATTAATAGAAAAAAAACTGCCCCTCTCCCACTTTTCACTCCACGCACGTACACGCATCCGACTTTCGTCACCAGGTTCACTGAACATCTGCAAGAGTATGATTTGTAAAACAAATATGCCTAAAAACAGTGCTGTGATTTCTCGCGAAATAGAAAACAGAGAGGCTGATTGTGGCCTCACTCACACCCCGAAACCACCTCCCGAAACACAGGAAACATGCTCCTTAAGGTAAAAAGCATAGCTCCGTACAGTAAGGAGATGGTCTCCTTACCCTAAAGAGCATAGCTCCTTACGCTTAAAAGGATAGCTCTTTAGCCTTAAAAGGATAGCTCCTTAGGCTTAAAAGCTATGCTCCGTACCTTAAAGAGCATAGCTTCGCAGGGTCTGCTGATGAGTTAAAGTACATAAAATGCTGACAGACAAGTAGTTAAACAAAAACGCGTTTTTAGGCCGTTTTTGCAATCAGAAGCCCATGTGGTTGCAAATACGGCCGCTATGAGAGGGTTCTTGTAAAATAAATTGGCAAAAGATAGACTATCATCCCATCCCAGACGGCCGGCTGATACATATTTGAATGAAAACTAAAAAAACCGGTTGAATTTCTCTTTCGTCTCAACTTTTTATTACCTTTGCATTATCGGAAACAGTCTGCGGCTATTCGGAAAGGTTCCGACACGCCCCTACGACTTATTTCCCTGTATACGCTGAACGTAAAAGAAGAAAGAAAACAGATGAAGAAATACATTCTCCTGCTTGTCTGTGCACTGTCCCTGGCACTGCCCTCAGAAGCCGTGCTCAAGGAGAAGGACATCACCCACACGCTCTCCATCCTGCGAATAGAGCTTACCAACTATCATGAGGAGCTGCAAAGGCAGAACGGCTTCATGAAAGAGCAGCAGGAACGCATCCAGAAGCAGATGTTCTCCATCATCAACCGCAGCAACCAGAACTCGCTGATGCTCTACTCCCAGCGTAACGGTTACATCTTCGACCTTACCTATGCCTGCCATGAAGCTACGGAGCAGTACAACGAGTTCAAGACCAACGTAATGCCTTTTACGGCTTTCATCTCGCGTACGCAGGTAGAGATAGCGCGCTACGACAGCCTGGTAAACGCACTCAACTCCATGCCTACGCAGCCTCTCTCGGATCGTTCGAAGATTGACCGCAACGTATGTCTTACGCTGGCGGTTAACATCCTGCGCAATCTACGGGAGAACAGTCAGCAGTTCTCCGACTACATGCGCTACTACAAACTCACCGAGAACCAGCTGCGCAACCTCAACGACTATGCCAACAAGCGCTACAGCGACATCCAGGCAAGCATCTTCCGCAACGGAGCCGAAAGCTATTTTACCATCCTGCGCAACCTGGAATACAACATCCGCGAGGCCAAGCTCACCGCAGCCGAAAAGTACAAGCCCATACACAAGGTCAGTTCGCAGTGGGATAGCCGGCTCATCGTGGGCCTGCTGGGGCTCATTCTGTTCTGGGGTTTCGTCTCCATGCTCGTCAATCTGTTAGTATTCCGCCTCCTTCTGCCTCATCTTGTAGGCCGCGAACGGTTGCACCTCTTCTATTCTCGCTATCTGCAACGCGACAACAGCCTCACGCTGGAAGAATCTTTCACGGGCAAGAAAGTCTACATCATCATGGCCGCCACGGTAATAACCTTTGGCATTATACTGGCAGTCATACGGGCGGCATGGCAACAGAACTTCATCATCATGGCCTCGGAGCTGCTCGTGGAGTACGCATGGCTGCTGGGAGTAATCCTTATCTCGCTGATCATCAGGCTCGATGCCAGCCAGATAAAAAGCGGTTTCCGCATCTACTTCCCGCTCGTTGTCATCGACTTCATCGTCATCACGTTCCGCATCATCCTCATTCCCAACGACCTGGTGAACCTCATCTTCCCGCCTGTTCTGCTCATCTGTGCACTCTGGCAGTGGAGTGTCATCAGACGATACAACGACAACTTACCACGCACCGACGTGCTGTACACTTACATCTCGCTGCTGGTTTTCGTGGCTTCGGTCATCTGTTCGTGGATAGGTTACACGCTGTTGAGCGTGGAAGTGCTCATCTGGTGGATTATGCAGCTTACGTGCATCCTCACCATCACCTGCATTCACGGTCTGCTGCGCAACTATGCCGAGAGGCTCGACTATGCCTCGAAGCCCGTAACCGAGGTGTGGTTCTACAACTTAATCTATCAGGTGGTGCTGCCGTCGTTGGGCGTTCTCTCCATAGTCCTGTCCATTTACTGGGCTGCCGACGTGTTTAACCTCAGCGATACCACGTGGAAGATATTCACACAGTACATCATCAACAGTGCCAACTTCAAGCTGAGCATCTTCGGCGTGTGCCAGGTTATCATCCTCTACTTCCTCTTCTCGTATATCAACCAAACGCTTAAGGCCCTGCTCAAGGTTCATTTCGAGAAGACCGACCGCGCCACCGCCGCCAGTAAGAACGTGATGACGAAGAACGTACTGCAGGTAATCGTGTGGGGACTCTGGTTCATCGTGTCGCTTGCTATCTTCCATATCAACAATACGTGGCTTGGTTACATCTCCGTAGGCTTGTCTACCGGCATCGGTTTTGCCATGAAGGACATCTTGGAGAACATCTATTACGGCATCTCGCTGATGATGGGACGCATTAAGGTTGGCGACTGGATAGAGGTTGACGACAAGCGAGGCAAGGTGAGCTCCATCAGCTACACGTCTACACAAATAGACACCATCGACGGTTCCATCATGGCTTTCCAGAACTCGCAGCTCTTCACCAAGAACTACCGAAACCTGACCAAGAACCACGGTTACGAACTGGCCATACTGACGGTTGGCGTGGCCTATGGCAGCGATGCGGCCCAAGTGAGGCAAATTATCAGCGAAGCTGTGAACCGACTGGGATGCCGCGACCGCAACAAGGAGGTAAAGGTGGTGCTCTCCGAATTTGGTGCCGACAGCATCAACTTCAAGGTCATCGTGTGGGTTCCTGTCCTCACGCAGTTCTATGCCAAGGGAGAGATACTGGAATCTATCTACAACGCACTGAACGAAAACCACATAGAGATACCGTTCCCGCAGCGCGACCTGCACATCATTGCCGACGGCAAGCCCTCACCTGTAGCCCCGGAGTTGGCTACCGGTGCTACTGCAAAAAAGCCGGAACAGACTGAAAGCGAACAAAAACAAGATAAAGAATAACAGCATCGTATGAATTCGGAACTCAAAATCATAGCCGGCCCCTGCGTCATCGAGTCGCCGGAGCTGCTCGACACCGTAGCTGCCAGGCTGGTGGAAATCAACCGCAACTTAGGTGTTGACATCATCTTCAAGTCTTCCTTCGACAAGGCAAACCGCACGTCACTGCATGCTTTTCGTGGCCCGGGCATAGAGAAAGGCCTGCAGATGCTGGCCGACATCAAGTCGAAGTACGGCCTCCGCCTGCTTACCGACATCCACGAGAGCTGGCAGGCCGAGCTTGCAGGACAGGTGGTGGACGTTATCCAGATACCTGCTTTTCTCTGCCGGCAGACCGACTTGCTCGTGGCCGCTGCCAAAACCGGCAAGGTAGTAAACATCAAGAAGGCACAGTTTCTGAGCGGACAGGATATGAAGTATCCCGTACAGAAGGCACAGGAATCGGGTGCCAAGGGCGTTTGGCTGACCGAACGGGGCAACTCCTTCGGGTACAACAACCTCGTGGTTGACTTCCGGAACATTGCCGACATGAGGGAAATTGTGCCCACCGTCATCATGGACTGTACTCACAGCGTGCAGCGTCCGGGTGCAGGAAACGGCTCAACAGGCGGTGACCGTCGTTTTGTTCCGTCCATGGCTCTGGCCGCCAAGGCCTTCGGAGCAACGGGATACTTCTTTGAAGTGCATCCCGATCCGGACAAGGGACTGTCCGACGGACCCAACATGCTGGAGCTCGAGAAACTTGAGAACCTGATTAAACAACTGCTATGAACGAAATAGAAACCAACAGGCTTGCCCACGCTAACGCTTATGCAGAGGCAGCCTTACGTGAAGAAGCACAGGCGGTAACCGACCTCATCCCACAGTTAGACGACAACTTCAGGCGCGCCGTGGCCATGATGTACGGGTGTAAGGGCAAAATTATTGTTACCGGTGTGGGCAAGAGCGGCAACATCGGCGCAAAAATAGCCGCCACGCTGGCCTCTACCGGTACGCCTGCTTTTTTCATTAATCCGCTCGATGTCTATCATGGAGACCTTGGAGTAATGACGCCCGACGATGTAGTTCTGGCTCTCAGCAACTCCGGACAGACCGATGAGCTGCTGCGTTTCATCCCCATGGTGCTCCACATGAACGTGCCCATCATTGCCATGACGGGTAATCCCGAATCGCTGCTGGCCAAGTACAGCAATGTACATATTAAGGTATGGGTCAGAAAGGAAGCATGTCCGCTCAACCTTGCCCCCACCAGCAGCACCACGGCCGCATTGGCTATGGGCGATGCCTTGGCCATTGCGCTGATGGAGGTACGCGACTTCAAGCCGCAGGATTTTGCTCAGTTCCACCCCGGAGGCGAGCTGGGTAAGCGTTTGCTGACTACGGCTGCCGATGTAATGCGCTCCGACGACCTGCCCATTATACCGCAGGACATGCACTTGGGCGAGGCCATCATCCACGTGAGCAAGGGCAAATTAGGCTTGGGTGTATCGTTGGAAGACAACAAAGTAGTAGGCCTCATCACCGACGGAGACATCCGCCGTGCCATGGAACGCTGGCAGGCACAGTTCTTCGACCACACGGTGAGCGACATCATGACACGCACACCGAAGACCGTTCAGCCCAATACCAAGATTACGGAGATACAACGCATCATGCACAAGTACAAGATTCACACCGTTCTCGTGGTCGATGACGAGCACCGACTGTTAGGTGTGGTAGACCACTACAGCTGCATGATATGACCCGCGGACGGCGGTCCGCAACTGACTTGACACACAACAAAAAGCATGAAGAATTTGATTAGACGAATTTTTACTTATATTTTACTATTCTGCTGCACGTTGGGAAATGCGCAAACAGCAGACTCTTTACTGGCAAAACAGCTGCGCGCGGAGGGTGTAACTTTCTCGCACAACAACTCGGTGGCCTTGCTCATGAGCGGACAAGAGAAGTTCGACGACATGTTTAAGGCCATCCGTCAGGCCCGCAGCTCAGTACATCTCGAATATTTCAACTTCCGCAATGACTCCATTGCACGCCTGCTTTTCAACATTCTGGTTGATAAAGCAAGAGAGGGAGTAGAAGTCAGGGCTCTGTTCGACGCCTTCGGAAACTCCAGCAACAACCGTCCGCTCAAGAAACATCATCTGGATTCCATCCGTGCTCATGGCGTGGAGATTTTCAAATTCGACCCTATCACCTTTCCGTGGATTAACCACGTGTTCAGTCGAGACCATCGCAAGATTGTTGTGATAGACGGACAAGTGGCTTATACCGGCGGCATGAACGTGGCAGATTACTACATCAAGGGCACCCGGCAGGTTGGTGCATGGAACGACATGCACTGCCGCATTGAGGGCGATGAGGTCAATACGCTGCAGGCCATCTTCCTGCGAATGTGGAATAAGGTAAGCCATCAGGACGTACATGGTGCCAAATACTATCACGGACTGGTCAATACCGACTACTTCCACGGGCTGAAGCCCGACACTACAGCTACGCGGAAACGAAAGATGATAGGCATCATTAACCGCGAGCCTCGCACTTCCAACAAGATTATACGCACTTTCTATCTGGATGCCATCAACGATGCACAGGACAGCATCAAGCTCATCAACCCCTACTTCACGCTCAACAGCAAGCTCAAAAAAGCGCTGAAGAACGCTGCCAAACGCGGAGTGAAGGTGGAAATCATGCTTTCTACCCGAAGTGATATCCCTCTGACGCCCGACTGCGGGTTCTACAACGCCCACAAACTCATGAAGGCCGGCTGCAAAATATGGATGTACACGGCAGGGTTCCACCACACGAAAATAATCATGGTTGACGGAAAGATATGCACCGTTGGCAGTGCCAACCTCAATGCCAGGAGCCTAAGCTGGGACTATGAGGCCAACGCCGTCATCTTAGATCCGTGCACAACGAAGGAGCTGGACAATCTTTTTGAAAAGGATAAGAAGGACAGTTTCCTGCTCACAGAGCAGAAATGGGACGAATGGCGCACGCCTTGGCAGAAGTTCCGTGGATGGTTTGCCCACCTGCTTACACCCTTCTTGTAATGGTGCTTTGCCCAAACAGGCGAACATGCGGTATCAAATCTTGTTAATATCTACGTATCCGTGCATTACAGCATAGATGGTAAGGGCGCTCACACTCTTCATTCCCAGCTTGTCCATGATGTTCTTGCGGTGCGAGATAACTGTCGTGAGGCAGATGTTGAGCTGGCTGGCAATCTCCTTGTTGATAAGCCCCTGAGCTATCAACGACAGCACTTCTATCTCTCTGTCGCTCAATATCTTTGCGCTAAGAGCCTGAGGCATCGGAGGAAGGTTCTTGCCATGAGCATGTGCGTGCTGCTCGAGCATGAGCAGAGAGCGCACCAGCTGCTCCTCTGTTGTATTGATGCAGAGGCAGTGGAAGTTGCTCAACTGGCTGTTTGGGTCGTTTGATACGGTGAGAACGATGGTCTTTCGCCTGTTTTCCAGAAAGAACCGGCGGTTTTCCAAAACAATGGTTGTTGACACGAAGTAGTGGAAAATACGCTCCGGCTCGTTGGCCATGAAGTCCTCAAACGAGCCGTACATCTCCACATCCATAATAGGAATTACGTTCTGGAGCAGTTGCTTCAGTCCTATCATGGCCAGAGTGTTGGGGTCTATTATCGCTATGCGTGGTCTTTCTGTCATGTTCTTGTATAATACTTTATTCTGTGTAAAGGGGGCTCGAGAGCCGGGCGGCGTCAGAGTTTCACTGTGGAAATGTCGACCAAGTTGTTTACGATGGCGTAGATTGTCAGCCCAGCAGGAGAATGGATTTGCAGTTTGCGGGCGATATTGCGGCGATGAGTTATCACTGTATTGATGGAAATGCAGAGATGGTCGGCTATTTCCTTGTTCGTCATGCCCTGCACCAAGCTCACAATAACATCCTTCTCTCGGTCGCTCAGCACCTCCGTATTGGCCGGATTCTGGTTTATCATGTTCGATATCTTTACTGACACATCATTCTGCTTCGACTTCTTTTCCAGGCGTCGGATAGCGGGAATGAAGATTTCTTCCTCCACTTGGGCATGCTGAGTGAGCCATTCCTCACAATTGTAAATATCGTACAACGTAGCACTGAGCTGATTGTTATGCAGCCCATCGGACGGAAGATACTTGATGATGATGTTCTTCAGCTCCCGCAGCTTTACGTCCGTTTGCCCGTGATGCTTTGAGTAGGTCTCTATGTCGTAGTTAGCCGGCGCGTTGCCTTTGAGCAGTTCGTCAACGTAAGGGAACACGGTCTTCTCCTCATACTGCATGTGCAGGCGAATGCTATGTGCATACTCATCGTAAAGTTTCAGTATGAGGCGCGCCAGATTGTCGGTTTCGTCGAGCGCACTGACCAGTCCCTTGCGGATGTACGGCAACTCGAAACCCAGATAGTATTCGTGGCTGGCCTTGAGATACTGTAGCAGCGTGGGCACCGACAGCCGCTCGGCATCGTCGTACTCACGATAACCGTTGATGGTAAAGTTTACTACAGCCAGAAATGTGAATGTGTCCACGTTCTGTTCTTCGCACACCTCCCTCACCGTTTTGTCGCCGAAGCCCAGATTGATACCGAAGGCTCCCAGGCTTTGCAGGATGTTGTAATTGTCCTTGATGATGGAGATGAGCTTATCATCAGCCTCGTACATTTTCTGATTTTTCATGCAGCATCTGTCTAATCTCACCTGCAAAGTAACGACTTTTTTTGCAAATACGCAATAAATACCTGCAGGTATTTACCACCGCAGACATTTAAATACCAACAAATTGTGATACGGCAATTTACCAACTGTTGAGGTTCGCCAGTGCAACAGACGGCAGGGAGGCCAATGGAAAACCTCAAAGAGCAATTCTCTGCACATGGGTCACGGAACTACGAGGAGCAAAAACAACTTACCCGGCCTCCCATCAAAGCTGACGGAAAGCCGGGTTAGTTGCTTTTGGCTCAATGCCATATCTTACTTGGCGTAGGCTACACTACGGGTCTCACGTATAACCGTAATCTTCACCTGGCCGGGATAAGTCATCTCGTTTTGTATCTTCGTGGCGATGTCAGCACTCAGGCGTTCGCTCTCGTCATCAGTCATCTTGTCGGCACCAACGATAACGCGAAGCTCTCTACCAGCCTGAATGGCGTACGTCTTGGTAACACCGGGATAGCTCATGGCTATAGCTTCCAAGTCGTTAAGCCGCTTGATATAAGCCTCAACGATTTCACGACGGGCACCGGGACGGGCACCCGAGATGGCATCACATACCTGAACGATGGGAGCCAAGAGTGTTTGCATCTCCACCTCGTCGTGGTGTGCGGCAATTGCATTGACGATATCAGGCTTCTCCTTGTATTTTTCGGCTATCTTGCCACCATACAATGCGTGCGGCAGTTCGCTCTCTTCATCGGGTACCTTGCCTATATCATGAAGCAATCCGGCACGTTTGGCCTTCTTGGGGTTCAGCCCCAGCTCCGATGCCATCACCGCACAGAGGTTTGCCGTTTCGCGAGCATGCTGCAGCAAGTTCTGACCATAGCTTGAGCGGTACTTCATCTTGCCGATGATACGGACGAGTTCTGGGTGCAAGCCGTGGATACCCAGGTCGATGGCTGTACGCTTGCCGGTTTCTATCAGTTCGTTTTCGAGTTGCTTTTTCACCTTGGCCACCACCTCTTCTATACGTGCGGGATGGATACGACCATCGGCTACAAGCTGGTGAAGAGCCAGGCGGCAAACCTCTCGACGGATGGGGTCGAAGGCGCTGATGACAATAGCTTCGGGCGTGTCGTCGACAACAATCTCAACTCCTGTTGCAGCTTCAAGGGCCCGGATGTTGCGACCTTCGCGGCCGATAATGCGACCCTTCACCTCGTCATTGTCTATATGGAAAACGCTCACGCTGTTTTCGATAGCCGTCTCGGTAGCCACACGCTGTATGGTCTGTATGACTATTTTCTTTGCCTGCTGGTTGGCGTTCAGCTTGGCCTCGTCTATTATCTCGTTAACATAGCTGGCAGCGTCGAGCTTGGCCTGATCTTTCAGGCTCTCGACCAGGCGTTCCTTGGCCTCGTCGGCACTGAGTCCGGAGAGTTCTTCCAGCTTTGCCTGCTCTTGCTTCTGCATTTTCTCCAGCTCCTGCTGCTTTACCGAGAGCAGTTTCTTTTCGTTCTCCACACGCTGCTGGTTCTGTTCCACTTCCTGCTTGCGGCGTCCGAGCTCTTCCTGGCGTTGGTTGAGCGAAATCTCCCGCTGTTTCAGTCGGTTTTCGCTTTGCTGAATCTTCTGATTGCGCAGCTGCACCTCCTTCTCCAGTTCCGATTTCTTGTTGAGGAACTTCTCCTTGACTTCAAGGAGTTTTTTCTCTTTTACGACTTCTGCCTCTTTGTTGGCAGCACTTATCATCTCGTTATATTTTCCCTTGATAACGTAACGGAAAATAAAGAAGCCTGCGATACCGCCCAGAACGAGCGCCACCACAATTGCGATTATTGTACCTGTCATTTATTATTAAACATTAAAATTCACTTCGTCTTCCTATGGCTAAAGAGTGAAGTTAAAGTGCAACCAGCCGGTTACTGCTCCTTGAGGGTGTCCTCAATTTCCGAAGTCAACTTTCCAAGAATTTCGTTAAAGGGCTTGACATCATTGCGCGCAGACTCCTTCATATACCTCAGCGCAATGTCAATAAGAGCCATATACAGTATGGTTTTTTCAGCCATCTTGCCCTTGAACTGGGCCTGATAGGCATTCACCGTACTGGTTATAAGCTTCTCTGCCTTACGATAAAACTCCTCATCCTCACGTGGCACATTCACGGAAATCTCGGTATCGTAGACATGCAGCCTGATATGTAGCTTATCTCTTTTATCTTCTGGCATCAACTCCGGTTATTTTTCACTCAGTAGCGTGATACATTTATTTAAGTCTCTGATGAGTTTTGAAACTCGCTTTTGGGCGTTTTCCATGTCGCCGTCGGTAATTTCGAGCATCTTGACCATCTTGAGACTGTTGTAATCATGTTGCGCCTGAGCCAGCTTTTCCTCCAATTCCTTAATCTTGGCATCGCGCTCGTCTACCATTGCATACAGCTCCGAATTCTCCTGTTTTGTATCTTTATACTGGAGAATCATCTGCCGTACACGAGTAGCAAACAGCGTTAAAGTCTTCTCATTTGCATCCATTGATTAACAATTTGGTTACAAATTTAAACCATTTATTCGACATTTCCAAATTATCTGCTATGTTTTAACGTGTTACATGCAAAAATAATTCAGAACAGCTTGTCAATTCTTCTTCTCTTCCTGCACTGCAGTCTTGGGTTCTTTCTTAGCCAGCATGACCACCTGATACACGAAATCGGTTACCCACTGCGCCGAGAAGTTCAGCCGCTTGTTGTATTGACGGATGGCCAGCACGGTCTTCATAACACCCACATCGCTGAAATCGTTCTTCGTAAAGATGTCGTTCACCGTCTTCTGGGTCATGGTGTAGATGGCTTTCTTGAAGAATGAAGGCACGCGGAGCTTGAACTTCATCAGGTTACCCGTGAGCATCATCAAGTCCTGAGTGAAACCCTGGAACTGTACAAGATAGGTTTGCACATCCTGAATCTTATGACAATTCTTGCGGATGCTCTGGTCTATCTCCTTGAAGAAATCATCGGGAGTATGATAAAGTTCTTTCAGCATCTTCTTACATTGGTTCCGTTCGCCTAATCCAAGTTTGTTGTTGATGGTCTGCACATGAAGAGTAGACTTGAACATCCGCAAGTCAGACAGCATGGCCAGGTTCGTAATTCCGAGATTACTCGCCAGAGAAGCCTGGAAGTAGACCCTGATAAGCGTCATGTAGTCTTCCATTCCGCCCACCTTCTTTTCCTCGGTCTGCTTGCCAAGTAGTTTTGATATAATTCCCATATTATTTATAAATAATTTTTCATCAATAGCAATGACATTGTAAACCACTGCCATCTGCAAAATTACGACATTTCAGACAATATTCAAAATAAAACGTGGAAAAAGCATGAAAGAAAACAGCAGCATCCCGAATATGAACAACCTGATAAGCCTGACAACGATTTCTCTATCTTCGGAACAGCCTCCCAGAGTGTAAAAGCCAAGCCGCCAAGGTATAAAAGATATGCTTCAAGAACTTTCGACAAGTGTCGTACATGAATTCGACAAGTGTCACACAATCGTGCGACACTTGTCAAAAGTTGCTGACCGTACCAAACAAGGCTCAAACTCAGCAACCATAAAAGCGTAGGAGAAAGTTCGGGGCGGCTATGTTTCACTCCTGAAGCAGGAGCGGAAAATTCCTTCTGAATACAGCAAGTGCAACTGTTCTTGCAACACCTCAAGACAAATCACTTATTATTCATATTATTCTGTGTTTCCAGAAACAGGGAGAAACGTCGCCGGATGACTTCGCCCAAGCCTCTCGGCATCGCTTTTAGGCCCTGTTTTTCCTCTATCGGGAGCTCTGAAGTTACAAAACAACATTTTATTTACATTATTTTCCTTTTTCTCTTTCGGCTTTCCTCTTTTTTTATTAACTTTGCGCGCGAATTAAAGTTAAAATAAACAAAGATATCGGAATGGCTCACAGGCGCACTCGCAGGAGAGCCAAAGCGGTTCGGAGTTATTTAATAATAAAATTAGGAGTTAAATTTAGCATACTGCTTTATGGGAATTTAGAGCTAAGGGCTTGTAATTGTCAACATCATGAAGACAGAAACGCACGATTAGCTATGAAACTTCAAAGAAATTAAAGATATGAAAGGAATCGTATTAGCAGGTGGTTCCGGCACACGCCTCTACCCTATTACCAAAGGCATCAGCAAGCAGTTGATACCTATCTTCGACAAGCCGATGATTTATTATCCCGTCTCTGTGTTGATGCTTGCCGGCATACGCGACATTCTGATTATCTCAACTCCCTTCGACTTGCCTGGTTTTCGCCGCCTCCTGGGCGATGGCCACGAACTCGGCGTACATCTTGAATACGCCGAACAGCCAAGTCCCGACGGTCTCGCCCAGGCATTCATCATCGGCGAGAAATTCATCGGGACCGACAGTGTATGCCTTGTTCTGGGCGACAACATCTTCTACGGTTCCGGCTTCTCTGCCCTCCTGAAGTCGAGTGTCACCCATGCCGAACAACAAGACAGGGCCACCGTGTTCGGTTACTATGTCAACGACCCGGAACGTTACGGCGTAGCAGAATTCGATGCAGAGGGCAACTGTCTGAGCATTGAGGAGAAACCGACCTGCCCAAAGAGCAATTATGCGGTAGTAGGACTGTATTTCTATCCGAACAGCGTTGTCGAAATAGCCAAGAATATCAAGCCCAGTGCCCGGGGTGAGCTTGAGATTACGACTGTTAATCAGGAGTATCTCCGGCGTAAGCAACTGAGGGTTGAGACCTTGCAGCGCGGTTTTGCTTGGCTGGACACCGGTACGCACGACAGCCTCAGCGAAGCCAGCACGTTCATAGAAGTGATAGAAAAGAGGCAGGGACTGAAGGTGGCATGCCTCGAAGAGATAGCCTACAAGAAAGGATGGATTACCACCGATGAGCTGAAAGCAGTTGCACAGCCTATGGCGAAGAACGACTATGGCAAATATCTGCTGCGGCTGGCAGAAGGAAAGTGAACACAGGAAGAACTTAAGAAATTAAATAATACATTTTATAATGGAAGTAAACAAAAACATAGAACAGGAAAACATTCAAGAGCAAGGAGAAAAGTCGGCTTTTGACTTCCAAACTATTTATACGGCACTCATCCTAAACTGGAAGTGGTTCGTGCTATCTATCATCATTTGCCTGGGCTTGGCGGCTATTTACCTTCGCTATACTACGCCACGCTATCAGGCTTCTGCCAAGTTCTTGATTAAAGACGATAATAATGACCGACGCGGTAACAGCATTATGAACACCAGTACGCTGGGGCTGATGTCGAACTCCAGCGGCTTCGATAACGAGTTGGAGATTCTTGCTTCACGCTCGCTTGCAGAACAGGCAGTACGTGACTTGAAATTATACACGACCTACAGTACCGAGGGAAGAGTAAGTTCATCACTGCTGTATAAGACCCAGCCTATCAATGTTGACCTTGATCCAGAACATCTGGAGAAGCTCTCAAGACCCATCATGCTTAAAATCGTGCGCAAAGGGAAAGCTTATCACATCACCAGTACCATCAGTACAGGTAACAAGCAGTACGACATCGACAAGACCTTCTATAACATGCCAGCCTCTATTGCCACACGAGCCGGCATTATCAGCTTCAACAAGAACGGAGGGTTTCCCATGTCCGAAGGTTCCGTCCTGAATGTAACTATCAATTCACCTAAGAATGTTTCCTACAAATACGCTGGCTCGCTGATGATTGGACAGTCCAAAAAGACAACCAGTATAGCAGAGCTCATCTTGACCGATGAAATTCCCGAGCGCGCCATGGACTATCTGAAGCAATTAGCTATCTGTTACAACCGCCAGGCCAACGAGGATAAAAACGAGATTGCTGTGCGTACCGAGGAGTTTATCAACGGCCGTTTGGAGAAAATAAATGCCGAACTTGGCAATACTGAAGGCCAGCTTGAAAGCTACAAGAAGCGCAACAATATGGTTCAGCTCCAGATGAACGCCGAGCAGGCACTGGCCGGACAGAATGAATACAGCCAGCGACTGGCAGAGGCTAACACGCAGGTTGCCTTGATTAACAGTGTGGAGGAAAGTATGAAAGGCGGTGAGAAGTATCAGACGCTGCCCGCCAACGTAGGCATTTCAGACCCCACTGTCAACAGTTTGATTAACAAATACAATGAGATAGCTCTCGAGCGCAACCGCCTGTTGCGCAGTGCATCAGAGTCGTCGCCTACCGTAACTCCGCTTACTTCACAGTTAGACGACCTGAACAACAGCATAAATCGCGCCATGACGCAGGCCAAGCGCGGCTTGCAAATTCAGCGCAGCGGCGTTGCCGCCCAGTATGGAAGATACGCCGGACAGGTTGGAGCTTCGCCCGAACAAGAGCGTATGCTGACCCAGATTGGCCGCCAGCAGGAAGTGAAGTCTGGACTTTATCTGATGCTGCTCCAAAAGCGTGAAGAGAATTCAATATCACTGGCAGCTACTGCAGACAAAGGAAAACTGCTCGATGACCCTGCCTATGAGGGAAAAATAAGTCCAAAGTCATGGTTCATTATGCTTGTAGCACTGCTTTCGGGCATAATCATTCCAGCCTTAGTTCTCTTTCTCATCAGCCTCTTCCGCTATAAGATTGAAGGACACGACGACGTTGCCAAGCTCACCAAGTTGCCTATACTCGCAGATGTTGCCGTTGCAAGTGATACGGCAAAGACCAAAGCCGACATCGTTGTGCACGAGAATCAGAACAACCAGATGGAAGAAATATTCCGCAGCATGCGTACCAACCTGCAGTTCATGATGAAAGAAGATGAGAAAGTAATCATGTTTACTTCCAGTACATCAGGCGAAGGCAAAACCTTTACTGCAGCTAACCTCGCCGTAAGTTTTGCACTCCTTGGCAAAAAGGTTATTCTCGTAGGACTCGATATCCGCAAACCACGACTGGCTGAGCTCTTTGAGATAAACGACCACCAGCATGGTATTACACCTTTATTAGTAAAGGAAGAACCAACCTGGGAAGCTGTCCAGAAACAGATTTTGCCCTCCGGTATCAACAACAACCTTGAACTCCTCATGGCCGGCCCCATTCCACCAAACCCTGCTGAGTTGGTTGCCCGCACATCATTGGACAAGGTCATAGACCTTCTAAAAGAAGAGTATGACTACGTGCTGATAGATACAGCACCTATTGGTCTGGTAACTGACACGCTGCAAATAGGCCGCATAGCCGATGCCACTATATATATGTGCCGCGCCGACTATACACCAAAGGAGAGTTTCGACCTTATCAACGGCCTAGCCGCAGAAAACAAGCTGCCCAACATGTCGGTAGTTATCAATGGTATAGACATGTCCAAGAAGAAGTACGGATACTACTACGGCTATGGCAGTTATGGCAAGTACGGACGCTACGGCCGTTATGGTCACTATGGCAAGTACGGCAGCTATGGCTCTTACGGTTCCTATGGCAGCTACGGTAACTATGCCGAAAGCCATTATGGCGACAAGAACGACACATCCATCAAGCGCTAACTGGCGCTTGATGGATGGTTAAATATCCCATCTGCAACTAAAAAAATACGTTATGATAATTGCCGTAGACTTTGACGGAACAATTGTAGAGCACCGCTATCCTGAAATTGGCGAAGAGGTGCCTTTTGCAACCGACACTTTACGCATGCTCATAAAGGAGCAACACCGGCTAATACTCTGGAGTGTGCGTGAAGGCCAGCTGCTGGAAGATGCAGTAAACTGGTGCAAGGAACGCGGTGTAGAGTTCTACGCCGTAAACAAGGACTATCCGGAAGAGAAGGTTGAATACAATAACCACTTCTCTCGCAAGATTAAGGCCGATATCTTTATTGACGACCGCAACTTAGGTGGACTGCCTGACTGGGGGCAGATTTATCGCATGATACACGACCACGTAAACTATAGAGATCTGCTGCGTGATGCCAGCCAACAAGGTATGGAAGCAACAGAGGCTCCCAGGAAGAAACATTGGTGGCAATTGTAGCTCCAGCTTTCTTCATCTTGTAACGAAAAGAAAATCGACCTCGAAATAAGTCAATACCAACCTACACTGCCGGTAGGATACTCGACAACTTCGAGGTCAGATTGTATAACTGAAAAAGCAAGCTAATTACAACAAAAAAGGATGCTCACCATACACATGGAAAGCATCCTTTAAATTTTGCAGAACTATCTTTCTAACCCATCATGAATATCACTTCATCAAACAGCCTGTGCAAAACTTAGTGACGATCAAGGAAATCCCTTGTCCACATAAAAAGCTTTCCATGTTCAACATGGCTCTTCAACGCCAGCCATCTCAATGTCCTGTAGGGTAGCCGTTTTTGGTTCAGACGTCGTACGGTGTAGTAAACACCACATGTAGTCGTCAGGCCTAATATCACCACAACAACGAACTGTAGAGTCACACTCCCACCAAGTTGGTAGGTAATAAACCACACAAGCATATTGATGCACCCCAAAGAACACTCCATAAAGGTTGTACCGGCATGTGAGAAACCAACCTCAATAAACAGATGGTGAAGATGTGATTTGTCAGGCTCGAAAGGTGAAATGCCTTTTACCATTCTTGCTGCCATTACCCGCAACGTATCAAATACAGGTATGCTCAGGACACTGAGACAGAAAGCAACCACGCTCATGTTTGTAAACTGTGCCTGTACCTTTGAGGTGTTGTCTATAGCATGCAGGCAGAATATGACCATCAGCATACCCAACATCAGGGTGCCGGCATCACCTATGAACATTTTGGTTTTAACTCCATACACATTATGCAGGAAAAACGGTACCAAAGCTCCTGCTGCCAGAAAAGCCATAATAGCCATTGTACCGTCAAACGAGCAAGCAAATACGATACCGAAAACGATACAGGCCATCATACAGAAGCCAGATGAAAGGCCGTCAACGCCGTCAATAAGATTGATAGAGTTAATGATCCCACAACCGGCGACTGCACTCAGTGGGAGCGAAAGATAGACTGGCAACTTCCCGATACCGAAAATACCGTGCATATCGTTCATGTTCGTCATATCCATCTTGACCACAAACGCAATCATGGCAACCTCCAGAACAAGCCTTACCAAAGGACTCAAGCCGAGTATATCATCCATAAGCCCTACGTAGAGCATCATAGTTAAAGCCACTATGCACGTAAAGAGTGCAAACGAATCAAAGAAGACGCTCACAACTCCGGCACCAACAACAATGCCGAAATAAACAGCCATACCCCCCAATACCGGCACAGGCTTGCGTTGTAACTTGCGGTAATCGGGCTTGTCGACAATATTCTTCATCAAAGCCACCTTTACAACTACTGGATGAATCACCCAAACCATAATCATAGAAACCACAAAGGGCATCAGCATTCCCAAAATGGCAATACGCCATGTAATTAATCCGTTCATCTTGATGTGAAGCTCTCTAAACTAATAAAAACAATACCTGAATTATCATAAACAGTTATCAGCAAAGCCTAATTTGTCGTACTGAAGAAACCGGTTAAATGTCCCGTACTGTCGAACCTATGAATTTCAGAAAACAATAGGCTGATTCACTTGGAAACAATTTTGCATTACGGCAGTACACTGGTATTTGTCCGGCGAAAGTAACCATTTTCTTTAATATCGGATTGGCATTAACAGATAATTGCTTCTTTTTCTGTTTGACTCCAAAATTACCCGTACTAAGAACATTTTCCATCAGTTGCAAAGCTTTTTTCTCATATCCTGCCTTATAAAATGGCATGTGATGTTTGGGGAAGCCCAAAAACTCCACCGCCAACACAGCAAACAAGCACCAGAATTTTCTGACACCAAGCATATTTATATCCTCTTCAAGCAACTTTATATTTATCTTAGTATAATTCTTGTCTAGGTACATCATCCAGTCGGAAATCTGTCGGAGACCAATTCCTCCATTCATAAAGTGGTTCAGCAGATGAATGAAAATGAAGAGCACATTAAAATTGTCTGACGCTATTAAAATTTCACTTGACTTCCCCGGAACAAAAGATTCGGTTATTGATAATTTCTGTATCGGTTCTATTCTTCTTTCCACCCAATCCATTAGATGTTTGTCACACTGCTTGCATATAGAACTATGTATGTCTCCATGTAACTCGACAACGAAACCAGCACAAATATAATCTGAATGTTTCCTACCAGGTATTTCACCTCCTACCTTGTCGGAAACTTGTTCCAACAATAATTTAGCTTGCTGATAATCGTCATCTTGAGGAAAAAACAAATCAATGTCTCCCGGCTGTCTATGAAACGGCATTGCATAATTTACGGCTGCTCCTTGTCCTTTTAAAAGCAAACAACGACACCCCTTGCCAATCAATTTATACATCAATATTGGTGCAAAGGCATTCATCCGTTTATTCTCCGTTTCAATGTCAGAGACTCTTTTCAGCAAGCTAAAATAGATGTTCCGTGACGGCTGCATGTTGTGAGGAAGTAACATCATGCCATCTGTAACCTGTCCTACCACGGTTTGTACGAGCGCTATATCTACTATCTCTGCCCATTCCTCCTCATTTGTTCCATGAAGCGCCTCTATCAACTGCCGAAAAACCTCTGAATCCGGTGGCGGTTGGTAGAGACCCAACTTGTATATTTGCAGGAACTTTGTTTCCGTTGTTTTCACTATTGTTGAATTAGCCTATTTCCTTAAGATATGCTGGTATATCCATGTCCGTAGTTTGGTGGGAAAGGTTGCCTGTGCAAACCTGAGGCAATAGTTCTTAAGCAGAACTGGATATGAAATCAGACCTTCATGGCACATGAATTTGAAGACTTTCATGTGTTGGCTGAAATAAGTCAAACCGCCACGCCGTGCAAATTGGTCGGCACCGGAACGCACATTGACCACCACATCGGGAATATTGCGGAACTTGCAACCGGTCTTCATCATCCTTGCCCACAGATAATAGTCTTCCTGCCGGAACTTTCCCGAATAGTTTCCTGCCTTCATCAAGGCAGCTTTCTTCATGATGACCGTCACATGATTCACACCGCAACGCGTCTGCATCATCTTGTAGATGCCTTCATTGTCAAGCGGCAGCAAACGTTTGGATACAACATTCCCCGGTTCTCCGACAAACTCCGTTATCATTCCTCCCACCATACTCAATTCCGGGTCTTCTTCAAAACAACGCATCTGCTTCTCGAAGCGGTCGGGCAACGAGATATCATCAGAGTCCATTCGCGCAATATAGTCGTATTTACAATTCTCACAGGCTATACGTAGCGCTTCGCCTAAGCCTTGATTCGTTGCCTGCGGCAGGAAACGGAGCTCTGTACCATTGTCTGCTGCTATTTTTTTTTCAGCCTCAACCACATCTGTAATTGACTGTGGTACTGGCCCATCGCCTATTATAACGATTTCTTTCGGCTTCCACGTCTGCATAACGATGATTGAATCAAGAGCAACTTTAAGATATTCAGGTACATCGCTCTTGTAGACACTCATGGCTACAGAGAAGTTATATTCATTATTCATTTAACAGCTTTATTTAATAACAACGATTTGTATATTATTTCATAACGGTCGAAAAACTTTTGCGGGGAATAATCTTTTTCGAAGCGTATGCGCAAATGCTCTCCCAACTCTTTGTTTTTGATTGCCTTGTTTACGGCGTCTGCTAACCCTTCCGCTCCGTCTGCCATGCTGAACATCTCGACTTCTAAATGATTGTTAAAACATTCCCTAACAATAGGCAAATCGCTCACCACTACTTTTTTACCATACGCTGCAGCTTCGAGTAAAGCCATAGGGAACCCCTCTGAACGAGAAGGAAGCGCCAAAACATTGTACGTAGGCAAAAGAGTCCAAGCATCTTTAACCTTACCCATAAACTCTACACGGCCTTCAATACCAAGCTCACAGGCAAGAGTTTGAAACTCTCTCTTACAAGGCCCATCTCCGGCAATTTTAAGAATGAATTTATCTGGTAGCAAGGCCAAAGCCTTTAAGGCAAGATCCACCCCTTTGCGATAGATAAGCACACCATTCATACCTATTACAATTTTATCTTCGGATATACCATCTGGCTGATTATTGTTGCCATTGCAAGCTATTGAGCGGGTATTATAAGCAAAACTCAGCTTCGATTTACTTATCCATTTAGCATAATAGTTCATCATATCCTTTGACAAACATACTACCCGCTCAAAAGGAGACTTCATGGCTATGTACAGCCATGACAGCGCGAAACCCTTCAACCGTCCATACAAATCAGGCAAATCTTGAAAGCAATAGCAATGTAGCGTTGTTATCAGATGAGCTTTACATTTACGAGGCTTCTGCCTAAATACATATATTTCAGGCAGAAGGCCATGAGCATGGACTATATCATAATTCATGAACACAGATTTGTCCATCAGGGATGTGGGACAAGGGAAAGAAATCGGTTCATCTACCGACTTCATGTAAAACACATGACATTCGTGCCCATTAGCTTTCATCAGCCGTACCAAGTCAAGCACCACATTGTTTACACCCGTCAGTCCAATATGTCCTACTAAATATGCAATACGCATTACTCTTATAATCTCATAAAATATTTAATATAGCAGCAAGCAACAATTATAGAGCCTTGACACGTTCATAAAAACTATTAGCCTCGCTTCTCATTATGGAATCGCAACTTTTGTGTGTTACTAAAGCATACGGCAGAACTATCTACAGAACTTATACCCGCTCATTATAAAAGGCTACTACTTGCCAGTTTTCCTTCTTTAGCTTCTTTCTCGACAGATGTTCTGAGATTCATTCATCCACATTATAATATTTCAAAAAAGGACACTGTTTACCAACAAATTACATTCATCAGCCCATACTGCATATAACAGCTATCATTCAGCGTTCTTGGAGGTATCGTTTAAGGATGTTGAACAATAGTTCCGGGAGCCCTGAAGAATAGCATTACCGGAACATCAGAAAACACAGAGATAGATAAAAATTGCATTTGTTAATCTCAGAATAATGGAATTTAAATGCAGAACATCAGTGGGACATGCCAATAACCCAGATTATGCTATTTCTTGATATGCCACATAAGTGAAAACAGAACTTTCTTGAATGGATTCAATACCGGATTAATCATATTTTTAGCCGCTAGTACGAATTGTTCTTCATAATTGTATTGGTGAACAATGTCAACAGTTCTTCTATATACAACATATGCATACCAGCTCGAAAGAATATTTAATTTTAAAGTATTTGCACTCGAACCTATGATGCAATTGTACATTTTAATACAACCTACAAGTTCTGATAATTTCTTTTCTATACTTATCCCTTGGTTCATAAGACTACCAGGCCTTTTGGCATTATATACATAAAGTGGCTCTGTTGTGAATACTACTTTATTGCTTGTATTACAATGAAACAGTACTGTCCATACTCCATCTTCATTAATCATTTGTTCTTCATCAAACAATAAATGATGTGCTTTGATAACTGATCCTCTGAATAACTTACCCCAGGCATAGCCTGCCCAAAAATATTTCACATTAAAAACCCATGACAAGGCCTCATTTCTTGACACCATCCCAGTGATATTTTCATGGACGGAGGCACTATCAATCCTATTCCCTCCATCATCCACACTCATATAATTCCCGAAAACTTGATCCACTTCATTACTGGTCATATTGTACAGTTTTTCCAAATATTCTGCCACAACCTTGTCATCTGGATCGAGGAAAGTAATCCATTCCCCTTGCATAACTTTCATGCCCGCATTACGAGCACTTGATAAGCCACCATTCTTTTTGTGAATGACATGAAAATTGTCTAAGTGTGAACATAATAAATCACATTTAGCCCCCGAATCATCGGTACTACCATCATCTACATAGATAACTTCGTAGTCTTTAAAAGTTTGCTCAATTATACATTGATGAAAATTGTCTAAATACTTTGAAACATTATAAACCGGAACAATGATTGAAATGATAGGGTTAGACATAATTATATTATTTCTTTATTTTGAAACTCACAAAATTAACTACTGGAAGATGGCAGCAAAACAACAAGACAAAATTGTAAGACAAAAAATGAATCTTACGAGCAAAGTGTCAACTGTATAATTAAAATATAGATTGAAGGTTAATTATCATTCTCCTTTATTACAAATTTCCATCTGTTGCCAATATATTTGCTTGGTAGAAGCGAGGAATGAATAATTCTTGCTGGATTACCCACGGCAACGGAGTTTTCCGGTATGTCATGAGTAACGATGGCCCCTGCACCTATTGTTGAATTAGCACCAATCTTTACATTCTCAATCAGGCAACACGACGGACCTATATACACATTGTCACCAATCTCTGCAGCAAGGCCTTCATTAGCACCTACGCTTGTAAACTGACTAAGATTCACATTGTTGCCAATTACTGCCGTATGATTGATGGTGATCCCGCAAGGATGCCCTATATAAAAGCCATATCCAATTTTTGTTGATGATGGAATCATTAGTCCATATTTGAACATGTAATGACGATGCCTCCATTTGGCCAGCGGCCATAACCAACCTCTTACCTGAGACAGCCGATGCCAAAATAAGAATCTCAAAGTGGGTTCAACAAATGAATGAAGATAAATCTCAAAAACACTTGCAAGCTTATTCCTCATCCGAAAGTAATCACTCTGCAACAACTCTATACAGTCCTTATAATTCTGAGGAATAGGAATATAGCTATTAGTAGATAAGATGTATTCAAATTTCATACTTAATTTCTTGTATCAATACTGTACCGCCAAAGTACCGTCAACATGTTATTTCTTAAGAACTCTAACTATAGCATTAATTGCTTCTGGATTAATATAATCAATTCCAAAAAACAACACTCCTGGTATTACACATATCAATCTCAACAAAAATGGAATATCCTTACTATAATTAGATAAATGCTTAATGGAATACAGTCCATACCTATAAAAGTTTATTCCATTAGTCATAAGTTCATAAGTTACATTTATGCCTTTTTTCTTTCTATCCATTAAAACTTTTATGTACCGAGAATAGACCAACATAGCCCCTTGGGGATTCTGAGACATAATTTTAGTTAGGCTGCTGGTAATGCTGGATTCATTATATTCCCTAACATATATCGCTCTAGGAATATAATATGCATCATATTTTAAAGCTATATTCTGTTGCATCACAGATTCCATACAGAATTTTTCGCCTTCTATTTCCGGCATGGGAAATTCTGCATACACAGACTTTCGAACAATCTCCATCCTATCACCTTTTGCCTTATCTATAATACGATAATCAATAAAATTGCTTCTATGGATAGAAGGATATGGATTTGTCCCAACAATATCACCATTTGCAAATTTTGTCAGAAATACGATAGAACAAACATTATCGTCATTTAAAAGGTACTTATACTTTATAACCGTTTCAATTGCATCTTCTGTTAAATAATCGTCCGGATCAACCCTCATTATGAGTTCTCCATTTGAATAGTTTATACCTTTATTCCATGTCCTGTTAAGGCCTTCATTCGGCTTGTCATAATAGCGTATTTTAAATTTATTAGTCTTGAAAGATCTAATCTCATCTAAGGTGTTATCTGAACTTCCATCATTAATGATTACCCATTCAAAATCATAACATGTTTGATGCAGAAGGCTTTCAAACGTTCTCCTAATGGTTTTCCCTTTATTGTATGCAGGGGATAGTATTGTTATTGGCACCATATCAATTTAGTATCTTATTCAACAAGTTTTCCCATTTCACAATTATCTTAGATGGTAAATATTCCTTCGATCTTTGTATTGCGCTTTTTTGAATATTAAATCTGAGTTCATCATCCATCATAACTTTTTCCATACAAGCTGAAAGCTGGTTTATGTTTTCCGGCTTACAAAGAATCCCATTCTGAGAATCCGTGCTATTACCAAGTATTTCTTTTTGCCTACCTTTATAATCACATGCAATACATGCGCATCCTTGGCTCATAGCTTCTATTAGCACAAGGCCGAATCCTTCATATCGGCTGCTCAGAACAAAGACGGAAGCCAGCTTGAACAGATCGCCGATGTCTTTTCTGAAGCCTAAGAATTCAACGGAATTTTCAACATGGTATTTCTTAACCAACTTCTGCAAATACTCCAATCCGCCTCCTTCATCTTTTCCTGCAATTTGTAGTTTCCAGTCTAAAGATTTGCTACCTGCCTCCTGTCTTTTGCTGACTATGCTCCATGCTTCAATCAGGATATCAAATCCCTTTACATGCCAACTGTCAAGTCTCCCAACTGCCAACAGCACCTTTTGTTTAGCGCGTAAGATTTCACCAACATTTTCTTCACTCAATGGCGTGGTTGACAATGGATTCGGCATGACAACCACATTCCTGAGTCGTCTGCCGATAATCTTCTTATCAGCTTCCGTCAAGACGGTGACAGCAGGATAGATCTTATTCAACTGAAATTTAACAAAATGTTCGAATCGCGACATAGGAGTACTTTTGGGACGTTCAAAGGAATCGTGAACAGTACTGATAACTGGAATATCCAGACCTAAAGCGGCTATTCTTGCCCTTAAGGAGCATGCCCACATGATGCCGATAATAATGTCCGGGCGGTTTTGCTTGAAGTATTTACGCAGTAACCGTATGGCTCCTAACCATTTATCTTTTTGGCTGTCAACAGATGAATACAAATTCAACAGCTTTATCGTTTTATCTACAGGATAGCTGATTTCGTCAAAAAGGTTGGCCACAATGGTCACGTTGTGTCCACGTTCTGCCAACCCATTGGCAATAGTTACCCCAACGTGTTCTGCACCCCCATAACAAAGACGATTACATATAATGAAAACTCTCATGGCCAATTCTTTTATCTGTTAACTTCAATCAATATTTGACTTCCACCCATCATTCTTATTGCTTCACTATATTTCGCATTAAAGAAATAGACAAAAACAACCCCCAATACAACAAAATATATCATTTTTTTATATTTGGGCAATACTGCTGCTATCCAAGGTAGGATAAACATTTCGGCTGTAGCAAACATGGTGGAAGTTCTGCTTGCCAAAGCTGTATAATCACTAAAAAAAATAAGAATGAGGGTTGAATAAAAATACGTACTTCTCATCAAGTAATAGTTATTGTATTTCTTTTTGAGTGCAGCTTCATAATATGTAAATATCAACAATATAACAGCTTGAAAATATATCATTGGATTTGCCAATCCTTTACCCTCTGTATAACTTCCTTCTGTGTAAGTTTGGTATTGTAAGTCTTCACTGTAGGCATCAACAGTATTGGAAATAGAGTTTGCTAAACTCTGGGACAGTGCTATCGTTATGATAAGTCCTAATATAATATGGATTTTCTTTATATTTATCTGACAAAAAAAATATAGTGGCAAACCTATTAACGCCATGTGATGACATTGATAGCCAATAAAAATAACTCCAAGATACAACCACAATTTCTTTTCTTTGATCAGGTCAAGCGATAGAAGTATCATCAAAATTACCAATGAGGATCTCATTTGGATAAAATCTCGATTTATCAAGAAGCGAGCTATATAGTCACATAGTCCAATTAATGGGATAACACAATATTTTTGTAGGTTTTTGTAGAGCAGATACATGGATATGCCCCCCATTACGAACAGATAAAAACGAGAACTATTAAAGACAAATTTAATAACCGAAGCTATAAAAAGATATCCATGTTCACTATATCCAAACGGGTCTGTATTCCAGGCCTCCCATGGATGAGGAGCAAAGTCGAACGCCATTTGATAGACAATTTCATCAGGCCATCCATCACGAATGCCAATCATGAAAGTCAAAGCGCACAGAGATATTATCAGGAATTGATTTATCTTCGTATATTTCTGATATACTAAGACAATGCTAATTATATAGAATAAGGCAAAAAGTATTACCATAGGTTTATTTCAACAGATGCTTTATCTTTAGACCCATGCCTATTACTCGTATGACAGGTTGATACCATCCTACACATGATAAATAAAGAAGCCATCGTTCCATCTTATGGTTGTGTGTATTCAGTACATTGTGCCTGTAACAATAGAATTCCTTCTTAAAAGCCCGTGAAGAATAAAACTCTTTACCCCACCAGAATGCTTTAGCAATTACATCACCGGTCTTCTTATAGTATACATCATCTGCAATATCCGTTCCTTTTAGCAATTTGCAAAACAAAATGCATGCATTCCTATCTTCTTCTAAGGTAGTGCTAGTATATCGTTTGGAGAGAGAATCTTGGTTCAAAACCCTGACATAATGATAAAAGGCTTTATTGAGATAAGCTATCTTGATGCTATGTTTTAATAACGCAGCTATAACATATTGATCTTCACAGAATGACAATTCTTTTGGGAAACGAATATCATATTTCTTATAGCAGGATAATTTTATCAGTTTGTTACATGTCGAGCCGTGAATAGTTGAGAACAACTCTTTAAGCACGACAAGATGATCCAATGACGATGGCTTTTGCTTATTTATTTTCTGACCTTTATAACTATTCTCGAAGAAATCGCAAATCACCATATCTGCATCGGTATCCTTGGCCTTTTTATATAGTTCTTCCAACATAGTTGGTTCAACCCAGTCATCTGGGTCGACATGAATGGTGTATTCACCTTGAGCATGGTCTATACCAAACTGTCTGGCAGACGAAACACCTCCATTTTTTTTATGAAAAGCCTTGAAATGAGGATATTTCGATGCACACTCATCAATTATCTTTCCACAATTATCGGGACTGCCATCATCTATCATCAGTACCTCGAAATCAGTAAAAGTCTGACCTACCAATGATTCCAGACATAACGCTAAAGAACTTTCGGCATTATATATAGGTACAATAACGCTGACTGCACATGTTTTATTTGTAATATCTTCCAATGTCATTATTGCTATTGGCTATTGTTTAATCATAGGTATATACAACGAATCCAAGTTGTCACAAAAGCCGTATGTTTATATTCATTCTGTACAGCTATGCTTCAAGGTGCTTGAAAGATAGCTTCAAAAGCTTTGAGTGATAACACCAAGGATGTCGGAGCATAGCTCCAAAAATATGAAATAATATTATCAACTGGAAATCTCTGTAAAACAGAATGTTGTAATCATTAATCAGACGAAATAAAGGGAAACTTAGAAAGATGGTCTCAAAACCTTAGAAAGGAACACTATCTTATCAGTCATTTAGTAGTTCTCCATATCTGCCATCCTTACACACTTGTACTCTCATGCAGCGCATACCACCTTTTAAAATTTTCAAACTCACAATCTTCTCTGTGTAACTACCAATATACTGCAAACTATTGTATGCTATAAGTAGAATTAACCTGTCTCAAGAGCCATTTCTCAGACGTATCTCTATATTCCACCAATCTTTTATCTACATCCGTATAATTAACATGTAGCTGGCAACGCTCATTTGGTTGCTCCAAAGAAATGATTCTATCTTGCAATCCTACCTTTGTAAGTAGATTATTAGTTCTGGCATCTTTGTCGCCATTGATGCAGTAGAAATCCTTATGGAAAAGAATAGAAAATACCTGCAAATGAAAAGAGCCACCACAGACAACCGTAGCATTCTTGATGAGGTTTAGAAATTCTTCTGGTCCTGTAGGAAGATATTCGTCAATACCGAATTTTCTTATATCCTTAGAATAATAGGCTCTCTCCGTGATAACCTTTAAGCCCAAATCTTTACCAAGCTTACTTACTATATCAAAATATTTAAATGGCAATCCCACAGGTGTATAGAAAAAAATATATGGCTCCTTTATAATAGGCTCATCAGTTATCAATCTATCAAAATCTCTTCCATTAAGTAATAAAGTGGGGTCACAAACAACCTCAACGCTTTCTACTCCTACCTTATTACTAAGAATGTTCCTGGCTTTCTCTTCACGAACAGAAATTGCCGCGAATTTATTTATTTGTCTTTTATAATAATCAATAGCATTTTTCTCTGGATATTGTCCCATTGAGGCTGCATAAGCTATCTTTGTCCCGTGAAACCAATTTCCGTAATATGCCTCTGTAGCATCAGGAGCACTTGCATTCCAAATCTGGTCACTACCGCATATCAACATGTTATAATCAAATTCTGAAGTTTCCAAATCTTTGATTGTGGGATATTCTTTTGATATGTTAAGCTTTTCATGCAAGAACGCGTCAAAGAGATACCATTTTTTGTATAGAGGTTTTATAGAACTTGGATATAAAAAAAGCCTTTTAAGTGTTGCCAAGAATACATCTTTTCTTGCAAAACTTATTGGTTTATGATAAATAACTTTCTGTATATGGGATCTATAGTTTACAATTTCTACTCGGTTATCTTTTTTTTCCAAATAAGTTTGTAAGGCCCATGCCTGTAACATGGAACCGTAATTAAAAGAAGCGTGGAAAGTAATAATACCTATTTTCATATTCCACAAAAGCCATGAATTATACATTTCAACATATCCCATCGCCTCATGCCGATTTCCTTACGCTTAGAAAGCCAGTATCTTGTTTGGTTTAAAGGGCAAGCCTTAATACCGCTGATAATATCTGCACTATACATATGAACAAAATGCTCATCAATAGAATTACGCAAATTATAGAGAATTTCTTTGTCAGCAAAAGACTCGGGTTCCTTTACAAAGAAATCCTCGAACCACTTACGCTCTGCCTTAATCGCTTTGATTTTACCTTCGATATTATTAGTTGTGCTACTAATACTCTGCCGATTCACTCTATACTGGAATCCCACTTCTTGAGTATTAGCTATACCTGCCTTTTTTCCTGCTTCATAAGCCGATATTGCATCTGATCCCCAGGCATAAGGAAGATGATAGAACCCTCCCCTGCTACGCAAACTGTCAGTTCTGTAACAATAGTCACCAACTAACATTCTGCCACCATTCCAACGGTTCCATATCATTTCATAAACCGACTCTCTTTCCGGACGCTTATCTAAAATTTCAAGGACTAAAGAATTTTCATCAATTAATTCCGTTCTTGAATAATATACATCTAATCCAGGATATTTGTCAATCAAATTTGCCAAGTCTAAAAGAAAATTAGGCTTAAGCCTATCATCATCTCCCATGCAAATAAAATAATTACCTTGGGCTAATTCCAAACATCTATTCCAATTGTCGACCACATTCTCTGCTCCATAATTCGTCTTATTCCGATAATATCTAATTCTATCATCAACAAAAGAATCTGTTACGGATTTGATATCTTCCGGAGAATAATCATCAACAATAATTAGTTCAAAGTCTTCATAAATCTGAGCAAGAACACTCTCTATAGTTTCCTTATAAAACTTTAATTTATATGCAGGTATTGCAACACTAAATCTCATTCGGCTTATCAACTAAAGAATCCCTGACAATACAATAACTCCGATATATTAATAATGGCAGCATAACCCCAACAACAGAATATGCCACCCACAGAGAAGACTCAACATTGTCGAGAACAGGAAAGGAAGATAGCAATTCAATATCGTATCTTTTAAAGATTAGGTATATAAAACTTACTAATTTGAAGCATAAAAAGTGCAGTGCCAAAATTATGATGGTATGCTCACCTATATAATAAAAGAAATGTAAAATTCTATATTTCTCCATCTCTCTTGCTAAAAAGAAGATAAATAGGATACCAAACATAGATAGTGGCAAATAAATATATAAATATTCAAAATCACAAAACATCGATAACTTTCTTCCATAAGTTGCCGCAAATACTAACATAAGAAGAAATATCAAATTTACATCTTTCCTATAAAAATTAAAGACTCCTTCGTATTTCTTAAAGAAACTACCCATAAGAAAATAAAAACTTCCTAAAAATATAATGGAAAGATCTCCTACAATTGGAAGACTGGCATCAATATATTTAGATATTATTGTACTTATCCCTATAAAACTCCATATATGCATATCAGAAATAGAAGAACACTTAGATTGAATATAACTAAGTACACTAATAAATATGGAAGAAAGAAACAATGTTTTTAGAAACCAGAAGCCACCTAATAGAGGCTCGTGCTTTTCCATTGTGAAAATTATATATACCGCACGCTTTAAAATATCAATGTAAGTATACTTTACAAACATATTACCATTGTAACCATAATTTGCATTGTATATATTCAATGCGAAGAATACATTATGCATTATTAAAAAGAACAAAGACCATTCAAGATACGGGAAATATAACCCTTTTACTCTTTTTATGCAGAATCTTTGTAATTCTCTTCTCGTTGTTATCTTTTTGAAAAAATAACCACTACAAAAGAAAAATAGAGGCATGTGAAAATAATAAATAAACGTATGAAACTTATCGGGACATCCACTATGCCCAATTACCATCAACAAAATTCCTAACGCTTTTACAATTGTCAAATAGTTTTTATGTAGCATTTTTCAGCCCAAAACGATGTCCGCAACTATTATTTCTTTCTCACAAATGAAATTAATTCTCCAAGTTCTGTTCTGGTAAATATGCATGAACCCATAACATATATTACTCCCCCAATAAGAATACCTACTATCAAACTCATCAAATTATCACTAAACATATCAATAACAAAATATATGATGCAACCCATCATCAGCGAGTTAGTAAGTATTGGTAAAATATCTCTCATCTGTGTCATAAATCCAATCTTTATCATCTTTCCTGTATAAAAGGTGTTTATAAAGAGACTTATCAAAGAAACTATAACAGAAGCAACACACATGCCTATAACACCAAATGGTATAGCGCAAAATAAAATGATAATAGTATTTATTCGTTTAATTATATCAATCTTAAGAAATATATCCGTTCTTCCTTTAACCTGCAATAAATTTAAGTTTATTGCATGGATTGGATACCACATCATTCCAAAGCAAATAATCTGTAGATATATAATAGATTGAGTCCATTTAGATGTCAATAGCACAAGAATAAGCGGCTTTGCTACTGCTGCAAGTCCCACCATCAATGGAAAAATGACATATGCCGTCATTTTTAAAAGTTTTCTGTAGTTCACCGACAATCTTTCGTCATCATCTTGAATTTGACTTAAAACAGGGAATGTCACTCTTTGTATAACCCCAGTAAGCGATTCTGATGGCAGTTTGGCAAATGTTTGAGCTCTTGAATAGAAGCCTAAACTTGCTGCAGAAAAGAATTTACCTATAATGATAGGGTATAAATTTCTAAAAATAACATCTAATAAGCCAGTAACCAATAGTTTGGAGCCGAAGGTGAACAGATAATGAAAAGACTCTGATGAGAATACAAGTTTTGGGCGCCAATTTGACATTACCCAAAAAAGAATTACAGAAATTAATCCTGCAGAAATATGCATACCGACTAATGACCAAACACCATATCCGTGATAAGCCATGAAAATGCCAATGAGTCCGGAAATTATATTTGAAGTGAAAGTAATTTTTGTGGTTTTCTTAAAATTTATATCCCTATTGACCAATGCAGTTTGGACAATTACAAAAGAATTGATAATCATACAAACCGCTTCAATCCTAAGAAGAGACGTTAAAATAGGCCTGTTGTAGAAAGTGGCTATTAATGGAGAGCAGAAGAATAAGATCACATAAAAAGAAATTGATACTATTACATTAAAAATAAATGTTGTGGAGCAATCCTCATCCGATAAATCTTGCTTGCGAATTAAAGCATTGCCAAAACCACTATCTATAAACGAACGGGATATAGCCAGAAATATATTTATCATAGCTAATAAACCATAATCATCCGGGGATAATAATCTAGCTAAGATAATTCCAAAAACAAAGGTTATTCCTAAGTTAGAGAAATTATCTAATCCACTCCATAAGAGGCCATTAACTGTTTTTTTCTTTAAATGAGAGGTCATTAATAATACTTTGAGATCAGACCAAATTTCTTAAATATTTTCAGAAGAAACTCTTCTACAAGACATACAGGACAGTATAATTTAAGGTAAGTAAATTCTCTAAATAAGGCATTTAGTTCTTCTTTATCATACAAAGAACCTTTAATGATATTATACTCTATTATACATTTTCTATACCATAGCCTTTTCATTCCTTCACCTTGTAAAAAACATTTTATACAAAACAATCTAGATGCTCTTAGTTTCCTACTTATTGTTTCTTTATGAGATGTAATCATACTTCCTGGTGTCAATCTATAGTTGCCTGTAGCCATTGGAATATAGGCAATTTTTCCATACATGGCAGCAGCAAGGGATAACCCATAGTCAAAAGGGGCTGGATTGTTTATATATACATTAGTTAAATGTAACTTCCTCCTATAGCATACCGTCAATGTCATAATGAAATTCCGATACATTAAATTATGGAGAATATCCCCCCCCTTTGATTTATGCCTTATATATTCATAATAAGGACGTTTTATAACATTGCTTTTTACGTCAACATTATTAAATCCCGTATATACTAATGTCACGTCAGGATGCCTTTCGAGAATATCAACTTGCTTTTGTAATTTATATGAATCTGTCCAATAATCGTCACCTTCACAACACGCTATATACTTAGCACCAGTAGCCATTACGGCATCATTAACAATTCTCCTTAAACTCCCATCGTGCTTGATATACTGGTTCTCTTTTTCATAAATAGGTTTGATAATATCCGGGTATTTCCGTTCGTATTCTCGGATAATATCCGCAGAACCATCAGTGGAACAATCTTCGTGAACAATGGCAACAAATACAAAGTTTGTTTTTTGCATCACAAATCCATCAAGACACTGCCGAAGATATGGTTCGTGATTATAAACTAAACATTTGATAGCAACAACAACGGGAGTATTATTTTCTTTCATTATTCCATTTTTTATGAAAGTTAGAATTATTAGTAAGACATAACTATACTCAAAACCAACATTAATAGGCATGGGAGCAATGCTACCTGATACATCATCACCGTTATGACATGATAACCATGCCGTGAGCCGCTTCGATTACGAGCAGAAGGAAACAGATTCTTCCAAGAAACAAGAGTTTTTTTCATCTGTTTGAATTTCTCTTATGAGCCATTAAATCAAATGAAAGGTTCGCTTTTATTTTCTATATTTTATAATTCGTGCAGGATTGCCGGCTACAACGGCCTCATCTGGTATGAACTTTGTTACCACACTTCCAGCCCCTATCAATGCACGATTACCTATGCTTTTGGCTTTGGCACTTATTAGTACAGAGCACTGCCCGATAAAAACCTGGCTACCCACTTCTGTATAGGCACCGACATACGCCTTGGGTCCCATGAAAGTGTAAGGACTAAGATGTGAATCATGGTCAACCATAGCCTGCGGCCAGAGAACACATCCTTCATCGATTCTCGCATCATTATGTACTTCACAACTGCTGCATATCAAAACGCCCATTGATGATACATTGGCAAAGCGAGAAACGATGGCAGTAGGATGTATAAGAGTAGGTATTGTCCCACCAATATTCATAATCAACTGACTTATAGATTGTTTCGTATCCATATCCCCCATCGTAAGACAGAAGTTTTTACCAGAAATATCTGCCTGAAGCATCTCGTCAAACGAACCTAATATTGTGTATCCATGATCTGTTTCACATGTTCGCTCGGAATTGTAATGATAAAGTCCTGCCACATGATATCCACAGACTTCAGCAAGTTCTATAAATATCGGTGTTGCGTGTCCCACTCCGAGAAGATATATTTCTTTGTTATCCATATTTTTGTATTGCTTTTATTCAATAAGCCATATATCTACAATCATATCTTATCAAACTAATCGCTTTTCATGTCTCTTAATTCGCAACTGTAAGGTTTCATAAACCTCAGTTTATCCTTTTCCATTATACGACCTATTTGAAGAAAAAGAAGTTGTCACTATACTGTCTCTGTAAGCCTTTGTAGAAGAGTTTCAATATAGAGACTCTGTGAATGTGCTCTCCAACTCTTGAATGGCATGATGCATATTCTTGTCTTTCAAGTCAATGAAAATATCCTTCCAGACACAATGTGTTTCCTTACTTAATGCAAGATAATCACATATGTTTCCCTGGTGATTATACATCTCTCAACTTGAAACAAAAAGATTCTTTTTGCTACTGATTTTTAAGTGATACTTTTTCCCCTTTTCTATAGGAGTCTCTAATATCTTACGATATCCCAGAATTTTCACTTCTGGTAACATAAGTATCTTTTCTATCTACAACAGCATAATATCTTCATGAGAGTACTTTTACTCGAACTCTGTTTAACAAGCAACAAAGTAAAGGTATTCAATTTTAAGGTATTCAATTTTACAGTGCGCATATAATATCATAGATCTATATTCTTATCCTAACATTAGTTATCTAAGAATATCAATTATTTTTTTTATATTATCTTCATCCAACGCATGGTGCATTGGCAGACAGATGACTGTGTCAGCCATTTTATGTGCATTCGGAAGGTTGCTTGGAGCTGCACTTTCGAGCCCACGATAAGTAGAGAATTCGCTGATGAGTGGATAGAAATAGCGGCGACCAAGTACTCCTTGGCCTTTCATTTTGAAATAAAGTTCATCACGTGTCATGCCATATTTCTTTGCTTCAACAAAGATGGGGAAATAGCTGTAGTTATGACGCACACCCGGCATATCGTCGAAGAAGGTGATACCGTCGACATTGCGCAGGGCTTCACGATATTTTACCGCTACCTGATGGCGTGCTTCAATGGCTTTGTCTACTTGACGCAAGTTGATGAGTCCGTAGGCTGAACGTATCTCGTCCATTTTGCTGTTAATACCCGGAGCTACAACTGTGGTCTCATTAGCAAAACCGAAGTTCTTAAGATAATCTATGCGCTTTTTAGTCTTCTCGTCGTGCATAACCATTGCTCCGCCTTCAATGGTGTTGTACACTTTTGTGGCATGAAAGCTGAGAGTTGAAAGGTCGCCTGCCTCGAGGATACTCTTTCCGTTTACTTCTACGCCGAAGGCATGAGCTGCGTCGTAGATGACTTTGAGTCCGTATTTATCTGCTATTTCTTGTATAGCATCAACGTCACAGGGTTTGCCGTATACGTGCACCGGCATGATGGCGGTTGTGCGTGGGGTGATGGCAGCCTCTATCTTGTTGGGGTCAAGATTGCCGGTCGTCGAGTCTATATCAACGAACACGGGTTTGATGCCATTCCACCACAAGGCATGGGTCGTGGCAACAAAACTATAAGGCGTAGTGATGACTTCGCCCGTGATATGGAGTGCCTGTAAAGCTGTTATTAGGGGCAGCGTTCCATTAGTGAACAAGCTGACGTAAGGTACTTTCAGATAGTCAGCAAGTGCCTGTTCGAGTTCGCGATGAAACTGTCCGTTATTGGTAATCCACTTAGAGTCCCATATCTTTTGCAAGTACTCATTGAATTCGCCAAGGTCAGGAAGTAATGGCGATGTTACCGTTATCATTTTTTTCTCCATAGATAATATAGTCTGTTATAACTTTTCAAGACGACATCTTCTGTCCACTTGATTGCGGGAGTTTCAATAGTATGAATTCGTGTGTAATCAATTATCACACATACAGTCATTATGGCGACAGGGACTAAAATAGCATGCGCGTAAAACAGTGGCTCTGTAAACATACCAACATTGTCGCATAAGTCTTTCCATATATAACGCCGCATAACATCGCTGTTGGCATGGATAAGTAGTACACCGAACATACAAGCGGCAGTGCGGTTGATGAATTTGCTGTTTTTTATTTTGATGTTGTTGGCAAACATAAATGCCGATACGCTCGTTGTCAGTGCGAGTATATGATTTGAATCACTGACGAACCAATATGATAACATGGGATTTACCCCCCCCGAAATGTTAAAATATTTAAATAATATTAGGACACTTAAAACGGAAGCCGTTATGTTTGCGACGAGCATATTACCCCAAAATGTCTTGTCATCTTTCCGATATACAGGATAAAGCCGGATATATGATGAGACGAAATAGAGAATGCAAAACCAAGTGGGATAGTTTATCGCAACTTTAATTTGCGGTACGGATTCTAAGAGCGTGTACACTCCTACAAACAAACATATCATCAAGCCATGTTGCTTTCTTGTCATATTGTGTATGAGTATATTCATGAATGGAATAAACATGAAGAAGATGAGATATCCACTGGTAAATCCCCTTGATATGTTATGGATAGGAAAAGTATGGTATAATATTCTTCCGAAACTGTATTGTTCATATCCAGAAACCCAAAATATTAAGGAAATCACAAAATTGTAAAACATTATCTGCAGGATAAGTTTCAGAGCCTTGTGCAGCGTGATGTTTGATTTACACATAAAGTAGCCTGTGATAAGGACAAAACAATTTATTCCCGTTTTTCCCCACATTCCCATCAGCAGAAGGAATATGCTGCGAGCAGAGTCCGGATTTTCCTGAATCGTAGCGGTAAGCCCCGAGTTGACTACATAGTGGTGCATTACTATTAGCAGCATCACAACGATGCGGTATAGTTCAAGATTAGAATTCCTTTCCTTATGTGTCAACGACTTTGCTTGCATATGTTTTTATGGCTTTCCTGTTATATAACAAATCTAGTATCGTCAGAAATTTACACTCAGGCATGTTCATATATGGTAACTCTGCAGAACTCGATTCACGTGAAGGGCACTTGTCTATCTTTGCTCTGCATTTCAAAAATTGCACTCCTCAACCCGCCTTGATGATACAACATGAATACAGAATGGGCACACGCAATCAGTTCTTAGATTCTATATGTACACTCACCTTTCAATTCTACAGTATTCGGATTTTCGATGCAATAGGACTCTTTCACTAAAGCTGCTCTTCGTCCACTTCTTCCTCACTAAGCCCCCACCATTTTGCATGCGCTCCGCTGGCTCCGCCGGTGCCGGATTCTCCACTGGTAGTTGCTTCTGTTCCAGAATCGGAAACTCTGTTATATGACCCTGCCAGCATGGAGATGGCAGTAGTGAGGGATATTGTGGTGCAGAGAGGTTGTGAATATTTCTTCATGGCTTACTCGATTGTTATTTTTTGTCCGTCTACTATATAGATGCCTTGCGGTAAACCTTGTGCAGTCTTTCCAACATATTGCCCGCCAATTGTGTACACGCCTTTTTTTATAGCAGAGCGAGATGATTGAGCATGAGGCAGAGTTATTGCAGTCGGAACATCCGTTATGGCTATTTTGGCTTGAGATTGGGAAGACGGAAGACGGAAATATGCACGCATACCGGACATTGTACGGTCTGTTTCAAGTGGCTTCAGTAACCTGTCGCCATCGCCCAAAAACTGCTCAGTTCCATCAATTGCCATAGTGTACGGGCTGTAGATGCCGACATAAGCATATTTGCCACTTTCATCATTTACTGCACTTGGCACAGATGCTGTGAATGCTACATCCCCAAACTTGGGATTTTCCACTTTATTGGTCGGTTTGAGCAGATAAGGAACACCGGCCTTTATAGTATCGACCTTAGTGAAGATCATCACGCCATCCTCTACTCTACCAGAGAATTCACGTATCTCTGCACCGCCAAAGGTTCTGTTAATTGCCTCGGCAGAGATGGCGAAAGGTACACAGAACGTATTCCAATAGTCTGCTGATAAGGTTCGATGAAGTTCTACAGCCTGTTGTCCACTACTCACAGCTTTCGTAATTGCAGTGTTATTATCTACTGCTTCATCTAATCGGATAACTTCTTCTGTGCCATCATCGTAGGTTATCACAACTTTCCCTATATATAGTGCGTTTTTTGTCTTCTTTGCGTAAGATAGTTTGATAGAAATTTCACCGGAAGATGATCCTCTAAAGTCAAAGAGCGTATCTGCTTTATCATTTGCTCTTACAACGCCTCGAGGCTCATCAAAATAAGTGAAAACCTTCTCACCCACTTTTACCTCCAAGATAGCCGTCTGCCTTTGGGCACAATCGGCTACAACGCTTACTGACGAAATCTCGCCTTTTATACTTGAAGTTGAAAGTGTAAGATAGCTGATGGCCTTATCGGTAGTACCACAATGCAGTTTAGGATCATTAATACCAGCCAAGGGGCCGTCCGTGTCAAGAGTCCACTCCACCACCCCATCGACGGTCTTCATACCTTGTAGAAAGTCTTTGGTTCTAAAGTTATGCGAATACTCTTCTGAGAACATTGGCATACAATTGACGAACAATGCCAAAAGCATTACAAAAAGAAATTGTTTTTGCATAGAATTACTTAACTAGATATTAGATGTATCAATTACTCGCTTGAGTTTCTCTATCCATTGCTTAAAATGTGGACATTTCCTCATTATTTCAACGACACCAATTTCCTCAGCAAGAGCAAAACCATAAAGAACCTTTTCATAACCCTTTATACAATTCATCAGCCGTTTTGAGGGGGCGGTATTTGGGCCATTGTCTATATCTTCAGGATTGGGGAAAGTTTTCATTATTCGCTGCAGTTCTTCAAAATCAGCTTCTCTGGCATCAAATAACTCAGTGAAACCCTTATCAGAAGAAAACAGAATTGCTTCAAACTCATGTAGTTGAATGTAAGGAATGAAAGTTGTAGCAGCCTTTTCGTAATGACAAACCAAATCTTCTTTTATTTTGTCTTCAATCACTGCCACACGCTGCTCATTCTTTAAAATTTGCAGAGACTCGGCATAACCAGGCACATCTTTTGGTATTTGATAAAAGTCGATCATAGTCGTCACTACTGCATCTGACTCGTTGATAGCAGTCACCAAATCATTCTTAATATATTTATACTTGGAGACACCCCCACGCGAATGTTTTAGTTTAAAGCAAACGATATTGTAGAAGTTGCATTCCGTTTTAAAGTATGGCCTCAGAATGTTGTTTACGAATGCTTCTTCAGTTTCGCCTTCCACAATAAATATGAGTCTTTTCATAGACGCGGCTGGCCTTCGATGATACCTTTGTTCCACAATTCTCCCAAAGAATAATCATCTAACCATTTTTCTAATTCACGTTGGGTCAATCGATTGAATACGGATTGTCCGTTTTTTCTATCTACCGTAATGATATCCTCGGGCGTAAAATTGTTAATCAAATCAACTGACTGAGTTGATATTATCATTTGGCATCCTCGCTCTGTTGCCGATTTTATCATTCCTGCCAATTTTGCTATCGCCACAGGATGCAAGCCCAACTCGGGCTCATCTATGAGAATGGTATACGGAAGTTCTGGCTGCATAAGCAATGCCGACAGGGCTACGAAACGCAAACTACCATCGGAAAGATCTGCTGCCGTGAAGAATCCTTCCATGTCTGCATTATCTTTCCATACCAACTGTATCTCGTTGGGATTCAGCTTCCGGGGCACAAGTACAAAACTCTCGAAATAGGGCATCACACTCTTCACATTCAGTTCTATTCGTCGGAGTGATTTTGGCGACACCTGCTGGAGATAATATAAAAAGGCAGCCAGATTGGATCCGTTGGTCCTCAGTCGTTCGTTATCATCCACATTACATACGCTACGTAGTTTGGAATTCTCCTCGGTATCATGAAAATGGTAAATCTTATAATTCTCAAACTGACTGCTGAGATAACGATCTCTGGTATAGCTGGAAGTCTTTATGGAACTTTCTGCCATATTGCGCTTCAGATAACTGTCAGTACGGCCAGAATACAAACTCTCTTCCTCCTGTATATACAAGGCTCCATCAATGCTTGCACCCAAATTAAATGAATATTGGTTTGCGCCAAAGTCCAAGAAACCATGTATCTTGTCCGTACACTTACGGCCATAATACAGCATACGGTCAGCCCCCTGTTCCATGGAAAGCCTCCGGAGGTTCTGCTCGTATATGTTATTTACAAGCTTGAAAAAAGAGATAAAATTGGACTTGCCAACACCGTTTGACCCTATCAGGATGTTGATGGGGCGAAGCTGTAGTGTCATAGATTGAATGGACTTATATCCTTCTATCTTTATCTCTTTTATCATACAAGTATCTTATTACTGCCCTATACCTTTATATATAAACCCATATTCGGCCAGCTCATGTTTGTCGTAGATGTTGCGACCGTCGATGATGAGCGGCTCGCGCATCGTCTTTTTGAGCACGCCCCAGCTGGGCATTCGGAATTGCTTCCACTCTGTGAGCATCAGCAAGGCATCGGTATCGAGCACTGCATCGTACATATCGGTGGCATAGTAAATGTCGCCATGGCGGGCTATCAGTCCGGCAAAGGGCTCATTACCCATTCTGCGCCTGCACTCCTCCATTGCAACGGGGTCGTAGACGCGAATTTTACAGCTGGCCTTCAGCAGCAGTTCGAGTGTAACCAGTGATGTGGACTCGCGCATATCGTCGGTTTCGGGCTTGAAAGCCAGTCCCCAAATAGCAATCGTTTTGCCTTTCAGTACCTCTTCATCGGCAACAGCTTCCTGTCTGTCGGCCGCGTAATAGCCTATCAACTTACGATACGGAACCGTCTTCTGGCGGACGTTTACGCTCTCCACAGCCTTCAGTACCTGCATGTCATAGCCGTTCTTCTCGGCCGTCTTGACCAGAGCTTTGACGTCCTTGGGGAAGCAACTGCCCCCATAACCACAGCCGGGATAGAGGAACTTGCGGCCGATGCGGGTATCAGACCCTATGCCCTTACGCACCATTTCGGCATCGGCGCCCACCAACTCGCACAGATTGGCAATGTCGTTCATGAAGCTGATGCGCGTTGCAAGCATTGAGTTGGCCGCATATTTAATCATTTCGGCCGAAGGGATATCGGTATAAATGACGCGGAAATTGTTGAGCATGAACGGTCTGTACAAGCGTGTCATGAGCTCCTTGGCACGTTCAGACTCCACACCCACAACAACCCTGTCGGGACTCATGAAGTCCTTGATGGCGGCACCTTCCTTGAGAAACTCCGGATTAGATGCCACATCGAAAGGAATGTTGACACCTCGCCTGTCGAGTTCTGCCTGTATGGCTGCTTTCACCTTGCGTGCAGTGCCCACAGGAACCGTTGACTTAGTTACCAGAACGGTGTACTTGCTGATGAGCTGCCCAAACTCACGGGCCACGCTGAGCACATATTTCAGGTCGGCACTGCCGTCCTCGTCGGGCGGAGTACCCACTGCACTGAACACAAGTTCCACGTCATCGATGCAGCTCTTCAGCTCTGTCGTGAAATGCAGGCGCCCTTCGCGTTGATTACGGGGCACCATTTCGTCGAGCCCGGGTTCATAGATAGGAATGTCACCTTGCTGCAAGCGCTCAATCTTCTCCTTATCTACATCGACGCATGTCACGTCAACACCCATTTCTGCAAAACAGGTGCCGGAGACCAAACCTACATAACCGGTTCCAACTATTGCTATGTTCATTTATATGCTTATTGTTTCCTGATGAAGATGACAAAACGGCGAATCGTTCCGGAAATCAGTTTGACAGCTATCTGTTAGCGGTCAAATCCAACTTCTCCTCCTCCTTCCAAACGGGAAGAAGTAGAGAACGATTCTACGCATTAAATGTTTCCGCCAATAAGCCGCACCGTTTCAGAGCATTATCACAATGGCAAAGAGCACTGTTGAAAGATAGTGAGCGGCTTGCAGACCTAATTCATGCGCTTGTGTCAGATTACAAAAACAATAAAACCATTCATGTTTTACTTTAGTTCCAAGTATCCTGCGACTGATATCAGCAGAAAATATTTTTGCATCTGAATACTTTTATTCCTAACTAATCGCTGCAAAGGTAGAGAATTATTTATAAACAACCAAGAGGATAGAAGTTTTTTTAATACTAAAGTATGCAGACAATACTTCGGAAAAGCAAGCTGCCAAAGCAGATTTATCATGCGGCAGCAACCGGAAAACAGTTACTACAGAAGGTATTAAAGGATTGGGAATCAGACAGATGCTGCCCCCAAAACATTTGACAAAGCATCTCTCTGGTTTGAGCTGTTTACCACCAACCGAACGAATGCGTACCTATACGCGAAAACAGAGTGATTTTTATAAACCTTTGTTAATCAATTTCTTACAGCAAAAGAAGCAAAAACGAAAGCAAAAAAATGAAGAATAAGAAGACAAAAGCAACCTTTTTTGGCCTCGAAAGCATAGTTTTATTATCATTAGGAGCCATACTTTCACTGCATAGAGCTAAGGTTCTGAGGGCAAAAAGCTATCCTTCAGGCCGCTTAAAGCATACTTACGTGCCTGCTGGAGATGGTGTTCAACCCGATAAGAGGTCATCTCAGTACCGCCGATTTTCTATTTCAAGAGAATTTGGTGCACTGTTTTCAAGCATAAATATTTGACATATCTCGAAGTTGAAGTTCGTTGGTTACTGTTCTCACATAGTGTTTTCGGGATGTAAAGAAGAAATAACTGCGGATTATACAACGATAATATTGCCCGCGAAAAGGAAAACGGACAGGCCTGGAAACGCCTCCCAAGAGCATCGCACAGCAGTAATTGCAAAAGAAACGGTGGCAGGATTAAAAGCCGTTTGCTGTTTCTTGAAACACAAAGCAGGACAAGTAAACCCACAAAACAGAAAAAACGGCCTCTGAAGTTTGGTGTCATACTCTTTTTAACTATCTTTGCATCAAAGTTTACAACATCGAGTCTGCGTCCTGTCCGCGCCACCCGTGTTTACACCTTATTATATATTTGCGGGCTTGCACACTCCTGCACGCCCCGGCAAACTGGTACACCGTAACAGAAAAAGAATGGAAAAAAGAGATTTAAGAATTGTCTTCATGGGCACTCCCGAGTTTGCCGTAGAGTCACTGCGGCAGCTTGTAGAGGGTGGATACAATGTAGTGGCCGTGGTAACGCAGCCCGACAAGCCCGTGGGCAGACATCAGGACACGCTCCAACCCTCGGAAGTGAAGAAGTACGCAGTGGCACACAACATACCCGTACTGCAGCCCGAAAAGATGAAAAACCCAGAGTTTATCGAAAAACTGCGCTCCTTCAAGGCCGGTTTGCAGGTGGTTGTGGCCTTCCGTATGCTGCCCGAAGTGGTGTGGAACATGCCCCGCTTCGGCACGTTCAACGTGCATGCGGCCCTGCTGCCGCAGTATCGCGGCGCGGCGCCCATCAACTGGGCCGTCATCAACGGCGAAAAGCAGACTGGCGTAACGACCTTCTTCCTGGACAAGGATATCGACACGGGCCGCATCATCGCACAAAAGACGTTCGACATTCCCGATGATGCCGACGCGGAATACGTGTACAACGGGCTCATGTATCTGGGCGCCGAGATTTGCAAAGAGACTGTAGACAGGGTTATGGAGACCGACGGCAACGTGCCGTCTATGGCCCAGCAAAATGCCCACAACCTGAAACCTGCCCCCAAGATATTCAAGGAAACCTGCGAAATAAACTGGCAACAGCCGGCCAAAAAGGTCTATGACTTCATTCGCGGACTTAGCCCCTACCCCGGCGCCTGGTGCAATGTAACCAACAGCCTGATAGCCAAATCGCAAGCCGGCACCATGCTCAAGGTTTTCAAAACGCGCAAGACCGGTCTCCGAACCCAAGCTCAGGCCGGTACGCTGCAGGCTGAAGGCCGCCAGTTACTGGTGGCCTGTGCCGACGAATGGCTCGAAATCGTAACCCTGCAGGTGGCCGGCAAGAAGCGCATGGACGCCAAAGATTTCCTGAACGGCATCCGTCTATAACAGGGCGCAACGCTTATCATGCCACCGGGAACAGAGCCTGCACTTGCCTAAAGCAGGCCTTTGCCCACCCGGAAGCAGACCGGTGAGGATGGCGCTAAAAACAAACAGGAACGAGAAATTACACATTGAATATTTGGGGAATACTTATTTTATTGTTACTTTTGCGTCAAACAACCAGACATGAATCAAGCTGAAGATATAAAGAATGCCGTCAGAGTGCTCAGAGAAGGCGGCGTAATACTCTACCCTACCGACACTGTATGGGGCATAGGATGCGATGCAACGAACGCGGAAGCCGTGGCCAAGGTTTACAAAATCAAGCAGCGCGAAGACTCCAAGGCGCTTATCTGCCTCGTAGACTCCGATGCACGCCTGCAGAGATACGTGCGCAACGTGCCTAATGTGGCGTGGGAACTGATAGAGGCGGCCGTAAAACCCATGACGGTCATACTGGACGGTGCCGTCAACTTGGCTCCTAATCTGATTGCCGAAGACGGTTCCGTGGCCTTGCGCATCACGAACGAGCCTTTCTCAAAGGAGCTGTGCTACCGCTTCCAGAAAGCCCTTGTTAGCACGAGTGCCAACATCAGCGGCCAGCCTGCAGCCTCCAACTACAGCGACATCAGCCCGGAACTGCTCGAAGCGGTAGACTACGTGTGCTTTTCACGCCGCCAGGAACACAAGCCCCACACGCCTTCTACCATTATCAAACTGGCGCAAGACGGCGAAATTAAGATTATTCGTAAGTAAGAGTACGTACCGCCAGCAGGCCATCCGGAGGCGGTCGGCTTGTCTGCAGGGCATCGCTGAAACCTGCCTATCACTATGATTGAAAAGATTATAAGCTGGAGAGAGGAGCATCTGTCGGACAGACAGATGACGATTATCCTGTCTTTTTTCATCGGCTTCTTTGCCTCCGTGGCCGCCTATGCCCTGCACTGGATTATCAGGCAGATACAGATGCTGCTCACGGCAGGCTTTACCAGCACGTCTTATAACTGGCTCTATCTGCTTTTCCCGGTTGCAGGCATCTACCTGACCACCCTCTTCATCAAGTATATTGTCAAGGATAACATCTCTCATGGCATAACGCGCGTGCTCTACGCCATATCCTCCAAGCAAAGCCGCCTGAAGGCTCACAACTGCTGGTCGTCGGTCATAGCGTCGGCCATCACCATCGGTTTCGGCGGTTCCGTTGGTGCCGAGGCCCCCATTGTGCTCACAGGTTCGGCCATAGGCAGCAACTTGGGCCAGCTCTTCAAGCTGCAGAACAAGCAGCTCCTGCTGCTTGTGGGGGCGGGAGCAGCGGCTGCCATCGCCGGTATATTCAAGGCCCCGATGGCCGGAATGGTGTTTACGCTCGAAGTGCTGATGGTAGACTTGAGCATGGCCTCTATCATTCCTATCCTCACGGCGTGCGTAACAGCAACCTGCTTTACCTACATCTTCGTGGGCGAAAGCTCCATGTTCTCCTTCCACTTGGACTCCGCATGGGTGCTGGAACGTGTTCCGGCCAGCATTCTGCTCGGCATTTTCTGCGCTGTCACGGGGCTTTATTTCATGCGGATGATGACGGCCTGCGAGAATGTTTTTGCCAACATGAAGCGCCATCCCTACCTCAAGCTCATCTCGGGCGGCCTGCTTCTCAGCATTCTCATCTTCCTCTTCCCTTCTCTCTACGGCGAAGGATACGACACGCTGGGCATTCTTTTGAACGGAAAAACGGAGGCCGACTGGAACGTAGTGATGAATAATTCGCTCTTCTACGGCCACGGCAACCTGCTAATTGTCTACATCGGGTTCGTCATGTTAACCAAGGTATTTGCCACATCGGCCACCAACGGCGCCGGCGGTTGCGGCGGAACCTTCGCCCCGTCGCTGTTCGTAGGCGGTTTTACGGGGTTCTTTTTCGCCCGCATCTGGAACATGCAACAAATTGGTGTCTATATTCCGGAGAAGAACTTCACCCTCTTAGGCATGGCCGGAGTGCTGGCCGGAGTGATGCACGCACCGCTAACGGGCGTGTTCCTCATAGCCGAACTCACGGGCGGCTACCAGCTTTTCATGCCACTCATCATCGTCAGTGTGGTTTCGGTCATGGCCATCAGCATCTTCGAACCTCACAGCATCTACGCCATGCGACTGGCCAGAGAGGGCAAACTGCTAACTCACCACACGGACAAGTCAATCCTCACGCTCATGAACATAGACAGCGTGATAGAGCGCGAATACTCTTCGGTAACGCCGGAACTGCCGCTCGGCAAGCTCGTTCACGCCATCAGCGACAGCCACACCAGCTTCATGCCGGTGCTGGATCACGCCGGCACGCTGCTGGGAGAGGTCGATATACGCAAAATAAGGCACATCGTATTCCGCACGGAGCTGTACAGCAAGTTCACTGTCAGGCAGGTCATGACCGAGATACCGGCTACACTGGGCGTGAACGACCCGATGGAAGAAGCCATGAAAAAGTTTGAGAAGACCAACGCGAGCTATCTGCCCGTTGTCGATTTGGACAACAGAATGATAGGTTACATATCCCGCACGCGCATGTACTCCATGTATCGCAAGCTCGTGGCCGACTACTCTGCCGAGTAGCTTCGGCAGCCCATGCCACTGCATCAACCCCTTTTATCGGTTCAGTACGCCCTTTGCCAGAGTGCCGCAGGGCAGCTTTAAAGGTGCTGAATGTGGCAGTCAGGAACTTTTGACACTTGTCGCACGCTTGTGTGACACTTGTCGAATGATCGTGCGACAAGTGTCAAAAGTTCCCGAAGCATAGCTTTGAGACTGCAAGCGGAGGCCACCGAGCACCCGGCTGGCATGAGTTTTAGACTATACTCTATGCTTTTTCTGCTCCGTTTCGCAATGTGTATGAACGCAAAATCCCGGATTTCAGTCTGTAAGTATTATGATACGACGGACTGAAATCCGGGATTTTTCCGGTAAAGAGCACCGCTGCCGGCTGGCTACAGATTTGCAGCCAGCCCGTTGCTCATGGCGTTAGAGGTCCCAACCCACGGCAGAAGCGCCAAGCACAGCTGCCGAAGAGCCGTCGAGACCACTGACAAGAAACTTGGGTTTGTCGCGGAATATGTTCAGTGCATGTTCCTGATAGCTGCGGCGGATGGGCTCCATGATGAGTTCGCCGGCCTTGGTCAGACCGCCGAAGAAGATGAACGCCTCGGGCGAAGAGAAAGCAGCAAAGTCGGCACAGGCTTCGCCCAGCATCTCTCCTGTGAACTCATAGATTTCCTTTGCAAGCTCATCGCCCTTGCCGGCGGCAACAGACACGTCGAGCGAAGTGATGTCTTCGGGCTTCAACTGGCGCAGAAGCGAGTCTGTATCGCGCGTAGCAAGGAACTCGCGAGCCGTGCGTGCCACGCCCGTAGCCGAGCAGTAAGCCTCTAGGCAGCCCGTACGACCGCAGCCGCAGGGGCGCCCGTTCTCGCGTCGCATAATCACATGGCCCAGCTCACCGGCAAAACCGTCGCTGCCATAAACAACCTGTCCGTTGATAACTATGCCCGATCCAACGCCCGTTCCCAGTGTTAGCATGATGAAGTTCTTCATGCCTCGCGCCACGCCATAGGTCATTTCGCCGATAGCGGCTGCATTGGCATCGTTGGTGAGAGCCACCGGAATGCCTAATTTATCGGAGAACATCTTGGCCAAGGGGACAACTCCGTTGTGTCCCCAAATCAGGTTCGGCGCAAATTCTATGGTGCCGCTGTAGTAGTTTCCGTTAGGAGCACCAATGCCCATAGCCTTGATATTCTCAATGCCTCCTACGGTATCAATGTCGATAATGGCCTGTAAAGCCTCGACGGAAGCATTGACATAATCGTTTACATCTTGATATGCCTGTGTCTTGATGGCCGTAGTAGCCTTGATTTCACCACGACTGTCAACAATACCAAAGACGGAGTTGGTTCCTCCAAGGTCCAAGCCGATAACGTACGGCTTCAATTCTTCTGTTCCCATGTTTACTATGTTTAGAATTAATAGATGCTAGGCAAAGGTACAAAAAAGTAGATGAAACCAAACTTTTATTACGCTTTTTTTTACTTGCTAATCCATTATTTTCATCCTCGGGTTATCTATTCTCGGGTAAATTGAGTAACTTTGCAGCCGAATTAGAACAAAGACATGCCGTTTCCTATCCATATAGACATACTTGACATCATCTTCAAAGGCCTGCTCATCGGCATCATTTCGTCTGCTCCAATGGGTCCCGTAGGTGTGTTGTGTGTACAACGAACGCTGAACAAAGGCCGATGGTATGGCTTTGTTACGGGCGTGGGAGCCGCCGCGAGCGACATTATCTACGCCTTGATAACGGGTTTGGGCATGAGTTTCGTGATGGATCTGATTACCAATCCCACAAACTTCTTCTGGCTGAAGATATCCGGCAGCGTCATTCTGCTGCTCTTCGGAGTCTACTGCTTCAGAAGTGACCCGACGAAGAACATGCACATCAGCGGCAAAAAGAAAGGCTCGCTGTGGCACAATGGCATTACGGCTTTCCTCGTGACGTTCTCCAATCCCCTCATCATCTTTCTCTTCATGGCCGCTTTTGCACAGTTAGGTTTCGTGATACCCAACCGCCCCGTGGAGATGGGATTTGGCTTCCTGGGCATCATCATCGGTGCACTGGTATGGTGGTTCGGCCTTACCTGGCTCATTGACAAGGTGCGGGGAAAGTTCGATAACTTCGGTATTCAGATTATCAACAAGATTATAGGCAGCGTTGTCATCCTGATATCGCTCATCATTCTCGTAGGAACGATATTCAATCTCTACACGTTCCATTACTAAGGACGGCCGGGCTGCCGGCCTTTCATCATCTTTTTTGCCAATATATGTACATAGCTCAGGAATTAAGAAAGAAATCAATAGCCGAATATCTGCTCTACATGTGGCAGATAGAAGACGTCATCCGCGCCTACGACTGCTCGCTTACGCGCATTCGCAGGGAGTATATCAGCCGGTTCAACTATACCGAAGAACAGAAGGAAGAGGAAGCTGACTGGTTCGGAAACATGGTTACCATGATGAACCAAGAAGGCAAACGGGAGAAAGGACACCTGCAAATTAACCAGGTGCTGCTACAGGACATCATCGACCTACACATCCAGTTGCTCGAATCACCCAAGTTTCCATACTACAACGCGGAGTATTACAAGGTTCTCCCTTTTATCGTCGAGCTGCGCCAAAAGGGCGACAGTGAGGTGAACGAGATAGAGACCTGCTTCGATGCTCTGTACGGTGTGATGATGCTCCGCTTACAACACAAGGAGATAACCAGCGAGACCGAGCACGCTCTTCAGGAAATAACGACGTTCATCGGCATGCTTTCCGACTATTACATCAAGGACCACAAGGAGGGACTCGACTGGGGAGAACTCGGCTAACCATCAACAGCAACATACTTAAAGCAATATGAATATATTAGTAACAGGCGCCAACGGGCAACTGGGAAACGAAATCAGGCTCGTCAGCAGCAAATCTAAAGACCACTATCTCTTTACCGACGTCGTTGCTCCCGAAGGCTTGCAAACCACCATTCTGGACATAACAAGGATAGAGGACATACGCTCCGTGGTACGCGAAAACAACATTCGCTGCATCATCAACTGCGCTGCATATACGAATGTAGACAAAGCCGAAACGGCCGGTGACATCGTGGAGACGCTGAATGCCACTGCTCCGGAGAACCTGGCCATTGCCATGAAGGAAGTGGGAGGCCTGCTCGTACACATCAGCACCGACTATGTATTCGGCGGAGACCCCTACAACACGCCCTGCAAAGAAGACCAGCAAGGCACGCCAACGGGCGTTTACGGACAGACGAAGCTGCATGGAGAGCAGAAGATACAGGCCACCGGCGTAGATCATCTTATCATCCGCACGGCATGGCTCTACTCCGAATTCGGCCATAACTTCGTCAAGACGATGCTCAACCTCACCCAAACCAAGCCCCGGTTGCAAGTTGTATTCGACCAATGCGGCACGCCCACCTACGCCGGCGACCTGGCCGAAGCCATTTACAACATCGTAGAGAGCAGGAAATATGTAGGCAACACAGGCGTTTACCACTTCTCCAACGAGGGTGTTTGCTCATGGTTTGACTTCACGAAAGAGATTGCCCGCCAGGCCGGAAACACCACTTGCGACATCCAACCCTGCCATAGCAGCGAGTTTCCCTCACCCGTCAAGCGCCCTGCTTACTCCGTTCTCGACAAGACCAAGATAAAAGCAACCTTCGGCATCAAGATACCTTACTGGACCGACTCACTCAGTACGTGCATCCGGAAGCTGAAAGAAAGACAAATCATCTAAACATACAATGAACGAAATACAGCGGCGAAGAACCTTCGCCATTATCTCTCACCCGGATGCGGGCAAAACAACACTGACGGAAAAGTTCCTCCTTTTCGGTGGTCAGATACAGGTTGCAGGAGCCGTAAAGAGCAACAAGATACGCAAGACCGCCACCAGCGACTGGATGGATATTGAGAAGCAGCGCGGCATCTCGGTGTCAACATCGGTCATGGAATTCGACTACGAGGGCTATAAAGTCAACATTCTCGACACCCCGGGACACCAGGATTTTGCCGAAGACACCTACCGCACGCTCACTGCTGTTGACTCCGCCATCATCGTTGTGGACTCAGCAAAGGGCGTGGAGACCCAGACCCGCAAGCTGATGGAGGTTTGCCGCATGCGCAATACGCCCGTAATCATCTTCATCAACAAGATGGACCGCGAGGGCCGAGACCCTTTCGACCTGCTCGATGAGCTTGAAGAAGAGCTGCAGATAAAGGTCCGTCCCCTCTCATGGCCTATCGGACAGGGTCTGCGCTTCAAAGGAGTTTACAACATCTACGAGCAGCAACTCAACCTTTTTACGCCCAACAAGCAGCGCGTAACCGAAAAAGTTGCAGTCGACATCCAAAGCAACGACCTCGAAGAACGCGTTGGCGAGGAGTATGCCAAGCGGCTGCGCGACGACCTGGAACTTGTTGACGGCGTTTATCCCGAGTTCGATGTAGACAGCTACCGCTCGGCAGAAGTGGCTCCGGTGTTCTTCGGTTCGGCGCTCAACAACTTCGGTGTACAGGAGCTGCTCAACTGTTTCGTGGAGATAGCGCCCAGCCCCAAGCCCACCAAAGCCGAGGAGCGGATGGTCGAACCCGAAGAACCAAAGTTCACGGGGTTCATCTTCAAGATTACTGCCAACATCGATCCCAACCACCGCAGCTGCATAGCATTCTGCAAGGTGTGCTCGGGCAGGTTCGTACGCAACCAGCCTTACCAGCACGTCCGCCTGGGCAAGACGCTGCGCTTCAGCTCGCCAACGCAGTTCATGGCGCAACGCAAGAGCACGGTCGATGAAGCCTATCCCGGCGATATTGTAGGACTACCCGACAATGCCGGCACTTTCAAGATTGGTGATACGCTCACCGAAGGCGAAGACTTACATTTCCGCGGACTGCCGAGCTTCTCTCCAGAGCTTTTCAAATACATTGAGAACGACGACCCAATGAAGTCTAAGCAGTTCCAGAAGGGGCTGGAACAGCTGATGAACGAGGGCGTTGCCCAGCTGTTTGTCAACCAGTTCAACAACCGCAGGGTTGTAGGAACCGTGGGGCAGCTGCAGTTCGAGGTCATTCAATACCGCCTGGAACACGAATACAACGCCAGATGTCGCTGGGAGCCGGTACACCTTTACAAGGCATGCTGGATTGAAGCCGACGACGACAGCGAGCTGGAAAACTTCAAGAAACGCAAGTACCAGTACATGGCCAAGGACACAGAAGGGCGCGATGTGTTCCTGGCCGACTCGGGCTACGTGCTGAGCATGGCCCAGCAAGACTTCAAACACATTAAATTCCACTTTACATCAGAATTTTAGCTCACTGCGAGCTAAAATTCTCCTTGTGGGGAGTAGCCTTTCAGTTCATTCGGTTTTTCCGCTTTGCTGCTTCTCAACCGGGACGCAGCACCACCGCGAAACCTTTATCATCACCGCCATTCCGGGCACTTCCTTCAGCAGATAATACTTCTTGCTGGAGCGTACCAACTTGCCCGTAAGGCCTTTCAGCAACCCGTGTGTCACCAAGACAGGCGTGCCCGACTTGAGCTTTGCCTCGTCTTCACGCAAGTATTTGCGCATCTCTATCTCCGGGTTACACATCACCTGGAACTCGTACATCTGCTTGGCAGGTATCTCGTAAAAGTCGCTGTCGTCCTTTGACTTGCGGATAACGCTCAGTTTGAACGGTGCAGCTGCTATCACCTTGCGCAGCAACTGCTCGTCACGATCCTTTTTCACAAACAGCAGATTACGCACTACGGGGCGCAGTACGTGCCTTATTTTCTGTTCCTTTGGGTCAACGACGTCGGCATATTCCATTGGAACGAAATAGGTCAAGCCATTGTCCTTGAAGTATTGTGCAACCTGTTTCAGCCTTAGCGTGAACAGTCGCAGCGCATACCAAGTACAGTTGTCGTCTGCTATCTCGGCGGTAAACAGCGGGTTCTCGCTGTCCGTATTTTGCTCTCTAATTGTATTTTTGTCTGGATTTAAGTCCATACAGTATGCTAAATATGATGCAAATGTAATGATTTTATGCTGAAAAACCAAATTTAGCAAGCTCAAAAAAGCGGCCGTTGCCCCCTTTCTTTCCTTTTTCCCGCTTTGTGTCATGACGCAGTGGCAGCCCCGAATGGCTACGGATAAGGGTCAGTCGGGGCTGCTGCAGGGAGATTATCGGCAACAGGCAGGAACTTTTGACAAGTGTCGAAAGATCGTGCGACAAGTGTCGAATAATCTTTTGACACTTGTCAAAAGTTCCAGAAGCACTGCTTCAACACGCCTGATAACGTTAATTTGTCCGCTTTGTTTGATACTTCAAGCTATTTGTGTTATATTTGCCGTGTAAACGAACCATCCATGAAGAAACTGCATCTCCATCTGCTGCTCCTCTCGCTGCTTTGCAGTCTGCACGCCTCTGCACAGGAACTGGAGTGGCACCGCGTAACAACGACAAGCGAAATAGACGACAGCTCCGCCTTCGTCATTACCTTCCGTACAGACCAATACTATCATACGCTCGTGCCGAGGCTTTGGAACGAGGCGCTTTCGGCCGACATCCACGTCTACGACAGCAACGGTTTCGCCGACACCTCCTACCCTGCAGTCGCGGCAGAGCTCATCGGCAACACCACGACCTTTCGCTTCGAACAGGCCGGCGGCCGCTGGCTGATGCGCAACATGGCCAGCGGAAAGTACGTAGGATGCGTGTCGAAGGTGCCCGAGAGGCACACCGAATGCTTCAATCTCTTCAGAGAAAGCAACGAAACTGCTGACAACAAAGACTTTACGGTTACGTTCGAACAACGGCCGAGCGGGCTGTTCATCAAGATTGGGGGACTGTATCTGACGCACCAGGAGCAGTCGAAAGGCTACCGTCTGAAGTCCAAATGCGATGCTGAAGAAGAGGTGGAACTGTACAAAGGAACGGTGAAGCAACCGGAAAAGACCATGACGCTGAATGAAAACGAGGACCTGGCAACGGTAGAAAACTTTGAAGGCAGCGTCTCGTTCGTGCGCACTTTCTACGACGGTTACTACAACACGCTCGTCCTGCCGTTCGATGTGGAGGACTACCGGCAGGTGTTCGGCACCGGCACCGTGGCCTACCAGCTGCGGCAGGCCACGGCAGAAACGCTCTCGTTCGTGGAAGTTGCGCCCCATGAACCGCTGCGCGCAAACCGTCCCTACTTACTTCGGGGAACCTTCGGCAAGAGCCCCTACACGGTAACCGGCGTGAACTTCGGCCACAACGAGGCTGATGCCGACGTGCCGGTTGCGGCAGGCAGCGTGGTTATTCACTGCCTGTACCGAAAGCAAACCGTAGGCGGAAGCAACTATTATATATTGTGGAAAGACGGTTTCTACCGCTGCACGCAGCTTAAAAGCAACGTGGCGGTAGAACCTTATAAATGGTTGGTGGCCGTTGACGGGGTCAATAAAAACGCTGTCAGGCTGATGGTGAACGGCTCCGAAGTTCTCAATGCGATTGTTGCAGGCTCGGAAGAAGCCGGTTCGGAGCCTGCCGTCTACAACCTGCAGGGCATCCGCCAGGCCGCCCCCTGGCGCAATCTGCCCTCCGGCATCTACATTACGGGCGGGCGGAAAGCGGTCAGGAAGTAGCCATGCCGGCAGCACCGGGCCCCTGCAACCAGTTCTCCACTATCTTTCTTCCATCGGGTGTGAGCACGCTCTCGGGGTGAAACTGGATGCCGCGGACATCGTACTGCCTGTGGCGAAGCGCCATGATGCAGCCGTCGTCGCTCTCGGCAGTAATCTCAAGGCAGTCGGGCAGCCCCTCTCGCTCTACCGCCCAACTGTGGTATCGGCCCATCATGAACCGCCCGGGCAGCCCCCTGAAGATGTAGTCATTGCCCAACCGGCGGCCCTCGGTAGCCACTCCGTGGTACACTTCGGAGAGGTTCACGAGTCCTGCTCCAAACACCTGGCCGATGGCCTGATGGCCTAAACAGACGCCCAAGATGGGCTTGCGGCCGGCATAAGCACGGATAACGTCGAGCAGCAGGCCCGCTTCCGACGGAATGCCGGGGCCGGGCGAAAGGATGATTTTATCGAAGCAGTCCAGCCGGTTGAGGTCAAATTCATCGTTGCGGAACACAGTTACCTGCGCTCCCAGCTCCTTTACAAGATGTACGAGGTTATAGGTAAAGGAATCGTAATTGTCTATCACTACTACTTTCATATCTTTTCGGCTATGTGGATGGCCTTCACCAAGGCTCCCAGTTTATGGTTACACTCCTGCAGTTCGTACTCGTCGTTGCTCTTGGCCACCACGCCGCTGCCGGCCTGGAACCACAGTTCGCCGTTGCGACTCACAAAAGTACGGATAACGATAGCCTGGTTCAGCTCGCCATTAAAGCCTATCACGCCTATGCAACCGCCATAGGCACCGCGGTCGTGGGGTTCCAGTTCGCTGATAATTTGCATGGCTCTGACCTTCGGAGCACCAGATAACGTGCCGGCCGGAAAGGTGTCTATAAACTCTGCTACGGGCTTGGCGTCCTCATTCAACGTACCGCTGACCCGGCTCACCAGGTGGATTACGTGGCTGTAAAACTGCATGTCTTTGTAGAAATCGACCTTTACATCATGGCAGTTACGGCTCAGGTCGTTGCGTGCCAGGTCCACCAGCATCACGTGTTCGGCGTTTTCTTTGGGGTCGTTGCGCAGGAATTCGGCGCTCCGACGGTCGTTTTCCGGGTCTCCCGTGCGCTTGGTAGTGCCTGCAATGGGGTCAATGAAGGCCTTGTTGCCCACTATTCGGTTGTGTGTTTCGGGCGAGGAACCGAAGATACGGAAGCCTCCGAAGTCGAAATAGAACAGGTACGGGCTTGGATTAACGGAACGCAGGGCGCGGTAGAGCTTAAATTCGTCGCCCTCGAACTTCTGCATGAACCGGCGCGAAACTACAATCTGGAACACGTCACCACGCTTACAATGCTGCACGCAGCGGCGTATGTTGGCCTTGTGTTGCTCGTCGGTGAGGGTGCTACGGATATCACCAACGGGACGGAAGCCGAAGGGTTGCACGTTGGCACGGGCCATGAGCCGCTCCAACTCATCAAGATGAGCCTCATCGGAGAGCGTGACAAGCTGCATGCGATTGTTGAAGTGGTCGAACACAATCAGGTCTTGATAGAGAATGTAGAGCATGTCGGGCGCATCGTTTTCAGCCATTCTGGTGTCCTTTACGGCAATGTTCTCGAAGTAGCGCACGGCATTGAAGGCCGTGTAGCCGTAGATTCCGCAGAACCCACTGCCCTCTCCCGTAATGCTGAAGGCATGCAGAAAGGCGTCGAGCGCATTGGTTACGGCCTCCTTGCAGCCTGCAGCAGGCAGGTGCGAGGTGGCAGCGGAGCCATCGGGAAACGTAGTCAACACCTCTCCATGACTCACGGCGAACGATGCAAGGGGATGAATACAGATGAAACTGCGACTGTTCTCGGTGCCGTGATAGTCAGAACTTTCGAGCAGCGCGCTCTGTGGAAAGAGGTCGCGCAGCCGCATATAGACGCCAACTGGCGTGTGGAGGTCGGCCAGCACGGTACGTGAGGCGGTCCGGAAGCTGAACGGTTGATTAGAAGTTGCCATACTCTTTAGCCATAGGTTTGTTGTTCAGATAAGTTTCCACATCCTTGTCGCCGCGGCCGGAGACGGTGAGTACGACCACATCCTCTGGCTTGAAGTGCATCTTCTGCAGTGCAGCCACGGCATGGGCGCTCTCTATGGCGGGGATGATACCTTCCATGCGGGTGAGCTCGTAGCCTGCATATATGGCCTCATCGTCGGTTACCGCGAGCACTTGTTCCCTGCCTTTGTCGGCCATGTTGGCGTGCATGGGGCCAATGCCGGGATAGTCGAGCCCGGCCGAAATGGTGTAGGCTTCCTTTATCTGGCCGTCATCGGTCTGCATGACGAGCGTCCGCGCGCCGTGGATAATGCCCTCCGTGCCGCAGTGTATGGTGGCTGCAGTGTGGTCGGTATCGGTACCCTGCCCGCCTGCTTCGGCCAGTACAATCTTCACGCGGTCGTCGTCAACGTAATGGTAGATGGTTCCCGCGGCGTTACTTCCACCGCCCACGCAGGCCACGAGATAGTCGGGATAGTCGCGACCGGTCTTCTCCAGCAGCTGCCACTTTATCTCTTCGGAGATAACACTCTGCATTCTGGCCACGATGTCGGGGTAAGGATGGGGGCCCATTGTTGAGCCCACGATGTAGAAAGTGTCTGCCGGATGGCTGCACCAGTCGCGTATCGCCTCCGAGCAAGCATCGCTCAGCGTCATGTTACCCGTAGTAACAGGATGCACGGTGGCGCCGAGCATGCGCATGCGCTCTACGTTGGTGTGCTGCCGCTGCACGTCGGTCTGGCCCATAAACACCTCGCACTGCATGCCCATGAGTGCGCATACGGTGGCCGTAGCCACACCGTGTTGGCCCGCGCCTGTCTCTGCCGTGATGCGTGTTTTGCCCATGCGGCGGGCCAGCAGTATCTGACCGATGGTGTTGTTTATCTTGTGAGCGCCCGTGTGGTTCAGGTCTTCACGCTTCAGGAACAGCCTGCAACCGTACTTGCTGCTCATTCTGCGGGCCTCGTAGAGCGGCGACGGACGGCCCACATAGTCGCGCAACAGCTGCCGATACTCGTCTCTGAACTCCTTGCTCTCGATTATCGGGAGGTAAGCTGCTTGCAGTTCGTGCACGCACTTATACAATATTTCGGGTACGTAGGCGCCGCCGTAGCGGCCGAAGAACCCCTTGTTGTCTACTAAAAAATCACTCATTTGTTGTTCTTAATTAATGTATTAATTGTAGTGAGGCCATCTCACTATTGTAAGGAGGCCTTCTCCTTATCAGAAGGAGCTATGCTTCAAGCCTCTAAAAGCTATGCTCCAAGCGCCTTGGAGTTATGCTTCAAGGGCCTTGAAGCATAGCTTTAACTGCGATAGATGTAAGTTGCTGATTATGAACTCAATGCGTCTTGGAGCAAATCCAGGGCCCGGTCGGCGTCATGAGTCTCGTTCAAGAGGGTTACGAACTTGCTTCCAATGATGGTTCCGGCGGCATATTGGCGGGCACTCTCCAGCGTCTGGCGGTTGCTGATGCCGAACCCTATCATGCGGGGGTTACGCAGCTGCATGGCGTCGATGCGGCGGAAGTAGTCCTGCCGGGCGTCGTCGAACTGCTGCCGGGCACCCGTTATGCCGGCCGAACTCACCATGTAGATGAAGCCGTCGGTATGACTGTCGATGTAGCGGATGCGCTCTTCCGACGTTTCGGGCGTAATCATCATGATTACACGCACGTCGTAACGGTCGGCAACAGGCTTCACCACCGCCTCATAATCATCGAAAGTGAGGTCGGGAATGATGGTTCCGGAGACGCCGTTCTCCACACAACTGCGGAAAAAAGACTCGATGCCGTAGTGCATTACCACGTTAAGATAGCCCATGAGGATGAGCGGAATGTGCACGTCGGCCTTGATTTGGCCAAGCTGGGAGAAGAGTTTGGCCAGCGTCATGCCGTTCTTCAGCGCCACAGTGGCGGCGTTCTGGATGACCGGGCCGTCGGCTAACGGGTCGCTGAAGGGGAAACCCACTTCTATCATGTCTACCCCGCGGCGCTCGAGAGTCTTGATAATCTGCCCCGTCATGTCGGCCTCCGGACTGCCTGCACAGAAGTACAGGGAGAAGAGCTTGCGGTCTTTGTTGTTGCTGAAAAGCTGGTTTATCTTGTTCATTGTCTGATTGTTTCAATAAATTTTCTTAGTTTTTCCACGTCTTTCAGGCCTGGCTGGGTCTCAAAACGGCTGTTCAGGTCGATGCCGGCCAGCATAGGATGGGCCACGGAGCGGATGCTTTCGGCGTCGTCGGGCCCTATTCCGCCGCTCAACAGGAAAGGTATGTCGCCGTCGTATTCACCAAGCAAGCTCCAGTCGAAGCTGTTCCCGCTTCCGCCCCCGGCTGCACTCTTGGTGTCGAAGAGCAGCATGTCAACGGCTCCCGCATAGTCCTTCCATCTGCGGATGTCGGCCGCCGAGGCCACGCTGATGGCCTTGATGATGCCTATGCCGGGCCTGATGTCGGGGTGGAGGGTGCTGCGCAGGTTCTCGCAGGTCTCCCGCGGCTCGTCGCCATGCAGCTGGATGAAGTCGAGACGGTAGTTGTAGACGCGCGTCACGATGTTCTGCGGCATGTCATCCACAAACACTCCTACCCTTTTAGGCTGCCTTTTGTCGGCGGGGAGTTGCTCTCCGCGGCTGCTGCGGAGCCGCTCTTCCGAGTAGTCGGGTATGATGCCGGCCGCTGAAGAAATCATTCTGACGTAGCGGGGGCTCTGCGGCCAGAACACAAAACCCATCATGTCGATGTCCAACCGGGCCACGGCGGCAATGTTGTCTCGCTCGCGCATGCCGCATACCTTTATCATCATTCGTTTCATTTGCTGTTTTGTATTTTTGTTTCAAAGGTAATTCTTTTTGCCGGAATATCAGGCCTTCTGCTTCAACTTTCATCTCTCGGGACTGCCGAAAGCGCGTTGATGAAGTCGCCCAGCGCCTCTCCTGGCATGGCGGAGCGCATAAAATGCTCGCCCATCAGGAACCCCCGGAAGCCGACTTCGCGCAGTCTGCACACCGTCTGCACGCTGCCAATGCCGCTCTCGCTCACCTTACACGCTGTTGCGGGCAGCCGGCTGGCCAGGCGGAAGCTGTTCTCAACGTCGGTGTGGAAAGTTCCAAGGTCGCGGTTGTTGATGCCGAACATGTCGGGATCTGTCTCCACGTAATCCAACTCGTGCTCGCCGTGCATCTCAAGCAGCACTTCCAAGCCCAGGTCATGGGCCTTATGGGTCAGTTCGCGGCAGGTTTCAAGGGGCAGTACGGCGGCTATGAGCAGCACGGCCGACGCTCCGCAGAGGCGTGCCTGGCAGAGTTGGAGCTCGTGGACGATGAAGTTCTTATATAATATAGGTAGCGTAACGCCCGCCCGGCGGGCCGTGCTGATGTACGCATCGCGGCCTCCGAAGTAGCGGTTGTCGGTCAGTATGCTCACTGCTGCTGCCCCGTTGCGCTGGTAACTCAATGGAACTTCCTCGGCTTTGGCATCCTCGTGTATCCATCCTTTTGACGGCGACTTGCGCTTGAATTCGGCTATGATGCCCGTGCCGGACTGCATCAGCGCCTCGCGCATGGACGGCACGGGCTCGGCGAGCAGTGGTTCCGTGAGCCGGTACAGCTGCTCAAGCGAGTTGGTTTGCAGGAACAAGTCCATCTCCCGGCGCTTGTTGGCTACTATTTCTTCGAGTATATCCATGCGTGTTTATGAGTTCAGTTCAACAAATCTTCTGAATGTAGCGTACGCCTTGCCGCTCTCCAGGCTCTCGCGGGCCATGTCGATGCACTCTTCTATGGGCTTGCGGCCTTTCTCCATGACCTGTATGCCAAAGCCGGCGTTGGCCAGCACGATGTTTTTCTGTGCCGGGAGGGCGCGGTTCTCCAGTACGGCATCGAATATTCCGGCGGCCTCCTCCTCGGTAGCTCCTGCCACCAGCTCTTCGGGTTTGGCAAGTTCAAAGCCCAAATCGGTTGGCTTAAAGACCTTTTCATACTGGTTGGTGGTTACCTTGAAGTCGCTCGTGAGCGATATCTCGTCGTATCCATCGATGCTGTTCACGATGCCATAGTCGATTCCTATCTTCTGGTAAACGCTGTTGTAGAGCCTCATCTGGTCCAGATTGGCCGTGCCGAGCAGCTGGCACTGCGGCTTCGAAGGGTTGATGATGGGGCCAAGCAGGTTGAAGAACGTGGGGAACGGCAACGCCTTGCGGATGGGGCCGACGAACTTCATGGCCTTGGCAAAGAGCTGGGCGTGCAGGTACACGATGCCTGCCTCGTTGAGCGAGCGGTTCAGCTTGTCGATATCGTCGGTGAAAACCACGCTGTGCTCCTTGATTACATTTGATGCCCCGCTCACTGATGTTGCCGCGTAGTTGCCGTGTTTGGCCACTTTGTAACCTGCGCCGGCTATGACAAAGCAGGCCGTAGTAGAGATATTGAAGGTATTCTTGCGGTCGCCGCCCGTTCCAACCACGTCGATGTAGCGGTCACAATCCAACGGCACGGGCACTCCTGTGGCCAAGATGCCGTCGCGGAAGCCCAATAGTTCGTCCACGGTTATGCCCCGCATCTGGATAGCAGTGAGCAGAGCGGTAATCTCCTCGGTAGAAAACTCGTTGCGGGTAATGCCCACCAAAATCTGTTTAGTCTCCTCACGAGTGAGTTCCTCGTGGTTCAGCAACCTGTTGAAAATGTCTTTAGCTTTCATATTTCATTGTATTTTTAATGATTGTTCTTTCCTGTCAGCGCCTAAAAGAAAGAGGCCTGTCGTAAGAACGGCAGGCCTCTCGGGATATCTTTCGGTTGATTTGTATCTACACGGCTACGCGACTCACGACCTATTTAATCTTGAGCTACGCCACCACCAAGAAGTAGATACTGTAAATGTAATCATCTCGCTGTTTGTTGTTAATTGCTTGCAAAGATACATTAATCTGCCGAAACAGCAAACATACGGGGCATAAAAATTACGGATTGTTATGTTTTTAACATTTTCTCCTTATTATATATAGTTGCCTACGGCCTGCAACGGAATTGCGTCTCACCCTATCCCACTGCGCAGCAAACATGCCTGTATCGAAAAAAGTGGGCCTGCATGTAATAAAGACATACGTGTAACGTTATTTTAATAAAGACAACTTATACAAAAGCCTATGAAGTATTTTACCCCTGAAGAAATGAAACCGTCGGAACAGACATTAAATCTCATCAGACAGATAGCCTACACCTACCGTGTAGTGAAGATTAACGGCCGGAACGAGAGCTACTGCCTGAACTAAGGAACCACGCTGACTATGAAAACAATTATATCTCCCTCGCTGCTTGCGGCCGACTTTCTGCACCTGCAGGAAGAGGTGGAAATGATAAACAGAAGCGAGGCCGACTGGCTCCACATGGACGTGATGGACGGCGTGTTCGTGCCCAACATCTCTTTTGGCTTCCCCGTTATTGAGGCCGTGGCCAAGGTTTGTAAGAAGCCGCTCGACGTACATCTCATGATTGTGCAGCCCGAACGTTACATCGAACAGGTAGCCCGAACGGGTGCCATGATGATGAACGTGCACTACGAAGCCTGCACCCATCTGCACCGCACCGTACAGGACATACACACGCACGGCATGAAAGCCGGCGTTACCCTAAACCCGTCGACTCCCGTCAGCATGCTCGAAGACATCATACAGGATGTGGACATGGTGCTGCTGATGAGCGTGAATCCGGGCTTCGGAGGCCAGAAATTCATCGAGAACACCATCAGCAAGATAGAAAAACTGAAGAAACTCATCCGCCAGAAAGGCAGTCACGCCCTGATACAGGTAGACGGCGGCGTGCAAGCCGAGACTGCTCCACGGCTGGTAAAGGCAGGAGCCAACGTGCTGGTGAGCGGCAGCTTCGTGTTCAAGTCAACCGACCCGCTTTCTACCATCCACGCTCTGCGCGAGCTGCACCCCTAATCGAGCTGCAGTGCTATGTCGTGTGTCTTGGCCATACGGCGCAGGTTAAGGATGGCATAGCGCATGCGTCCCAAAGCAGTATTGATGCTCACGTTGGTTACCTCGGCAATTTCTTTGAACGACATGTCCTGATAGAAGCGCATGAAAACTACCTCGCGCTGCGTATCGGGCAGCAGGTTCATCATCTTCTTCACATCGAGCAGCACCTGGTCATTGATGTACTTGTTCTCGATATTGCCGTCGAGCATCTCGCAACCGAAGTTCGACAGGTCGTTATCCTGCCGCGCCTCGACCACGTTACCGCGCTTCTGTTCCCTGAAGCCATCAAGCATGATGTTGCGTGCAATGCGCAAAACCCACGCACTGAACTTACCGTTACTGGTGTATTTGCCTTGGCGCAACTTCACTATCACCTTCACAAAAGTTTCCTGAAAGATGTCATTGGCCTTCTCCTTGTCATGTACGACAAACAAAATATACGAGAAGACTTTCGACTCATTGCGCTGCAATAAAATGTCGAATGCACTATTGTTTCCATCTATGTACGAAAGAGCCAACTCTTCGTCGCTCATTGTCTCAAGATTGTTCATTCCTTAAGATGTTGGTATTAAGTAAATGTTCCGTCAATAGGCAACTTGATTTTATTGTATTTTATGTGTTAATTAATCTTGCGACAAAGATAAATACTTTTCTTCATACGGCCAAATAATTTACCATAAAAAAGAGGTTGGCGCAGGAAGCTACCAACCTCGAGGGACGATTTCGAAACTTCGAAATCATTTAAAATCATGCAGCAAATATAAAATATATATTTCACAAAAGCAAATATTTCAACCTAAAAATGTGATAATTAACACATGCAGCCTCTCGATTAAAGCGCACCGGGAAGCCGAAATACACGATAAACAGTGCCATTACGAGCCCTCCGCTCGGCTGTAACAACCAACTTTCTGGCTTGCGCATGTCCGGCTGGCTGCCACAAACGGCCGCTCCGGAGCGTTGCCGGATGTGATTTGGGGGTGTAATCAGATGCCGGCGGGAACTTTTGACAAGTGTCGAACGATTATGTGACAAGTGTCGAATGATCGTTCGACACCTGTCAAAAGTTCCCGAAGCATAGCTTCAACACGCCCGGAGCCTGCCATCCGGCACCGGGACAGCATGAAACAGCAGGCTTTTCTGTATCCGGGAATACAGTTGCCGGCCGTCTGTTACTGGCCGATGGGGAGCAACAAAGAAAGCCCCTGCTCTCTTTCGGAACAGGGGCTTCTCTTAAATAAAAACTCGCATTGGCTTATTTGGCAGCCGGTTCTTTGGCTTCTGCCTTTGCCGGTTCTGCCGTCTTGGGTTCAACCTTCGCTGCTACCGTCTTCTTGGTCGGGGCTTTCCTGGCAGCTGTTTTTTTGACTGCAGGCTTCTTCACCTCTGGTTTCATGTCGAGTTTGTCACGCAGTTTGTCGCTGGCTGCTTCTATTTTGTCTATCTTGGCCTGCAAGCGTACGATTTCTTTTTCCTTTACTTCAATCTCTTCTCCTTGGTTGCGGATAGTGGTGAGGAGGCTGTTCAGTTCCTCGTTGTCAATATCCTCTGGGTAAAGACTGTTCACACGGTTGATGAAATCGCCAAGAATGTTCATGTAATTGGTAAATGCGTCGAACGGCGTACTGTAGATGCCGCGGTCGATACCCACGCCCGAAGGCTTGGTGGTCATGAAGCGGAAGTTGTTAGTTGCCTGCAGGTAGTTCCAGTCGAGGTTGATGCGCGGGTCGTTGGCAATGCGCACACGGTCGGCCACACTGTACAGCTTGTTGAATGCCTCGCGCTGCATCTGGTTGCCCAACCAGGTCGACACGTCGCGCTCCTCATCCATCCACGACAGCGTGTCGGGTACATCCAGCTGGCCTACGCTCTTCATCTTCATGCAGAGTTCGGTCGGTGTGGAGAACGTAATGCCCTTGGCCTTGGCACAGACAGGCAGCGCAGAGAGGAATTCCAGAATGTTGCTGGACAGCGGCTGCGCCATTCCGATGGCGGAGAGGTTCATGAAGATGTTGATTATCTGCTCCTCGGCAGGGAAGCGGGATATCTCATCAATGTAGTTGTCGGCAAAGAGTGGATACTCATCCCAGTCGCTGTTGTTGAACCGCAGGGATATGTCATCGCTCAGCTTCACATCTCGCAGCAGGAGCTTCAGGTTGGGCGCCATGGCACAATGATAGAGATAGTGGGGTGACTTCCAGCCCAATACATGCTTGGCACCTTCGGTCAGCATGCCCTTGAAGCCGAGTTGCGAGGCCTGCAAGCCGATGTCGTCGCTGTAGATGAGCCCGGAATTGCGGAGAACTTTCGGTTTCTGGCCGAAGTATTCCTTTACCATTTCCATCTGTCTCTTGATGTCGGCGGCGAAACTTTCTTCGTTCACCAGCGACGAGAGACCGTGTGAGTAAGGCTCGGCCAGGAATTCCACGCACCCGGTCTCGTTGAGTTCCTGCAGTTTCTCCAGCACTTGCGGAGCATGACTCTCCAGCTGTTCAAAGCCAACTCCGGAGAGCGAGAAGGCCACCTTGAAGGCTTTGTCGCTGTCCTTAATCATCTGCAGCAACGTGTTCAGGGCCGGCATGTACGAGCGCTCGGCTATTTCGGTTATGCTGCGCTCGTTTTCGTAGTCGTCATAATAGTAATGATCGGTACCGATATCAAAGAAACGGTAACGCTTCAGATGGATAATCTGGTGTATCTCGAAATATAAGCAAATCGTTTTCATTTTGATTCTGATTTATGGTTATTTGTTATTTTGTTACTTCCAACCTAAGGTATGCTCGTAAAGTTCCTTAATCCAGGCGCCCACCTTCACCCATGTTATCTGGTCAACTTCTTTCTTTCCTTCCTCGGATAGGTAGCGGAACAGGCTCTCGTTGTGACAGATACTGTAGATGGCGTCGGCCAATGCGTTTACATCCCAATAGTCTATCTTGATACAGTTGGTAAGTATCTCGGCGCAGCCGCTCTGCTTGGAGATGATAGAAGGTGTTCCGCACTGCATGGCTTCCAGCGGAGAAATGCCGAAAGGTTCGCTCACCGAGGGCATGACATATACGTCGGAATCCTTCAGGCACTCGTAAACCTGCTTGCCGCGCATGAAGCCCGGGAAGTGGAAACGGTCGGCTATGCCGCGTTCAGCAGCCAAATAAATCATCTGGTTCATCATGTCACCCGACCCTGCCATGCAGAAGCGTACGTTACGGGTGCGGTGCAGCACCATGCTGGCAGCCTCTACGAAGTACTCCGGACCTTTCTGCATTGTGATGCGACCCAGGAAGGTAACAACCTTCTCCTTGCCGATGTGGTCGGGCCGGGGTATGTCGGCCCACTCCTGCTTAAGCGGGTACACGGCATTGTGTACGGTGAAACATTTGCGTGGGTCTTGGTGGTATTGGTTGATTACGGTCTGACGTGTCAGCTCGCTCACACACATAATGCAGTCTGCATTATCCATTCCGTCTTTCTCAATGGAAAAAACCGTAGGGTTAACGTGGCCCCGCGAGCGGTCGAAATCCGTGGCATGAACGTGTATGCACAGCGGTTTGCCGCTCACGTTCTTGGCATGAATGCCGGCAGGATAGGTGAGCCAGTCGTGCGCATGGATGATATCGAAGTCCATGGAACGAGCCACCACGCCCGCAATAACGGAGTAGTTGTTGATTTCTTCGTGCAGATTAGAAGGATAACCACCGGCAAATTCCATGCAGCCCAAATCGTTCACATTCATATAATTGAAGTCGCTATAGATGTGATCGCGCAGCTCATAATAGGTTTCCGGGCTCATCACGTTCCCTATGCGGTTCTTTACGTAGTCATAATCAACGTCGCGCCAGGCTATGGGCACGCAGTTCATGGCAATGATATTGGCAGCCGAACGGTCTTCGTCGCCCCAAGGTTTGGGCAAACAGAGCGTGATATCGACGCCTCCCTGTGCGTGAAGGCCTTGGGATATGCCGTAATTGGCCGTGGCGAGGCCGCCGTATACATGAGGAGGATACTCCCATCCAAACATTAATACTTTCATATTTTCGTCCCTCCTTATTTAATATGTGTACTTTTCAAGAAGCTCCAACGTGCGGAGAATCTCACCTACATTCATGGCAAACGAGATGGCTCCGCGCCCCCTGAACGGCGGATTGCCGTCGAAGAGTTCGGGAATTGTGCCCACGCAGTGGTTGAACATCTCGTCTTCATAGCCCACCATCTGGCGTTCTATGAAGCTCAGGCGGGTACGTTTGTAGAGTTTCAGGCAGGCTTCCATGTAGAATCCGCCCAGCCAAGGCCACGCCGTACCTTGGTGGTAGGCATAGTCACGCTGCGTCTGCGGGCCCACATACATGGGATTGTAGCCGCCGCTCTTGGGCGAAAGGGAGCGTAATCCCTTCGGAGTGAGCAGCTCGCGGGTGCATATATCGAGCACGCTCTTCTTCTGCTGCTGGTCAAGCGGCGAATAGTCTAACGCTACGGCGAATATCATATTAGGCCGTACGCTCCAGTCTATCATGTTACCGTCAACGTAATCGTACAGGTATCCGTACTCATTTAAGAATGTGGAAAGGAACGACTCCTTACACTTGGCAGCCACTTTCTCTACCCGTTCGGCGTAATCCGGATAGCCGTTGTCGGCCGCCATGGCTGCAGCAAACTTCAAAGCATTGTACCACAGGGCATTGAACTCTACGATATAGCCGTTGCGAGGCACAATAGGACGACCGTTGGCCGTGGAATTCATCCAGGTGATAGGCTTGTCCTTACCGCCGTCGGCATATATCAGACCATTGTTTTTATAGGTTAGATTGGGGTGTTTCCCGTCGATTATAAACTGCACAATGTCAGCAACGAGCTGGCCGTACATCTTGTCGCAGCGGTCGCGCCCGCACTCCTTGGCATATTGCTGGATGGCCCAGATGGCCCAGAGCATTACGTCGGGCTTCTCAATCTCGTAGAGACACACTGTACGCTGCTTGCCTTCCATGAACTCGCGCAGCCCCCGTTCGGCCGTCTTCATGATGAGTTCAAAGTAATCTTCTTCCTCTATCGAGAGCGTAAGACCCGGTAATGCGATGAAAGTATCACGCGCCCGGCTCTTGAACCAGGGATAACCGGCCAGGATGTAGCGTTCGTCATCCTTGACACGGAGGTGGAACTGGTGGGCAGCATTGATGAGGCAGTGCAGGAAATTGTCGCGAGGAGAACGCTCGTCAACTTCTTTCTGGAAGATATGTTTCAGCGTTCCGGTCCGGGACTCAGTCGTGGAAGCGGCAAAAACGATGCTCTCGCCCTTGCGGATGTTCATCTCGAAATAGCCCGGAACGTAGAGATCCTCGTTGGAAGCATAGCCCCGCTCCTGCTCCTTGGGGTATTCGATGCCCCGGTACCAGTCGGGCTGGAAGACGAATTGGTTACTCTTGGAGAACTGCATGTACAGGTCAGGGTAGCCGGCGTACATGCACGTCTTGATTCCATTTTCCACTTCGCTGTAATCGCGACTGGCAGTTGAGTTCTCATGAGTGAACTGCCTGACGCTGCGAAAAGCGAGGAAAGGCCTGAAACGCAGCGTAGTTGCCGAGTGGGCATCTACCAACGTGTAGCGAATTAAGATGCGGTCTTCGTAATGCTGGAATACTACTTCCTTCTTCAACAGCACTCCACCGACACGGTAAAGCGTGGTGGGAACACGGTCACAATCGAACTCACGGATGTACTTGTGACCCTTCGGACTGAAATTGTTGCCCTGATACTTGTGGAGACCGAGATTAAATTCTGCCCCGTGCTGTATGACCGTAACGTCAAGAGACGAAAGCAAGACATGGTTGTCGTCATCAAGTTCCGGAATGGGGACCACCAGCAAGCCATGATACTTGCGGGTATTGCAATCCACAATCGTAGAACAAGAATAGGCTCCCGAACGGTTGGTGCGAAGCAACTCTTTCGGTAAAGACTCCTCCAGGTTAGTCATCAGAGCTTTCTCGAATCGTAGATAACTCATAGTCTATTAAGGTTTAAATTTGTCAACTATTATAGCAAGCTTGTTGTAACACACTTGCAATCCATTGCTTCAAAGATAATAAAAAATACAGCTTACGCAAAATTATCTCCCGTTTTTTTGCATTTAAAGTTCGTATTTGGTGTTTTCAGGCATATATTCGTCAAATAAATGCTAAATGAAGAAAAAATATAGTAATTTTGCAAACAGAAAGTTATGACTATGCCCTCCGTTGATAATTCCACCAAACACCTCGTTGTCAAAGAGCTGACAAGACTTTGGGCGCCTTTGGAGCAAGCACAAATCCAGGCGCTCAGGGACAGGATGACCATCAGGAAATACCGAAAGAACGAAATCATTTACAAGGATTCGGAGCTTCCTGACCATTTGCTGTGCCTTGTCAAGGGAAAAGTCAAGATATACAAAGAAGGCATCAGCAGGCGTCCGCAGATACTTCGGGTTCTCAAGCCCATCGAGTTCTTTGCTTACCGGGCGTACTTTGCACAGGAAGATTATAAAACTGCCGGCATGGCTTTTGAGGACACAACCATTGCCTTGATACCCATGGAACTCGTGGTAACCATCATGAAGGGCAATTATAACCTCTCGCTGTTCTTCATCAACAAACTGTCAACAGCCTTGGGTTATGCCGACGAGCGAACCCTGAACCTCACCCAGAAGCACACACGCGGCCGGTTGGCCGAAGCATTGCTTTTTCTGGAAGACATTTATGGACTTGATGAGGAGGGCATTCTGGACATCAGACTAAGCAGAGAAGACCTGGCAAACCTCTCGAACATGACGACCAGCAACGCCATCCGCACGCTCTCTGCCTTCGCCAACGAGCATATCATATCGGTAGATGGCCGCACCATCTGCTTTTTAAACGAAGAAGAACTCAGGCGAATATCCGAATTAGGCTGATGCCGCTTGGCATGTTACGCGGCGGGAATAGTGCTTTTTATTTGAATACTACAGGCAGCAGGCTGCAGAAAGTTCCTTTACATGGTTCTGCCCACCTACTTCAAGCTGTCCTTGTACGTAGCACTATAATCGTTTGGTTTACAAAACATTTACCTTGTTCACACATTTATACCTTCTTAAAGCTGTGCTTTAACGCTCCTGAAGCTATCGGTCAAGAGCCTTGAAGCTATCGGTCAAAGCCCTTGAAGCATAGCTTCTGCACGACTAAAGCAAATCAGTGCCCTTTACACATAACCCGAATTCGGCGTATGCACCTTATAGGCGAACCCCTTTCCCCCATCAGCAGCCCCCGGAAAGCTAATCGGGAATCAGGAAATTAACAACCTCCTGCTCCACTCGAACTTTGAAAGGAGGCGCCGGAGCATGAAGTAACCGGCCGTCGACACCTATCATGGCATGGGGAGCGGAGAGTATTTCGAGCTCCTGGATACGGTAAGGATGAACGCTCCTGTGGTTGAGAAACCTGCCTCGCACGAAGAGATAAATGCCTTCGAAGAGCTGCCCTATCGCCGGATGGCAGACCACGCTCACGTCGAGCAACCCGTTATAGGGCACTGCATTGGGCGTTTGACCATAGCCGTGGGCGTTACCAATGCACACGGTCATTACCCGCCGCCTAATGACATCGGTGTTTATCTTGAGGTGCATGTCGTATTCCAGCCGCTGAAAAAGCATGAGAACGAACGAAATACAGAAAGAAACGGTTCTTGATCCGAAGAAGTAACGCCGCGTGCGGCGCTTCATGTTCATGATGGCAGCCGTGAGTCCTACGTTTACACAATTCAGGAAATAGCGGTGGCAGGGCTCACCCTTCCCGTTTCTGTAGCCTATCCGCCCCACATCTATCTTGCGAACCCGGTGCCGTTTCAGCCACTCAACGTTGCGGGCAATGTCTCCTTCGCGGAATCCCCAGTAGTGGGCGAAGTCGTTAATGAGCCCGTTGGGAATCACGCCAAGCGCTATCGTGTCACGCAGACTGCGTTCCAACTGCATCAAACAGTTCACTGCATCGTTCAGAGCCGAGTCTCCTCCAACAATGATAAGCGTCTTGTAGCCGTTGTTTATCAGCATCCTGACCAGCCGCTCCACGCTTCCGGCATTCTCGCTCTGCACAAAATCAAAGTCTACTCCGCTCTCCCGCAGGCACTTCTCTATCTTGTCCCAGCGCCTAAGCGCCCGGATGGAGTGGTTTGGGCAATAGATAATGCCCCATTTGTTTTCATCTACCATATTAATAAGGTATAAAAGGCGTTAAGAAACAGTGCTGCTCCGGCGGCCTGCCTAATCCTCACCGGCAGCCAGTTCTTTTATTACCTGCAGTTTATCTTCCGTCTTCATCGAGGCTTCTATCCAGTGAATATGGATGCCTCTGCGCTCCATTCCGCGGAACCAAGTCATCTGCCGCTTGGCAAACTGATGGATGGCAGTCTCGAGACCGGTAAACATCTCGCCGTACGTCGACCTGCCCGTAACGTACTCCGTAACGTATTTGTACTCCAGTCCGTAGTAAATCAGATCCTCGGCAGGTATGCCCCGGGCAAGCAACTCTTTTATTTCCTCAACCATGCCGTTGTCCAGCCGCTGCTTCAGTCGTTGCGTTATCCTGTGCCGGCGCTCGTCGCGGCCGATTGAAACGCCCACAACCAGCGAACTCACAGGCGGCATACGGCGCAGCTCCGTGGGATGTTCCAGGTTGTAGGTTTCTATCTCTATGGCCCTGATGGCACGTTGGCAGGAGTCCACATCGGTCTTGTTGTGCATGTTGGAGCCCGTCTGTTGCTTCAGTGCAACGAGCATTTCGGTCAGCTCGGCGAGCGTCTTCAAGGCCAGACTTTCACGCAGTTCGGGGTTCTGCGGCACAGGAGAAAGCTGGTAGCCTTTGAGCACCGCCTCGATGTAAAGCCCCGTTCCGCCACAGAGTATCGGCCTTACGCCGCGCCCGGTGATGTCGGCGTAAACCCGATGGAAATCCTTCTGGTACTCGTAGAGGTTGTACTTGGTGCCCGGCTCGGCAATGTCTATGAGATGATAAGGTATCCGCCGCCCGGCTACCACATAGTCGGCCAGGTCCTTGCCCGTGCCTATGTCCATGCCCCGATATACCTGCCGGCTGTCGGCCGAAATGATTTCAGCCTCCATATCGCATGCCAGTTGCGCCGCCAGAGCTGTCTTTCCGCAGGCCGTGGGGCCAAGTATGGTTATCATCTTCATGCGGCAAATATAACAAAAAAAAGCCGTCCGGCAATGCCGGGCGGCTCATTTTATCGTATAATGTCTTAATTCCGTTCAGGGATTAGCCATTGTACTTCTTCATTACCTTAATCAGGTCAACAACCTTGTGGCTGTAACCAATCTCGTTGTCGTACCAAGAAACAACCTTTACGAAGTTGTCTGTGAGGTAAACACCGGCGTTGGCATCGAAGATGGAGGTCAACGGGCAGCCCAGGAAGTCAGAAGAAACGACAGCGTCCTCGGTGTAACCAAGAATGCCTTTCAGCTCACCTTCGGCGGCAGCCTTCATGGCAGAGCAGATAGCTTCCTTAGAAGCAGGCTTCTTGAGGTTTACAGTCAGGTCAACTACAGATACGTCCAGCGTAGGAACACGCATGGAGATACCTGTCAGCTTGCCGTTCAGCTCGGGGATAACCTTGCCTACAGCCTTTGCTGCACCTGTAGAAGAGGGGATGATGTTGCCTGAAGCAGCACGGCCACCGCGCCAGTCCTTCATCGACGGACCATCAACTGTCTTCTGTGTAGCGGTAGTAGAATGAACGGTGGTCATCAGACCGGTCTCGATGCCGAAGTTGTCATTGAGGACCTTGGCGATAGGAGCCAAGCAGTTGGTGGTGCAAGAAGCGTTGGAAACAACCTTCTGGCCGGCATACTTGTCGGTGTTTACACCGCAAACGAACATGTCAGCCTGGCGGCCGTCCTCACCTGCCTTGGAAGGAGCAGAAAGAACTACATACTTGGCACCGGCCTTGAGATGCTTCTCTGCCTTGTCCATTGCGAGGAACAGACCGGTAGACTCAACTACATACTCTGCACCAACTTCGTCCCACTTCAGGTTCTCGGGGTCACGTTCTGCGGTAACGCGGATGTGATTGCCGTTAACTATCAGCTCGCTCTTCTCAACGTCGGCCTCAATAGTACCATTGAACTGGCCGTGCATGGTGTCATACTTCAGCATGTAAGCCATGTAATCTACTGGGCACAGGTCGTTGATAGCTACTACCTGTACGTCTTTGGCATTCTCAGCCTCAACTGTTGAACGGAAAACGAAACGGCCGATACGACCGAAACCGTTAATACCAATTTTAATCATGTTTCTTTTTAATTTATATTAAAGAATTAATAATGTACGTCTTTGACTGCCACGGGCGAAATCTGCTCAATATCTACTGAAAACATCTAAAAGATAACGCCAAGGCTACATTTTTTCTCTTTCTGACCGCAAAGTTACAATTTTTTTTCTATATTTGCACGCTGTAAGAGTATTAAATTATATAAAATGTGAAGAACGGCACTTGCAATCGTGCCCGAAAAAACATACATGCAAGGCGACTGAAATGTAGAGGTAGCAAAACAAGTATATTATTTTTTTAATTTCAAATAGAAACAATGAGTAATTTTTTAAACGACTTCAAGGCGTTTGCCATGCGTGGCAACGTTGTTGACATGGCTGTAGGTGTTATCATAGGTGGCGCTTTCGGCAAGATTGTTAGTTCCATCGTAGACGACATCCTGATGCCTCTCATTGGCGTAATTACCGGCGGTACCGACTTCTCAGGCCTCATGTGGAAGGTTGAAGGGGCAGAGGTGAAGTACGGAATGTTCATCCAGAACACCATCGACTTCCTGATTATTGCCTTCTGTGTGTTCCTGATGATTAAGGGAATCACCAAACTTTCGCGCAAGAAAGAGGAGCCCGAGCAGCCCGAAGCCGCACCGGAGCCATCGGCAGAAGAGAAACTTCTGGGCGAAATTCGTGACCTGCTGAAGAACAAGTAAGCCGCTCCGAACCCTGTAAAAGGCATGAAGCCGAACCCTGCACCACTGATTGTGCAGGCTCGGCTTCATGTCTTTTTTGCGTTTTATGCTTAGCCGGAGCAAGCAAAAACAGTTCTTTCAGCTCTCTGAATAATAACTGTTGGGGTGCTGAATGATACCTTCGGGAACTTTTGACAAGTGTCAAACGATTATGTGACAAGTGTCAAACGATTGTGTGACACTTGTCGAAAGTTCCAAGAGCATAGCTTTTTGATTGCCGGAAAGGATGTTTCCGCTCACCAGCCCAACTCTTTCAGGGCCCGTTTGGCCTCATCGGAACCGTTTTTGGCTGCCTCGCGGTACCAGTAGCGGGCTTTCTTGTAATCCTTCTTCATGCCCCAATGGCCCCCGTAATAGCCGCTGGCGAGGCTGTACTGCGCCTCCACGTCGCCCGCAGCAGCCATCTTTTGCAAGAGCTTAACAGACTCGGCGTTCGTCATTTTCTTCACTTGTTCAGGCGTAACGCCGAACTTCTCCAGTCGTTTCTCACCCGCTATACTCTCATCTATGGCCTCCAGCATCTCGTTGCTTCCCTCAACCTGCGCCGCCTGAGCTTTGAGAACCCACTCCCGAGCCAGGCTTAGATTGCGCTCGCAGCCAATACCTCCAGCCAGCATGGCTGCCAGATTAAGCGCTGCCTGGGCGTCATCTTGACGGGCGGCACGGTACGTCCACCTGAAAGCCTCTGCAGAGTCGCGGGGCAGACCATATCCACTTGTATAGAGAACCCCCAGCAATCGCTGCGCTGCTGGTATGCCGGCATCGGCTGCCTTCTGTGCCCAAGGGGCGGCAGCGGCATAGTCCTGCTTCACACCTTGGCCCAACGCATAGCACCAAGCCAGGTTATTGGCGGCAAGAACTTGGTCGTTCTCGGCCGATTTCTGGTAGTATTCGAAAGCGCGGTGATTGTCCTTAGGCACGCCTCTGCCCACATCGTACATACATCCCAGATAGAAAGCAGCGTCCGCATCGCCCTGTGCATCAGCCATCTCGTACCAGTAACGGGCCTTCGTAAGGTCGGTAAAGGGCGTCTGGTCATAATAAACGCCAAGATAAAACTGGGCTGTGGCGTCGCCGGCATCGGCAAAGAGGCGGATGGAGTCTACCGACATGCCTGCCATCTGCTCCACTTCTGCAACCGTCAGTGTATCAAACTCCGCCTGTACCGACGATTGGGCTGCCAGCTCGAAGATGGGAACAAGGAGGAATAAAACAAGAAATGTAAATCGTTTCATGGCTCTGTAAAGCTAAAGGGTGAGCCGTCTTTTCAGTCAAAAAACGCTCACCCTGCATGTTGCTATATGCTGTTTAATCCGTTCATCACAAGCTCCGGAGACCGTAGGTCACGCATGACTGCTACTCCCACTCTATGGTCGAAGGCGGTTTGGATGAGATGTCGTAGCATACGCGGTTAACTCCTTTCACCTTGTTGATTATCTCGTTGGAGACTTTAGCCATGAAGTCGTAAGGCAGATGCGCCCAGTCGGCCGTCATGGCGTCCTGCGACGTAACGGCCCGAAGTGCCACCGGATGCTCGTAGGTGCGCTCATCGCCCATCACGCCTACCGAACGTATGGTCGACAAAAGCACGGTTCCGGCCTGCCAAACGTGGTCGTAAAGGCTGCTACCGTCGGGCATCAGGTAGTTGTGCATGGCCTCTATGTAGATGTCGTCGGCATCTTGAAGGATGCGAACTTTCTCTCTCGTGATGTCTCCCAGTATCCTTACAGCCAGTCCGGGGCCCGGGAACGGGTGGCGTTTGATGAGCCTTTCGGGCATTCCGAGTTGATAGCCGACGCGCCGAACCTCGTCTTTGAACAGCCAACGCAGCGGCTCGCAGAGCCGTAACTGCATCTCCTTGGGCAGTCCGCCCACGTTATGATGGCTCTTGATGGTCATGCCCGTAATGGAGAGACTCTCTATGCGGTCGGGATAGATGGTTCCCTGGGCCAGCCACTTGGCATCGGTTATCTTCTTTGCCTCGGCATTGAACACTTCTACAAAGTCGCGTCCAATGATTTTGCGTTTCGTCTCCGGGTCACTTACTCCTTCCAAATCATGGAAGAACTTCTCCGAGGCATCAACGCCGATAACGTTGAGTCCCAGTCCTTTATAGGCCTCCATTACTTTCCGGAATTCGTTTTTGCGCAGCATGCCGTGGTCAACGAAGATGCAAGTAAGGTTCTTGCCGATGGCTTTATTCAATAAGGTAGCACACACGGAGGAATCCACTCCGCCCGAAAGACCGAGTATTACGCGGTCGTTACCCAGCTGCGCTTTCAGCTCGCTGACGGTAGATTCCACGAACGAAGCTGCACTCCACTCCTGCCGGCTACCGCAGATATCGACCACGAAGTTACGCAGCAGCTGCGTTCCCTGCGTGGTATGGAACACTTCGGGATGGAACTGAACGGCCCAAAGAGGCTTTTCGGCGCTGGCGTAGGCGGCATACTTCACGTCGGCAGTTGAGGCTATGACGTGGCAGTCGGCCGGTATGGCCGTGATGGTGTCGCCATGACTCATCCATACTTGCGACCTTTGGTCGAACCCCTTGAACAGAGGATCCTGCAAATCGATAGTCTCCAAGTTCGCCCGACCATATTCGCGGGTGCCGGTCTGCTCCACTTTTCCGCCGCCGGCATAGGCCATGAACTGCGCTCCATAGCAGATTCCAAGCACCGGGAGCTTACCTACAAACTGGCTCAGGTCAGCCTTAAAAGCCTCTTGGTCGTGAACGGAATAAGGGCTACCGGACAGAATGACGCCTATCACCGATGGGTCGTTATCCGGAAATTTGTTGTAAGGAAGAATCTCACAGAAGGTGTCGAGCTCTCTTACACGTCGGCCTATGAGCTGTGTGGTTTGAGAACCGAAGTCGAGAATTATTATCTTCTGTTGCATGTAAAAATAGGTTTATTTGGCAGGGAGAATCCCTTTCTGATTAGAATAATGCAAAGGTAGACAAATTATTCCAATAATCCTTCATCGTCACCTTAAAAAAATAGCGACCATGTTGCAGGCTAATGATTTTTACGGTAACTGAATACAGCCCATCCGTTAGTTACAAGCGCAAACAATGACAAAATGGCTATCTGGCCAAAAACACCGCCAAAGTCGGCTCCGCGGATGAATACTGTTCGGATGGCATCGGTAAAATAGCGCATCGGATTGAAGGCTACCAGGTGCTGCGCCCACGCAGGCATGGAGGCTACAGGCGTGAACATGCCGCTCATGAGCAGCATTACGACCACGATAAACCACATAACGAACGTGGCCTGCTGCATGGTGTCGCTGTAGTTACTCACACACAGGCCGATGCCGCTGAACATGAACGCCATCAGTACCGACAGCAGGTAGAGCGTAAACAAGCTGCCTTGGCAGGTGATACCGTATACAACCCACGCCAAGATAAGCGACAAAGTGACGACCAGCAAGCCAATAATCCAATAGGGAATGAGCTTGGCCAAGATGAACTCCCACTTGCTTACGGGCGTTGCGTTGATTTGTTCGATGGTGCCAGACTCTTTCTCTCCGACGATGTTCAGTGCCGGTAGAAAGCCGCAGAGCATCATGAGCAGGATGCCTATCAGCGCGGGTATCATGAACAACTTGTAATCAAGATGCCTGTTGTAGAGGTCGAGTACGGAGAGCCCCAGCTGCCTGTCACCGGCCGGAGAGCTTACATGTGCCGTGACCATCTGGGTCAGATAGGCCACGCCCATGGCCCCTTTGGTGGAGTTGGCAGCATTGGCAGTGAGGAGTATCTGTGGGTGCGAGCCCCTCACAAGGTCGCATTCGTATCCTTGAGGCACACTTACAATCACGTCGGCAGCGCCTCTTTCGATGTCGTCCATTGCCTCACGGAAGGATTGCCGCTGCCCGTTGAAGACGAAATAGTTACTCGCTCCTATCCTGTCTACAAGCCTCCTGCTCACCGTAGAGCGGTCAATGTCTACCACATCTACCCTGATATTCTTCACTTCCATGTTCATTACCCACGGCATAACACACATTACAAAAACGGGATAGATAAAGATGAGCTTCGGCAGAAACGAGTTGCGAAGTATCTGAGTGGCTTCCTTGCGAAGCAGATAGTTGAGTATCATTCCAGTCGGGTTTTGAATTTGAACAATGAAACGGACAGCAATACCACCGCCATCAGGCCGAGCACGAGCGTTTCCTGCAACACATTGCCTATCCCCACGCCCATTATCATAAGCTTGCGCATGGCCGCAATATACCAGGTTGCAGGCACTATGTACGACACCCACTGCAGAATGCGGGGCATGCTCTCCACAGGGAATATCATGCCCGAGAGCATCACGGTGGGCAGAAGCAGCACCATGGCGGAAATCAACAAGGCCATGAGCTGAGAATCTGCTACGTTGCTGATGAGCAGCCCCAATGAAAGTGCCAGCAGGATGTACAGCAACGAGAGCATAAAAATCCAGAAAACGGAACCTGCAAGGGGAACTTTAAGAATGTAGTAGCTCATCAGGAGGATGGAAACCAGTATGACCACCGACAGCAGCATGTATGGAACGGCCTTGGCCAAAATCAGGTTCAACGGCCTGACCGGCGACACGAGAAGCACCTCCATCGTGCCTCTCTCCTTTTCGCGGGCTATACTCACCGACGTCATCATGGCGCAGATAAGCAGCAGCAACATACCCATAATGCCGGGAACGAAGTTATACGCCGACAGCATCTGTGAGTTGTAGAGCATCTTGGTCACCACGGCGGGCCTGGCGGTAACCTCCACTCCGCCCCGTACTGTAGCCATGACAGGTGACACGATGCCCTCTAAATAAGTGGCATATTGCAGTGCCATGTTGGGATCCGATGCGTCAACCAGCACCTGAATGCCGGCATCACGATGGCGATTGTCGGCAAAGTTGGCTGAAAACACCATGGCCACGTCGGCCTGCTGACGTCGAAGCAAGCGTTCGGCAGCTGCAGGCGTGGCCACGGTTCGGGTAATGGTGAAGTATTCGGAAGCATCAAGCGCGTCGACGATTTGACGCGTCAGGCCGTCAACCGACGACGTAACGACCACCGTCCGCACATTTCTCACGTCGTTGCGGATGGCAAAACCGAAGAGCAACATCAGCACCACAGGCATGCCGAAGAGTATCAGCATGGTGCGTTTGTCACGCAGTATGTGCCTGGCTTCCTTGATAACAAAGGCTGTGAACTGTCTCATAGGCTCAATC